>Ga0302319_10012474_pt1 | contig 16026 bp, 15 predicted proteins | sample Bog_T0_2_FD_203319 | JGI IMG/M metagenome (GOLD analysis project Ga0302319, IMG submission 203319) | Peat permafrost microbial communities from Stordalen Mire near Abisko, Sweden - Bog_T0_2 | ecosystem: Environmental > Terrestrial > Soil > Wetlands > Peat | place: Sweden: Abisko, Stordalen Mire...
CCGAGCGCGAAAGCTGGATCCTCGGCAATGTCGACGCCAACCCCTCCATCACGGTTGAGGAGAACGCCGCCCTCATCGAGCCCGGCCTCGAATTTGGCAACGAGGAATTCCGGCACGCCATCTACGCCGAGATCAAAGGCGTCCTCGACTCTATCGGCAAAACCCACGGCAACGGCGCATGGAAGTCGAAGATCCTCATCAATGACCGCATCGCCGACTCCATCTTCCAGCAGATCATCATCCGCCCGTCCGACTACAGCATCCTCGCCACCACCAACCTCAACGGTGACTACATCTCCGATGCCGCAGCAGCCCAGGTCGGCGGCCTCGGCATCGCTCCCGGCGCCAACATCGGCGACGGCTTCGCGGTCTTCGAAGCCACCCACGGCACCGCGCCCAAGTACGCCGATAAAGATGTCATCAACCCCGGCTCGGTGATCCTCTCCGGCGTCATGCTCCTCGACTTCATCGGCTGGAAAGAAGCCGCCAAGCTCATCGAAACCGCCCTGGAGAAGACCATCCAGCAAAAGTTCGTAACCTACGACTTCGAACGCCAAACCGCCGGCGCAACCAAAGTAGGCACCACCGAGTTCGCCACCAGAATCATCGGAAACATGTAGGCCAACGTTCGCGCGCCACAAAACTGGGTGCCCCATCCATTCAACGCTTTTCGTCGAATGGGTGGGAAAGCAAGAATCCCAATAGGCTTTGTATCAGGGCATGGCTTAAGCCGTGCCGAAGCATTCCAAAACAGGCAACGGGGCTTTAGCCCCTGCGGGACAATCCATTGTCCCCACGGAGAAAAATCACATGCGTAAGAAAGTTTCCATCGTAGGCGCCGGCAACGTAGGCGCAACCACCGCACACTGGATAGCGGCCAAAGAACTCGCCGACGTAGTCCTAATCGACGTTGTAGAAGGCATCCCGCAAGGCAAAGCCCTCGACCTGCTTGAAGCCATGCCCATCGAAAAGCGCGACGTCAGCGTTACCGGCGCCAACGACTACGCCGCCACCGCCAACTCCGACATCGTAGTCATCACCGCCGGCATCCCGCGCAAGCCCGGCATGAGCCGCGACGACCTGCTCAACACCAACTTCAAAATCATGTCCGACGTGGTCGCCAAAGTCGTCGCCCACTCCCCCGAATCCATCCTCATCATCGTCTCCAACCCGCTCGACGCCATGGCCCAGGCAGCCTTCCGCCAGGCCGGCTTCAACCGCGAGCGCGTCATCGGCATGGCCGGCGTGCTCGACTCCGCCCGCTTCCGCAGCTTCATCGCCGCCGAACTCAATGTGTCTGTCGAAAACGTCACAGCCTTCGTCCTCGGCGGCCACGGCGACACCATGGTCCCCCTCGCCCGCTACTCCACCGTCGCCGGCATCCCCATCACCGAACTCATCGAGCCCACGCGCCTCGAAGCCATCATCCAGCGCACCCGCGACGGCGGCGCTGAAATCGTCAAGCACCTCAAAACCGGCAGCGCTTTCTACGCACCCTCCGCCGCCGCCACTGAGATGGTTGAAGCTATCCTCAAAGACAAGAAGAAGATCCTTCCCTGCGCCGCCTTCCTCCAGGGCGAATACGGCATCGATGGCTACTACATCGGAGTCCCCTGCAAGCTCGGCGCCGCAGGTCTCGAGCAGATCATCGAGATCAAGCTAACCCCCGAAGAGGACGCCGCTCTCAAGAAAAGCGCCGAGGCCGTCAAGGAACTCTGCGCCGTCATCGGCGTCTAATCCAACCCAAAAAATTACTCCGTTCCCCATCCATTCGTAGTTGCATTGCGAATGGGTGGGAAAGCGAAACACTTTTCAAAACGTTTTTTGCCGTTGACAACGACCCAACCGAACCGGCAGCCTTGAGCCTCAGCCTCCAACCCTCAAACTCCGACAGAATGGACCGGTGAAAATGACTTCCTCAAAAGCCCTCGCCCTCTCCTTGCTCTTCCTCGCCTCCGTCGCATGTTCAGCGCAACAGAAATTCCCTCTGACTCCCGGCGAGTGGTCCGCAACCATCACCAGCCAGGCCGCAGGCGCCCAGCCTATGACCATGCTTTACTGCATGAATGACGAAACCTGGCAAAAGGCCATCTCCGGCAACGCCTCCTGCGCCATGAAAAACTTGATCATGACGCCCGCCGGCGGCAGCTATTCCGTGGACTGCAGCACCAGCAACGCCCACATGACCGGGGACTTCAAATTCGTCTTCGAGGGCTTGACCCACATGACTTCAAGCGGAACCATCAACATGACCTTCAACGGCAACGCCATCCACAAAACCTCCACAGCCGACTTCCATTGGAAGGGCCCGGCCTGCAACCCCGCCGTAGACATGAATCTCCGCAACCACAACGTCCCTCCCCCACCCCACTAGCTCTTTCCAAAACCCAACCATGCAGAGAGCCGCCCAAGCGTGGCTCTTTGCTTTTTCCGCTTCACGACATCAATACCAACAAACCAACCTCTCCCGTCCCAATGCATCCCACAGTGTAGACTTCACTGGAACGCGTCAAGAAACCCTCTTTCCCCCAGGGTGAGCCGAAGTGACAACAGCATTCATCAACCGCATCGCCACGGCCGTCCCCCCGCACGACGTCCATCACGCCTTCATTGACTTCGCCGTCACCATGCTCCCCACTGGAACCCCGCGCAATCTCTTCCGCCGCATGGCCCGCCTCTCCGCCATCGAGCACCGCTACTCCTTCGTCAATCCGCTTTCCACTGAAGACGGCGTCTGGAAAGACTCCGAAGATCTCTACGTTCCCGGCAGCTTCCCCATCACCGCCCGCCGCATGAAATTCTTCGAGCGCTTCGCCCCCCAATTGGCCCGCAAAGCCCTTGACAACCTCGCCCTTTCGCAGCCGGAACGCGACTCCGTCACCCACGTCATCGTCACTTCCTGCACCGGCCTCTACGCCCCCGGCCTCGACTTTGAGGTCGTCAATCACCTCGGTCTCAACCCCTCCGTCGAACGAACCTTCATCGGCTTCATGGGCTGCTACGCCGCCATCAACGCCCTCAAAGCCGCTCACCACATCGTCCGCTCCGAACCCAGCGCCCGCGTCATCGTCCTCAATCTCGAACTCTGCTCGCTCCACTTCCAGGAGACTACCGAGCTCGAGCAAGTCCTCTCTTTCCTCGTCTTCGCGGATGGCTCTGCCGCATCGCTCGTCAGCGCCAACCCCGAAGGGCTGGCCATCGACAGCTTTCTCGCCCTCAACATCCCCGGCTCCAGCCACCTCATCACCTGGCGCATCGGCGAACTCGGCTTCGACATGTATCTCTCCGGCCAGGTCCCCGGTGAAATCGGCTCCGCTCTCAAGCAACTCGGCCACCAGGTCACCCGCGGCGCAAACCCGCTCGACATCGACCTCTGGGCCGTCCATCCCGGCGGCCGCTCCATCCTTGACGCCGTTGAAAAGGGCCTCGCCCTCGCTCCAGACGCACTCACTTCGTCTCGCTCCGTCCTGTCACGCTATGGCAACATGTCCTCGGCCACCGTCATGTTCGTCCTGCGCGAAATCATGCAGCGCGCACAAGCCGGCCAGCGCGGCTGCGCCATGTCCTTCGGCCCCGGCCTCACCGCCGAAACCATGCTCTTCCATGCCGCCTGACCCCCCTACTGCATGGACAGCCCGGACTTTTCCCAACGCGCCCGCCTCACCGAACTCATGGATGAGCCCTGCTCCCGCGAAACCCTCCGCGCCTGCCTCCGCGACATTGCCCTCACCAACCGCCTCACCTTCGCGTACCGCCCCACCCTCGCCTTCCTCAACTCCATCGCCGCCACGTCCCAACTCCCCAATCCGCTCCACATCCTCGACGCCGGCTGCGGCTACGGCGATACTCTCCGCCGCATCGAACACTGGTCCCGCGCCCGCCGGATTCCTGTCCAACTCACCGGCCTCGACCTCAATCCCGATGCAACAGCCATCGCCGCCGATGCCAGTCCCTCCTTTAGCAGCATCCACTGGGTCACCGCCAACATACTCACTTACTCACCGCCGCAGCCACCCCACCTCGTCCTCAGTTCCCTCTTCGCTCATCACCTCTCCGAGCCGCAGATCGTCCAGTTCCTTGGCTGGATGGAAACCAACGCCAAACTCGGCTGGTTCATCAACGATCTCTCCCGCGCGCCAATTCCCTACCACGTCTTCCGCATCTTCTCCAGGCTCATCCACCTCCACCCCTACGTCCAGTTCGACGGCCCTGTCTCCATCCGCCGCGCCTTCATCCCCGCCGACTGGCAACGCATGTCCACCGCCGCCAACCTCAAAACCGGCCAATACGCAATCCAACCCTTCAAACCCGCCCGCCTCTGCGTCGCGCGTATAAAGACACCATGATTGCCCCCCAAAAATCCGCTCATCTCGTCCTCGGCGGAGGCCTGGCCGGCTCCATGCTCGCCCTGCGCCTCGCCGAGGCCGGAAGCGGCGTAACCCTCCTCGAGCGCGAACGCACCCCGCACCACAAAGTCTGCGGCGAATTCCTCAGCCCCGAAGCCGTCCACTATCTCCACCGGGCCGCCATTGATCCCATTGCTCTCGGAGCCCAGCCCATCCGCTTCCTCCGCCTCGCAGCCGGCCGCCGAGTCATCCAGACCGCCCTCCCCTTCACCGCTCTCTCGCTCTCCCGGTGCGTCCTCGATGAAGCCCTGCTCACCCGCGCCGCCCAATCCGGCTGCACCGTCCTCCGCAGCGCATTCGTCCAAAGCCTGCAACAGGAAAACTCCCTCTGGACCGCCCAACTCCGCGACGGGGCATCCCACTCCGCACACACGCTCTTCCTCGCCACCGGCAAGCACGACCTGCGCGGACTCGAGCGCCATCCCGGTCCCCACAGCGACCCCCAAAACGAAATGATCGGCTTCAAGCTCCAATGGCGTCTCGCACCAGCGCAAACCGAGGCCCTGCGCAACTACATGGATCTCTATTTGTTCAAAGGCGGCTATGGCGGGCTCTCGCTCGTCGAAGGCGATGCGGCAACCCTCTGTCTCGTTGTCCGCCGTGGGGTTCTGCACAAAATCGGCGACTGGCCAAAGCTCCTCGCCTCCATTCAGCAGCAGACACCGCACCTCGCCCTGCGGCTTTCCGGCGCATCCCCGCTCTGGGAGCGCCCACTCGCCGTTTCGGCCATCCCCTATGGCTACCTCGGCGGCCGCCCCAACCTTCCAAATCTCTGGCGCCTCGGCGACCAGGCCGCCTGCATCCCATCCTTCACCGGAGACGGCATGTCCATCGCTCTCCACAGCGCATCTCTCGCCGCGGAAATGCACCTCGCCGGCCAATCCTCAAATGAGTATCACCAGACCCTGCGGACTCACCTCCACCGCGGCATGACCCTCGCCACAACCCTTTCGCGACTCATGGTCACCACCCTCGGCCGCACCCTCGCACCCATCGCTCTTACGTTCTACCCCGGAGCTATGCAATCCATTGCCGGCCACACACGAATTCCCGACTATGCCCTGATCCACTCCTCATAGCGATCACCACAAATGCTTCGTGCCCCGTTCTTGCGCGTTTTTTCTGGCGCAAGGACGGGAAAGCACAACTGCCGATTCCAAATCACACGAACATCCTCAACTTCTTGACTTCCTCACTTCTTCACTGCTTCACTTCTTCAAAAATCCCACCACCGCCGGCGCCATCTGCGGTGCGCACTGCCCCGGCGCCAGATGCCCGCACCCCGGCACCACATCCAACTCCGACTGCGGCACCAGCCCGTGCATCCTCTCCCCCTGGCTCAGCGGCAAAATCCTGTCCGCGCCGCCCCACACAATCAGCACCGGCATCTTCAACGCCGGCAGCAGCCTGTCCGTCGCATCTTGGCCCGTTTCCATCTCCGCCAGCGCCCGATGAATAATCCACGCCCGCTCGTTCGACACACGCAAAATATCCCGCGCCAAAAATCCCGGCAGCTTCGGTGGATCGGGCATCAGCAGCAAATCCAGTTGGTCCAGTTCTGTCGCCGTCGTGGGAGTAAACAACCCGACATTCCATGTCGGCAGCACAAACAGTCCCGCCGAATCAAAAAGCATCAGCCGCCTCACCCGCTCCGGATGATCCGCCGCCACATGCTGCACAATCGCCCCACCCATCGACCATCCGCCCAGGTCCACCTGCTTCAATCCAAGCGCGTCAAGAAAACCCACCACCATAGCCGCCTCGTCGCGCACCGAATAGGAAAAATCCGCTGGCTTTTCACTCCGCCCATACCCCGGCAGGTCCGGCAAATACACGCAAAACCCGGCTTTTGCCAGGTAAGGCGCCAGTTTGCGCCAGTCCTCCGCGCGTCCTCCCAGCCCATGCACCAGCACCACCACGGCCCCATCCGCCGGCCCTTCCGCCTCGTAGTGCACGCGAAATCCGTCCACCGCCACCTCGCGGTTCGCAACTCCCGACAAGCTGTCCCGCGTGTACATATACCCGTTCAAGTAGCTCACCGGCCGCCACAAAAAACCCAAACCGGCCACTACAACCACCAGCCCCGCAATCAACCCCAGCTTCTTACCCAATCTCAAGAGCCCTCCCCATCCTTCTCAAGTTCCCTGGCTCGCTGCCAACCCTGTTCCATCACCTGCACCGTCACCCCATCGAGCTTCAGCGCGCCAGGCCTGTTCCACTCCGCCCGATCCACCCAGCGCACCGCCTCCGCATCGCTTGCCGCCTTCAACTCCCCCTCCACCAACCGGCAAAGGTAGTCGGCAATCACATAATGGTACCGAACCCGTTCCCCCTCGCGGTGAATCCGGTCCAGCAGTTCCACCAGCTCAACAACCTCCACCGTCAGCCCTGTCTCTTCCCGGACCTCCCGCACCACCCCCGCCGTCAGCGCCTCGCCCAGTTCCAGCATCCCTCCCGGCAGCGACCAATGCCCCTTCAGCGGCTCCCGTCCCCTCTGCACCAGAAGCACCCGCCCGTCCTTCACCACCACCGCCCCCACCCCTACCAACGGCACTTCCGGATACTCCCGCTGCATATCCCCTCCAACAAAACCAGCTCTCCCCATACGTTAATCCCTAAGTCCCTAGTCCCCCATACCCCAGACCCCATACCCCAGACCCTACGCACCCTTTTCCCTCGCGGTATCATCCAACCAGTACAGGAGACCATCATGAGCGAATTCACACTGCGCATCGACAACATGCACTGCGGCTCCTGCATTCGCCGCGTCGGCCAGGCTCTGGCCTCCATTCCCGGCCTTGACGTCAAGGAAGTCCGTGTCGGCGCCGCCCGCTTCAGCACCACATTGTCCCCCGCACCTATCGATCCCGCGCTTGCTGCCCTCGCCAAAGCAGGTTACCCCGCACGGCTGGAAGACTAGGTGATCGCCCCGGCCACCCAATCCCTCACGCTCCCCATCCTTGGTATGACCTGTGCCTCCTGCCAGCACCATGTCCAGGCCGCCCTGAGTTCCGCCCCCGGCGTCCAATCCGCACACGTTGACCTCATGGCCAATCGCGCCACTGTGGTCTTCGACCCCACCCTCGCCACCCCCCAGTCACTCCTCGATGCCGTTCGCGGCGCAGGCTACGACGCCGTTCTTCCCCGCACCGGCCAGGATGCCCCCTCAGCCCCGCCCACCCCCGAGCACTCCAGCCTTCGAGTCTGGGCCACCCTCTCAGCCGGCGCCGCCGCCATGCTCCTCTCCATGCCGCTTGATTCCTCCATGGATTCGCCAGACCGCGCCCTCATGGACCTGCTCCCCTGGCTCTAACTCCCGCTCCCCTCCCTGCGCTGGTCCCTCCTGCTTCTCACCGCGGCCATCGCCGTCTGGGCCGGCCGCGCCATCTACCAGAACGCCTGGACCGCCCTCAAACACCGCACCACCAACATGAACACCCTGGTCAGCCTCGGAACCATCGTCGCCTTCCTCTGGTCCGCCTACTCCACCGTCCTTCCCGCCCCGGGCCGCCAGGTTTACTTTGACGCCGTACTCCTCATCCTCGGTTTTCTCCTCCTAGGCAAGAGTCTTGAAGGCCGCGCCAAACTCCGCGCTCTGGCTGCCCTCAACTCCCTCGCCCGACTCAAACCCCTCAACGCCCGCCGTGTTTTGAGTGGAGTCCAGACCATCGTTCCCCTCAGCCAAATTCACCCCGGCGATAGCGTCCTTGTCCTACCCGGCGAGCGCTTCCCCGTCGACGCCGTCATCACCGAAGGCCGCACCTCCGTCGACGAATCCATGCTCACCGGCGAGCCAATCCCCGAACCCCGCTCAGCCGGCGGTCGCGTCCTCGCCGGCTCCCTCAACTACGATGGCGCCGTCACCTGCAGCGCCCAGTCCCTCGGCGAAGACACCGTCCTCGCCCAGATCACCCGCATGGTCCAGCAGGCGCAATCCTCCCGCGCCCCAATGGAGCGGCTCGCCGATCGCGCCAGCGCAATCTTCGTCCCAGTCGTCCTCGGCCTCGCCGTAATCACCTTCGCAGCCTGGCTTTTCTTCGCTCACTCGCTCCCTCTCGCCCTCGCCAACACCGTCGCCGTCCTTGTCGTCGCCTGCCCCTGCGCCATGGGACTCGCCGTCCCCGCCGCCCTCACCGTCGCCGCTGGCCGCGGCGCTCAAATCGGCATCCTCTTCAAAGGCGGAGAAGCCCTCGAGCGCGTCGCCCACCTCGACATCGTCGTCCTCGACAAAACCGGCACCATCACCGTCGGCCGCCCCGTACTCGCCGGAGTCCGCTCCCTTACCAAGCGCCTCGTCAACGACCTCCTCCGCCTCGCCGCTGCCGCCGAAGAGCAGTCCAACCACCCCCTCGCCCACGCCATCGTCGACCAGGCTCGCCTCAACGGCCTTACCTGGAAACCCGCCCAGAACCTCCAAATCTTCCCCGGACGCGGACTCTCCGCCACAGTCGAAGGCTTCGAGTGCCTCCTCGGCAATGAAACCCTCTTCCGCGAACTCTTCGTCCCCCTGCCCGATCCCGTCCGCCCACCCCAGCCCGGCGTCACCCGCCTCTGGATGGCCCTCGACTCCACCACCGCCGGTTACTTCGACGCCCAGGACGCCCTCCGTCCCGACGCAGCCGAAGCCGTCTCCGCCCTTCGCCGCCTCGGCATCCGCGTCCTCATGCTCACCGGAGACACTGCCGCCGCCGCCGCACCCATCGCCCAGCAGGCCGGCATCACTGAGGTCGAAGCCGCGCTCGACCCCGCCGGTAAACTCGCCCGAATCCGCGCCCTCCAACATGACGGCTTCCGCGTTGCCATGGTCGGTGACGGTATCAACGACGCCGCTGCCCTCGCCCAGGCTAACGCCGGAATCGCCATGGGCTCCGGAGCCGACCTCGCACAGGAAGCCGGCGACGTCCTCCTCCTCCGCGCCCTCCCCTCCGCCATCCCCGACGCCATCGGCCTGGCCCGCGTCACCCTCCGCACCATGCGCCAGAACCTCTTCTGGGCCATCGGCTACAACGCCCTCGGAATTCCCCTTGCCTCCGGACTCCTCTACCCCTGGTTCCACATCCTCCTCACCCCCTGGCTGGCCGCCGCCGCCATGGCCCTGAGCTCCGTCTGCGTCCTCGCCAACAGCCTACGCCTCCGAACCTGGCACCCATCTCTCCCCTCCTGAAATCTTTCCATCTTCAGGAAACCTGTCATCCTGAGCGAAAGGGGCCCCAAACGTTCTTCAGTTCCGGGGTCCCCGGCGACAGGTCTTCGTCGCTGGGGTGGAGTTCCGGGGTCCCCGGCGACAGGTCTTCGTCGCTGGGGTGGAGGTTGGGGGTGGTGAGTCGAAGGACCTGCATTTCCTCTTGTCCGAAGAGTCAAACATGCTCGATGCCCCGTTTTTGCGAGTTTTTCTGTCGCAAGGGCGGGAAAGCACAAACCTCAAACCGCTTCGCCCGTTAAACTAACCTCGGAGCTTCCGTTGCGCATCCTCACCCGCTACATCCTCGGCGAAATCCTCTCCCACACGCTCATTGGGTGCGCCCTGTTCACCTTCATCCTCCTCATGAAGGAACTCCCCAAAATCCTCGACACCGTCGTACGAAACAGCTCCACCCTCCAAAGCGTCTTTGAGGTCGTCCTCTTCCTCCTCCCCAACTTCTTCATGGTCACCATCCCCATGGCCGTCCTCGTCGGAGTCCTCCTCGGTCTCAGCCGCCTCGCCGCCGACAGTGAAATCATCGCCATGCGCGCCTCCGGCCTCGGCATCGTCTACTTCGTCCGCGTCGCCGCAATTGTCGCCGTCGGCGGAACCATCCTCGGCCTCGTCAACTCGCTCTACATCGCACCCCGCGCCAATCAGGGCATCCTCGACCTCGACAAGGCCCTCGCCTCCCAGGCCTCCTATGAAATCCAGCCCCGCGTCTTCTATGAGGACTTCAAAAACACCGTCCTCTACGTTCAGGACGTGATCTCCGGAACCGGCGCAGCCAACTGGAAGCAAGTCTTCATGGCCGACGTCACTGACCCCAACGCCCCCAAAATCACCACCGCCGCCTCCGCCGTCGTCGTCAGTGACAACGCCCAGGGCCTCCTCATGCGCCTCCGCGGCGGCACCGAGCACGACCCCGTCCCCGGCCACCCCGAAGACGACAACATCTCCACATTCAAAATCAACGACCTGCCCTTCGCCGCAAGCCAGCAGAATGAAGGTCACCTCGGCCGCCTCGATACCGCCATCTACGCCCTCCCCTTGAAGGAACTCATCCAGCGCACCCACGGCCCGGACGGCAAGCGCTTCCTCATCGAACTCCACAAGCGCTTCGCCTATCCCGCCGCCTGCCTCGTCCTCATGCTCGTCGGAGTCCCCCTCGGCGTCACCTCCCGCCGCGGCGGCAAGAGCTCCGCCTGGGTCTTCACCATCCTGCTCGTCGTCCTCTACTACTCGCTCTCCCTCATCGGCATCGCCCTTGGCCGCCAAAACTGGATTCCCACCTTCCTCGCCGTCTGGTCCGCCAACTTCCTCTTCGCCGCCGGCGGCCTCTTCCTGCTGTGGAGAATGTCCAGCGGCAGCCAGGGCTCTCCAGCCTTCGCCGGCCTCTCCACGCGCAGCCCCAGACTCAGCAATGCCGCTTCAGTCCATCCTGGAAGCCAGCCGCCCAGCCTCTCTGCCGCCGCCGCAAGCCTGCTTACCCGGCTCCTGTCCCTGCTCCCCGCCCGCTTCCGAGCCCGCATGCGCAACAACGCTTTCGCGGGCGCATTTCCCCGAATCCTCGACAAATACGTCATCCTCGAATTCCTCAACATGTTCGCCCTCGTTCTGCTCGGCTTCGTCCTGCTGGTGCTGGTCTTCACCGTCTTTGACCTCCTCAGCGACATCCTCCACAACCACATCCCCATCACCACCGTCGGCCTCTACCTGCTCAACGTCACCCCCCTGTTCGTCTACCAACTCGCCCCCATGGCCGTGCTCATCGCCGTCCTCGTCACCTTCGGCGTCCTCAACCGCAACTCTGAAATCATCGCCATGAAGGCCACCGGCATCAGCCTCTACCGGCTCGTCGTGCCCATCGTCTCCATCTCGGCCATCCTCGCTGTCAGCCTCTTCCTCTTCGACGAGTTCTATCTGCCCCAGGCCAACAAGCGTCAGGATGCCCTGCGCAACGTCATCAAGGGCAAGCCCCCCCAAACCGTCACCCACCCCGAGCAAAACTGGATCTTCGGCCAGCCCGCCAAAGGTGAGCCCGGACGAATCTTCTACTACCGCTTCTTCGATCCCGATCGCAATCAGTTCGCCAATATCTCCGTCTTTGAATTCAATCCCTCCACCTTCGCCCTCACCCGCCGCATCTTTGCCGAAAAGGCCATCTGGGACCCTGCTTCCAGCACCTGGCTCTTCCAAAACGGCTGGGAAACCGAAATCGACGGCGACCACCCCAGCGGCTTCCGGCAATTCGCCCAGACCTCCTTTTCAGAAATCCACGAAGACCCTGGGTACTTCAACAAAGAGAGCCTCCAGGCCCAGCAAATGAACTTCGGCCAACTCGACCGCTACATCGGCGACCTCAGCCAAAGCGGCTTTGACACCATGAAGCTCCGCGTCGCTTTGTGGCAGAAGCTCTCCTACCCGCTTGTCGCAGTTGTCATGGCCGTCCTCGCCATCCCCTTCGCACTCTCCATGGGCCGCCGCGGATCGCTCACCGGCATCGCCGTCGCCATCGGCGTCGCCCTCACCTACTTCGTCGTCGAAAACCTCTTCGGCGCCCTGGGCAATGTCAACTACCTCCCCGCCGCTTTAGCCGCCTGGTCCTCCGACATCCTCTTCGGCCTCGTAGGCGGCTACCTCCTCCTCCGCACCCCCACCTAGCAACGTTTCAGTCGAAAATAGGTCCATCGTCCTCTTGCAAAAAGCACTGTCATTCTGGGCAGCTTCATTCGCTTTCAGCAAGCTACGGCCAGAATGAACCCGTGCCAACCAATCAAGCACCGCGCATTCCTGGCTGCACAATCGAATGAACAATATTCTGAAGCCAGTGCGGGTCGCCCCTTTGGACCCCAATGCGTGTCGCTGCCTCTTTTCCCATGCTGAAGCGCTGTGCTGACAAACGCTCTGCCTGCGGCGCCATAGAAATCCGAACCCGTCTGAGCAACTCGATTCAACTCCAACCCCCTTGAATCCATGTAGAACTCGGGATCAAAATTTCATTGTTGCGAACATGGCCACAGCCGAGGCTCCCATAAAAGAGAATGCCGTCCAAACCAGCACATTGGAAAGCATCCCGCTCCGATACTCGCCCATGACTTCCTGGTTCCGAGCAATTCGCGCAATCAGAAAAATCAACGGCACGGCGACTACCCCATTAATCACGGCCGTCACAACCAACGCATGCATGGGATTGATGCCGATAAAATTGATCATCAACCCAAGCAGCGTCGCCACCGTGATCACGCCGTAGAATCCATGCGCGCGCTTCAGTTTTAGATTCAGCCCGGAACTCCAGTTAAGCGCCTCTGACAGAGCGAACGATGCCGATCCTGAAAAGACCGGCACGGCCAGAAATCCCAAGCCGACGATCCCAATAGCGAAAATCAGCTTAGCCAAAAATCCCGCGTGCGGGAACGTATGGACCAGCGGTTCCAGAGCCTTGGCCGCATCCGCCGCTGTAGTGATATGCGTGATGCCGTTGTGATTCAGCACCGTTGCCGCAACCACAATCACACACCAGGCCGCAATTTGCGAAGACACCATGCCGAGAAAGTTGTCCACACGTAGCCGCTTCAAGAAAAGCTTTGTCACTGCCGGCTTCCCATTGTGGATCATCTTCTTGCTCTTCTCTTCTTCCACCTCTTCCGAGGCTTCCCAGAAGAACATATAGGGTGAGATCGTGGTGCCAATCACACCCGTGATGATGAAGAAGAAACCGGCGGTGAATTCAATATGAGGAACAAACGTCGCCCGCAGAATTGTTCCCCATGGCTCCTTCACCAGAAACACGGTAATCACGTAGGAGAAAAGTGTGACACAAAGCCATTTCAAAATGCGCGCATACGTCTTGTAGCTCGTAAATATTTCAAGAACCAGAATGAGCGCCGTAAAGAAAAGCACAAGCACCGTAAGATTCACTGGGACAATCAACTGCGCAGCCGCACCCATGGCCCCCAGGTCCGCGCCCAGGTTAATGGTATTGGCAACCACAATCAGCGCCAGCATTCCATAAAGAACCTGTTTGCTATAGCGTTCCTTCACCACCGCCGAAATGCCTTTTCCCGTCACGGCGCCAATGCGCGCGCACGCCTCCTGAACCGCGATCAGCATCGGCAACACCAGCAGAGCGGTCCAAAGTTGCCCATAGCCGAACTGCGCTCCGGTCTGCGTATACGTCGCAATCCCGGATGGATCGTCATCCGCCGCGCCGGTGATGATACCAGGCCCGGCGATCTTCAAAAGCTCTTTCACTTGCCTGCCGAATTTCGCCATCCGACGAGATCATACCGTCCTGAAGATCGCGGGAGCGAGCGATATTGACCATGCGTGGACGATTCGATCCTTCGCGCATACATTTCCTGAGGAGACCTCCGCAATGAAGTGACTCTGGGCTGAACAGGCTGCCGAAAAGGGGCTTTGGCAGCATGGAAATCTTGAGGAAACATCCTTCGGGGGGTTAAAGCCCATCGATTCTTATCTACCATTTGCGGCACGGCTCAAGCCGCGCCCTTTCAAAACAAACCCCTGCATCAAGTCTTTCCGCGGCTTGGGTAACCTCATCACTGATTGGGTTCCCGCGGCTCAATTCTTGCAATGCAGCCGCTTGCTGGTGGCACACTGTACGTATGCTCGACTTCATCACCCAGAAAGATCAGCCCACGGTCTTGCTCATCGATGACGATATGGTGAGCCGGGAGGTGATGGCCACGATGATGACCATGAGTGGCTATGACGTGCATACGGCAGAGGACGGGCACCACGCGCTCGAGTTGCTGGGCATCGGGGAATGCAAACCAACAATCATCCTGATGGATATTCAGATGCCGGGGTTGAGCGGCATGGAGCTGATCGAAAAGCTGCGCGAGCAGTGCAAGGCAAGGCTTTATGTGATCAGCGCCAGCAACACTGAAGAAGATGTCCTGGCCGCGGCAGATGGGTTCCTGATGAAGCCCTTCGTGCCGGAGGCGTTGACTCGGTTGATTGAAGAGCAGGAAGCGCTGGCGCGTCCAAAGCCCGCCCCCGGACTTGATCCGCTCGAGACCATTGTCAATCCCGAAACGCTCGCGCAACTGCGCGAAATGATGCCGGACTCCGCTGTGAGGCAAATCTACGAGGCGATCATTTCCGACCTGGGCAAGCGAACGGCGGCGCTGGAGTCGTCCATCGCCGCGCGGGACTGGGGTGAGGCGCGGCGGATTGGGCATGCCATCAAGGGCGGTGGGTCAATGGCCGGAGCGGTGCAGGTGGCGCGTCTCGGTGAATTGATCGAGGCTGGAGCCCTCGAGCTGAGTCAAACCACCTCAGACGTTAACCAATCAGATAACATCGAGGTCATCCTGTCGGATTTGAGGGCTGCGGCTGCGAACCTGCGGCGTATGCTGGATGCTGAAATCAAACCGTAAGCAGCACAAGGCACTGGAGGTTAGCCGTTTCCGTGGACAAGCCAATCCGAATTGTACTGGCCGACGATCATCCTGTAGTCCGCATCGGGGTGCGCAACATGCTCTCCGAAAAAGACGGTTTTGACGTGGTCGGAGAAGCGACTGACGGCGACGAAGCCATTACCCAGACACTTGAGTTGGAGCCGGATATTCTGCTGCTCGATCTGCAGATGCCCCGCTTGCCGGGTCTTGAGGCCATGCGCGCCATCATGAACGGCACGCCGACGGTCAAGATTCTGCTGCTCACCTCGACAATTACCACTCAGCAAATCATTGAAGCGCTGCACATTGGGGCGCGCGGAATTGTGCTGAAAGACGCCCTGGCCAGCCACTTGCAGACGTCGATTCGCACGGTTTATGGCGGCGATTATTGGATTGGCGGCAAGCGCGTCGTCAACCTGGTGAGCGCGCTCCACGACCTGATGCAACAGGCTGTGGTTCCCCAGCGCAAGACTTATGGCCTGACGCCGCGGGAATTGGAAGTGGTGGGCTGCATTGTGGAAGGCTGCTCGAACCGAGATATTGCCAAGCAATTCACACTGAGCGAGGAGACGGTCAAGCGGCACTTGTCGAATATCTTCGATAAGACGGGGGTTTCGACACGGTTGGAACTTGCGCTGTTTGCGATTGCGCACCACCTGGTGGAGCCGCAGTAACAGAGGACAGATGTCAGTGGTTAGTGGGCTTTGGACCTTTTGGTTCAGAGCCCATTTCCATTGGGTGGATCAAATTGCGAGCAACTGGGTGGCGAGGCGGTCAAGCAGGCCTGCGGTGTTGTGGCAGACGCCGGTGTGGACGGGCGAGGGCTGAATGATGGTGCTGCGCGGCGAACTGAGCCAGTGGAAGCGCTCGCGCTGCGAGAGTAGAGCGATGGGGCCGGCGCCGGGGTCTGCTTCACAGATGAGCCGAAAAGCCTGGAGATGGGCGCGGACTACTTCCTCGTCAACGGCAGGCCAGAGGGCTTTGAGACGCTCAACGTCGAGGTGGATGCGGG
>Ga0302319_10012480_pt1 | contig 16019 bp, 14 predicted proteins | sample Bog_T0_2_FD_203319 | JGI IMG/M metagenome (GOLD analysis project Ga0302319, IMG submission 203319) | Peat permafrost microbial communities from Stordalen Mire near Abisko, Sweden - Bog_T0_2 | ecosystem: Environmental > Terrestrial > Soil > Wetlands > Peat | place: Sweden: Abisko, Stordalen Mire...
AAACGCACTATCTCGTCTATCAGGAATTCCTCGACGATATCGAATCAGCCATCGCGCGGGAGAAACAACTGAAGGGCTGGTCGCGCGCCAAGAAGATCGCGCTCATTGAGAAGACAAATCCAAATTGGGAAGACCTGCCCCTTTTTTATGCAGGCTAGGTCCTTCGACTTCGGCTCAGCAAACCGCAACGGGTAAAACAAATTTTCCGTTCGCCTTCGCTCAGGATGACGGATTTTTGTAATGGAGAATTTGTTTGGTCAGCGTTCGATGTGACAAAATCTTAAACGGAAAATTTGATTGCGCCCATCTACGCCGTGCAGAAATTGCGGAAGCGTTTTGCGTCGACGGCGTATTGCGGGAAGAGCGTCGGCATCGCCGACATCGGAACGCCGAAGTGGCGGGAGACGATTTCGCCGAAGACTTCGCGGAAGTCGGTGGTGATGGCCAGGTCGCGATTTTGAAAAAGCTTGTCGGGCGCGAGCGTGGGCCAGTCGCCGTAGACTTTGCCGCCCTTGACCGGCCCGCCCATGGCGAAGAAGCAGGTGCCGTGGCCGTGATCGGTGCCGCGATTGCCGTTCTGGTGCACGGCGCGTCCGAATTCACTCATCGTCACGACGACGACGTCGGCCATGCGGTCGCCAAGGTCTTTGTGCAGCGCGGCCAGTGCCTGCGCGAAACCGGTGAGGCGCGTGGCGAGTTGGCCCTTCGCGTTGCCCTGATTGGCGTGGGTGTCCCAGCCGTCGACTTCGGCGAAGGCGACCTGCACACCTACGTTCGCCTTGATGAGCTGCGCGATCTGCTTCAGGTTGCGGCCAAATGCACCCTGCGGATAGGCCGCGCCGTTCGCTGGCGCGTAGTTCGTCGTGCGGGCCTGCTTGAGGAGATCGAGCGCGTCGAACGATTCGCGGGCGGTGCCGTGCAGCACCGTGTCGACCGCCGCGCCGTACATGCTCTCGAAGCCGTTGGCCGTCCCGCTCGGGCCGGACAGGGCGACCGAGGTGTCGCCGGCGAGGCCGAAGGTGTCGAGGTCGCGGATGGCGAGGGAATCCTGCTCGCCCTGGAGGCTGCGCGGGATGGTCGCGGTCATGGAGACGGCGCGAAAGGCGGTCTTTTTCGCGGCGGCATCCTCGGGGCAGCAACCGATCATGCGATTGAGCCAGCCGTCCTGCACGCTCTCGCCCGAATCGACGCCCGATTCCATCAAGTCCTGCGACTCGAAGTGCGAGCGCGAGGCGTTGGGCGAGCCGCAAGCCTGGATCGCGGCGAGATTGCCCGCCTGGAAAAGCGGCTGAAGCGGTGCCAGCGCCGGATTGAATCCAAAGTAGCCGTCGAGATCGATCGCGCCAGTCGCGCCCGCGGCCTGCGATGGTTGGGGAATCGCGATGTCGGTGCGCGCCTGGTAATAATAGGGATCGCCATGGGGCACGACCATCGAGAGGCCGTCGACCGCGCCGCGCTGGAAAATGCAGATGAGGATTTTGTTGCTGGTCGAGGAACCGAGATCGGCGGCGAAGGCGGTTTCGCGCAGGAAACGCGGACCCCAGAACGGGCCCATGCCCATGCAGACGTAGGCGAGCGCGCCCTGTTTCAGAAAGACGCGGCGGTTGACGTTCATCATATTATTTCCTTTGGAATTCGGGCGAGCCGATGATCAGTGCGATGAGTTTGGCGGGGTTGACCGTCTTGTTTTCGTCCGGCGCGGGCAACGCGGTTTCCTCGAGAACTTTTTTGGTCGCGGGCGTGATGTTACTCTGGAGGAAGACGGCTACGCACTGGTTGAGCACATCCTCGGGCTTGTCCAGATCCGTGCCGGCGAGAAGGGTCTGCGGGTTGAAGCGGATGTCGCTGAGTTGCTGCTGGGTCAGGGCCATCGCGAAGTTGAGGCGCTCGATCAGCGCGCCGGGGCTGACCCAGAATTTCGAGACTTCCTTGTAGCCGGTCGGCGGCGTGCAGGCGAAGAGCGGTTCGCCCAGCTCGAGGATGCGCCAGTTGAGCGACTGGCGCGGACGCTTGGAGATGCGGTCGGCCGCAGCGCCGCGACCGAGGACTGCGCTGCCTTCCATCGCCGGCACGAGCTTGTCGAATGGCGCCGGTTGCTGCGCGACGATGGTCGATTCCGAGGCGCGCACGGCGGAGACGGCGAATTCGAGCGGAGACTTGATCTTGTTGTTGTAATTGGCGGGCGAGAGAAACTCGGGGCTGGTGAGGATAGCCTCGGTGACCTGCCGCAGATCGCCGCCCGTTTGGGTGAAGACGCCGGCGATGCGGTCGACCAGCGCGGCGGGCGGATCGTCGCTGACGAAACGCTGGCAAAGCTGCAGCGAGAGGTGATGCGCCGTGGCCGGGCTTGAGGCAAGAATGTCGAGGACGGTCTCGCCATCCTGCATGCCGCCACCGGCCGGAATTTGATGGCCAAGGACGACTTTGGGGCCGTTGTCGTGCGCCCGGGGGTGGAAGGCGAACCCCGCGGTCTGCCGGTCGAAGGACCAGCCGGTGAAGCAGCGCGCGACTTCCTGCACGTCCTGCTGGGTGTAGCCACCGTCGACGCCGAGGGTGTGGAGTTCCATGATCTCGCGGGCGTAGTTTTCGTTGATGCCGCCCTTCTTCGAGCCGACCTCCGGCACGGGCGGCGCGATTTCGCCGTTGCCGTTCTGGGTCATCCGGCTGGCGACCATCTCGGTGTACATTGCCTCGCGCTGCGTGACGGTGTGGGCGACGGTGCTGCTCGCGTTATCGAGGTAGAAGAGCATGGCCGGGCTTTTTGCCGAGGCCTCGAGCAGGTCGCGGAATCGGCCCAGGATGTGGGGCCGGATCACGTCGCGGTCGTCGACGACTTTGAGGACACGGTCGGGGCCCTTTTTCATGTCGATGTTGAAATGGTTGCCCCAGAAATCGACGAGCACTTCCTGGAGCTGACGTTGCGAATCGACCGCGCGAACCAGCTTGGCCTGCTCCATCTGCCCAATGGCCGCGACCGATCGGTACTGGTTGGCCTGGTCAAGCATCCTCGCCATTCTCTCTTTGGGGCTGGGCGGAGGATTCGGCGGGGGCTGGTTTTGCGGGGGAAGCACATCCTGGTTGGCCGGAGGACCCGGGTTTGCCGCCGTTTCCTGCATCATCGTGGCGGGGTTTGGCGCGGGAGGAGTTGCCGGAGCCTGGCCATTGGCGGCGGCGGCGGCTGCGAGCTTCTTTTGCTTCTTCAAATTATTCTTTCGCTCTTCCTCAAACAGCTGGGCCAGTTGCTGGGGCGACATTTGCAGGAGATCGAATCCGGCCAGTTGACTTTCCACCGCGGAGTCGTCGATGGATTCGGGATGAAGCTGCTGCTCAATATAGGTGTGCAGGCCCATCTTTTGCACGGCATCGACGTCGCCGGGACGAGGGCCGAAGGTGATGCGGTTGAGGACGTGGACGACCTCGTCGCGATTCGCCGTGGCAGCGGCCAGACCTTCCTGGGCACGGGCGGCGCCACTCGGAAGGAAGGCCAGCAAACCCGCGAGTACCGGCAGGGCCGACCGCGCAATAAGGAATCTGAATGATGCCATTACTAGATAAGACTAGTCTGGCAGGGAAAGGTTACAAGAGTTGCAAAAAATGTGACCTGGGCACGTGTACTTCGGCTACAGCCGCACGCCGGTCATCAACCGCCGGGCTGGGTGTGCGCCAGATCAGGCCTGGGTTGGCCCGCCGTGGAGGAAATCTGGTACGAGGCCGTCGCCGGGGCGAGAGGAAGAATTTTGTTCAGGAGAGGTTCCATTTGCTCGGCCCAAATCTCGTAACCCTCGGCGGAGAGATGAAAGCGATCGGACCCGAGTCCCTTCCAGTTGTTTCCTTCGCGGGGCAGGTGCGAGTAGAGGTCCACATAATAAACGCTCCGATTATCCGCGTAGCTGCGAAGGAGTTCGTTGGTTTTCACCACGGGCGTTTGATCGGGGCCATGCGGCGTCAAACTCACCACCAGCACCTTGACGCCGGGAAAAACCAGCTGGGTCTTTTTCACGACGGCATCGATCCCCAGCGCGACTTCCCAGGGAGCTGAGTTGCGGTTGTTGAGGCCAATAAAGATCACGGCGACTTTGGGCTTTAAGCCCGATAGGTTCATGTGGTCGAGGCGCCAGAGGACATTTTCAGTTCTGTCGCCGCTGACGCCAAAGTTAAGGGCATGGCGCGGCTCGTAATAGTTATTCCAAACGGAGCCGCCTTTGGAATTCCAGCGTTGCACCACGGAAGCGCCAATAAAGATCATGTCGCAAGGCTTTCCGGCCTGCGCGGCGAGGCGGCTCATCGCCAAATTATAGTCGTGAGGATTTGCCCGGAAATTGGCGTCGCTGGGCCGCACCGAAGTGGGGGGCAAGGAATTGGCGGCCAGGTCGTTCTTCTGATTCCAGCCCATCGTGAGCACGATGAGGCCCGCCACAAGAGTCAACACCCAAGGCCCAAATTTCCAATATTTGCGGAACTTACGCTCCATGAACTTCCAGTACGTCTGCTTTCTTCAGATGTCGGCTATCATGGCACAATCTTTACTCTTAGCATAGTTGTTAAGCGCATTTTTTAACTATTAGGAACGCTTTTAGGCTTGTCTGGGAAGCTTCTTATTCCGACGCGGAACCCAGCCCGGGTCAATTTTCGCCGTACATTTCCGAGAGCAAACGTCGCAATTCCCGCGCATCCTTGTTGGAAAGCGTCCCCATTTTTGAGATCAATCGCGATTTGCCGATCGTCCGGATTTGATCAACGGCTATTTCGGCGTTCTTGCCGGCGCATTTGATCTGGAGCCGTGAGCGCCACCGTGGATGCAACTTCGTTGTCAGTGGACAAACCACCACTGTCTCGAGGACATCATTCAAAACATCCATGCTCACAATCACGACCGGGCGTACCTTGTTGATCTCGCTCCCACGAGTCGGATTCAGGTCTGCGCGGTAGATGACGTAGCGTTCAAAGGCGATCGAGGCCATCGTTTACCGTGATTTCAAAGTCTTTCCATGATTCGCTTTCCCGGCTCATTTCCGCCGCGGTATTTTTCCACGAGAGTTTCTTGGTATGCTTCGGGCGTAGGGTGATGGAATCGGTCCCTTCCTGGACCAAAACCGCATCCTCGATCTGGTATCTCTTCAGGAGTGAGGCGGGCAGGCGAATACCCCGCGAATTCCCGATGCGTGAAACCTTGATCTCAATCATGATGTTACCACCGTAATAACATTTTGTTTTCCTGTCAAATCATGCTTCCCGCCGGTAGTAGTACAATTTGAGTGTTACTTCCGAAAAATGAAGTGGCTAACGATAGCGACAATAACTACGGCAATACACAATCCCGCAAACTCCCACTATCGGTCGCCTGTAGGCAGGTACATTGCAAATGCGATGATCACGCCGCTTACCCTAACAGAGACCTCTGCGAAAGTCTCCCGCTTACGATTCCGTCATCCTGAGCGAAGCGAGGCGAAAGATTTCCTTTTCCTACGGCATTTGGCCCGAGCGCAGTCGAAGGACCAAGCTGATCTAATCAGAACCGCCTACAGCGAATGGGACTTGCTCGATGCGCGGCAGGCTCGCCGCCCCTTCGCGAAGAGGTGCCTCCTGATGGCGCTTCACGCCACGAGAAGGCCGTATAGGTCCTTCGACTCCGGCTCAGCGAGAACGTATCAGGAAGAGAAGGCATTTCGTTCGCCTTCGCTCAGGATGACGGAACTTAAAAATAAAGACTTTCGCAGAGGTCTCTAACAGCGCAATCACTTCTTCCAAGCTTCGAACGCGATCGGCAACGCCCGAAACTGTACCACTACCTTCCAGCCGATTCTCATAGTTTTCCCTTGCGCTCTTTGGCGCGTCTGCTTTAATCGACCCTCACCTTATGGAAGCAGCGCTGAAAACGGAATACACCAAAGAGTTCAAATTGCATGAGAAAGACACCGGCTCGGCCGATGTCCAGATCGCGCTTCTTACTCATCGCATCAACGACCTCACCAAGCACTTGCAAAAGTTCAAGAAGGACCACAGCTCACGCCGCGGTCTTTTGATGATGGTTGCCCAGCGTAAAAAGCTCCAGGATTACCTGAAGCAGTCCGATTCCGCCCGCTACGATAAGGTTATTCAGAAACTAAATCTGCGTAAGTAGTCTCCTTCACCGCGAAAGGCCCTTCCGCCTGGCGGAACGGGTTATCCGGAAAACTACAGAGTACAATCAACTTCGTCGCCGAGGCCGCCGACTGAGTTCATTGTCCTCTGCGTTTTCTTTTCCGGTTGGGTGCCTGTTTGCGCTCTAAAACCGAAAGAACCCATGTCCACCATTCATACGGTGTCGGCTCCGTTTGGCGCCCACCCCATCATCATCGAAACCGGCAAGCTCGCCAACCTCGCCGACGGCGCGGTTACCGTCCGCTACGGCGATACGCTCGTCATCGTCACCGCGGTCTCCTCGACCAAGATCAAGGAAGGGCAGGATTTCTTCCCGCTCACCGTCGAGTACCGCGAGCGCGCGGCGGCGGTCGGCAAGATCCCCGGCGGCTACTTCAAACGCGAAGGTCGTCCGTCCGAAAAGGAAATTCTCACCTGTCGCATGACGGACCGCCCGCTGCGTCCGCTCTTCCCCAAGGGCTATCTTTACGACACGCAGATCATCACCACGCTGCTCTCCGCCGATGGCGAGAATGATCCTGATATCCTCAGCATCAATGGCGCATCCGCCGCGCTGATGGTCTCCGATATTCCGTTCGGCGGCCCGATTGGCGCGCTGCGCGTTGGGCGCGTCGACGGCAAGTTCGTCACGAACCCGACCCATGCCCAGATGGACCTGAGCGACCTCGACCTCGTCTACGTCGCCACGGAAACCGAGATTCTGATGATCGAAGGTTCCGCGATCGAATTGCCGGAAGAAGATTTCAAGGCCGCCCTTGCCTACGCGCAGCAGGAAGCGCAGATCGTCATCGGTCTGCAAAAGGACCTCGCCGCGAAGGTGAACAAGGCCAAACGGACGCTGCCGCTCTACGCAGTGAAGCCCGAGTTGGTCCAGATGGCTTACGATCTGGTTTCGACCCGGATCGAAGGCGCGATTTATCGCCCGAGCAAAGTCGAGCGCTACGCCGCCGTCGGCGCGCTCAAGGATGAAGTCGCCGTTGCCATCAAGGCGAAGTATCCCGAAGCGACCAGCTTCGACATCAGCTCCGCGTTCGACCAGGTGCAGATCAAGGCGTTCCGCACCGCGATCCTCGATAAGAAGCAGCGCAGCGACGGCCGCGGCACGACCGAAATTCGTCCGCTCACCGGCGAAGTCGGCCTGCTCCCGCGTTCGCACGGCTCCGCGCTTTTCTCGCGCGGCGAAACCCAGGCGCTCTGCCTGGCGACGCTCGCGCCGAGCGACGAAGCGCAGGACCTCGACGGCTACACCGGTGGCGAGATCAGCAAGCGGTTCATTCTTCATTACAACTTCCCGCCCTTCTCGGTCGGCGAAACCGGCCGCGTCGGCGGATTGAATCGCCGCGAAATCGGCCACGGCGCGCTGGCGGAACGTTCGCTCCTCTCCGTCATCCCGAACGAGAACGATTTCCCCTATGCCATCCGCATCTCGTCGGAAGTCATGTCCTCCAATGGCTCGACTTCGATGGCCTCCGTTTGCGGCGGCTGTCTCGCGTTGATGGACGCGGGCGTGCCGATCAAGACGCCCGTCGCGGGCATCTCGGTCGGTCTCGTCACCGAGCACGATGAGCAGGATAACCTGAAACGCTACCTCCTGCTCGCCGACATCCTCGGCTCGGAAGATCACTACGGCGACATGGACTTCAAATTGTGCGGCACGCGTGATGGTGTCACCGGCTTCCAGCTCGACCTGAAGCTTGGCGGCATTCCGCTTTCGCTCATGAACGAAGCGATCGACCAGGCCAAGATGACCCGCGGCCAGATCCTCGACTTCATGCAGACGGTCATTGACGGGCCTCGCACTGAGATGTCGCAATACGCCCCGCGTATCGAGACGATCCAGATCAATCCTGAAAAGATCGGCCTCGTCATCGGGCCCGGCGGCAAGAACATCAAGAGCATCGTCGCCGAGACCGGCGCGGAAATTAACATCGAGGACGATGGCCGCGTGAAGATTTACTCCACCAACCACGACGCCATGGAACGCGCCAAGGAAATCATCCTCGGCATGGTCGGCGACATCGAGGTGGGCAAGATCTATCGCGGACGGGTTGTGACGCTGAAGGATTTCGGCGCGTTCGTCGAAGTGCTGCCCGGCAAGGACGGCCTCGTCCATATCTCCGAATGGAGCGAGCAGCGCGTGAACCGCATGGACGACGTGGCCAAGGTCGGCGACGAAGTCTGGGTCAAGTGTATCGGCCAGGACGACAAGGGCCGTTCCAAGCTCAGCCGCAAAGTGGCGATGAGGGAACGCGTTGCTGAAGGTCTCGAGAAGGCTCCTGCTCCGTCGCAGGCACCCGCGCCTCGCAGATAAGTTTTCGCCGGTAGCCGCCGCTGTCCTTAGCGGCGGTCAGAAAAGCCGTCCTGCGAAAGTGGGACGGCTTTTCTTTTGCCGCCACCTTACCGCCGTGCTGGGGACGCGCGCTACGGGGTCGTTCCGTTGCGTTCTTTTTTCTCGAGCGATTGCCGAGTCGCGGGCAGGTGCGGCACCGGGACGCGGTCAGAGGACCGTTTTCGCAGGGGCGTGGCGCGCTGGTTTTCCTGCTCCCTGGGCAGCAGGCATGCGACGACCAACCCCAGGGTCACGTAGATGACCCAACACCACAGGACAACCCAGGGTGACGTGATATCGAGCGCGGCCAGGGTCGCGACCATCACGAGAAAGAAGAGTGCGATGTTGAAGACGGCGTCATCGACACTCTGTCCCATGAGATGGGTTGGTCTCATGCCTTAACATCATCCCAACGCCGATTTTCGGCTCTGTGGTTTTTGGCGGAAATTGCCCCTTTTTTGATTCGGCTTTCCTGGGCCTTCCTCATGCGAAGGACGCGTTCTCGCTCGATGAAACCCGTCACAATCCAACTACTGGCCGCTTAATTTGTGCGGTTCGTGCACGAGGAAATCGGTCGGCTTGGGCGGGTAGTGCAGGTCGTAGCGCGGCACGACACACTCGATATTTTCAATCATGGTTTCGATCACGGCGACGCCTTCCGCGGCCGTGTCGAGGCTCAGGAAGTAGGCGCTGGATTTGTTCTCGACGACTTCCCAGATCCGGTTGATCGCACTCTTGTCGGTTACAAGTTTGGCCGTGCCGTACAAATTGACGACCATGGACGAACCATCATTGGTGAACATCCAGCTTACCTTGGGATTATAACGGATGTGCTCAATCTTCCGGCTGGTTGGCGCGGTCAGCGCATAAAGATGGGGAAATTCCCGCATGGAGAGCGTGGCCATCCAGCGTGTGTGGGGCAGCCCATCGCGGTCCACCGTGGCGAGAACGCCGGGGCGGCTTCCATCGGCGAGTTGCTTGGCGAGGCGGATAACGTGTTCCCCCTGGGCTTTGGCCTTGTCGAACGGATCGGGCATGCGCGGGGTGTTCATGTTCGTCAATGCGATACTTTTTCGTGGGTGCCGGCCTTGCGATGGGAAGTTTCCGAATAAGGAATATGAAGCGAGACTTCGTCGCGCCAGTCGGGCACGTCGATGCGGGAGTAACCCTGGAGAGCGCGGCGATATTCTTCGCGCTCCACCTCGCCGGGGTCTTCGCTGGAATTGAGCGAGAGAATGCCACGGGCTTCCTTGAGGGAAGTGACCTGGCAGGTGTCCATCCAACGGCGCAAATCGCGCTCGATGACTTCGAGCCACGGGATGCCGCGTTGCAGCAGGACGGAGCAAAGCTGGACGGCACTGGCGCCCGACAAAATCATTTTGAGGACATCGGCGCCGGTGCGGATGCCGGTGCCGGCGGCCAGATCGAGCCGGACCTGTCGATAGAGGAGCGAAATCCATCGCAATGAGAGCCGGTTTTCCGTCGCGGTGCTGAGCCGGAGGGAATAACCGGGCCCCATGGAGAGGAGGTCGAGATCGGGCTGATAAAAGCGGTTGAAGAAAACGAGACCGCGCGCGCCCGCGTCTTCCAGCTCGCGAGTCATCAAGGCGAGATTGGTGAAGAAGGGAGGCATTTTGACGGAGACGGGGATCTTGACCGCGGCGGCGACCCGACTGACGACGTTGACGTACGTTTCCTCGATCTTGGAGGAAGGCAGGTCCATCGACAGGCTGAGGGTGTAGATATTGAGTTCCAGTGCGTCGGCACCGGCGCGTTCGATCTTTTGCGCCAGGTCAACCCAGCCCTCGATCGTGCTGGCATTCAGGCTGGCAATGACGGGGATCTGGAGGTGGCGCTTGGCGAGCATGATCTCGTCGAGATAACGCTCCACGTGATTCGGCGGCGGCTGATAAGGATTCTCGAAAAGGGAATGCAAAACCACGGCGCCAGCCCCGCAACGTTCCAGCTCGCGGAGGCCGTCGAGGTGTTCGGAGAGTGGACTCGCGGACGGAACTAGAGGCGACCGAAGCGGCAGCCCGAGATAAGTCGTCGAGATGTCCAGTGATTTTTTCATAAGGTATAGCTCACGTGGACGATGCCGTCCTCCGGCACCGTCTGGAGGTTGAAACCGAAACTGCGGCAAAGCGTGAGCGTGTCGTGGTCGGCCACGAGCAATTCACCGGTGAGGGTCTGAAATCCGTACGTGCGGGCGATTTCAATGAGGCGCTTGAGCAGGTCGCGCGGGAGGTCCGTCTCCTGCAACGCATCGCCCATGAGCATGGCAAAGGAGGCCGTGGTGGGCTGGTCCGTAGTCGTCAGGCGGCAGACGGCCAGGATTTCAGCCGAGTGTTCCTTCGTTTCATGGCGTTCCGCCACGATGGCGTAGGAATCGGCCGTGTTGGTGCATACCCGGGCCAGACGTTCGTGCAAGGTCCGGGTATCGAGGGAAATGTGCTCAAAATAGCGCAGATAGATGCTTTCCTCGGAGAGGGCTTCGTGAAAGCGAATCATGCGGGGCTCGTCCTCGGGAGAGATGGGGCGGAATTTGATCCGTCCGTATTCCTTGAGGGGAACGGTCTGTGTGGGCTTAAAATGATCCGCTTCGACCGAGAAGTTGGGAGCATCGGCTACGCTGTTTCTTGTAGGGTGAAGGGAGTGAATGTTCATTGGGGACCTTTTCTGAGCGAAGGTACTTCGCGCGGCTTGATGTAGCTACGCTTCCGTTGGCCATGACAAACCTAATATTGCTCTCTTGGTGCAGAAATGGGCTTGTTCCTACGAAAGCGAAGAGTATCCTAGTAGTTGTACTTATGCTCAAAGCGGCCGAAATCATCCGACAGCTGTCGGAGTCGCAAATTTATCGTGACTATGAGAAGGCCTTTAATAGCGCGACCAAATTGCCTCTTGCGCTGCGTCCTGAGGTGATCTGGCAACCGGCCCTGCGCGGGAAAAAAAATGAGAGCGAGTTTTGCGCCCTCATGGCCCGCACCAGCCGGAGTTGCGCCGCTTGTCTTGAGGTGCAGGAAGAACTGACCCAGGGCGAACCCAACGAAACGCATACGGTGACGTGTTTTGCCGGTCTCTGCGATACGGCGGTGCCTCTTTCCATCGGCGGAAAGAGGATCGGTTACCTGCAAACCGGCCAGGTCAGCATGCACCAGCCGAGCGAGGCGGGATTTTCCCGGGTGTCGCGCCAGCTGCTGAGTTGGGGCGCGCAGGTCGACCTGACCAAGCTGGAAGATGCTTATTTCCATAGCCGCGTTCTCTCGCGCCAGCAGTACGAAGCAATGGTCCGGCTGCTGGAAATCTTCGCCCAGCATCTATCCGAAGTCGCAAATCAATGCCTGGTCCAGAAGGACAACGAGGAGACGCCGATGGTGACGCGGGCGAAGCAAATCATCCAGGAAAGCAGCGATGGAACTTTATCGCTGGAGCAGATGGCGAAGGCGCTGAACGTGAGCACATTTTATTTCTGCAAGATGTTCAAGAAAGCGACCGGGCTGACCTTTACCGACTATTTGTCGAGGACGCGGATCGAGCGGGCGAAGAATCTCCTGCTCAATCCGAATGTGCGGATCAGCGAGGCGGCGTATGACTCGGGATTCGCTTCGATCACCCATTTCAACCGCATTTTCAAGCGCATCGTGGGTCAGTCGCCGACGGCGTATCGGGAGCAGCTTCCCGCTTTTAAGAAGACGGCGTAGGGCTGTCGACGCTAAATAGCGGCTTGTCCCAGAGAAGACCTTTGTGAAAGCGACCGTTCTCAACCATCCGTCATCCTTCGACTTCGGCTCGACGAGAACGAAAGGGAAAAGAAAGTTTTCCGCTCGCCTTCGCTCAGGATGACGGAATTTAAAAAGAAAATCTTTCGTTGCATCGCTGGTCGCAATGGATTTGCGCTAGGGCCTGTTCACACTAACGCGCCCTCGCTCCAGAGGTACCTCGTTCCCAAGTATAACTTGGGAACGAGGAGCCAATCTGCCACGCCGGTCTTTTAGTGTTAACAGGCCCTAAGCGGCACCCCGGCTGGCAACGCCGGAGTGCCGCACCAACACACGCAATAAATCCGATTTCAGAAAATGACGATTCGTCACATCCTGGAAATCAAAAGCTCACGCTGGAAGATCAGTTCCTTGGGCAGGTCGGCATGGAGCTTGAAGAACAGCTCGTCCTGCAGCAGTACTTCGCGCTTCCATTCCTCGACATCGATCGAGAGGGCTTCGGTCAGTTGCTCGTTGGTGCAACCCTTGAGTCCTTGCGTATCGAGATCGCGCGGCTCGGGCATCCAGCCGACCGGCGTTTCGTAAGCCGCGACGCGGCCACGGCAGCGGTCGATGATCCACTTGAGGACGCGCATGTTCTCGCCATAACCCGGCCAGAGGAACTTGCCTTCCTTGCTCTTCCTGAACCAGTTCACACTGAATATCTTGGGCGGGTTCTTGAGCAGCTTGCGCATCTTCAGCCAATGGGCAAAGTAATCGCTCATGTTGTAGCCGCAGAAGGGCAGCATCGCCATCGGATCGCGTCGGACCTGACCCACCGTGCCGGCGGCAGCGGCGGTCATTTCCGAGCCCATGGTCGCACCGACGTAAACGCCGTGGATCCAGTTGAAGGCCTGGAAGACCAGGGGCAGCGTGTTGGCGCGGCGCCCGCCGAAAACGATCGCGCTGATGGGCACGCCGTTCGGATCGTTCACTTCCGGAGCCAGGGCCGGGTTGTTGCTCATCGGCGCGGCAAACCGGCTGTTGGGATGCGCGGCTTTTTCCTTCGAGGCCGGGGTCCACTTGTTGCCCTTCCAGTCGATGCATTCCTTCGGCACATCGCCGTCCTTGCCTTCCCACCAGACATCGCCGTCCGGTGTCAGCGCGACGTTGGTGTAGATCGTGTCCTTCGACATCGAAATCATCGCGTTCGGATTGGAGATCATGTTCGTGCCGGGAACGACGCCGAAGTAGCCCGCTTCCGGGTTGATGGCATAGAGCCGGCCGTCGGGGCCGGGCTTCATCCAGGCGATATCGTCGCCAATGGTGGTGATTTTCCAGCCCTTGAACTCCGCGGGAGGAATCAACATGGCGAAGTTCGTCTTGCCGCAGGCGCTGGGGAATGCGGCGGCGACGAAGTTCTTTTCGCCCGTCGGAGATTCAACACCGAGGACGAGCATGTGCTCCGCCATCCATTCCTCGTCGCGACCAAGATAGGAGCCGAGGCGCAAGGCCAGACACTTTTTCCCGAGCAGCACGTTGCCGCCGTAGTTGGAGCCCACGGAGATAATGGTGTTGTCCTGGGGGAAGTGAGCGATGTAGCGCCGTTTGGGGTCCACATCGAGCATGGAATGCACGCCCTTGGTGAAGGTGCGCTTTTCGATGAGTTCCTTCCAGGCAACGTCGCCGATGCGGGTCATGACTCGCAAGCTCAGGACGACGTAGATCGAATCGGTCACCTGAACACCAACCTTGGTCAAGGGAGAGCCGGGAGGTCCCATCAGGAACGGCACGACGTACATGGTGCGGCCTTTCATGGCCCCGGCGAGCATGCCGTTAAGCTTGTCGTACATCTGCACGGGCGGGAGCCAGTTGTTGGTCGGCCCGGCTTCGTTCTTCGTGCGCGTACAAATAAAGGTGCTGTCCTCCACCCGCGCGACATCGTTGGGGTTGGAGCGGTGCAGGTAGCAACCTGGCAGCTTCTGCTGATTCAATTTGATCAGGATGCCCAGTTCGAGGGCCTCTGCGGTAAGGCGGTTCTTTTCTTTCTCCGACCCGTCGCACCAGTAAACCTGGTCGGGCTGGCAAAGCTTCTCCATTTCCTGCACCCAATTGCGAACTTGCTCCAAGTTCGGACCGGCAGGCGGCTTTGTTGTGTCGTTTTGAGTTGTCGGAGGTTGTGACGTCATATGTTTAGCGATGTGTTGGTATTGTGTTTGTTTCAGGCAAGGTTCAGCGGAGTAAATCGAATTAGATCGATGTGGATTGGATCCTTCCGTTTCCGTACTTCCGCCCGATCGTGTGGCTCATGAACAGACCCACGACCAAAACGCGCCGAGTCGATAGATCGGCCGTTGAGCGCAACTCCTTCCCATGGGGATTCAGTTTCACTTTCATGCGATACAAAGTAGGCAGGAAGACTGCCGACGACTCCACCTCCATTGGCGCGAACACAGCTGAATTTGTTCTCTCAGAGGAGGCTGTTTACACGTGGAATTAAAAATAGTCGCTCATGTATCCAGCTCGAAAGGAGCGGTTTGTTGAAGATGAGCAAAAAGCGCCAACCGGCGGTGTCCGTGCCGACCACATCAGCAACCATAAAAGGAGATGCCCGACAGCGGCGGAAGTGCCCGTTTCTTAATCGTCCCGGAACAGGGAGTTTTCCTTCCGCCTTCGCTCAGGCGACGGAATCTGATCAGGAAGCCCCTCATCGAGGACTCCTTTAGGGCTAAAGACGGGCGCAATTACAGTGACACCGCGTCTTCTTATTTGGACTGGCCCAGACGTGTGCCGTCGATTTTGTCGATTCCCTGGCGTGAGGCGTCTACTGAACCGGGGCTTCGTTCCACTTGGGGGAGCTTACCCGTCGCCAACCCGTGACGGATCTTCAACTCCACCTTCTGCTGCATTTTTCGGAAGATTTTAATACGAACCACCTCCTTGAGTTGCTGACACAGCAAGGAATGTTCCGTTATCAGCAATAGCAGCCTATAGTGTGATGCGCGTGTTGGCTGAATGAGAGGCGCGTTTCGATGAGTGCCAAGCCGCTCGTGGCCTTGCGGCGGATGACCGCAATCTGGCGAATTGACTTGGACGGGAGGCTGGTAAGTTAGTTGTTGTGACATCCGCGTTCGATGACCCCGCGTTTTGGCATCGGCTGCAGTTCGCGTTCACGATCACGTATCATTATCTGTTCCCCCAGTTGACGATGGGGCTGGCGTGGTTCCTGGTTTATTGGAAGGCGCGCGCGTTGTGGACGGGCGATGAGCGCTACAACGAGGCGGTCCGGTTCTGGGCCAAGATTTTCGGTCTCAACTTTGCCGTTGGCGTGGTGACGGGCATTCCGATGGAATTCCAATTCGGGACGAACTGGGCGGAGTTTTCGAAATTCTCGGGCGGGGTGATCGGGCAGACGCTTTCGATGGAAGGGATGTTCGCCTTCTTTCTCGAGAGCGCGTTCATCGGCGCGCTGATCTGGGGGGAAAAGCGGCTCGGGCCGCGGAACCATTTTGTCGCCGCGCTGGCCGTGGCGATGGGGAGCTGGAGTTCAGGCTTTTTTATCCTCGTAACGAATGCCTTCATGCAACATCCGGTCGGCTATGGCACCGGGCCGGATGGCAATCTCGTTCTTACCGATGTCGTCGCGTTTTTAACCAATCCGTGGGCCTTGGTTCAATTCACGCATAACCAGTGCGCGGCGCTGGTGACGGGCTCCTTTGCGGTGACGGCGCTGGGCGCTTTTTACACACTGCGCAGCGATCACCTCGATCAGGCGCGGATTTATCTCCGGTCGGGAACAGCGGCGGGGCTGGCCGCGTCGCTGCTGGTGGCGTTTCCAACGGGCGACT
>Ga0302319_10012484_pt1 | contig 16019 bp, 11 predicted proteins | sample Bog_T0_2_FD_203319 | JGI IMG/M metagenome (GOLD analysis project Ga0302319, IMG submission 203319) | Peat permafrost microbial communities from Stordalen Mire near Abisko, Sweden - Bog_T0_2 | ecosystem: Environmental > Terrestrial > Soil > Wetlands > Peat | place: Sweden: Abisko, Stordalen Mire...
GCCGGTCTTGCCGCTATGCGGTCATTGTTGAAGGCGCGGGCAGCCGGTTCCAACCGCTCGATTCTGATTGATGTTGCGCATGATAGATGGGATTCGGACATGCAGGCGCTGGCACTCAAGGATCTGAGTGATCCCGACCCCGATATCGCCGCAAGGGCCATTTACCTTTTGATCGATCACGGCGATCCGAGTGTGGCCAAACTAGTCGTCTCGACCTACCTGCAAATGGTTTCCCAAGCTCCCAAGGATCCGAAGGTCGCCACGGCCATACAAGACAGTTGGGTCAACGTGTCGGGCGGAGCCCGCACCCTGCTGGCCAACGATCGCTGGCGCCTGGCCTGGGAGCAAAAGCGGCGGCTGGAAGCTGTGGCCTCCTTCATCCGATGACAATCCTGCGCCCAGTCCGAGTTGCCCGGGCCTCTCTTTATGCCAAGTTCTAACTTCTAAGTTGCCTGTTGGAGGTTCTAAACTCGCTCCCTATGTCCCACATCAAACTCTTCAGCCCCGGTCCCATTGAAGTATCGGAAAAAACGATGCGCGCGTTTTCGCGGCCGATGATCGGGCATCGCTCGAAGGATTTTCAGGCGCTCTACGCGGACATTCACCCGAAGCTGCAGCAGGTCTTCTACACGCAGCAGCCGGTCTTCGTCAGCACCAGCTCGGCCTGGGGCGTGATGGAGGGGGCGATCCGCAATCTCGTCTCGAAGAAGGTCCTCAGCTGCATGAGCGGCGCGTTTTCCGACAAGTGGTTCGACGTGGCCAAGAAATGCGGCAAGCAGGCCGAGGCGCTGCAGGTCGACTGGGGCACCGCGATTACGGCCGAGATGATCGACGCCAAGCTCGCCGCGGGCGGCTTCGACGCGGTCACGCTCATCCACAACGAGACCAGCACCGGCACGATGAATCCGCTCAAGGACATCGCCGCGATGATGAAGAAATATCCCGATGTGCTCCTCATCGTCGATTGCGTCTCGTCGTTCACCGGAATGAAAATCCCGTTCGACGAGCTGGGCCTCGACGTCATGCTCGCGGGCACGCAGAAGGCGCTCGCGCTGCCGGCCGGTGCGGCGGTTTTCACCGTCTCGGAAAAGGCCTACGCCAAGGCCGCGACGATCAAGGATCGCGGCTACTACTTCGATTTCCTCGAGTTCAGGAAGAACAAGGAAAACGACATGACGCCGACGACGCCAAGCATCTCGCACTTCTACGCGCTGCAGAGCAAGCTCGAGGACATCTTCGCCGAGGGCCTCGAGGCCCGCTACGCGCGTCATCTCGAGAACGCCCGCATCACGCGCCAGTGGGCGGACAAGCGCGGCTTCGAGCTCTTCCCGCAGAAGGGTTACGAGTCGATCACGCTCACCTGCTGCAAGAACACGAAGAACGTCGACATCCCCAAGCTCAACAGCCTGCTCAAGAAGAAGCACTCGTGCGTCATCGACGGCGGCTACGGCAAGATCAAGGGCACGAGCTTCCGCATCTCGACCATGGGCGATGAATCGACCGCGAACATCGTGGAACTCCTCGGCTGGATCGACGAGTGCCTGCCGGAGGCTGGCACGCTGGCCGCTCCCCAATAACACCCATGCGCCCGCCCGAACTCGAGCCCATCTCTCGCGTCCGGACAGGCGATTTGTTTTCGTATACGAAGAAATCGCCCGCATCGCCCTCGCGGCGCGGGTCGTGGATCGTGCTGGCGCTGATCGCGCTGCTCTACGTCGCGGTCTCGTTCGCGCCGGTCATCTTCGACGACAACGAGGGGCTTTATGCCGCCTCGGTGCGCGAAATGCACGATGCCCACAACTGGCTGGTGCCGCTAAGCAACGGCTTTCCGCGCGTGCAGAAGCCGCCACTCGTTTACTGGACGATGCTGGTCTCGACCACGCTCCTCGGTGAAAACGAATTCGCGCTGCGCCTGCCCAACGCGCTGGCGACTGTCGGCTGGATCGTCGCGACTTACCTGCTCATGCGGCGCGTCGGCGGCGAGCGCTTCGGGCTGACCTCGGCCGCGGCGCTGGCCTCGATGCTCGGCGTCTGGATCTTCACCCACCTCGTCCAACCGGAACCGTTCCTCGCGTGCTTTGTCTCGCTGGCGTTGTGGTGCCTCGTCGAGGCACGATTCGAGATGCGGCCGGCGGCGCGCTGGTACTGGCTCTGCTGGATGTTTCTGGGCTTGGGTGCCATGAGCAAGGGGCTGCACGGCGCGTTGTGGCCCCTGGGCGTGGTCGGCTTGCTCGCCGGTTTCTTTCCAACCTGGCGCCCGTGGCTGCGTCCACTGCTGAGCCTGCGAGGCGTCCTCATTTTCGCGGTCATCGTCGTCCCGTGGTACGCCTACATGGCCGCGAAGTTCCCGCATTTTCTCAGCGCCCATTTCGTCAACGAGCAGATGGGCGCTGCGCTCAATGCGCGATATCCCTCCGACGCGCGGCAGTTGCCGCTCCTGCAGTTCTACGGGCAGCACCTGCTGTTCTGGATGCCGTGGACGCTGCTGCTGCCCGGCGCGATCTGGGCGGCCCTTCGCGTGGCACCGAAGGCAAACGATGTCAATTGGACTGCGCCGGAAATCGACGCCGTGCGGCTGCTCGAATGCTGGGTGGTGCTGGTCCTCGTCTCGGTCGCTTTCTCCATGCGCCAGGATTATTACAGCATGAGCTGCTGGGGCGTGGTGGCCGGGTTCCTGGTATTCCCCTGGACGCTGCGCCAGGCCGCCGACGTGCACGTGCCGCGCTGGTTTCTGCTCGGGCCGTGCCTGCTGCTTGCCGTGGTCGGGGTCGCGGCGCTTGTCTTTGCCACGCACCTTCTGCATCCGGCGACGAGCGCCGCGCTGGCTGCGCCCATCGCCGAGCGCGACACCTTCATGGACGCGCTGTCGGGCATCTCGCCCAATCTCTGGAATCATCTCATCGTCCTCTTTTTCGCCTTTGGCGGCGCACTGTTGATCGGCGGCTGTTTTGCGAGCTACCTGGTGCGACGCGGGCAGAATTCCCGCGCCCTGCTCATGCTCGCGGGCACGATGGCCGTCCCGGTGGTCCTTGCAACCTGCGGCTTCACCATCATGAGCCCCTATTTTTCGCTCGAGCAGGGCGCGCGCGGAATCAATCGCGAGCTGGCCGTGCATCCCGACGCCCTCGTCGCCTGCGAGGCCGCGCCGAACACCGCGTCGAGCCTGATTTATTACCTGAACGCGCGCATCCATTGGGTGAACGCGCCGTTTGATAATCAGTACGCGCAGCATGTGCTTGGGCTGGGTCATGACTATTACTGGAATGACGCTGGGCTCGAGTCGGCCTGGCATGCGCCGACGCCGGTTTTCCTGATCGTGGAGGATGATCGCCTGCCCTACTGGCGCGCGCGGCTCGCGCCGGTGCGGCTGCTGGCGCGCGAGGGCACGCGCGACGTGCTGGTGAATCGGTGACGCCGGTGCGTTGTCCGTGGTACGCTCAGCGGCGTCCATGACCATCGGGTTCCTGCTCAACACCTGCGAACCCTTTTATCGCGGCGGATACGAACGCCGCGCCTGGGCCTTCGCGCGCGAGCTGGCGCGGACGGGGCACGACGTGCGCATCTACACCTCGTGCCCGCGCGACGAAGTGATCGAGGGCGTGCGCTTCGTGCGGCTGATGGGTCCGCGGCCCTTTTTCAATTCGCGCGGCGTGCGCAACGGCGGGGCGGACATGCTTTTCGCTTTCGCCACGCTGCGAATGCTCGTGCGGGTGAAACCGGGCGAAATCGACATCCTTGATGTTTGCGCAACTCCATTCCTGCACCTGCCACTCGCCGCATTCGTCGCGCGGGTGAAACGCATTCCCACGGTCCTGACCTGCCACGAGGCGCTGCTTGCCGCGCTGCCTGATTACGTGCGGGAGCGGGGGAACAGCGGTGCATGGGCTTCGCTCGTGCGGGACATGCTGACACTCATCTACCGGCTCGGCATGGGGCTTTTCCCGAAGCGCGTGGCCGTCTCTCAGCGAACTGCGCACGCACTGGCGACCGAATGCTTTCCCTCGTTGAAGACGGTGGAATTCGGCCTCGAACCGGAGGCCATCGCGCCGTCCCGCCCGACAGCCCGCGCCCCAGGCGAACCCGTGCAGTTGATCTATTGCGGGCGGCTCACGCCGATCAAGGCGGTCGACCAAACGCTCGCCGCCTTGCTGCCCCTGCGCGGAACGACTCCGCCGTTCCATTTCCACATTTTGGGCGAGGGAAGCGAGCGTGCGCGGTTGGTGCGGATCGTTGCCGAGGCGAATGCCGGCGATCTCGTGACGTTCCATGGTGAAGTCCCCGAGGCGGAAAAGCGCGCGTTGCTTGCGAGCGGCGATGTTTTCGTCCTCAGCTCGCCGCGCGAGGGTTTTTCCATCGCGACGCTCGAGGCCATGGCGCAGGGCTGCGCGGCCCTTGTGGTGAGCGATCCGGCGCGGCCGAATGGCGCGCTCGACTTCGTCCGCCCGGAACTTGAGGGCCTGTGCGTCGCCCCGGGAATCGAACCCATGCGCGACGGTTTGCGGCGCCTGATCGAGAACATCGCCGAACGCGAGACGTTCCGCCGCGCGGCTTGGGAAACTTCGCAAAGCTACCGGATCGAGAGGCAGGCCGAGCGGCTGCTGGAGGCGTACGAAGAGCTGAAAGTGGATCTCTAGGTCGGCACGCCGGGCAGCGTCTGCGTCCGGCGTTCCGAGCCGGCGGCCCCGAACTCGATGGTGACGAGGCAGACGTCATCCTCGAAGGTCGACTTGCCGGAAATGGCGCGCGCGTTGGCGAGGAGGGCATCGAGGAAGGCGCCGCCGGTCTTGGGCGCCGCGCCGCGCACCATGTCGAGAAAGCCGGCGTCGCCGAAAGCCATTTCCTTGCCTTCGCCCAGGTCGAAAATGCCGTCGGTATAGAGAAAAATCATGTCACCCGGGCCGATGTGTTCCTCCTCGACCGCATAGACCGAGTCGGGAATGACGCCGAGCGCGAACGGCGGTTTGAGCTGGTCGGCTCCCATGATGTGGACCTCGCCGCGGGCGCCCGAAATCCGGAGCGGTCGAGGGTGGCCGGCGTTGGCGAAACGGACGACGCCCGTGGACGTGTCGATGACCACATAGAGCCCGGTAACAAACATCGAGGTCGGGAGCGGGTCGAAGAAATGATGCAGCCGCGCGTTCAGTTCGGTGAGGAAATGGCCCGGCTCGCCCGCCACGTACTGCAGTTCCTCGACCAGCACGCGCTGCACGGCGGTGATGAGCGCGGCCGGCACGCCGTGGCCCATCACGTCGCAGATCAGCACGCCGACCTGCGTGTCGGATATCGACGCGGCGGTGAAGAAGTCGCCGCCGACCATCGCCTCCGGAATATAGCGGTGGGCAAAGCGCAGCAGGCTCTCCGACGGCTTCGCCCCGCGCGGAACGGCAGGGTAAGTCTGCGGCAGCATCGCCTGTTGTACCTGCCGGGCGAGCATCAGCTCCTCGTCGGTCTGCTTCTGCTTCTCCGCCAGCGCCTCGGTGTAGCTCTGAAGCTGCTCGGCCTTCGCGTGCTCCTCGGTCACATCGCGCGAAATGCCGCAGGTGCCGATGATCTTGCCATTCTCGTCGCGCATCGGGACCTTGGTGGTCGAGGCCCAGGTCACGCGGCCGTCGGGCAGATCCTCGCGCTCCACCTTGCCGACGATCGGCTGGCCGGTGGCGATGACCCACTGCTCATCGTTGAAGGCCGGCTGCGCATGCGCGGGCAGGAAGAAATCGAAGTCGGTCCGGCCCAGCATCGCCTTCTCGTCGACGACCTTCATGAAATCGCGCATCGCCTGGTTGACCGACAGGAACCGTCCCTCGCGGTCCTTGAAGTAAATGCGATCCGGAATCGTATCCATCAGCGCCATGAGCAGATGATGATCGATTGTGGCCATGGCGGCGGGTGCGGCGAAAAGCGCCAGTTCTTTCCGTCTTAGCTCTCCCGCACGGGAGAGCGACTAAAAAGTTGTCGCTCCGGGCTTCCTTTACTGGATAGCGGGCGCGGCGGGAGCCGGGTTGGAATCAACCGCCGGGGCGGCGTTGGAGGCGGCATCCGGCGTGGCGTTGGTTGAGGCCGTCGTCGCGACGGGCGCAATGGCGCTGGCGGGGACGACAGGCGCGACCGCGTTCGTGTTGATGGCCGTCGTGCGGGCGCGGATGGGCGTGGGAGGAGGCACGTTGGTCCCGGTCACAGGTGCGGTTCCGGGGGCGTTCGTCGTGGTCGCGGCGATGGGCGCGTGGGTGACGCCCGCGGCAGCCGATTGGTAGTTGAAGCGCCAGCTGGCCATCATGGTCTGGCCGCTCGTTGCGTCCTTGGCGTGCACGTTGATGACGACGACCGAATCAATCAGGTCGCGCGGGAGGTAAAGACGGAGCATCAGGGTCTTCGGGTCGAAATCGAATCGCACTTCCCCCATGTCGCGGACCTCGGCGACGATCGACTTGGGATCGATCGTCCCCGCATAGCCGAGCACGGCGCTGATCACGGGGCGGGGATCGGTTACCGTCGCGCCGGGCGGCGGATTGATATTGGCCAGTCCGAGCGCACCCTGGCGCAGGTAGGACACGTAGGCCTTCTCCACCGGGGTCGTGATGATGTAGCGGCCCATGGCGTAAACGTTCGTGCCGGGATGAATCGGGTTGTTGGCGACCGTGAAAATCGCCTCGTATCCGGCCGAGATCGTCTTGGCCTCGACCGCCTTGTTGTAATCGCCGAAGGGATAGGCGAAGTACTTGATCGGGTGACCGAGGTGCTGCTCGATTACCGCCTTCGAGGTCACGGTCTCGTTGGTCAGCCACGCGTCGTATTGGTCGGGCGTCTTGCTGCCATGCTTGGTCAGCAGCGGATGGGTCATCGAGTGGCACTCGATGTCGACGCCTTCCTTGTCCAGCTCGATGAGCTCAGGCCAGCTCGCGGCGCCCTTGTAGTTGGTCGCGATATGGTTGCCGATGAATTGCGGATAGCAAAAAAACGTCCAGGGGAAGTTGTATTTCTTCAGGATCGGCTCCGCAAAAACCAGCGGGCTCTTGTAACCGTCGTCGATCGTGATCGCCACCGTGTTTGGCGGCAGGGTCTTCTGTCGCTTGGCAAATGCCACCACATCGGAGAGCGGGACGACGTTGTAGTGATTGTCGTAGAGGTACTTCATCTCATACTCGAAGACGTCCTGGGGCATGGTGTAAATGAACTTGCCCCCGGCGCGCACGCCCGGCGGCGTAAACTGGTGGTAGCCGAGAATGATGACGCTTGCGGCGGAGGTGCGCGCAGCCGCGCCCTCGGAGACGGGCGTCGCCTTCTGGGCCGGAGCGGCGGGAGCGGGCACTGCGGACTCGCCATTCGTTGCGGAGGAAACGTTCGTTGCGGGCGCCGCGGGTGCGGCCGGGGCGGCGTCGGTGCTCGGCGCGCGAACGCCTTCCGCGGTTACCGCCGTCATCAACAGCATCGGCAGGCGGTGCAGGCCCGGGTAGATGAGGGTCGAGTCGGGCGTCGCGTTCGTCGACGGCGGCGCCGGGTTGCCGGGCGCGTTGGAATCCATCGGTGCGGGCGATGACGAGTCGTTCGAGGACGGCGGCACCGGGCCGATGAGCGTGTTCGAGTCCAGCGGGACCTCCACGGGTGAATTGGTCGCCGGCGTCGTCGGGGCGGTGGGAATCGCGGAGTTCGCGTCAGGCGTCGACACGACCGGCAGCGGCGGTGGTGTGGGCGTCAGCGGCTCGGGCCCGGGCGGCGTGGTGGAAACCAGGTTCGCGCCATCGACATGGAATTTTTCGCGCTCGGCGCGGAATTGGCCTTCAATCCGCGCATCCGAGACGTGGAAATAGACGAAAAAGGCGGTGACAAAGAGGACCAAGGCAAATGCCAGGACCAGAAAGCGCTTCAGCATAAAGAGGCGGAGCCTATCATGCGAAGAGCCTAGCTTCAACAACTTCAAGGATAACGTGCAACGCCCACGTATGGAGTTCCTGCACACGCGCGCCGTGGTCGGACGGCACGATCCATTCCGCGTCGGCCCGTCCCGCCAGCTTTCCGCCGCCGCGCCCGGTCAGTACCACCGTCTTCAGTCCGCCTGCCCGTGCGGCATCCAGCGCCCGGAGCAGATTCGGTGAATTGCCGCTCGAGGTGAACAGCACCAGCACGTCGCCCCGCTGTCCGAGCGCCTCGACCTGCCGGGCGAAGACCTGGTCGAAGCCGAAGTCGTTGCCAATGCAGGTCAGCGTCGTGCCGTCGGCGGCGAGGGAGATGGCCGGCAAGGCGCGGCGGTTGTCGCGGTAGCGGCCCACCAGTTCCTCGCAGAGATGCAGCGCGTCGCAGGCGCTGCCGCCGTTGCCCGCGGCGAGAATCTTGCCGCCGCCCTGCAGGCTGACGGCGATCAGTTCGGCGCAGCGATCGAGCGCGGGGAGGGTGGCTTTCACGGCCGCGACAGCCTGTTCGAGGCTGCCTAGTTGCTTTTCAAGGATCGGGTTCATGGGGAGGTTTGCGCATTTGGGATAGCGTTCCGGCGCGATCAGTTCTATCTGTTCTAGTTCCATTACGCGCAAAGATCGCGGCGCTGTCATGAAGATTTTCTTTCGCTACCTCTTTCTCCGGCTGCTGCAGCCGTTCGTCTACTGCCTCACCGCGCTGACCATCCTCTGGATCGTGGCCGACGTTTACGGAACGATGGAGGACTTCATCGACCACAAGGTGACGTTCGCCGTCTTCATGCATTACTACGCGCTGCAGATTCCGCACATGCTGGTGCAGGTGCTCCCGGCCGCGGTGCTGTTCTCGACTCTTTTTACGCTGATCAGCCTCAACCGTCGCAGTGAACTGGTGGCGCTGCAGGCCGGCGGCGTGGCTCCGCTCTGGCTCCTCGCACCGTTCCTGCTCTTCGGCCTCATCAACGTCCTCGTGCTCGGCTACGACATGAGCGGCCCCGCTGCGCGGGCCGACGTGACGCGCAATAACATCATGAAGGTGATCAAGGGCAACGGTTCGGGCGGAAATGACGTCATGAACCTGCCCTACATCGACGAAGCCAATCACCGGGTCTGGTATTTCCAGGACCTGAGCACCAGCGGGGATACCGGCAAGGTCGAAGGCCTCATCATTCATCAACAGGATGCGCAGGATCACGACGTGGCCCTCTACGCTGCGAGGGAGGCGCGCTGGACGGGCCGGTTCTGGCGGCTCAGCGGCGGCGTGAAGAAAATCACCTACAAGGTCGACGGCAATGTGCAGAGCCAGGAGACCTTCGAGGAGTTCGACCTTGCCGACGTGACGACGCCGCCGCGCCAGCTGTCGCTCGTCATGTCGCAGCCGGAGGATCTCAGCGTCGGCCAGCTTTCGGAATACATCGCCACCAGCACGCAAACGCCCGACCGCATCGCCAAATTCCGCACCGAATGGTGGTACCGGATCCTCTACCCCTTCTGCGTCCTCATCCTCATGCTTTTCCCGCTGGTGCAAAGTGGCCGCAACGACCGCCGCAGTCCTGCCGCGGGCATCGGCATCGCGATCGCGGTGCTGGTCAGCTTCAGCGTGTTCAACAGCGTCTTCGTGGCCGCCGGGAAGAACAACCGCCTGCCGCCTTTCGTCGCGGTGAGCTTCACCGAGGTGCTCTTCGCGGCCGTGGCGCTCCACTGGCTGGCGGTCAACAACGGTTGGTACTGGCAGATTCAGGAATGGTACGCCGCCTGGCGCAAAGATGGCGCCGGCGTGGCGGAAAAGAACCTGACCTGAGGATCCCTACACGCTCGCGCCGCTCCACTTCAGCTTCTGGCGCAGGACGCGGTAAAAATCGGAATGGGGAAGGTAGGCGAGATTGACCTTTGACTTCGCGGGGCGCAACTCCAGCCACTCGTGCGGGCGGATGCTCCCGCCGGCACGGCCGTCGAACTGCACGGCGGGCGCAGCCACGCCTTTCTTCGGCACCATGCGAACGCGGATCGGCTGGTCGGTGCCGACCACGAGCGCACGGTTGGTCAGAGTGTGCGGGCAGATCGGGTTGATCACGATCGCGTCGGCGTCGGGGCTCAGGATCGGGCCGCCCGACGCAAGCGAATAGGCGGTCGAGCCGGTCGCGGTCGCGATGATCAGGCCATCGCACACGTATTCGGTGATGAGATAATCGCCCACCTCCACGCGCACCCGTATGAGCGAGGAGATGTTGACCCGCGAGATGACCACGTCATTGAGCGCGCAGGGAACGACGTGGCTTTTGCCGCCGACGCGGTGAAAAATCGTCTCCAGCGCCATGCGTGGGCTGAGCAGGAGGTCGTTGTTCGCCAGGCACGGCAGGATGCTGTCGACCTCGGTCTCGGACGCCGCGGTCAGAAAGCCAAGGCTCCCGATGTTCACGCCCAGTATCGGCACCTGCGTCGGGTAAACCGTGCCAACCACGTCAAGGAGCGAGCCATCCCCGCCCGCGACCAGCAGCAGGTCCGCTTTTTTCGCCAGCTCGATTTCGCTCATGCCGGGTTTCCGGATCAGCGAGCCGGTGCGCTTTTCGAAAAGCAAATGGACGTTTGGATGCCCGACCGAGAACTCGATGAGCTGGTTGAGCACGTCGCGCGCCCCGGGCTTGGAGCAGTTCACGATCACGCCGACCCTCATTTTTTTTGCAGCAGCCATAGAAATTCCTCGTTTCCGTCCCGGCCCGGCAGCGGCGAGGGGATCACGCCCACCGTCCGCAGCGGAAAGTCCCCGACCCAGCGCACCAGGCTGTCCACCACCCGCTGCCGCACCGCCGCGTCGCGCACGATTCCGCCCTTGCCGACCTCGGTGCGGCCGGCCTCGAACTGCGGCTTGATCAGTGCGACGACCCGTCCGCCGGAGTCAAGCAGATCGAAGGCCGGGGGCAAGACCAGCTTAAGTGAGATGAACGAGACGTCCGCGACAACGAGGTCAAATCGGAACTTCGCTTCCTTGGATTTAAGAAACTCGAGATCGCGGGCGTTGATTCCCTCGTGCACGACAACGCGCGGATCGTTGCGCAGCTTCCAGTGCAGCTGCCCGTGCCCGACGTCGACCGCGACGACTTCGCGTGCGCCGTGCTGGAGCAGGCAATCGGTGAAGCCGCCGGTCGAGGCGCCGAGATCGAGGCAGCGGAGGCCGGTCACGTCGAGGCGAAAGCCGGTGAGCGCCCCCTCCAGCTTGTGTCCGCCGCGGCTGACATAACGATCGTGACCGCGTACCTCGACCTTAAGTGTTGCGGCACAGGGCTTGCTTGCCTTATCCCACCTTTGACCATCGACCCAAACTTCTCCAGCCAGTATCAGCCTTTGCGCCTGCTCCCGCGATTCGGCGAGGCCGCGCGCGACCAATTCCAAGTCGAGGCGGTTGGCTTTCACGGCTCATCCCAACATGCCGCGCCCGCCGGTCTTGTCGAGGCGCCAGACGAAAGCCGGGTGCAGCGCCAATCGCACAACATCGCCTTGTACTTTTTCAAGCGCCGCTTAGAATTGTTAGCCCATGCCGCTTAACCAGGCCATCCTCGACCAGACCGAAAACTTCCACGGACTCTACAGTCCCGGGATGGAGCATGACGCGTGCGGCGTTGGTTTTGTGGCCAACATCAACGGCCAGCGGAGCAACATCATCCTGCGCCGCGCGCTGACCTGCGTTTGCTCGCTCATCCATCGCGGTGCGATGGATGCCGATGCCAAGACTGGCGATGGCGCGGGCATTCTCACGCAGATTCCCTACAAGCTCTTCCGCCCCGAGCTGGAAAAAATGGGCCACAAGCTTTTCCAGGATTCCGACCTCGGCGTCGGCATGATGTTCCTGCCGAACGATCCCTACACGCAGGCGCGCTGCCGGCACATCACCGAGACGGTGCTCAACGAGCACAAGCTGTTCATTTTTGGCTGGCGCATGGTGCCGGTGAATCCGGCCGTGCTCGGCGAAAAGGCGCTCAAGACCTGTCCCGACATCGAGCAGATCCTCGTCGGCCGCCCGAATCCCGACGCGATGAGCGACGACGAGTTCGAGCGCAAGCTCTTCATCGTCCGCAACCAGATCGAGGACATGGTCGAGAGCCAGGGCATCAAGGGCTTTTATGTCCCGAGCTTTTCCAGCCGCACCATCGTCTACAAGGGCCTCCTTGCCGCGCCGACGCTCGAGAAATTCTACCTCGACCTGCGCGACCCGAATTACACGACCTCGCTCGCGCTCTTCCACCAGCGCTACAGCACGAACACCTTCCCGACCTGGCCGTTGTCGCAGTCGCTGCGCATGATGTGCCACAACGGCGAAATCAACACGGTTCATGGCAACCGCATCTGGACCACTGCCCGCGAGCCGGAGCTGAAGAGCCCGCTCTTCGGCGATGCGATCAAGAAGCTGCGCCCGATCATCCAGCCCGGCGGCAGCGATTCCTCAAGCCTGGACAATGCGCTCGAGCTGCTCGTCATGGGCGGCCGCGACATCCTCCACTCGATGCTGATGCTCGTCCCCGCCGCATGGCAGGGCGATCCCGGCACGCCGGCCGAGGTGAAGGATTTTTACGAATATCACCAGACGCTCAACGAGCCGTGGGACGGTCCCGCTGCGCTCACGTTCAGCGACGGTCGCATCGTTGGCGCGGCGCTCGACCGCAACGGCCTGCGCCCCGCGCGTTACAAGATCACCGAGGACGGCTTTTTCTCGCTTTGCTCGGAAGTCGGCGTGCTGCCGATCGACGACGGCAAGGTGATCGAGAAGGGCCGGCTCGGGCCCGGCGAGATGATCGCCATCGACACGGTCGCGGGCAAGTTGCTCAAGAACGACGAGATCAAGGCGACCTACGCCAGGCGCCAGCCTTACGGCAAGTGGATGCGCGATAACCTGCGCGAGATCACCGCGACCCCGTCGCTCGAGGCGCAGAAGGCTCCCGGCGGCACGCTGGTCCAGCAGCAGCTCGCCGCCGGCTACAGCGAGGAGGAGATCCACGTCCTGCCCGCCATTCTCCGGACCATGGCGGTCACGGGCGAGGAGGCCATCGGCTCGATGGGCGAGGATTCGCCACTGGCCGTTCTCTCCAGGAAGCCGCGCACCCTCTACCCCTATTTCAAGCAGCTCTTCGCGCAGGTGACCAATCCGCCGATCGACCCGATCCGCGAAAAACTTGTCATGTCGGTCGAGGTGCTCGCCGGCCCGCACCGGAACTGGTTTGAGGAAACGCCGCAGCATGCGCAACTGCTGCGCCTGCAGTCGCCGGTCCTGACCAATCCCGAGATGCAGCAGATTCTGGCGCTGAGCGACGGACCTTTCCGCTCCAAGACGCTCACGGCCACCTTCCCGGTCAGCGAGGGCCCCGACGGTCTCAAGAAGCACCTCGACCGCCTTTGCGCCGAGGCCCAGGCCGCGGTCGACGAGGGCGCGAGCCTGCTCGTTCTCAGCGACTGGTCGATGGACGCGCAGAACGCGCCGATGCCCATGCTGCTCGCGGTCGGCGCGGTGCATCAGCATCTCCTCCGCGTGGAACGCCGTTCCAAGGCCAGCATCATCTGCGAGACGGCTGAGTGCCGCGACGTGCACCAGCTCGCCTGCCTGCTCGGCTACGGCGCGCAGGCCGTCAATCCCTACACCGCCTTTGGCACGCTGGCCGACCTGCTCTCGCGCAACGAGCTCAAGATCGACGCGCTGGAAATCACCGAGCCGGCCGCCGCGGCCAAGAACTACCGCGCCGCCCTTGAAAAAGGCCTGCTCAAGATCATGTCCAAGATGGGCATCTCCACTCTCGCCAGCTACAGCGGCGCGCAGATTTTCCAGGCCATCGGCCTGGCGCCCGACGTGATCGACTATGCCTTCTGCGGTACCGTGTCGCAGGTGAAGGGCATCGGCTTCAAGGAAATCGCGACCGAAACGCTCACGCGCCATACACACGCTTTCGGCGAGGGCGCGAAGCTCGCCAACGAGGGCTTCTACGGCATCCGCCGCGACGGCGAGATGCATGCGTGGACGCCGCCCGTCCTGCAGAGCTTCCACACCTTCGTCGGCATCAAGGGCGCCGACAAGGCGAACAAGTGGGAGGATTACGAGAAATACGTGGCCGCGGTCGAGGCGAACTCGCCCGTCGCGCTGCGCCAGTGCCTCACGCTCAAGAAGGGAACCGCGATTCCGATCGAGGAAGTCGAGCCGATCGAGGAAATCCGCCGCCGCTTCACCACCGCCGGCATGTCGCTCGGCGCGCTTTCACCCGAGGCCCACGAGACGCTCGCCATCGCGATGAACCGCATCGGCGGCAAGAGCAATTCCGGCGAGGGCGGCGAGGACCGCGCCCGCTTCACGCCGATGGAAAACGGCGACTCGAAGAACAGCCGCATCAAGCAGGTCGCCTCGGGTCGCTTCGGCGTCACCGCCGAGTATCTGGCGAGCGCGACCGAGATCGAGATCAAGATGGCGCAGGGCTCCAAGCCGGGCGAAGGCGGCCAGATTCCCGGCCACAAGGTCAGCGGGCTCATCGCCAAGCTGCGCCGCAGCACGCCCGGCGTGACGCTCATCTCGCCGCCGCCGCACCACGATATTTACTCGATCGAGGATCTCGCGCAGCTCATTCACGATCTCAAGCAGGTCAACCCGCGCGCCAAGGTCTGCGTCAAGCTCGTCGCCGAGGCGGGCGTCGGCACCATCGCCGCGGGCGTGGCCAAGGCCTACGCCGACATCGTGCTCATCTCCGGCCACGACGGCGGCACGGGCGCGTCGCCGGTCTCCTCGGTCAAGAACGCGGGTGGTCCTTGGGAACTCGGCCTGGCCGAGGCGCACCAGGTGTTGCTCCTCAACGGCCTGCGCAACCGCGTCACGCTCCGCACCGACGGCGGCATGAAGACCGGCCTCGACATCCTCATCGCCGCGATGCTCGGCGCGGAGGAATTCAATTTCGGCACCGCGGCGCTCATCGCCACCGGCTGCGTCTACGTGCGCAAGTGCCACCTGAACACCTGCCCCGTCGGCGTCACCAGCCAGGACGAGAAATGGCGCGCGCGCTACAAGGGCACGCCCGAGAACGTCGTGATCTTCTTCAACGCCGTGGCCGAGGAAGTCCGGCGCTACCTCGCCAGCATCGGCGCGCGCACGCTCAACGAGGTCATCGGCCGCACCGATTTCCTCCTGCAACGCACCATCCCGGATCATCCCAAGGCCAACCTGGTCGATCTCTCGCGCCTGCTCGCCATGCCGAAGATCGACGACGTCACGCCCCGTTACCACACGTGGGAGCGCAACGACAAGCTCGAGGACCGGCCGCTTGACGAGGTCATCCTGCAGGACGCCAAGAGCTGCCTGCAGACCAAGAAGCCGCAGCGCCTCAGCTACAAGGTCCGCAACATCAACCGCAGCGTCGGCACCATGCTCTCGGGCGAGATCGCCTACCGCTTCGGTGACGACGGCCTGCCCGACGGCACGCTCGAGCTGAACCTCAGCGGCAGTGCGGGCCAGAGCCTCGGCGCCTTCCTGGTCAAGGGCGTCCGGATCAAGCTCACCGGCGAAAGCAACGATTACGTCGGCAAGGGCATGTCGGGCGGCGAGATCATCCTCGTGGCCTCACCCAGCGCGAAGTTCACACCGGCGGACAATTCGATCGCCGGCAATACCGTCCTTTACGGCGCGACAGGGGGGGCACTTTACATTTCCGGCCGCGCGGGCGAGCGCTTCGCCGTCCGCAACAGCGGCGCGACCGCGGTCGTGGAAGGCGTGGGCGACCACGGCTGCGAGTACATGACCAACGGCCGCGTCATCGTGCTCGGCTCGACCGGCAAGAATTTCGCCGCCGGCATGTCGGGCGGCGTGGCCTACGTCTATGACGCCGACAATTATTTCGAGCAGCGCTGCAACCGCGCCATGTGCGGCATCGAGCGGCTGGCCGACGCGGAGGAGATCAACACCCTCAAGGGCACGATCTACCGCCATCTCGAGCTGACCGAAAGCGCCCGCGCCAAGGAAATCCTCGCCGACTGGTCGAAGTCGGAAAAGCTCTTCTGGAAAATCGCGCCCCTCAAGCCCGCGAACACCCAGAAGGAAGCCGTCCTCGCCACGACCAAGTCGGATCCCGTGGTGCCGCAGAAGGCGTAGTTCGA
>Ga0302319_10012488_pt1 | contig 16017 bp, 13 predicted proteins | sample Bog_T0_2_FD_203319 | JGI IMG/M metagenome (GOLD analysis project Ga0302319, IMG submission 203319) | Peat permafrost microbial communities from Stordalen Mire near Abisko, Sweden - Bog_T0_2 | ecosystem: Environmental > Terrestrial > Soil > Wetlands > Peat | place: Sweden: Abisko, Stordalen Mire...
TGGCCGAGTTCTCGCAGCGTATCCGTCGTGCCGCTCTGCCGGTTGCCAAAGCGAAAATTGTCGCCCACGAATACCGCCTGTGCGTGCAGCCCTTTGACAACGATTTGCGAGATAAATTCTTGCGGCGTAAAGTGCGCCAGATGTTCGTTAAAGGGCAGCACCAGTATCCGTTCGGCGCCCGCTTCGCTCAACAGTTGCACCCGCTCTTCCAGGCTGCAGATGCATTCCGGCACGCGATGCGGCGCCACGAAAACCGCCGGATGCGGATGAAACGTCAAGACGGCGGGATGAAGCTGCCGTCGCCGGGCATAGTCGAAGGTCGCTTGCAAAAGCGCTTGATGTCCGCGGTGAACGCCGTCGAAGTTGCCGATGGTGAGGGCGCACGGCCCAAAACGGCCCTGCGCCGAATCCATCGAAAAATGAACCTGCGGCTTCATGCTCCCAGCCGCCCGATAGGAATTTCCAGCCCGTCATAGGCGATCTGCACGTTCGACGGAAGACGTTCCGCCAAAGAGGCGTGCATCAGATCGTGCGAAATGTGCGTGAAGAAAGCGCGTTTAGGCTTGAGCCGTTCCACGGTGCGCAGAGATTCGTCCACCGTAGAGTGTGTGGGATGCGGGTTGTGGCGCAGCGCGTCCAGAAACAGTACGTCCAAATCGCTCAACATGTCCATGCTGGCCGGCGGTATCTCGCTATGGTCGGTAAGATAGGCGCAATCGCCGAAGCGAAATCCATGCGCTACGCCGCGTCCGTGCGCCACGCGAATCGGCTGCAGTTCCACGCCCGCCACTTGAATGGGCAGGGAGTCGAACACGTTCGCCGTCAGTCGCGGACGGCTCGATTCCGATGGCGATTCATCGAAGACATATTGGAAGGTGCGCCGGATGGTAAGCAAGGCGTCGGCAGAAGCGTAAATCGGAATATCGTTTTTCTGCATAAAATTGAAGGGGCGCACGTCGTCCAAACCGAGTATGTGATCGGCGTGGGAATGCGTGTAGAGGATCGCGTCCAACCGGTCGATATTAAAGCGCAACGCCTGGTAGCGAAAGTCGGGCGTCGAATCAATCAGCACGCGCTTCTCGCCAAAACGCAAAAGAACGGACGGGCGCAGACGTTTGTCGCGGGAATCCGCCGAGGTGCACACTTTGCAGCGGCAGCCAATCATGGGCACACCGACGCTGGTGCCGGAACCCAGCACCAGGATAGAGGCACGCTCGAAATTTTCGAGCATCTATGAGGTCTTCGTTCCCTTCCCGCCATCCGGTGTAATGATGAGGGGCCGGTCTTCTTTCTTTTCCTTGGCGACGGCTGCGGGTGCGGGCGCGGACTTTTTCGTCTGTTCGTCCGACACCTGAATAAAGCGGAAGCGCAGTTCCGTCAGGCCGTTTTCAATCAGGCGCTGTTCCTCGGTGCTCAGATTGCCGCGCGTCTTTTCCTGCAACATTCCCAGCAGATCGATGGAATGGCGGGCCAGCGGCAAGTTTGGTTCTTGGTCTTGGTCGGTCTCGTCAAAATGCAGCAGGCCTAATTGCATTTGCGTTTGCATCAGGATCGATTCGACCAGAAACGTAAAGTTAGCGGGTGGGAGCGGGTAATCGGAAGGATTCTTTTGAGTGTCAGCCATACGACATTCCATATTTTACTGAGTTGCGCTTGTGCGAGTATCAGGCCATGGCAGAAAGATTTGCAGAAGCGGGAAAGAAATTCGCGGAATTGGTGGCGGTCATGGCCCGTTTACGAGCGCCCGGCGGCTGTCCCTGGGACCGGAAACAGACCTTCGACACCATCAAAAGCTACCTGTTGGAAGAAGCCTATGAAGTCATGGACGCCATTGACCGTGAAGATTGGCGCGGACTGGAAGAAGAGCTGGGCGATCTGCTGCTGCAGCCGGTTTTCTTTGCCGAAATGGCCACGGAAAAGGGCCTGTTTACAATTGGCGATTCGCTGGATGCCATCAACCGGAAACTGGTCCGCCGCCATCCGCATGTGTTCGGCAACGCACAAGCCGATACGCCGGAAGACGTGCTGGTGCGCTGGAATGAGATCAAGCAGGAGGAGAAAGCGGAGCAAGGCGCGCCGGCGGCTGCTTCCGTTCTCGATGCCGTGCCGCCCAACCTGCCGGCTCTCATGGAAGCCGATAAAGTCAGCCGCAAAGCAGCGGGGTTAGGGTTCGACTGGCCTGATGTCAACGGAGCCTTAGACAAAGTTCATGAGGAAGCCGCGGAACTGGCCAGCGCCCGGCATTCGGGCGACGCCAAACAGATCGAGCATGAGTTGGGAGATTTGCTGTTCACCATTGTCAACATCGCCCGCTTCTTGAAGGTCGATCCGGAACAGGCGCTGCGCAAAACTACCCAGCGTTTCCGCGGACGCTTCGCGCATGTGGAGAAGAGAGTGGCGGAGTCGGGCAAAGAGTTCAAAGAGACGGCGCTCGACCAGATGGAAGAGTGGTGGCAAGAGGCCAAGAAGCAAGAGGGAAATTAGCGATTAGAAGTAACCATACGCCAGCCAGCCGCCATCAACATAAAGAGAATGGCCCGTGATGAAGCTAGCTTTGTCACTCAGCAGGAAAAGCACGGCGTCCGCCACGTCGGCCGGTTGCGCCAGCCTTCCTAAAGGAATGCGCGCTTTGATCTGCGCTTCGTTCACGTTGCCGGCGGCTATGTTGCGCTGTGTCATCTCCGTTGCGACGTAAGCGGGGCCAACGGCATTCACACGAATGCCTTTCTCCGCCCACTCAATGGCCAAAACTTTGGTGAGCATCGCTACACCGGCCTTAGCGCAGCAGTAAGCCGCCCGGCGCGGAAACGCCGCTTCCGCGTTGGTGCTGGTAATAAAAACAATTGCGCCGCCGGCGGCCATCATGTATCGGGCGCATGCTTGGGTAACGTAAAAGGCGCCGTTCAATTGCACATCCACCATGCGCGCCCAATCGGCGGGCGGCAGTGTGAGGCTGTCATGTGGCTTGCTCACCCCCGCGCAGTTGACCACGCCGTCTAAGCGGCCCAATTGTTTCATCGTCGCTTGCGCCAGCGCCTCGCACTGCTCAGGATTGGTAATATCGCAGGCCATGCCGATAGCGCGGCCTCCGGCAACGGCCGGGTGGCTCGCCTGCAGATCAGCAATGACGACCAGCGCGCCTTCCTCTATCAATCGCGTGCTCACTTCCGCGCCAATCCCTCCGGCGCCGCCCGCCACTACAATCACTTTGTCTCGCATACTAAGAAAACTGAGCGTATCATTTCCTTCTGATACCATCGAAACGTTTGAGCACTGCCGTCACTTTCAAGAGTCCGCTTCATGAGATGACACAGACTACGCCCACGTGTCTGTGGAACGATTCGGCTGCGTTAGAAGAACTCAAGTATTCGCTCGACCACGGGGCCGTGGGCGCAACGTGCAACCCGGTCATCGTCCTCGACGTTCTGAAGCAGGAGATGCCTCTCTGGAAAGAGCGCATCCTGGATCTCATACGCGAGCATCCCTCCGCTTCCGAGCGCGAAATCGCCTGGGCGCTCGTCGAAGAGATTTCGGCCACGCGCGCCGCCATGCTCAAACACATTTTCGAGGCGCAGCATGGCCGGAACGGCCGCCTCTCCATTCAAACTGATCCGTTGCTTTATCGCAATAGCGAAGCGCTGGTCCAGCAAGCGCTGCGCTTCAGCGCTCTCGCGCCAAACATGATCGTGAAAATCCCGGCCACCACCGCCGGCATTGCGGCTTTTGAAGAAGTCACCTACCGCGGTGTCAGTGTCAACGCCACGGTCTCGTTTTCGCTCCCCCAGTGCGTGGCCGTCGCCGAAGCCGTCGAGCGCGGACTGCAGCGCCGCGAACGCGAAGGCCTCGATATCTCCCAGATGGGTCCGGTATGCACGATCATGGTAGGCCGCCTCGACGATTGGCTCAAAGTGCAAGCTGAGAAACAGAACATCACTACCAACCCCGGATATCTGGAGTGGGCCGGTGTCGCCGTTTTCAAAAAGACGTACCAACTTTTCAAGGAACGCGGCTATCGCATTCGATTGCTCTCCGCCGCGTTCCGCAATCATCTGCATTGGAGTGAATTGATTGGCGGCGATGTCGTCATCTCACCTCCCTGCAAATGGCAGAAGCGCTTCAACACGAGCGATGTGACTGTGGAGAATCGCATCGGCGGACCTGTCGATCCAAAGATCGTCAGCGACCTTGCGAAGAAGTTCCCCGATTTCGTTCGGGCCTACTCTGAAAATGGCATCGCCATTCAGGACTTCGACACTTTCGGACCCACGGTGCGCACATTGCGGCAGTTCATCGAAGCCTGTCACGAATTAGAAAGCCTGATCCGCGACTTCATGCTGCCGAACCCGGACAAACTCTAGATTCCAGGCGCCATTGCTTTAGCGATTTCTAAAGCGGCCGCGCGCTTGTCTTGTACCCGAGCCAAATTCAACAAAAATCCGTTGTCGCCCTTGCGCACCACAAAAGTTGTGTCTTTAGGGCCAAAGTAAGCCTCGTCCCACGGGCCTGGAACGCTCGGTTCATTACCGCCCGCCAGCCGGCTGACTGTTTTGATTCCTATCAGTGCCGCTGCCGCATTGCCCCGGTAGATCTGGGTGGACAGCAACGGCCGATCTTTCGCCGCCTTCGAAATCTTCTTGGCAATAGACTCCAGGTCCCTTAGACCGGGTTGTTGACCGTCTTTCGATTCGGCGCTTTTGTTCTCGTCGTCGCCCGCGTCCGCGTCGGAAGCCGCCGCGGCCTCGGAATAATATTTGCAGTACTCCATCATTTCGCCGGCTTGATTCCCTCTGACACGCGCGACGGTAGTACCGAGAATTTCGGCCGCCTTTTCTCTACTCAGCAGATCGCAGCCGGCTTGGGTTTGCTGTGCAGGGCCCACTTTTGCTTTGGCTAGTTCTTGCTTGGCATCTTCCACGCGATCCTTAATGAAGTAAAAGCCTTTGATGAGACCAGCAACCCCCAGCACCAGCAGCAACGCCAGCGCAATGAGAACGATCTTCAGAAAGTGAGATTTCTTGGGCGCTGGAGCATACGGCATTTGCGAGGCCGAAGAAGCCGTCGCCGCGCCTGCTTGCGGAGCGCCGCACTTCGGACAAAATCTCCCTCCGCCGGTAGCCGCTCCACAACTTGCACAAAAGTTCGACATAAGTGCGTCTCTCCCTCGGCACCAGTATAGGTCTTTCCCGGGATAGTACAAAAACAGCAGCGCAAAGTTTTTCTATTTGGGTAAGAAACAAGAATACAATCAGAGTAGGTATGCAAAGCGTAGCGGATACAGCAATCAGCCAGAAGCCGGTGGAAGCGGCAAACTGGCAGCGAACGGTGGCAATGGTTTGTGCCATCTTGTTGGGCATTATTTTCCTCGTCTCCGGCGGTTGGAAAGTGCTCGATCCCTATAAGATCGGCGAGGTGCTGGAGCAGGCGAAGGTGCCGCGCGGATGGGGCCCGCTCGGTGCTTCCACACTCGGCACGCTGGAAGTGTTTACCGCGTTTCTGCTGTTTTATCCGAAGCTGCGCAACTGGGGCGGATTGCTGGGTTCGGGCTTGATGGTTTTCTTTTTGGGGTGGGTTGGTTTCTACTACCAGGAATTGCACGGGAAGGACTGCGGTTGCTTTCCGATTATCAAGCGTGCCGTTGGACCGAATTTCTTCGTTGGAGACGGCGTGATGCTGCTGATGGGTGTCGCGGCGTTTGTGTGGTCGGCGAAAGTGGTGAGCGCAAAATTGCCGGCGACGGCGCTGGCGGTCCTCGCAGTATTAGCCGCCTCGATTTTTAGCATAGACACGATCAGACGCCACAGTGTGCAAGTGCCAACACCGATCACGGTAGACGGCAAGCCTTTCAATGCAGCGGAAGGTAAAGTTCTGTTGTTCTTCTACGATCCTTCCTGCATGCATTGCGACGCGGCCTCCCGGTTCATGTCGAAACTGAATTGGGGTGACACGAAAGTGGTGGCCATTCCGACTGTGAATCCGCAATGGGCAGGTTCGTTCTTGAGCGACACGGGCTTCAAGCAGGCGGGAACCTGCCTTGAAACAGAAAAGCTGAGAAAGGCGTTTCAGTTTGTCGATCCACCCTATGGCGTGGCTTTAGTGGACGGGCAGGTGAAAGAGACCTTCACCCAGGCGCAATTCACCGAACCATTGCCGCGCCCCGATTTGCAAAAACTAGGCTTTGTAAAGTAGCGGCTAGCGGCTATTTTTTGTGAATGCCCCAATCGCGCGGGCTATAGGTGATTTGCAGCCAAGCCGCAACGTTATGCTGCGGAGATCCCAGCAACGGGATGTCGTACCGCTCCGCTTGCAGCCAAATTCCCAAGAGCCACTGTTGCTTGTAAGCAAGCTGCCCATTCACCGCGACATCGGTTTGCGTGCCTCCGCCCGGAAGAAATTGGCGGCCGGTTTTGATTTGCTTGAATTGCCCTTCCACAAAAGTTTTGCCTGAAAACCAATAACGGCTGGTGGCAACGAGGGCGCGGCCATCGCGTCCCACCCAACTTCCAATAATGTTGCCGTCGTTGGTGTAGGCGTCATGATATTCCCCGTTCCAATAGATGAACTGGCCACCGTAGTCTTTGCGAAACAGCCAGGTGGAATAGCTTTCCACACGCAGATCAAGATGGCGGATTTTTGGAAGCTTGGTGAAATAGATTCCCGGCCCCCAGGCAGCGCGGCGCGGCGCATCCAGCGGGTTGGGGTCGTCGTCGGAATAGGAATCGGAATAAAGCGTGACGTAATCGCGTATGCCGGGGAGGCGCCAGCGAAAATCAAATCCGCTGTGGCGGTCGCCCGGATCTTGCGCACTCGGTGTTGGTCCGCCATTGGGACCAAAAGGGCTGGTCAGCGAGAACATGGATTCCAGAAAAGAATGCCAAGTCAACGGATGACCAGCGCCGCCAAAGAACGCAGACCGGGTAAAGCCTAACTCAAGATCGTTCGTTAAATCGAGCGTGATCTTTTGCGCATTCACGTAAGGATGCGGCGGGAAGGAATGGCCCGACAATTCACCGAAAAGAAACTGCGTGTGAATCTTGCCGAGATGACGCAGGGGCCCCGGCAGCACCAACGGCTTGGTTTGATCGAAACGGACCATCCAGATAGGCGCCGCATTGTTTGAAAAAGCAAAGGCGCTGTCTTCGCCCGGCCCCCACCATAACGATTGCTTGCCGAAGGTTATGTTTTCCGGACCGACTTGGACGCCGGCATACATTTCCAGAGTTTGAAACGTGTTTGTTCTTGCAATGGCGGAGGGCACCACGGGGTTGATATCAACCCCGCCAATGAACTGTTGAACGGCGGAAGAATAAGCGGCGCGGCCCGGTGCTTCCTGCACTTCCGCACGAACGTAGAACGAGAACCGGCTCGCCGTTCCATAGGCGGAAAACCCGGTGTCGTTGGTGACGCCGTTGCCGTATGGCCGGCCGTCGTCGTTGACCAGGGTTTGTCCGAAGTGATAGCTATCGCGGAGAGGTGTTCCGCCAATGCCTAACAAGCGCGTGTAAACGGTGGCAATACGAATTTCGGTGACCGGTTCCTCTTCCGGGAACTCCGCCTGTAGATCGGCAATCAGCGAACGAACGTCACCGTCGCTGGCGCTTTGCACGTAAAAGCTTCGGTTGAAGGCCTCGTTGCCGGCTGCTTCTGCCGTTTGGCGGCGGCACTCGGCGCGGGTCCAGGGCGCGGTGTCGGCGACCTGGCCCGTGATATATCCCAGAGCCGCCAAGCGACGTAAGACCGGGTAGACCCAACTGCCTACAGGCACGTACGGCGAACCGCGCGGCGCTCCGTCTTGGGGAACAGCAAGCGCGGGCAAGACCGGCAGCGTCAAGACGGCGAGGAGAAATATGAGTTTGCGAAAAGAGACTATTCCTATTACCAAGAAAAGTAGTGCGTTGGGCACTGTTTTTTTCGCGATACTGTTCCTCCTCGTTTTGCAATCGGTACTCGTACCAACTCCGGCGTTGACGGGTCCCCACTCTTCAACCCAAACTCGGCAATCAATCGCGTAATTGAAGAGCTATTACCTTTCTTTGCCTATTCTTACCGCCACCTATTCAAGTAAACTCCGTGTCGAAAATCATTAACAATGCGGAACGTTCCTCATACCATCGATGTTCAACGCTTAGTACGCATTACCCGCGCGATCTAATAGAAATAAGACGCGATTCACCGCTATCGTGAAGTTCGCCGGGGCAAACTCGGCAACTCTACATGGCGCCACTTTTTCTATTTCTGTTCTGGTCGGCAACCTCCGTCCATTGCGCTGAAGTAGGCGGCAGCATTTACGACGCGCAAAGCGGCGAAGCGTTGGCGAAAGTAACGGTGAAGCTGCTGGAAACCGGCGCGCACGCGGAAACCGACAGCGATGGCAAATTCAAAATCACCGGAATTGCGCACGGGCACTACAAACTGGTGGCGGCCAGCGTGGGTTACCGTTTGCTGGAAAAAGAAATCGATCTAAGAGCGAACGAAATCCTCAGGCTGGATCTGGCGATCGGCCCCGATGCGCTGAAACACCGAGACACGGTGGAAGTGCACGCTGACCCGTTCGACGTTGAGCAGGGCCAGGGTCCCACGGCCTTCACTCTCTCCGGAACCGAAGCGAAAAATCTGGCGAGCGTGCTGGCCGACGATCCCATGCGCGCTTTGCAAAGTGCGCCGGGCGTGGCGGGAGACGACGACTTCGATAGCCGCTTTACCCTGCATGGCGCGCCTTACACGCAACTCGGTTTATACCTGGACGGCATCTTGCTGCACGAACCGTTTCATACCGTGCAAGGGGAAGGCCCGTCGGGTTCCACGGCCGTCTTCAATGGCGACATGGTGGCCGCGATGACGGTGGAAAGTGAAGGCTACGGCCCGCAATATGAGAACCGCACGGCGGGCGTGATCGACATTGAGACGCGCGACGGCAGCACCGACAGAATCCACTTTCGGGGGAACGCCAGTGTGCCCGACGCCGGATTGTTGGCGGAAGGTCCGTTCGGCAAGAATCACAAGGGCTCCTGGCTGGTGAGCGCGCGCAAAAGCTACCTGCAATATTTTCTGAAGGATCTGGCGCAAGACATGCCGTCGATGGCGTTCGGGTTTGCCGATTTGCAAGCGCAGTTCCACTACCAGCTCAGCACGGCGAATTCTTTTTCCCTGAAAATCATTGACGGAACGTCGGATCTGAATCGCAGCAGCGCGGCCAGCACCTTGGGCTTAAACGCAGCGGAGTTCGCGGGCTATCGCTATACGCTCGTGAACGTAGGTTGGCAATTCACGCCCAACCATTCGTTTGTGCTGAACACGCGCGCCGCTTTTACCGACGAACGCTACTACAACACCAACACCATCGCGCAGCCGCTCGGCTACGGCTACTACGGTGAGTGGACCGCGAAGTCGGACGCGAGTTGGTCTTGGAACGATGGCGCCCAGATGCAATTCGGCGGAACCGTCCGGCCCACCCACGGATCTGGCTTCGCGAATTATTATTACGACGCAACTGATTTGACGGCAACCAATTCCGATCGCGGCGGCGCAACCTATAGCGGCGGATATGCCAGGCAATCGTTCACGCGGCTGGCGAAAGGTCTGACGCTTTCGCTCGGCGGGCGCTGGGATGAAGTGAGCGCCAACCATCAATCCACGTTTTCCCCGCAAGCGTCGCTGGCATACACGCCTTGGGAAAGCGGAAGATTTTCTTTCGCGTGGGGCCGTTATGCCCAGTTCCCGGACATTGATTCTTTTTTTGCCGAAAACGGCAGCTCGCATTTGTTGCCGGCAACGGCGGAACATTTCGCCGCGACGTTTGAACAGCGGCTAGGCAATCAGACGCGAATCCGGGTAGAAGCTTTCGAGCGGAAGGATCGAAATATGCTGGCCCAGCCGCTGGCGGATGCACGCCTGATCAACGGCGCAATTTACCCTGATTTTTTCCAATCGCCGCTCATGAATTCGCTCAGCGGAACCGCCAAAGGCGCTGAAGTTTTTGTTCAGAAAAGAACCGCAAATGGTTGGAATGGTTGGGCTTCCTACACATATTGCCACAGCGAAAGCATCGACACCGTAACGCAGATCCGATTTCCTTCCGATCAGGACCAGCGCCACACCTTCAACGGTTACTTGAGCTATCGATTGCGCCCAAGCATCAACCTAAGCGCGAAGTTTTCTTACGGCAGCGGGTTTCCCGTTCCCGGCTTTTTCAGCTTGCAGAACGGAACCTATTACCTGGCAGCGCAGGAGAACGCGGTTCGGCTGCCCGACTACCAAAGGCTCGACATCCGCATGAACAAGTCGAAGCTTCTAAAGCGCGGCAAGATGACGCTGTTTGTGGAGGCGGTGAACGTCTTCAATCACGCCAACTACCGCTTCGATAGCTATAACGGCTACGATGGAACCACTAGGCAAGCCTACATTTCGCTGAGCGAGATGTTCCCCATCCTGCCCTCGGCGGGAGTGACGTTCGAGTTTTGAGAGCTCGCGCTGCCGAATAAACTGCGTCTGTCCCCTTTTCGAAAAGGGGACAGACGCAGTTTACGTGGCGAAATCCAAGGCGACCACTTCGTGCAGACCGATGCCCGGAACCTCGAGTTCCAAACTTCCATCGCTGATTCGATATTCCGCTTTCGCCTTGCTCACCAGAAGATGCAGCGCGCTGATTGTCTTGCCGGCCGGAATTTTGACCCGCACCGTCTGCCGCGACAAAGGGATGATTTCGCGCACCGGACCTTTCATCATCATCGGATTCGTCAGATTCACCAGGTGTACTGTCATGGAATTCTGTTGCGTCCAGACCGAAACGTCCAATACACCGGGTCCGCGAACGGTGACCGGCACATTCCCGCGTGCTGCCCAAAGAACGGCATTGCGCAGAAGCATGCCATGATCTACGGCGAGCACTTCCCAAAACGTACGGTCAATATCCCAAGGGAAAAACACAACGCGCCCGTGGCCAACCTCGCGCAAAAACACGCCAGGGTCATTGCGCGTGGAGGGACGAACAAAAACTTCCTCCATCGGCAAATCCGGGTAAGAGGGGACAACGGTTAACGGCGACCCCGCGGCCGAAGCATCCGCCGGTTTCACCACGACTCGATTCACGCCATTGATGATGCGCGTGGCGTCTTCCATTCCGGCCAGCAATGGATGGAACTGCCCTGTGGAAGGATCGCGCTGCAAGGCGAGATACGAATTATGCATCGGACCTTCGAATCCGCCGGCGAACGACGCGCCAAAAAGGTGAGCGAGTCCGAAGTCATTGCGCCGCACACCCCATTCGTCATACAAAGAAGTTTCCCAGGTGGCGACGATGCTGCCGCCGCGCTGGACAAAATCCGTCAACTGATCGCATTGCTTTTCGGACAACGCCGCCACATTCGGCAGAATCAAAGTTCGGTACGCCGCCAGATGCTCTGCGTCCAGCAGACGGTCATGCACCATCTCAAACGGTATTCTGGCTTCTACCAATGCCTGATAGAAACCCAGCGCGGGATCTTCCACTTTGGCATGCGCCTTTTCGCCGCCGTAGAACGCCGCCGTCTGTTGTGAATAAACCATGGCAATATTCGCCAGCGATTTTTCATTTCGCAAATAGCCGCTGTTTTCAAAATGCCATTGGTAGAGTTCAGCCACCACCGGCAGCCAGCGTTTATCAATCGGCTTAGCGTTAAACTTCGTGAACCAGGGACGCAAACCTTGGGCAATGCCATCGGCCACCCAGAGCCTGATTTCATCCCCACTCTGCACTGAATCTTTCCAGCGATACTCTTCTTCTAGGCCAACGCTAAAAATGCCCGCAATCGGCTTGCGGCCCATGGTGGCTCGATACTCCTTGCCGTTCTTGCCATTCGTCCAGGGAGGATTCACGCCGCGGCGCGCTTGCCTATCGGCGAACAGCGTGGGCGCGAGTTGACCGATGGTGACCATGTCCAACTCGCTCAATGCCCCGCCCCCGGCATTTGCCAGGTAGGCGGCGTTAGGATTGATCGCTTTGATTTTCGAATCCCACAAACGCCAGAGTTCAAAGAGCCGCTGCTGATGCCACAGAATATACGCACGGCGCGCCGGGTTTTGCGGATCGTTGGTGCGCGGCAGATCCAAGTGCGCAAAGTTTCGAAAATTCTCCCGGCAGTGTTCGCAATAACACATACCCGAGCCCGCCCAGCGGTTCGAAAAAATGCCATCCACTTGGTAGAGCGTGACGATTTCTTCCGTCACCCTGGTCATGAAATCAAAGTTGTAAGGGCCAAGCGCGCACGTCACCCAAAGCTCCGGATCGGCCCAGTGCTTTCGTTTATTGCCGGCGGCGTCAACGGCGATCCAATCGGGGTGCGCCTCATACACATCCTGATGCGCGGCGTGCGGATCGGTGCGGGCGATGACATTCATGCCCAACGCACGGCATCCTTTCACCAAGTCTCCAAACGTATCGGCATCGCGCAGCCACTGGCTGCGGTAATGGAACGGAACTTTGGTCGGATAGAAAGCAACACAACCGCCCGCGCTTAAGCAGGCTGCGTCGGCATGCACGCGCCGGAAGTAATCGAGCCAGAACGCTTGGTCGTAGTTTCCAGGGTCGTCTTCCACAAAGGCAAGTTGCGCCCAGCGCATGGGGCGGTCATACCAGTCTGGACTCGAGAAGGCGGCGGCCGGCAAGAGCGCGCTCGCCACGGTGGATTGGATAAATTCGCGTCGATTCATTTTGAGGGCCACTTAAGACTATTTCACGTTTGGCGCGCGGCGTGTTTGGCGGTTTTGGGCACTGTTACCTTTTTTCACCCGCCATTACTTTTTTTCCAGGCAAAGGAGAGTCGCGCATCATTGGGCGCAGGCAGAACGAATGGCCTCTGAACTGCAACCAAGGGTCCACAAGCTCGGAAATTTTTCTGAAGGACAGCACGTCTGAAGGACAGCACGAATGATGAATGGCAGCCGTAAGGGCGGACCCCGGTCGGAAGAGGATCTCCTCATGGCAGTGATTCACGACATGCGCGGACATCTGCGAACTTCGGTGTCGCGCGCGCAAATGATTGAGCGCGATGCGAGCACTCCTCTGGCCCCGCACTTGCGCAAGCATCTGAACGACATCCTGACGGCGGGCCGGGACATGGACCAATTACTCAACCGGCTGGCGCAATACGCGGCAGCCGGCGCCGGCCAGGAATCGCAGCCGGCGGGCGACATCGGCATCATGTTTAACTCTGCGCTGCGCCGCTTGGCTGAACGCAACCACCACGCCGAGATCGATTCGCAGGCGATTCTGCAATGCGGGATTGAAGTGCCCTACGCGATTGAGGGCGTGCTGCGCGAGTTGCTCGACAACGCTCTCAAATTCCGCCAAGGCCCGGTAAAGATTACGGTGCTGCTGGAGCAATCCTTCGAGAAGTGCTCGTTTGGCATCCGCGACACCGGCATTGGATTCGATCCGGAATATTACGAGAGAATCATGCGGCCGCTCGAACGGCTGCATCCTCCCAACGTCTATGAAGGCTGTGGCATGGGGCTGGCCATATGTCAACGCATCATTCAGTCGCTGGGCGGAAGGCTTTGGGCGGAATCGAAGTTAAACGCCGGCTCTACTTTCTGGTTCACTGTAGCGGTTTAGACGTGAGCTTCCGAAGTTGTCAAATCTTTCAATGTTCTGCCCAACGCCAAAAACTGATCCAGATCAACGGGCTTCTCAAAAACGTGGCGCACTCCCAATCTCCGCAGCCTCGCCGTTTCCGCTTCCGGCAGCATGGATGAAAGCACAATGATTCTCGTGCGTTGACCAATGCCCTGCCCCGAAAGTTTCTCCAATACTTCCACACCCGAACGTTTGGGCAAAATTAGATCCAAGATCACGACGTGCGGCAGAGTGTCGTCGTTGATGCCTTGCGCAAGAAGGCATTCGGCCTCTTCACCGTCCCACGCCTCCGCTACTTCACAATCGAGACCGCAATCCGCTAACGCCTGCTTAATGAGGAACCGGTCTTCTTTGCTGTCGTCCACCAGTAGGAACTTTTGTTTTGCAACAGCCATGCCCCAAAATAGCAAATATGCCATGACAGGGGCCATACCAAAATCTAACCACTAGCTCAATTCTTCACACCGCGTGACAATTCGTAAAGCCCATATGTGAAACTGCGCGCGGCAAATTTCCTCTAACTTATACAGACATAAGGCCCTCCGTAAATCGGCCTACGAATTGCCTAAGGAGACTATGAATTTATTGAGTCCACTGTCAAGAAAGGAATCCCATGACACAGACGGCATACCAAGCAGAAGAACGGCAACTGAGAGCCAAGATGGCCGAGCTACTGACCCAACAGCGAGACCAAGCTCCTCTCAGAATAGAAAATGCAGCCGACCCCTTTGACCAGATACAAGCCTCAGTTGAGCGCGATCTGCTGGTAGGTTTACTGAACCGCGATGCGCAGTTACGCGATGACTTGCGCCGAGCCTTTGAATTGATGGAGAACGGAAGTTATGGGCGCTGTGAGGATTGCGAAAGCGCGATTGCACCCGCACGACTCAAGGCGATTCCGTGGGCTCGCTGTTGCGTGCGCTGTCAAGAGTTGCGCGACCGCGAAGTGAACGAAGCCGACATCTTCCCGGAGGCGGCGTAAGCCGCTTGTTTCCGCGGCGTCTGTGAGACAATGTCGATTCCTCAGATCCGAATGCGCCTCCTAGTAGTTGACGACGACTCCGGCGAACGGCAACACGTAAAAATGCTGGCGACCGGCTTGGGTTACGAAGTGACGGAAGCGGAGAATGGCCTTCAGGCGATTGATGTTTTGAGTTCTGAAACCATCTCCGTGATGATCACCGACCTTCGCATGCCCAAGATGGATGGTTTGGAACTCATTCACAAACTCAAGGCGGAAGGCTCTCTGCCGCCGACGCTGGTGCTGACAGCGTACGGCAGTATGGATCTGGCGGTGGCGACCGTGCACGAATTAGGTGTTTTTTGGTTTCTGGAAAAACCGGTGGACGCTCAGTCTTTGCGGCTGCTGGTGGATCGCGCATCGGCGCATGGCCGGCTGCAGAGCGAGGTTCACGAACTGCGCCGGGAGCTGACGATGCACGGAGCGCTAGGCGAAATGGTTGGTCAATCGGAGAGCATGCGCACCATCTTCGCGGTGCTGCGCCAGGTGGCTCCCACCACGGCGCCGGTTCTGATCACCGGCGAAAGCGGCACGGGAAAGGAGTTGGTGGCCAGAGCCATTCACTCGCTTTCCAAACGCAGCGGCTACCCATTTGTCGCCGTCAATTGCGCCGCGCTGCCCGACACGCTGATTGAGAGCGAGTTGTTTGGGCATGAGAAAGGTTCTTTTACCGGTGCGGTGGAGCGGCGCATGGGCTGTATTGAAATGGCCGAATGCGGCACTTTATTTCTCGATGAAATTGCGGAGATGCCGGTGGCCATGCAGGCAAAACTCCTGCGTGTCTTGGAGGACTTTCGCTACCGTCGCATTGGCGGCAAACAGGAGTTGAAAGCGGATGTTCGCATTTTGTCTGCCACGAATAGGGATCCTAAGAAAGCTATAGCCGAAGGCAAGTTGCGCGAAGATCTTTTCTACCGGCTGGGAGTCTTTCATATTGGCTTGCCGCCATTGCGCGAGCGCATGAGCGATCTGCCTGTTTTGGCCGCGGCGTTGATTGAGCGGCTCAATGCCAAACACGGCACCAAGGTGGTAGATATCGACCGGGCAGCCATGGCGCAACTCAAAGCGCGTCATTGGGAGGGCAACATCCGCGAGTTCCGGAATGTACTGGAACGGGCGGTGATTCTGGCGAGTCAGGGGGTCATTGGTGAAGCTCACTTGACGACTCCTCAACAAGCCACCTTCAAAACCGCGGCACAATCGGAGTTAGACATCAATGTGGGACTGACTATTGACGAAGCCGAACAAGCGCTGATTCGAGCTACTTTGCTGCATACCGGCAACAACAAGACGCGCGCAGCCGGAATTCTGGGCATTAGCGCTAAGACTCTTCACGTAAAGCTCAAGCAATATAGCCTGGAAGCGGAAGACGCCTCTCCCGAACCCG
>Ga0302319_10012494_pt1 | contig 16011 bp, 13 predicted proteins | sample Bog_T0_2_FD_203319 | JGI IMG/M metagenome (GOLD analysis project Ga0302319, IMG submission 203319) | Peat permafrost microbial communities from Stordalen Mire near Abisko, Sweden - Bog_T0_2 | ecosystem: Environmental > Terrestrial > Soil > Wetlands > Peat | place: Sweden: Abisko, Stordalen Mire...
ATAGCTCAAGAAGACGGACGGTCGCCGCACAGCGGCGGTCGTGGCGTCGAGATCAGACAATGTTTAGACCTCCCGGGAGCGAGCACGCCTATACTCGCACAACTGGCCCGGATGGACACGGTGGGGACAGCCACGGCCGCCCCGGGAAACGCCCCCTCGGGGAAGACGGGGTCAGCGCACCTCAGGGGACCAGGTCAACTGCGAGAATGACGACGTCCCGATCGTTCGGCAGGGCGAGGCTCGCGACGGTCTTGGTCGGGTCCAGCGCAATCGCGTAGCCGTACAACTTGTAGTTGCCCGAATGGACCGTGCCATTCGACATGATCTTGTAGGGCATTGCGAGCGCGATGGACTCGCCTGGATAGCCTTGCGGGGTGTTCCAGTTGCTCATGCTCTGGATAGCCGTGGTCTTGGTACCGTCCGTGTATGCCACGACGAAACTCTGGTTCGTCTGATCGCCGTTGACGCCGACGCCGAGCAACGCGAGCTTTGAAACGCTCGCCGCGGGCAGTGCGATGCTCTTCTGGGCGACGGCGCTCGGTGTGGCCGGCGCGCCGAACGCGAAGGTGGTGCCCGACCAAACCAGGCTCGTACCGAGCAAATTCCCCGCGAATGCGCTCCCGGTCGTGTCGATCCCGCCGTTTCCGGCGGGCGTGCCGGCGAGCGCAATCGCGTTGACGTTCGCGACCCCGGCCAGGCTCACGCCGATGGGGCTCGTCGGACGGATCGTATAGGTCCCGCTCGTCACGGCGCTGTCGAGATAGCCGCCCGCGATCGCGAGCGACCGTATCGTGGTCGTAATCTTGACGGCGATCGGCGCCACGTATGGCGTGGAAGCCGCCGACGGTGTCGTGCCGTCGGTCGTGAAATAGATCTGCGCGCCGGGCGTCGTGTCGGTCAGTGTCACGGTCTGGGGCGTCGTGAAGGTGCCGGGCGCGGGGCTCAGGCTCGGTGCGGAGCCGGCGATCGCCGGCGCGAGGTCGATCGCGAGAACGACGACGTTGCGGTTGTTCGGCAGCGTCAGGCTCTTCACGAGCTTGTCTGCGTTGAGCGTGAATCGGTAGCCGTAGACGTCATAGGGCCCGGCATGTTCGGTCCCGTTCGACATGATCTTGTAGGGCATGCTGAGCGCGATCGATTCGCCCGCATAATGCTGCGGCGTATTCCAGTTGCTCATGCTCTGCGTGAATTTGGCCGTCGTACCGTCCGTGTACGTGACGACGAAGGCTTGATTCGTCTGATTGCCGTTCACGCCGGTTGCCAGCAGACTCAAGGCGCCGTCGTGCGCCGAGGGTAGTTGCACGACCCGCTCGGACACCGCGCTCGGCACATCGGCGGCTCCCAGTTTGAAGGTCGCGCCGGACCAGGTCAGCGAGCTCCCGAGCAGGTTGCCCGCATAGGCGCTGCCCGTCGTATCGATGCCGCCGTTGCCCGCAGGCTTGCCGGAGAGTGCGATCGCGTTGACGTCGACGGCGGACGCGATGTTTACGGCGACCGCGACCGGACCCCGGCCCGTCGAGATCGAGAAGCTGGTGTTCAGCTGCGCTTCGATGTTGCCGGCGACGTCGCTGCTGAAAAAGTTCACGGTGTGCGTGCCGTTCAGCGTTTCGGTGAACGGTGACCGATAGACGACGTTCGGACCGCCGTCGATTGCATAAAGCGTGGATTTCACGCCGCTGCCGGTGTCGGTCGCGGCAAGCGTCACCGTGACCGGGGTCGTGTAGATGCCGGCGGTCGTCGTCCCTTGCAGCGTCGCGGTCGTGACCGGCGGAATCGAGTCATAGCAGATGGGACCGTAAGTCTGGGTGTTTGTCACGCCGGCGTTGTTCCATGCGCGCAGCTCGGCCGAGTGGCAACCCTGGCCGGCCGCGGCGAGATCCAGGCTGCCGGCGGCGCTCGCAGGCAGCAGTGGCCCGGAATAAAAGCCGTCGCCCGAACCGGGTGCGGGTTCAGAGACGCTGTCGGGAATGGCCGCGTCCCAATCGGCCGTGAAGCCCGCGACGCCGGCGAGCAGCTGCTGGCCATTGTTCGAGTCGACGATGGTCCAGGAAACGGTTTGATCGGCCGAGTACCACGCGCCGGTGGCGGGTCCCTTGAACACGGCCGCGGGTGTGCCCGTATAACCCGGATTGCCGCCATTGCCGAGCGCGTACCAGTTCAGATCCCAGGCGAGTTGCAGGGCGTTGAACGAACCCCAGCCCGACACCTGATCGAACCCCCCGTGCGCGCAATACGGCGCTACGCCATCGGCGATCGTGACGTCGTTCGAATTGCACCCGGAGGTGATGTCGTAGAACGGTACGTGCGGGTAAGCGGGTGATTGCGGATGGGCCCCGATCGCATAGAGCTGCTCATTCACGAATCCGACCGGCGCGAACAGCTCGAAGCCGTTCTTGTTGTGGATATAGTCCAGGTAGGCGTTCACTTGAACGAAGTAGCCGGCGAGTTCGGGTGCGACGATGCTCGTGCCGCCCGATGCATAGTATTGCCCGTTCCACACCTGATACTGAGGCGAGTTCACGAAATCCGCGTTGAGCGCGACGTCCGGGACGCTGCGGCTCGCATAGCCGAAGGCACTCTGATAGGCGGGTGCGGCAAACTGCCGGCTGAATCCGCCGCCGGTCCCGCCGTCATTGTTCGCGCAGTCGCCCGCGACCGTGCCGCCGGTCCAGGCAGCCTCGCTCGCGAACAGCCCCCCCGATTGCAGCAGCGTCGTGCCGCCGGCGGCGAGCACGTTGGGGTCGGAGGCGGGATAGAGCACCTCGGCGGTCGTGCTGCAGGACCCGTTCGGCTGCGGCGCGGTCGCGCCGCGGTCGCCCACGGCCGCGATCAAGGTCCAGCCCTGCGCCGTCATCGCGAGGAAAATCCCGTGATCGGTTTCCATCACAGACGCGGGGTAGCAGGAGAGTTCCGCGCAACCCCAGCTCGTCGTCATCACGCGCGCTTGCGCTGCGGACAGCATGGTGTTGAAAATATCGGTGAACGTCGACGTGAGTGCATTCGTGCCTTCATAAGCCAGGATCGTGGCGTTGCCCGGGCCGCCCGTAGAGCTTTGCGCCCACGCCGCGGACCATTCGACGTCGAGCGTCGTTTCGAAATTCGACGTGGCCGGCGACGTGGCGCAACCCGGCGAGCCGTCGACGGGGATCTGCTGCGTGGTGAAGGAGCCCAGGCCGAATACGCTCGTGAACGTCGCGAAATCAGCGGCCGAGAAATTGCCGCAGGTCGCGATCGCGACGGTCGTCTCCGGCGCACCGCTGTTGCAGCAATGATCCAGCGCGAGCAGCGGCGCGAGATCGTAGGCTTCGGAATCGAACACGCTGTACGGTTCGTAGACCGTGGCCGAGTAGGCCGAGCGCGCGCCGGATTGCAAGGCGATATCGGCGGGTGCGCCGATCGGCGGCCCCGGCGACAGGCGCGAGGCCGGGTGCAATTCCTCGAAGCCGTTGAGGCCGCCGACCGAATGCACGATCCGTTGCAGCGCTGCCGGCAAGCCGGGCGCGCGATCGTTCGAGAAGGTCGTGCGGGATCCGGCTTGGTAGCGATTGATCCGCAACCCCAGTGCGCGTTCGACCACGGCCGCGGGCGCGTCCAGATCGACGATCAGGCGATTCGCGAAACGTCGCGAGACCGTGAATCCCGATGCGATCGCCCAGGCAACGATGGCCTGCTCGTCGGCGGCGGCAGGCGCAAAACGCTCGTTCCACGCGGCGGCACTCAGGAACTTGTGAAAATTCGGCGCGCCAGGCGTCGCGAGTTCGGCGGCGAAGGCTTCTTCTTCCGCCAGCTTCGGATGTTCGAGACCGAGCACGAGGTGCAGGGGACGCGCCGGGTCTTCGGGCCCCACCAGCTGCGCGGAGCCGTCACGAACCGGGGCGGGTGCTTCGCCGGCGATGGCGGCGACGGGCGTCGCCCGTACCGCGGAACTCGCTAGAGACGACGCCATCGAGGTCGCGGCGAATACGGCGAATACGGCGCAGACAGCGAATCTGGCGAACGTGGCGAATGCGAAAAAAGCGGCGAGTGCGACCTGTCGTCGCTGACGGTGCATGAGAGTCGAAGGCATGTGCGCTCCAGAACGGCAATCCGCGTGCATCACTCAAGCCGAGTATCATGATGGTCGCGCGCCGCTGTCAAACTCGCGAGGGCTTCGCCGGCGGCGATCAGGAGTGCTGCGGAACGTGATATTTCACATAACCACGCCAAGTCCCATCGGCCCGATCCTGCTCACCTCCGACGGCGAGCGCTTGACGGGGCTTTACCTCGATGCGCGCGTGGAGCGGCCGATGGGAACTTCGGTCGAAGTTCGCATCGACGCGGCCGGTGTTTTGGATCGAGAGGTCCCGCCGCTTGCCGAGGCCGCCCGCCAACTCGGCGAATATTTCGCGGGTGCGCGGCAGGAATTCGATCTGAGTCTGCATCTCGACGGGACGCCGTTCCAACGACAGGTATGGAGTGCGCTCACGGAGATTCCGTTTGGCGAGACGTGGAGTTACGCCGAGCTCGCGCGACACATCGGCAATCCCAAGGCATGCCGCGCCGTGGGCCTCGCGAACGGCAGCAATCCGATTTCGATCATCGTGCCCTGTCATCGCGTGATCGGTGCAGACGGGTCTTTGACGGGATATGGCGGCGGCATCGAACGCAAGCGCTGGCTCCTGGCGCACGAACGGCAGCGCGACCTGGGCGGACTGTTCGGCTGAAGCGCGGCGCGCCACGGGTTGCGGCACCGATCGCGGCGAACTCGGCGACGAGCGGTCGGCGGGCGCGGATCCTAGATTACGGGCAGCCTGACGGCAAATAAGGCGCCCGTGGCCGCCTCGCGGTTCGCGGCGGTGACGGTACCCGCGTGAAACTCGGCGATGAGCCGAGCAATATACAGGCCGAGTCCAAAGTGCGGCCGGTCATCGGCGCCCGTGCGCTGTTCGATGAGGGACTCGAACAAGCGGCCCAAGAGCTCGTCCGGAATCGACGGCCCGTCATTGACCACGCTGATCTCGAATTCGCCTCCAGCGCGAACGAGCGTTACGCTGATCACGCCGTCCGGCGGGCAATAGTCCACGGCGTTTTCGACGAGCTTGTCGAGCATTTGCACGATCAGGTCCGGCGCACCGCGGAACGGACAGGGGTCGGCGGGCAAGCTCGCCTCAAACCGTGATCTTGGGAACCCGCCGCGATAGCCGGCAATAGCCGCCGCGAGCAATTCGCGCAGATCGAAATGGGTGCGCTCGGCGTGTTTGATGCTTTCCTCGACGCGTGCGGCGGCGCCGAGTGCGCTCAGGATCGATTGCAGGCGAACGCTGCCCTCTCGCGCGCGACGCAGAAAAATGCGCTGGTCCTCGCGTAAATCGCCCGATTCCAGGTTGTCGAGCGAGGATCGTACGATCGTGAGCGGAGTGCGCAGTTCGTGCGAGAGCTTGCCGCCCAGCGTGCGCAGGTACTGCGTGTGTTCGTTGAGCCGCGCGAGCAGGCGTTCGAAGCTGCGCGAGAGCGCACCGAGTTCATCGGCGCTCGCCGATTCCGGCATCTCGAGGCGGATGTGTCCGTCGGCGCCGATCGCCGAATCCGCACCCTCCTGTAATCGCCCGATGCGAAGCCCAAGCCAGGTCGCGAAACCGAACACGAACGTCATGGCGACCGCCATGGCCAGCAGGGTCGAATTGAACAGACGTGTGAGAGCGCGATCGCGCAGACCCACGAGCTGGTCACCCGCCTGTTCGAGAATCACGGCGCCTCGGGGGCGGCCCTCGACCACGATCGGCGCGGCCGCCGCGAGCAACAACAAATCGCGCCGTCCGGTGCGGAGCCACGCGGCGCCGGCTCGGCCGGCGAGCGCGGCATCGACATGCGCGCCGTCGAGACGATCGGGCGCCGGCGAGCGCTCGGGCAGCGCCCGATTATCGACCGCCATGAGTCGCCGGAACCAGGCGCGGCTCAGATCGGGGGACTGGGACTCGTCGACTTCGGGGTCGAGTGTGCCGGCCGTGCCGAACTTGAGCCCATTGCGGTCGATCACGGTGGCACGTGTGCCCGTGCGCACGAAGGTCGCGAGCCGCTCATCGAGTCCGCGCGGCGCGAAGAACAAGCGCCCCGTGGCGATCGTGTCGGGACCTCGTGAGGCGGCGGGATCCCGCGGGTCGGCGGAGTCCGCGGTCTTCGTGGGATCCGCATGATTCGCCAAGTCGGCGCCGTCGACCGCCCGGATCCCGAGCCGTTTGCCGACCAAGCTCAAGGGAACGCGCGCTTCGAGGTGATAGCCCGTCGTCGTCTGCAACCAAAAGCCTTGGATGCGGGGTTCGACGCCGAGGCGGCGCACGCCGTCCGCGCCGAGGTTCCAGGTTTGTGCCGCGGACAGGCCTTGCGCCGCGGTGGCAAAGAAATAGGTATCGCGCTCGCCGTCCGCCTGCTCGAGGACGAGATCGACGTGATCGAAGCGATCACGGTCGGGCTGCACGGCGCCGGGTTCTGGTTCGAAATGCGGGTCCGCGACGTCGGCATATAAATACAGATAGCGATCCGTGACCCCGACCTGGAGCCGCAACGGCGGCCCGTTCACCGCGGCCGCGGGAACGGGGTCCCGCGCGATGTCCCAGTCTTCGCGATAGCCGTCGAGCAGCGGGGTGCGCGCGAGCGGGAACACGTAGAGGTCGCCCCTGCGGGCATCGAACGGTGTGGCATCGGCCGGGTCGCGAAAGACGCGGTCGGGTTCCGCGGAGAGCGCGTTGGCGATCGTGCCGGCGCTCGCGAGCAGGGATTGTTCCTGGGACGCCCGCAACGTCGTCTCGAGCTCACGCGCGTATTGGCAGCCGGCCCATGGGAGCACCAGCGTGCTCAAGCCGACGATCAGCAGTTGCGAGCGAATTCTCACTCGACCCAGCGATATCCCATGCCGTAAACGGTCTGAATCGCGTCGAAGGTCGGATCGAGCGCCTGGAACTTGCGGCGCACGCGCTTGACGTGCGAAGTGATCGTGTCGTCGTCGAGCACGACGTTCGCGGCGTCCATGAGCTGCTGACGATTCTTGACGTGTCCCGGATTGCGCGCGAGCGCATGCACGATCCAAAACTCGGTCAACGACAGCACGACGGGCACGCCATTCCAGGTGGTCTGCATCTTCTCCGTGTCGAGCGCGAGCGCACCGCGGCGGATGATCTCGCCGGTCTCGCTCGGGCGTCGCAGGGCGTCGATCCGGCGGAACAGCGCGGCAACGCGCGCGGCCAGGTGCGGCAAGCTCACGTCCTTCGTGAGGAAATCGTCGGCGCCGAGCCGCAGTCCCGACACGGCGTCGATTTCACTGTCGCGCGCCGTGAGAATCACGATCGGGACCTCGGCGGACCGGGCGCGCAGGTCGCGGCACAGATCGAACCCCCCCTCGGCTTCGTCTTCGAGCGCGATGTCGATGATCGCAAGATCCGGCAGGCGCAACTGGAAGGCGCGCATCGCGAGGACGCGGTTCGCATAGGTCTTGACCTGATAGCCATGCCGTGCGAGCGCGGCGGCATAGTTTTCGCGGAGGGCGGGCTCATCCTCGACGATCGCAATTTGCTTTTTCACGCCGGGAATCATACCGCGTGGCCGGAACGCTGCACGCGTCCGCCATGATTTGACTGGATTCGCCGGTGGGCCGCCCGAATTGGTGCCGGGCGGCTCTGCGTTTGCGGCACAAGGTAAGTCGCAGGCGGACGCGGCCGTCGCGTCCCTGAACAGGCACCGAAGGAGAATTCCATGAAAACGCATCACGCCATCCGAGGCTGGGCGACACCGCGCGGATTTTGGGCCAAACACCGCGAGTCGACGCTCAACTGGCTCGCGCTCGGGATGCTGCTCGCGGCGTGGAATGCGGCCGACCGGCAGAGCACGGCGAGCGTCGCAGCGCAGACGAAACTGTCGAAGGGTCACAAAAGCGTCAACGAATTGTAAAGCTTGATATCTCTAATAGCGAGGCCGTCATGCTCGCTACTCAAAATCATAAGCAGATATTGATCGTCGATCGGGATGTCGCTGCCGTGGAACCTCTACGCCAGCGCTTGTCCGAATCGGGCTTCGTCGTGCGGGCGATCACGGACGGCGCCGCCGCGACGTCGGCGCTCGAAGAACGTCCGCCGCATCTGGTGATCATCGACTGGAACATGCCCGGTCTCGCGGCGCTCGAGCTGATTCAGAGCGTGCGGCGCGCACGCCTGCCGCAGGTGATGCGGCTCATCATCCTCTCGGCGCTCGCCGAGGAGCACGACGTCGTCGCGGGACTCAATCTCGGCGCCGACGACTACATCGTCAAGCCGTTCTCGCTGCGCGAGGCAGTGGCGCGGGTCGCCGCGATCATGCGCTGCCGGCCGAGCGAGGAGGAAAGCGCGACACTGGCCTGCGATGAACTGGTGCTCGATGCGGCGACGAATCGAGTCTCGGCGCGCGGCCGACTATTGAACCTGCGCGGGGTCGAATATCGGCTGCTGGAGTTCCTGATGTCCCATCCGGGGCGTACGTTCAATCGCAATCAGCTCTTGACGCAGGTGTGGGGCGATGACAGCGAAGTCGATGAGCGGACGGTGGACGTCAACGTGCAGCGTCTGCGGCGCATTCTCACCGAACCCGGCTATGACGCCTACGTCCAGACGGTCCGCGGCTTCGGCTATCGCTTCGCGCCGCCGTCGACGGCGCACAGTCCGTCGGTCGCATCGGGGACGCACACGCTCGGACCCTGATTCGCCGCTCACCGTCGATCGACGGTGGCATGCGGCTCTTCTTCTCCCCCGCTACGCTGCAGTCGGCGGCGCGCGTTGTGTGGGTTACATCACATAATTCGTGTTCCACACGATGTTCCACAGCTAAGTTGTTCGTTTGTCAAGAAATATTCTTGATCGAGTCACGCGCCAGTAACACGAAACTCCCATCTTGTGCGGCGTACCAAGACGTATCGGAGGATCTGACATGGTGGATCGACCGGCCTCGACCTTGCGAACCCTGCGAACCCGCTCGGTGTTCATCTCGGACATCCATCTCGGGTTCAAGGGCTGCAGCGCCGATCTGCTGCTCGATTTTCTATATCACGTCGAAATGGATTATCTCTTCCTCGTCGGCGACATCATCGACGTCTGGAGCATGGAAAAGAGCATGTACTGGCCGCAGTCGCACAACAACGTGCTGCGCACGATCCTGGGCAAGGCGAAGCGCGGTACCAAGGTCATCTTCGTGCCGGGCAATCATGACGAAGTGTTCCGGGATTTCGACGGAGCCGTGTTCGGTAACCTCGAAATCCACCGCGAATATATCCATACGGGAGCCGACGGGCGGCGCATGCTGCTGCTGCACGGCGACGAATTCGACAGTGTCGTCAAATGCAGTCCCTGGCTCGCGAAACTCGGCAGCAATCTCTACGACTTCCTGCTCGCGGCGAATCCTTACATCAATTACTGGCGCCGCAAGTTCGACCTGCCGCACTGGTCGCTCTCTTCGTATCTCAAGAACAAGGCGAAGAAGGCCGTTCAGTACATCGGCAGCTTCGAGGAGGCGGTGGCGCAGGCCGCACGCAAGCGCAACGTCGACACCGTCGTTTGCGGTCACATCCACCGCGCCGAGATGCGCGAGATCAACGGCGTGCTCTACTGCAACGACGGCGACTGGGTCGAGAGCTGCTCGTCGCTCATCGAGGACATGAACGGCCACCTGCGTCTCATCGATTGGCCGCAATTACGGGCGCAGCTTGCGATCGACCCGATCGCCGTGCCCGTGGGGCAGGCGGCATGACGGCCCACACCCCCGAGAACGAGCTTCCCGGCGCCGGCGAGATGCCCGCCGGGTGGAGCCGTCGCTGGCACGAGCTGCAGCGCCGGCTTGCCGCAACGGCGCCCGTGCAGGGCACCCGCACCACGCGCCGGAGCAAATTGCCCCGACATGCGCGCTTGCGCGGCGGCGCCGCCATTTCGTGGCTCGCGCGTGCGCGTACGCCGACTCGCGGCGCGCCGCCGGGTCACAACTAGGCGATCACCGCCCGTCGCCGGAGACCGCTCCCGCGCGGCGTCTTCCGCCGCGGCCCACCGCATGCGGCCATCAATTCAAACAGTTGCCGCATTTCTGACTGAAAACCGTCATGTTCGGCTTGCAGGATTGCTTCTCAAGCGAAGCTATCTAACGGAGTCTTGCCGCATGAGCGACCTCGATCTCGACCTCGATGATCAAATGATCCAGCTCGAACTGGAATGGCGCCAGGCTTACGAGGCCAGCATGGTGGCGCGTGCCGATTACCAGTCCCTCGCCGCCGATCAGCGCGCCAAGGCGGACATGCTCGATCACGCGCGCGAGCGCCTGGACCGCTCCGAGGCCGCCAAGGCGCGAATCCTGGCGAAGATCGAGCGGCTCGAAACCCGGCTGCTGGGCAAAGACTGATGGCCATCGGGGCTGCGGTGGGCGACGGCGAAGCCGAACGACTCGAGCGTCGCTGGTTCGCGGCTTTCAAGGCCGCCTCGTCCATGCGTGCCGAGTGCGAAGAGCTGCTCGAGGCGATGGAGCGGACGGAGGCGGCCTGGAATCAGGCACGGGCGCGGCTCTCCGTGCTCGAGGCCGTGCGGGACGCACTCGGCGAAGAACTCGCGGAATTGGATCGCTGTACTTCAAGCCCGCATGCCGAGCCCACGATCATCCGTCCATTGACAGCGGCTTAACATGAAGTTCGCACGCGTCGCCTGAGGCGCGACCCGCGCTGCGCGCTCCGGCAGCCAGCGACAAACCTTCCCGACTGCAAGAGCCACGAAAATCTACTTTGCATACATGTGTATGACAAACGTATTGAAGATCTGCTTGCGGTTATTAAGCCGTTATTCAAGGATTTTTCACTCTGCTGTTACATAGGGTGTGTAGATTTCGACGCAGAAGGTCGGGTACCGGCAGTAACGCCTCGGGATTTGGAAGGTTTCCGATCACGACCGAGCCCACGATTCTTGTGAGTTGTTTCGCACGGATGCGAACTGGCTTTTTTTAACTTCCATAAGGGGATAACCGATGAAACTCTCTGCAAAGATAGCGGTAGCAGCAGCTCTGGGGCTGGGTGCAGCCAATGCTTTCGCCACGATCAGCCTTCCCACAAGCGGCAATGGGACCTTAATGCTGAGTTTATTCTCCAACTCGGACGACACACCGTTTTCGTATGCGTTCGATACGGGCCTCACGTTCAACAGTTTGACGCCGACATTCCTCAGCACGCCGGGAACGACGACGTTCAATCTCACCGGTCTCGCGACGGACCTCGCATCGGCCGCGGGGCAGGCGGCTCTTTCTAATCTCGTGTTCGATGTGACGGCGAGCGCACAGACGGGCGGCGTGGCGACGGCGGGAGGCTTCCATCTCGATACGACATTCGCTCCGTCCGTGAGCCTTGCGACGATCACTTCGATCCAGAGCGGTGCCATCAACAGCGCTGTCGGCACCGACAATAGCTTCCTGTCGAATTTCGGCGCGACGAACCCGTCGTTTACGACGAGCCCGACCGCTGAGAATTACTTGAATGCGACTTACAATTCGCAACTCAACACATTCGCCGTCAACGCGGCCGCGGGCGTCGGCAACTCGCTGGCGTTTTATCAGCTCGCCAACAATCGAGGAACGTCGTCGCCTGGTCAGACCCCGGTCGTTTACGCCGGAACTTGGTCCGTCAATTTGACGAATGACACACTGAGCTACACCGTCCCGTCGTCGGCGGTACCGCTGCCGCCGAGCGTGTGGCTGATGGTCTCGGGCCTGGCTGGCGTCGCGATCCTCGGCCGCCGTCGTAAAGACGGCAAGAGTGCAGTCGCCGTCTGAGAGGACGGCGACCAGCGCTCGAATTATTTTTAAAATCCAGGAGATTGATATGAAGACTCTCAATGTGGCAATCAAGACGGCGCTGTGCGGCGCCGTCGTCGGCATCATGCCGGCGACAGGCGCATGGGCGCAGCTCAGCACGACGGCGGTCAATGCCATCAGCGCCGGCAATACGATCTACGTCGCCGGGTCGACGGCGACCGATGCGGCGATTCAGGCTTTTTTCGCCGACGCCGTTGCGGGCAGCACAGTCGCCCCGTGCCAGGCGGGCACCTACACCTTGTTGTCCGACGCCGCGTCGGGCTCCAGTTCGTATGCAATCGCCTGCACGGCGAGCGCGAACTTCGCCAGCGGTGCATTGACCGGTCAGAACATCCTGATCAGCAAGCAGACCTCTGGCGGATCAGCTATCGGCATTCACAATGTTGCCGCGGGGATCGCCGCCGCGAACTTCGTCGTGACGCCGTGCACCGCACTGAACGCGTGCGGGATTTCGCAGACGATCGTACCGAACGCGGGCATCTCCGACGTCGACCCGACTACGTTCGTCGGCACGGGTGGCGTCACGAGCGCGGATGCCCAGGCGCTGACGGCGGCCAACGGGGTCGAAGTGCCTTTTGCACCGATCGTGAGCTATCAACTCCGCAATGCGCTGCAGACGGCCGAGGGTCTCACGAGTGGTTCCGAGACGCTCGCGAACGTCCCGTCGCTCACGCCGGCACAGCTGCGTGCGATCTACTCGGGCCAGATGCTTTCGCTCGGGGACCTGTATGTGTTCAACCCGACCACGCAGGCAACCGTGCAGGTCGATACGAGCGGCTCGTTAGTGCACATCTGTCGACGCGGCAACACGTCGGGCACCGAATTCGGGGCGAACATCTACTTCTTTGGCTCGGGCTGCTCGAAGGGTTCGGGTGTAGGCACGGTCTCGGCGCCGGACAACGCGAGCACTGCCACGGCCGGCGAAACCTGGTCGGCTACGGCTGCCCAGGTCGCGGACTTCGTCTTTGCAGGTAGCGGCACGGGCGACGTCAAGAGCTGCGTCTCCTACGCCACGACCGCGCCTGGCGACACGGTGGCCTACCGCGTCGGATTCGTGAGTACGGACCAAGTCCCGACTGCGTTCACGAGCGGCACGAATCCTTGGCGCTACGTTGCGATCAACGGCAACGCACCGACTATCTGGAACATCCAACTCGGCAAGTACGATTGGATTACCGAAGACACGTTCAACTCCACGTCGGCGTCTCTCGCGCTCAACGGCGGGCTGGGTAACCACGGCACGATCTTCTCCGGCCTCCGTAATGGCTTCGCCAACGTGGAATCGCTGGCACAGCTCAACGCGGCGAGCCAGAATGCGGCCGCTCTTGGGACCGCAGGCGGCGCCGCCGATACGGGTATCGTGACACTCGGCAACTCGGTGCTTTACGGTTCGAGCGATCCCACTGGTCCGAGCGCACCGGCGTGGCCGGCGGCGATCCGCTTGTCCACGGCGGGCAATGGCCCGAATAGCCCGTTGTCGAAGACCTATCCCTCTTCGGCCGTCAACAACTGCAACGGAGCCTATCAATCCGATCCCACCGGCTGATGGTTGCCGGTTGCCAACAGGCGAGAAAATTCGGAACATGCGAGGACTCGAACGGCGCCGCAACAGCAGCGCCGTTTTTTTCTGAAGGGCGAGGCTCCGTATGACGAGGGATGGGACAGACTCCGGCCCACGCAGCGGAGTCGTTGCGACGAGTATCGCCCTCGTCTTGCTGTACGCGGTTTCGGTCGATTGCCGCTCGGGGCAGCCGACGAATCAGGTCGCAGTCGCAACGACTGGGTCCGTTGGGGCATCGGCAGTCCCTGAGGCTCCGGAAGAATATTTTGACGTGGCCGAATATCGCGTGCTCGGCAATACGGTCCTCAAGCCGACGGACATCGAGCGGGCGGTCTACCCCTATGCCGGCCCTCACAAGACCATCAAAGACGTGCAGGCGGCGCGTGGCGCACTCGAGGAGGCCTATCATGCCGCCGGCTATGGCACGGTCTTCGTCGAAATTCCCGAACAGGATGTTGGCGCGGGCATCGTGCGGCTTCGAGCGACCGAAGGACGTCTCGACCGAATTCGTGTCAGCGGAATTCGCTATTTTTCATCGGAGAAAATCCTCGCGGAGTTGTCCGTCGTGAAGGCCGGCGCCGTGCCGAAACTCACTGATTTGCAGAGCGAACTCGCGGCGGTCAATGCGAAGAGCGCCGATCGGCCGGTCACGCCGATCTTGAAGGCGGGCAGGACGCCGGGCACCGTCGATTTGGAACTGCATGTCGCAGATACGCTGCCGCTGCATGGCGGCGTGACGCTCAATGATCGCTATACACCGGATACGACACATCTGCGTTCCACGTTGGACCTATCATACGGCAATTTATTTCAGGACTTTCAGAGTGTTGCGTTCGAATACCAGACCTCGCCGCAGCGCATCGCCGACGAGCGCGTGCTATCCCTGACGTACGTGGCGCCGCTTTGGTTCGAGCATAATCTCCTCGCAGTCTATGCGATCGATACCAATAGCAACGTCGCCGCCGTTGGCGCACTGTCGCTGCTCGGTGTCGGCGAGGTCTATGGCGTACACGTCATCCATCCGTTTGATGCGGCCGGCGCATGGACGCAGAACGTGAATTTCGGCGGTGATTTCAAGAATTTCTCTCAAACCGTAAACTCCGTGGGGCAACGGCCGGACAAGACGCCGATCGCTTACATCAATTGGTCGCTCGTGTACTCGCTGACCGAACACGCGCAGACGCACGACACGTCGTTCAACGTCGGCGCGAATTTCGGGATAAGGGGACTCGAAAATCGCACGGCACAGTTCGACTACAAGCGTTACGACGCGTCTGCCGATTATTTCTATCTCAAGGGCAATGTGGACCGACGCGAGGCCCTACCTTTCTGGGGCACGTCGGTCGACTTACGGGCCGGGTTTCAGCTCTCCGACGGACCCCTCGTCAGCAACGAGCAATTTGGTGTCGGCGGCGTCGACACCGTGCGCGGCTATCTGGAATCCATCGAACTCGGCGATTATGGCGTCACCGCGTCGGTGGAATTGCGCGGCCCATCGTGGACCATCGGCGCCGATCCCGTGAACGACCACGTCGGGCTGTACCTGTTCTACGACGTCGGGACGGCGTCCATCATGGATCCGCTGCCCAACCAACAAGCGCGCTTCGATTTGGCGAGTTTCGGTGCTGGCGTGCGCCTGCTCGCATTTCACTCACTCGACGGCATGCTCGATTGGGCCGATCCGCTGCGATCCGTGAGTACGGTCCGGCGCAATCACCCGCGCTTGGAATTTCAAGTGCACTACGGATTTTGAGGAGTCTCGATGAGCTCAAAACGACCTAATCGATACGGGCTCGCGGCGGCGAGGAGAAGACTCGTCGCGTCGTCGTTAACGGCAATCGGCGTCGGCCTGTCGGAGGCGGCGAGCGCCGGTAATCTACCCGTGCCCTGTGTGGTCGCGGGCGCATGCGGCACGAACACCAACGTGCCGTCCTGGGTCGGTGCCGTACCAAAGACGGTCGGCAACACGCTGACGGTCAACCAGTCGACGGCGACGCAGACCTTCAACTGGCAAAGCTTCAACATTGCGAGCGGCGCCACCGTGAATTTCAGGCAGCCGAGCGCGACGGCGGTTGCGATCAACAATATTTTCCAGGGAACGCCGAGCGAGATCTTCGGCGCGCTCACCGCCAACGGGCGCATCTATCTCATCAATCAAAACGGCATCGTGTTCGGCGCGGGCGCCCAGGTCAACGTTGGCAGCCTGGTGGCGTCGACTTTGAACATTACGGAGAACGCAATCGCCAACGGCATCGCAGCGACCTCCGCAGGTGATCCGACGACGCCGTCATTCGTTAATTTCTTGGATGCCAACGGCAACGTCCTGGCGAGCGGACCCGTGACCGTGGCCTCGGGCGCGACTTTGAACGCAACCGGTGGCCAGATTTTCTTGTTTGCGCCGCAGATCAGCAACCAAGGCAAGATCACGACGGCGGATGGCCAAACCATTCTCGCCGCGGGTAATGCCATCTATCTGGCTACGAGTCCAGATGCGAATCTACGCGGTCTCTTGGTTGCGGTCGACGCGGGGGGCACGGTCACCAACGGCACTTCACAGAATGCCCACGTGACCGATCCCAGTCAGCTCGTGGGTCAAATCATCGCCGCTCACGGTA
>Ga0302319_10012498_pt1 | contig 16010 bp, 11 predicted proteins | sample Bog_T0_2_FD_203319 | JGI IMG/M metagenome (GOLD analysis project Ga0302319, IMG submission 203319) | Peat permafrost microbial communities from Stordalen Mire near Abisko, Sweden - Bog_T0_2 | ecosystem: Environmental > Terrestrial > Soil > Wetlands > Peat | place: Sweden: Abisko, Stordalen Mire...
ACAATTCGCTGCTCTACGAGTCCATCGAGCTGAACGGAACGACTTACGCGCTCAACAAGACCTATCCTCCGGGAGTTGCCGATCCATCCTGGTGGGGCATAACGGCAAACTACCAGATGGATGGGAATGCCGCGTTTACCGCAAATACCACGTATGTAGACAATTTCAGCGTTACCTACTGGTAGGCGCTCGTTTTTCCTGCTGCTAACGCTTGAATCGCTTTCGGTGGTTTCTGATGAAGTATTTGAGAGCATTCGCAACCACCGCCGTACTTATAACTGCTCACTGCTTTCATTGACAGCCTGAGTGAGCCAGAGGACACTTCCAACTCACGATAGCTTATCGCGCAAATGGTGTAAGTTCTACACGATCTTCAACTGTTTTCTCAATGGATCGAGCACTATTTACCTACACTGCAAATTGATCGTTCATCATTTGCACTTTTTTCGACTATTTATTGATAAATACTGCGCCGAAGCTCAAATAAGTGTACTGTTCTATACAGACATCCAAAAAATGACCCTTAGCTTGGTCTGAAGCGCGTTACTTAAGTTTGGATATCGTTCGAGAGCCGGTGCCGTAACTGAGCGTGCAGTAAGGCTCATTTACTCATCTCCGGCGAAGAGCCAAAATTGTGAATCGTATCTCTTCTATCGGTAAGCTTCTGCAAGCGCCGAAACCGAGATAGGAAGTGCTTTCAAGAGTTCTTGCACGGCTTGGGTTTTGTTCCATCGGATCCAGTCATTGTCGCGCACGCTTAGTTCATTGACAGCAATTATGCTCCTTCCTCGCACCTGCTGTTTTGCATCGTTGATTTAAGCCAAGGTGTTCTATCTCCATTCTGACGGAGCGCAGCGGCAATAAGCTGCGCAAGGCGACGGCTGACTCTTAGCCCGTGAGGGAAGCCTCGTGGGACACGATCTCGATCGCCCCTTGTCATGGCTGGAAGCTGGGAATTCATCAGAATCCCGAGGGCGCATGGATGAAAACTTTTTACCAAATCACGTTGATTCTCGCCATATTCGCGGCGCCTGTATTCGCAAGTGTCACTGTCAGCAGCCCAGCGAACGGTGGAACTGTTGCCTCTCCGGTGCAGTTCATTGCTGAGGGAACCACAGCTACTTGTTCAAAGGGCGTGGCGTCTCTGGGCGTCTACGTGAACAACCAACTCGTTAGCGTTCAAGATGGAATCAGCCTGAACACATCAGTTTCTCTTGCTCCCGGCACGTACAACACCGTGGTCGAGGAGTGGGATTACTGCGGGGGCGCCACCTTTACACCTGTGGCCATCACGGTTACCAATAAGTCCGGAGTCTTTGTCACATCACCGGCAAACAACAGTACTGTTGGTACGCCGACAAACTACATAGCGACAGCAGCTAGTGCCAGTTGTTCCAAAGGTGTAGCGTCCATGGGCGTTTACGTGAACAACCAACTGGTTACCGTCCAGAGCGGAGCCGCGCTGAACACTCAGGTGAACCTGAGTCCGGGAGTTCAGAGCACCGTCGTAGAAGAGTGGGACAACTGCGGCGGGGCCTCCTATGTACCTATTACCATAACAGTCCAGCAGATTGGGACAAAGCTCTCCAGCCTCCAGACCAGCAGCGGATGGAACAGCTGGGGACAGGGGCCGCCCAACTTCGTTGATTGCTCGCCTTCACCGTGTAACGGCTTTCAATTTTCACATACACCAAATATCTCTTCACCCTCACTCAGTGGAAAGGCAACAGCGTTTACTGTCGGCGGAGCAAGCGGCACTACGCCGTGGGGCGATGTGTTGTTTTCACTTCCGCTGCTCGGCCAATTCTCAACGCAGGGGCTTCCTGATACCGGCCACACGCTCATTCCCACTATTCACAACTTCACCTACGACACCTATGTCTACGTCACCAACGCATCCATCACTCAAGCGCTGGAGTTCGACATCAACCAGTATATGAATGGCGTAGGAATGCTTTGGGGCACTCAGTGCAACAATCTGGGCGGAAAAGTATGGGATATCTGGGATAACGTGAATGCTAAGTGGGTTTCCACCGGCGTCGCATGCAACCTCATCAACAATGGCTGGAACCACGTCACCATTCAAGGGCAGCGTGGTTCGGGTAATGCAGTTATTTATCAGACGATCACGCTCAACGGCATGACTGCCACCTTAAACACGTCTTATCCGCCGTTCACAGTCCCTGTCAGTTGGTGGGGAGTTACAGTTAATTACCAGATGGACGGTAATTCCACACAGGCTGCGAACACAACCTATGTGGACAATTTCAGTCTGACTTACTGGTAGAGTGCGCAGGGCCGTCGGCTACCTGGCGAGCCTGGCTCGGCCTTCAGGAGTCGTCTCGGTCCATGGCAGGTTGGCATTTCAAAGACGGGCTCGACGGGTTTAGGCCCTGTCGAGCCCGGCCAATTGAACGCTGTCAGCGCCCACAGTCACGCCGCCCTTACTCTCCCCGTCGATAGCTCTGAACGATATTTTCTCGAAGGCAAGCCGGAAGATTGCACGCGTGACCTCCTGGATTGGCATTGGCGGTATCACGGTGATGCCACCGATTCGATCGCTGAGATCCAGAAAAGCCTGCCGATTGATCCAGAGGAATTCGAGAGGGTATTCAGGCTTTCGTTCACGAGCCTTCGCCGGATTTGCATCGAGAAAATAGCTGATGTGCGGCTTGGGAACCAGTTTGTTGATCAACCGAATATACATTCGAATCGCTGGATTGCGCAGGGGCAGGTTCGCGAGTTCGTCATAGATATATCGATCGAAGATGACAAGATCGGCGTCGGAGCGCAAAGCCTCTCGTACCGCCGCTCTCAGCGAAAGAGCGTCTATGAAGTAAAGAATCAACCTCACCACCGTCATGAGAGATGACTTGACGTTCTTGTCTCTGCGGTTGATTGGCAAAGCGGGTGTTCCAATCCCATTATCACCCTTGAACAGTCTGTGACCAGTCGATTCTCGAAGTTTGGTCAAGCGCGCAACATCATCCCAGAACCTGATTACAAGAACTTTTCGCCTGTCCTCTCTAAGCCATGTACAAAGAGCCTCGATTTGCGTACTCTTGCCTGCGCCATCAATACCAGAGAAGCTTATGAATTTGGTTTGATCGTTCTTTCGGAATGAATCCATCACGACTCTCCAAAGTTCCAGAACTTGCCTTGGTTGGATTTCAGTCAAGGGCGACTCGGGCTGCCATGAGAGAGTGCCACGACAGTTCCAATGGCAACCGCTGCGCCTACCACGATACTCACTCTGATTAGGATGGAACGCGCTCGCCGCTGTTTTCCCGGCGCAATCACTGCGCCCGCAGGCCTGGATGCGGCAACGCCTGTGGTCCTTTCATAAGGAGCTGCGGCCGCACCGACCGGCTTTGGAGAAGCTTCCTGTTGTTGCTCCGAGGCGGGTTGTGCCGCGGAGGGTTGCCCGCTTTGAGCATCCGCTTGCGGTTGAGCCGGGGACGGACTTTCAGGGAGCGTCGTATCATTTCTGCTTGTCTCCGGAGCCACACTTTCCGCTTGACTGCCAGAGTCTGCTGACTGATTTTGGCCGGACGGCAGATTCTGCGGCGCCGGACCACTGATAGGTTGTTGCGGCGATGCCGTGGCCTCCGCTATCGGCATCGCCAGGATCATCACAAGACCAAAAGCGATCTCTCTTCTCACGCAACTAGCGAGGATTCTCATTTATGCACCCACTTCTGCTCTACCTTCCACTTCAGAACGTCCATTCCTAAGTGGCTATGCTAGATTCTCAGAGGACCGGTGAGCGCTGTCAGTCCATATCCATGCGACACGCTCTCTACAGAAAGGCCGCGGAAACTGTTCACCGCTTCAACATTCGTATCAAATATCTCAAATAGCATGTCCACTCCGGTGAGCTTGAGAGCTGATCTTGCTCTCGGAGGGACCGCTGCAAGCTTGACGTCGCCGTTGCGCTTTATCGCTTCTTCAAGGCAGCAAAGCAGAAGTTGAATCGCGGGCCTATCCAACTGGCTTACCTTGGAACAGTCAAGTACGATGTACGGGCGGTCATCATGCAAATTACTCCGCAATTCGCCTAAGAACCGCCGCCCCCGGATTGCATTCAATGCTTCCGGAAACTCTTTCACTTCCAACATGCACGCTCGACGTTTCATGTTCACCTCCTGCGGTCGATTCTTTGTTCAGTTCCTTTGCTATTGGCAACGTTCTTAGATACCAACCCGTTGCTACTGATGCCCTTACTGCGGAAATCACCTGAGCGGCCCACCTATGCTGAGTTCTGCATTATCTGTGCAAGCTCAGCCTCTGGATTGCGAATCGCGCCTGTGAGTTTGTTTATCCCATATCGACAAAGAGTAACGAGGTTCGTGTTGTACCAACAGCACTCTGCCATACGAGGCGACAGCCCGCACAGAAAGCGAAGTTTCTTTACTGCACTTGGTGTTGATAGCATGGCCGCAACCAACCGGTGATTTCCATCCACGATCGTCATGCGTTCGCATTCGTTCAGGCCAATAAGAATCACGGCGCTAAAGCCTGGATCGTCCAGACGAAGCCGGTTGCCAATCGATAAGATCTTCAACAGGAATGACAAATCGACCAGATCCTTGCGCGTCCGCACGCATTCGGCAACTTCGGTGATTGAAAAGTTGCCGCGGGCGATCCTGCGCCAGTGGGCCCGTGGGAATGCCCGGATCTGGCCGAGATTTGACTCGTCGATCTCCATCTCATACCACTTCGTCCCAGCGGGAATCTGCTTCCACAAGGAAAGATGGCGAAGGTACAGGAGCGCCCGCCGCTTTGCATTTTCTCCCGCGTCGTCAAGATCAGGATTGTTGACTACTTCACGCAAGCTCTCCTGATACTCGCTGAACGCCGGAGAGTGAAAGTCGCTCTTGAGAAACTCAGCAATTACCTCGTCCTCCGTTGCGCGCCGAATCAACCTGCCCGGCTGGCTGTTCACCGGCCGTAGCACTTCGCCGCGGCTTGCAAGCAGATCGAAAAGGAATGGCGCTGCCACAACAGCAAGTAGAACGACCATGAGGATGAGCTGTACGAGGATTACTTCGCGCAAGGAAGAATGGAAGATGCAAATTCCGCCGATAACAATACCGCTGAATGCCAACTGCACCCAACTTGTATTCGCGATCTTGTAGGACATCTCGAAAGTGATAATCACGACGCTGAGCGAGTAGATGATTGCCGTAATCGCATAGAGGGCCAAAAGATAGGGCAGGTTGTACCTGCCAACGATCTCGAATCCTGCCCCGAAGAATGTTGTCCAGATTCCAGAAGGTGCAATGCCCAGGCCAAGGACCAGGATTGTGCCGATGCCCAACACCAGCAAAAGAGAGGTTGAGATGACCCGGAGATCTCGTCTCTCCTCATCGCGGGTGCCGGCCACAAGGGGGAACATGGAATTGACGACAGCGGAGGAAAAGGAGAATATGACCCGGCCAACCATGGCCACGGCAGCATAGAGTCCGGCCTCCTTTGCAGGGAAGAAGTGCTCCACCAGCACAATGTCGCAATTGTTTATAAGCACCTGGCCGGAGAAGAACACCATTGCCTGAGAAGTCTCGCGAAGCGCATACAAGAAGCGAAGAGGATTTGGAACCCTGGTAGCCAGTTTCGGTGCAGCGGCAAGGTAAGCCACAGCAACCGCTGCTGAGTTGGCTGCGATCACTCCTGCTACACCAAAGCCGAGCAGGATCAAGAGGAGCGATCCGACAAGCCGAACAACACCTTCAGCGACAAGATTCGTGGCAAGGCCACGAAATCCGTAGGTACCCTGAATGTAGCCACGCCGGCATCCCAATGGAACATAGAATGCCGCGCCGAGGGCGAGGAGAGCCACCAGTGCGGAGCCCGGCAGATTTAGATAATCTGCGATCGGCCTCTGAAACAGCAGCAGCATGAGCGCAACGAGGATCCCACATCCCCACGCGCTTCGATGGAATCCACGATAGGCAGCGGCTTTCCCCTCTGGAGAGCTCTGTTGCGCGACAACCTTCGCGGAAATGATCTGAAAGGAGAGTGTCACCGCGGATATCAGCGTAAGGATTGTGTAGACAGCCGTGGCGTGTCCAAACCCCTGGGGTCCGAGGAAGCGCGCGATCGCAATGTTGTAGGCGAGATTTACAGCAGTCGTAAGACCGGATCCAGAAAGCAAAATAACGCTTCCGGAGACAATGCGGGCCTGCAGCGTTTTCACCTTGTGGACCAAACCAATCACCGCATTCTTGAATCCCTGGCTCGCATTACAGAATTGGACCTACGCCAATCAGACAATAGGCTCTAATTGCACCGATAGATTGTAAGATGCGGCTGGTGGAGCGTCGGCTGCTCAGAATCGAGAACTAATGAGGCATTGCCTTGTATTGGTGACAACCCGGAAGGTTCCCTCTGCCTCTAATAGAGAAGCTGATGCTTAATAGCGCACGAAGTGCAATCCTGATCATTCTTCTACTTCCCCATGGATGCTCTGGTCCCGGGTCGAGTCAGTCGCTGCGACTAAACCATCGGGCTACGGGAACCTCTCCGGAGACAATTGCCTTGTACGAGGCATGGTTTGGACATCCCAAGCATATCTCTGTTGGTTATTCTTCCCATGATTCGTCTGAAATCAAGAACCAGATCGCGCGGGCAAAGGGGATGGGAATCTCTGCATTTGTGGTGGACTGGTACGGGGATCGCGAGCCTTTCATCGATCGCAGCTATGCCTTGATGCAGACGATCGCGTTTGGCAACAATTTCCATGTGGCAATGATGTATGACGAAGCCGACGAGGAGGAAGGCGCAACTGACCAGGCGATCGCAGACCTGACCATGTTTCAGGACATCTATCTTTCTTCGAAATCGCCGGGGCATCAGGCGTACCTCACTTACGAAGGCCGGCCAGTGATCTTCATATTCCCCAAGGGGGGGTACACGAACTGGGACCTTGTTCGTGCTCGGTTGAACAAATGGAATCCTCAACCCTTGCTCATTTATGAGAACTTGCCCGGCAAATACGCAGACGCGTTTGACGGTTTCTATGCGTGGATCAGCCCCGGAGAAAAGGGCTGGGCGTCGGATGGCAGTAACTGGGGAGACCAGTATCTAAGCGATTTCTATCAAACTATGGGTTCTAAGTATTCTGACAAAATTGTCGTCGGGGGAGCATGGGCAGGGTTCGACGATGTCAAGGCCTCGTGGGGGCTTAATCGGCATATCTCTGCGCGTTGCGGCCAGACCTACACTGACACTCTGAATTTTTGGCACAGGTATTTTCCACCTGACGATCCTCCACCCTTCATCATGATCGAGACATGGAATGATCACGAGGAGGGTACGGCGATTGAGGACGGCATTCCCAACTGTGGACTCGGAGGCCCGGAGCCAGCTTCGACTCCTGCCTCAGGACAATCTCCGCCTAAGAACTAAAGCGACTGCCGATGGGAGAGCCGAGAGCAGTCCGTATGCTCGCCTGTTGTCTTAGCAAGTGTTGGATCAGGTCGCGGCTCTGTGCGCGGACCTTGAAGATTATGTAAGTATGAGCTTCCTTTTAAACCTATGTGCGAGGTGATTCAACGTGCAGAAGCAGATAGCCTCCGGCTTTCGCAGGAGGCTATCCAAATCTCTACGCCGCATCGGTGACATCCCGGTTTTGATCGTTGCCGGCCTGTGCTGCAACGATACCTAATTGCGGAACGCTCATGGCAGGGGAACGGTGGACGGTGCTGACGATCGAAAGCGGCCGGCTGCGCACCTCGTCGTACACGCGCCCAAGATATTCACCCAGTACCCCCAAACAGAGAAGCAACAGGCCGCCAACAAAGAATACTGAAGCGGCAACAGCGAATCCTGCGGTGTCCACTGAGCTCTTTGAAAGCAACATAAAGAATGCCATAAGCCCAGCTACGCAGGTAGAAAAGCAGAACAGAGCAAAACTAAGGCGCAAAGGTTTATAGCTGAAGCTGGTAATCGCATCCATCGCATACTTGATGCGGCTCATAAACGAGAGCTTGCCTTCGCCGGCCGCCCTGTCCTGCCGGTCATAGTAGACCACCGTATTCCGATAGCCGACCCAGGCGCGTAACCCTGGCAAGTACCGGCTTTTCTCTTCCATCGCATTCACCGCGTCAACAGCCTTTCGATCCATTAGGCTGAATATGCCTGCATTCAGAGGTATGGGGTAGTCGGAGAGCGCTCCTAAAACACGATAGAAAAGTGGAAAGAGCTTAGCCAGAACCTTGCGCTTTTCCTGCCGGCTCTTTCTAACTGCAACCACAACTTCTGCACCGTCTCGCCAAGCATCGATCAACTGGGGTAAAACTGCCGGCGGGTCCTGAAAATCGCCATCCATGAGGATTACCGCGTTGCCGCGTGCAGTCTTGATACCTGCCGTGATTGCTCCCATGTGCCCCCAATTGCGAGAAAGCTCTACAACCACTACATGGGTATCCTGAGCTTGCAATGCTCGAAGCAGATCAAGAGATGAGTCCTTGGATCCATCGTTTACATACACTACTTCCCACGGCATTCGCGTACCTTCAAGGAAGCCTGCCACTGCCTCATGGAAACTCACAATCAGGTCTTCTTCGTTATAAATTGGGACGACAACAGATATCATCTTCAACTCCTGGGGTTCGGGTTGAGCTTTCATTTGGAAGCTCTTTCTAGTTCACTTCGCCGTTATCCAAAGTAGCGGATAACGTCACTCCCGAATTCGATATCTGGCCTCATCTCGGCGTCCCCTGGAACACTCGCACTTTCCAACGCACTTCAGCGGGTGTTAAGACTATGAGGTATCGCGCACTTACATGCTGTGTTGTTTTGACCCTGCCCTTGTCGAGAAGTTGGATGTCATATTCGACGTTGTCGGTAAGCTCAATCGACAGGCCCTCTGGCGAATAGAACACCAAATGAAGGTCGTGCGAACGATCCTGGTAGCGCGTACTAATCCCCAATGTGGTTTGCTGCTGGATTGTTGCCGTAAGAGTGTCCTTGGCTGAGCCCACAAAATCGGCTTCGAGCAGACCTGCCCGATTCTGCTCAAGCGCCGCCGTCAAGGCTTGCCAGGACTGTAAATAGTCTCGAATGGCCGCCTTGCCGGTCTGCTCTTGCAGAGGACGCGAACTTTGCAGACTCGCTGCTTCAATGCGCAATGTGGGTTGAGCGGTCACCGTGACTGAAGCAGCGGTCAACACGGTGCAGAGGATCAGGAGGAACCTTGACATCGTCATTTCTCCCAGTGAATCTGATTCCCCATGGCAACTCCACATGCTACAGAAAACATCGCTCCGTTATGCGCAGATATGGTCACCTGCGCTATACCGTGCTTGAGAGGATCGTCGATCGTCGATTGTGTTCCGTTGTATGTCTCGGTAAAGGTTACGATCGTTCCGTCCGGCACTGCATTTCCGTTGCAGTCGCGCACCGCCTCCGTAACCAGGACAACCTCCTGGCCCGACTGCCGAGCGGTCATCTTCAATCCGCAGGGATCACCCGGAACTTGCCCTACGACACGGCTGCTCGAAATGTCACCGACTCGAGCAACGAATACATCCATGCCCTGTAGGGCCGTAGAGTCCATTTGAGCCCAGGCAGCGCCGTCCCTTGTAACTGCTGCGCGCTTCTGAATTGTGCCCGATGGACTCGATAGTTCAAACGACACTGGAGTTGGGACAGAGATTAGATTGTGATATGCATCGAAGACATAGACAGCGCCACTGATGCCATCAGGCTGGCCGACCGGAAGACGAGAAGGCTTTGCAAGAAAGCTCAGATTTGACGGTTTATTTGCTGGCACAACATCGAATGACTCCGTCTCGGTGGATGAGTCCCCAGCAAGAACCGCCAGGTAGTGGCCAGCACTGAAGAGCGAGCCAGCGGCAAAGAAAACAGTCTGTCCCAACTGGACATCGCGTTTGAGTACCTGCCCAATGCCAATGATGTAGAGCGATGCATTGCCGCTTCCCGGGGTCTGAATCGAGAATGAACTGCCCGCTTCGATCGTTTTTGGCAAGCCCATGCTCCCGCCTGCCGCATGGGCAAGTTGCGCCATGGCGACGACCAGGCCGCCGAGCAAGAGCGCCCATCTTACTATCACTGTGATCCTCCGGAGCTGTATGTTGCTACGACCGTGCGCTGACTGCTGACTTGGCTCGCCAGATCCTGAGGGATATGGATTTCGAACGGAACTGGCGTCTGTGGCAAGAGAGCCCTGTCGATATACTCGTCGCCTACCCAGACAACCATCCCGGTCTTATCGTAGAAAGTCCCAAGAACATGCGCCACGTTCACAACCTGCCCGCTCTGGTTGATGAGTTGGCCGGTCAACGAGGCCCCCGGCGCCGGATTCAGCTGCTGAGCCGCGATCTCTATAACTGGGTCTGCCGATGCGGCGACGAGCGTTGATGCAGGAACCATACGAACACTGCTAACCTGAGACAACGTCACATTGGGGAACTCAATCAGAAACGGCGTAACCTGCTTGGGCAGCAAAAGGTGGGAGATTTTGTCAAAGCTGCCTTCGGTTGCGATCGGCGATTGGTTCTTGGAAAGCAGAGTCGCCGTGACCGATACATCGGCAGGCACAACATCTTCATTCAGAAGTTCGCCAAGGATCACCACGCCTTCAGCGCGCTCAACGGGATGCATGTCGACAATGCGCACATGGGGAGCTTCCACATCCTGTATTCCCCAGTCATCTCCGGGACCGCGGTAGATTACATCCCAGCGCAGGTAATTGACGGCGATCACCTGTGGTGGCACGATCTCCTCTTTGACGATCGGCCACTCGGCTTCCCAGTGATCGCCGTTTCTTATCATGTGCATGTCGCGCGTACTCACACTGACGCCCACCACCGTAGACCAGTGCAACTTGACGCGAATCTCTGCTTCGTCGGCAGACTCATGAAGCGGAGTAACCTCAAAGCTCTCCAACGTCGCATAGGTGCGCAGGCTCGGGTAGTATCCGGTTATGTCGCGCTTAAACTCATCCTCGGTAAACTGAGCCTTGTTGGCGAGACTGGCATAGGCCTTGTCCCAGGCCTGCATGCGGATTTCGTCGGCCAGATTCGCAGCAGCCGCTTCAGGCGTTGAAGAGGATCGCAGAAGGCCGCCGCTTCCCGCATATGCGGCAGCAGATGGCACGGGCCATTCGGTTCCTATCAAGATGAGCACAACAGTAAGCGCTCCGAGAAGCCCGGCGAGAAGATGTCCCTTTTTCATGAGGCCATCCTTGCTTCCACGAGAGGTTCGTCGCTAAAGAAGGTGTTGTTCGATCGACGCAGGCCACGCCTGCGCTCCGGAATGAAGATCACCAGGATCGCTAGCAAGCTGCTGCCGAATGGAAGAATGCCCCACATGAGGCCTTGCCAGTGTGGAGGCATTTGCCCCGAGTTCACCGGTGTCGCTGGCGGCACTCCGTCCTTGCTCCATACAGTGATCGTCTTGTCTTCAAGGCTATCCACCTGGCGCCAGCCGGCAAAGGATAGAAGCGGATCATAATAGTGATCCCGTACAAAGACCCATTTCAACCCGTAATGATCGGCGTGCATCAGCATTGCGCGAAGAGCATCGAGACCCGCTTTGTTAAAGTATTTCGAACTGGTGAGAGCGCCACCGCCAAACTTGGTGAGTTCCGGCAGCGTTCGACCGGAATTCCACTCGCCGTCCACGCTGCTGGCGTCTGTCATGATTGCCAACCGTGCAATCTTGTTTCCAAATCCAAGCGTGATGTAGCGATACTGATCATGTCCGTCACGATTGAGCCATAAGGCGACTGTATCCACCTTGAAGTCTTCTGCATCTGCCGGCCGATAAGTTCCCCACGACACGGCGAGTGCACAGCTCAAAGCTGCTGCCACGGTCAAGCCGACCACCGCCCACGATCGATATCGATCAATGAGTTCCGCGGCCAGGAGCCCTACAAACGGCAGCGCAAGCAAGGTTGCCCAGTAACTGAAGCGCTCCATGGTCAGTACGTCAAACGCGCGCCCAAGCAGAATATGGCCGACGGGGGTCGTCCCGCCAAGTCCGACCATAAAAGCCACCCAAAAGCCAAGCAGCAAGGGACGAAGCCGAGTGACCATTGATCCACGTATGAAGATGAAGGGCAGCGCCAGGATGAGTGCTCCATACGGAACGATAAAGTAGTTGAGACCCCACTGCGGACTCAGGAGGTAGTTTGCCCGGCTTGGATGCGGGATAGGAGCTTGCGTGACGGGATAATGAATGAGTGCGATCCAAAACGGAAGAAGCACGATGGCAATCGCCGCGCCCACAACCACGGCGATCGTGGCCGTGCGGGCCACAAAAGCAGATGTCGAAATACGTTCGCCGTCCTGGCGATCAAGAATCACAAGCGCCAGCACGGGCACTGCAAAGAAGATTGACCCAAACAGCAGCGTGGCATGGTGTGCGGCTGCGGCAGCCGTGAACAGCACGCTTGCCTTCAGAAACGAACGCCATTTGCCGTGCCGGACCCACTCGAATAGAAATGGCAGAGCATTCAAATATATCGGCGCTGCGCAAGTTGTTCCCAATTGCCCGGCGGAATAGACTAGAAAGCTTTCCGATCCGAGAAAAACACTTGCCAGCGCAGCAATTGACGCGGCGCGCGCGCTTACCCAAAGAAGCGAAAACCGGTAGACGCCAAGGGCAAGAAGCAGAATGGCGGTAAACTGCACGGCCATATATGCCATGTCCAATCCAAGGATGTGCGACACCAGAGCCACCCACTGCTGTGGCAACGGAGGATATGTGGTCTGGGAAAACCCCGCATACCATTTCGGATTCCAGGGACTGAACCAGTGATGAACGTAATGTGAGGCAAAGAAGATATGGAAGTTTGCATCGTAAGATTGCAGCGGCAACTTCATGAGAAGAAGCGGCAAGTGAACCACGACAACCGTCAATAGGATGATGCTCATCGGAATTGGCCGTGCCGCCTGCGCGTTGAAATCAGCTCTCTGCACATTTGCCTCTCAAACAAATTGTTGGATTCAATCAACACACTCTGCGCAAATCGCTCTTCCGCGCTTCATGCCCGGCTCGCAGTGATCGCCCCAGTGCATGGCTCAGGCCTGCCATGAGATTGAGTCTCTTATTTATCGAGATCTGGGTCTGATCAATTTCGGACAGCGGCATTCGATGCCAACTACAACTTTGGTGCAATCACCCGACCATCGCGCACGCCTGCTCTCTGAGCTGGTAACGCGCATTCGGAATGCCTTGAATGGTTACTATTGGTCGCACTGGCCAATTGCTTGAGAAGAGATGAATTTCCCGTCATCGCGTGTGTAGGCGGCAGAATCCGCGTCTTTTACGTATTGCAGCCTTTGAATACGCTTTGCACAATCACGGGTTTGCCGACCGGGATCGACTCTGCTGCAGTTTGAGTTTTCGATGCGAGCCGATCTACCCATTCGAGGGAAGGTGCCCGAGCCACTCATTTGTGCGTGGTCAAAATCGCTCAGGATTCAAAAAAGCAAACGGGTAGGGTGAGTCAAGCAAGTGTCTCACTCTTCTCGCACGCCTTCGATTCACGACTGTGGGAAAAAGAGGCCGAATAGGTTTATTCCGATGTGCGATACGAACTCCCCGATGCAAGACAGGAATGGGCGCTAACGCTGAGAGATTTCTTTAACAATGCATCCTAATCGCTGTTCATGGGGAATGATGATCGCGCATGCGCCCGCCGGGCGCTAACTGCTGTTTTGCCCCTACTGGAAATACGCCAGGAGTCGATAGTGTACATTCAGCCAACGTTGGATGCGTTCTCCGGATCGAATGGCCCAATGCGGCGTCGCGCAGTGGCCTCTTTGATTGCTGGATACGATCCCTTGAAGTTTGCATTGGCGTTGGTGTTCGTCACAGTTGCGTTGGGCGGTAATGCACAGACCTACAGCGTGGGCCCGGACACATCGAAAGCCCCTCAGGCCCAGACCAACAAGACTCAGACTTCGGATCAGCCGCTGGGTTGGGGGTCGAATATTCAGAATGCGCGCCTTGCGCGCGCCGCGCAGTTGGCGCTGCAACAAGGGAACCATGCGCTCGCGCTTGACTACGCGCAACGCGCTGCCCAGGCTGCTCCCAATGACCCTCAGCTATGGTTTCTGCTAGGCTATGCGGCCCGGCTCAGTGGCAAGTTTCCGCTCTCGGTGGATGCCTATGGTCGAGGTCTTCATCTCAGCCCTGCGGCTCTCGAAGGAATCTCGGGCCTTGCACAGACCTACAGCTTGATGGGTCGGACCGATGATGCAGAGCGGCTTCTCAAACAGGTGGTTGCCTCAGATCCAAGGCGTGGTGACGATGCCCTGTTGCTCGGTGATCTTTATATGAGATCGGCAGACTACGCCGATGCGCTCGATTGGCTGGGCAAAGCGGAACGGATCCAGCCTGGTGCGCGGCCGGAGTTGCTGATGGCGCTCTGCTATCAGCACCTGAAGCAAATGGATCTGGCAAGCCAGTATCTGGAGTTGGCCAAACGGCATGCTCCGGATAACCCGGATGTCCAGCGAACGATGGCTGGATACTATCGCGAGTCCGGCAATTACCCGGAAGCGATTGCCGCGCTCAAGTCGATTCGGAAGCCTAAGCCGGACGTAATTGCCGAGCTTGCTTACACCTTCCAGCTCGATGGCAAGTTGGATGATTCCGCTCGCCTCTATGAGGAAGCGGCCAATGCTGCACCGAAAGATCTTGATCTGCAACTTTCCGCGGCACAGGCCGAGGTGGCTGGCGGCTCAATCGAGAAGGCGAGCTCATTTCTCAATCGCGCAGCAGGCCTGGATGCCGATTCCTATCGGTTGCACGCAACCCGCGGAGAGATTGCGAAACTGCAGGAGCGCGACGGGGAGGCTGTTCGGGAATACAGCGCAGCGTTGGCTAACCTGCCCGCCAGTCCAGCGGAGGGGGCGCTCTATGGAATCCAACTGCATATGGACCTGATGGAGATTTATCGGAATCAGGGAGACCAGAGCGCCGCCCATCATCAACTTCAGCTTGCGCAATCTGAGATAGACGGGCTGAAAGATCAAACCACCGGAAGAGCACAGTTTCTTCGCCTGAGAGCTCTGATCAAAATGAGCGCCGACGACCCCAATGGTGCGCTGGCCGACATCGGTGAGGCTCTTGCCATCAATTCCCATGATCGAGATGATTTGCAGCTCAACGGGGATATCCTGATGAAGCTGGGCCGCGTCGATGACGCAATTGCAGTCTACAAGCAGATTCTTGCAATTGATCCAGTCAACGAGTTCGCGCTAACCTCTCTCGGCTATGCGTCGCGCGCCGCAGGGCGTGATCAGGATGCGGAAAAGTATTTTCAGCTCCTGGCGCAAGCTTATCCTGCGTTGTACATACCCTATCTTGCCCTTGGTGACCTTTACACGGCGCGCCGCGACTTCGCGCGAGCCGAGGCCTCTTACATCAAAGGGTACGCATTGGCTCCAGGGAAGGCCCTGATTCTGGCAGGCGGAATGAACGCCGCAATCGAAGCGCATGATCTGAACCTGGCTGGAACATGGCTGAGCCGGGTTACAGGCGAAATGGGCAAGGAACCGCAGATCCTTCGAGAGAAAGAGCGATACCTCAGCTTCAAGGGCGAGTATCAGGAATCTGCCGAAGTTGGACGGGAAGCCATCAAAGTGCTGCCACGAGACAGGGACGTGGTTGTCTATCTCGGTTACGATCTTCTCCATCTCGGAAAATACGACGAGCTGCTCACATTGACCACGGAGAATCTCAGCGTTCTTCCGAAAGAGCCTGACATTCCGCTGTTGGAAGGATATGTGCATAAGCATCAAGGGCTATCAGATCTGGCGCGTCAGGATTTCACGGAAGCGCTGAATCGGGATCCCGAAGTGGTTACAGCTTATGTAAACCGCGGTTACATGCTCAACGACCTCGACCAGCCTCAGGAGGCTTCGACTGATTTTGAGGCAGCCCTCAAGAGAGAGCCGAACAACGGCGAGGCGCACCTCGGACTCGCCTATGCGAGCCTCGACTTGCACAAGCCACAGGTAGCAATTCGACAA
>Ga0302319_10012501_pt1 | contig 16006 bp, 22 predicted proteins | sample Bog_T0_2_FD_203319 | JGI IMG/M metagenome (GOLD analysis project Ga0302319, IMG submission 203319) | Peat permafrost microbial communities from Stordalen Mire near Abisko, Sweden - Bog_T0_2 | ecosystem: Environmental > Terrestrial > Soil > Wetlands > Peat | place: Sweden: Abisko, Stordalen Mire...
CCATCATCCCCGCATTACCTATTGGCGTCCCGAGCGACCCATGCGGGCTCAGGCGGAAGAAACCCCCGCCGCTATAGGTCAGCGTTAGGTAAAACGACGTTATGTTCAGCGGGAGGTCAGAGGAGTACCCCGTCAATGTAAGAGCCAGCGTACTCCCATTAAGCGCTTGTATGGCTGCCAAATCTATTCCCGTTGCCTCCGACGACTGTACATTATCGGGCGCATGAACCCAAATAATCGATCCTCCTGAGAACAGCCATTGGCTTCGGTCCAGCCTCTCCGCTGTAGTCTGGACGATCGTCCATTGCGCTGCCGTAATGCTCCCGAGAGGAAGGATGAAGTCAAAGACAACCGGGGTTATCGTTGTAACGTCTGCGGTCGCTGGCGAGCTGTAGACTGTCGAACTAGACATAGTCTCCCCTTAAAACTCGCAGACGAAATAGAGCCTGTCGCCGGCATTCTCCAGGTTGATCCAGACGTTCGAGAACCCCCCAATGCTTGAGGAAATGTTTGACGAGGCTGGAAGGTTAAGAACGCCTTGGGGCGGCGGATTGGCGTTCGACGAGGGGATTTCGGTCTGGTTGAACGCTATCTGCGCGCCGCTCGTCGCGCCGCCAATACTCCCATTATCGCCGCTGATGTTGACCGACTGGTACCAAAGCCCGGCGTCGCGCTGAAGCACTGAGCCGCCCGAGTTCTCATAGAACGTGCCGAACGGTTTATGCCCTGCGGCAATCAAGTTCGCCATCGACGTGTAGCAACTGCCGTCCGTGGCGACGATATACCAACCTGTATTTCCCGGGACGGCGCAACAGGTTATGCTATTAGGAGCCCACCTTGATATCAATCCCATCTTGCCCTCCTAGATGTAAATGAGCGTCGAAGCCAGCGTATCCGCCACACTTGCTGCGAGCGTTGCCCCGTGCGTCGTGCTTATCGGTCCTACAGTCGCCACATACCACGGCGCGCCCGTCATAACGATCGTGTTCCCCGTCGTGCTGTCCGTCCATGTATAGGTCGTGCTCTCGGTAGCCGGGACAAAAATCATGAACGTCGTACCCGCGAGGGGAATGGTATTTAGCGGAGTAGTAGAAACGATTGGCGTTACCTGCTGGTATTGCGCATTGGCGAGGTCCTGCACAAAGCCTGTTCCTCCGGGCCCGAGTGCCTGCGTCCCGCCCGCCGTCTCCACCAGACCCTGTAAGGTTATTTGCGCTGTCTCACTCATGTTAGCCTAACTCTTGTTTGAGCGCAGACCCGGCCCGCGCCTGTAGCTGCGATATCCGAACGAGAACGTCTGCGGCTTATTGACCCCCATCTTCCACGTCATCAATTCGTCTAAGCCCTGCTGGTAAAAAAGCGGGGCTATCGCCTGAAGGCGCGCCTGCGCCTCTGAATCTTGCGTGCAGGTCTCCAGCCACTTGACGGCCGCGCCGCGCCACACAATGTCTTGGTAGGATTCAGGTAACTGCTGGATGTAATCGCTATCGGAGATGGGCGGCAGAACCCCCATTCCCGCGTACAAATTCAACGTACCTGCAGACGCAGGAGCCGGGCTCAGAAACAACGTATAGGCCCGAACCCAGAACCGCTGAGGCACAGCCGGCCCCATGTTGTCATACTGGTACCCAGACTTATCCATATCGTCGGAGGTCCAGGCCTCAAGCACCTGCACATCGCCGACACCTCCGTTCCACGCCGCGCGCCTCACATCATTTATCAGGTTGCTCGACGCCGACAAGATGTTCTGTAACGGGATAGACGTCGGGCCTAACGTCGTCTGCGCCGCCACAGGATATTGAATGGACGTCGTTTCGGCAAAGCCGATGCGCCGGTTTACCTGCTCGATCGATGTCCAAATGCACTGGTTCAGGATTGCGTTCGTCGGGTCAGGACGGTTAGCGGGCGCATCCCCGGCATTACCCGTTCCGGTATCGATCGGCGGAGTAATACCGATCTCACGCCTGATGAAGTCACGAGCCTGTGCGCGGTTAAGCAGAGGCAAGGGTCAGTCCTTTCGATGATTGTAATCATATGAGCGAAATCGCGGGTCACATGTCTGGCCGTATTCATCCGTAGTCAGGTTGTCCGTGTATGTCTCGGCAAGGGTCCAGGGGTCAGTAGTTCTCAACCCCCGGAATACCTTCCCGAAAAGCGGTCTTCCCTGACGATAGATTATTGGCTTTTTATCTACCATTTTTCACCTCAGATCGGCCAGTACAGAACGTAGAGAGTCCCGACCAGGCCCGCAGTAGACGCCGAGCCCGTAACAGTAATAGCCTCGCTAGCCGTCTCGGTGAGCCCCACGATACTCGAAATAAAGACGCCAGGCGCCGTATGAACGTCCTGCGCCGAGAAGAGGTTGCTTGCGCTCGTCGTCGTGTTAGCAGCAACACCAACACTCAACGAAGCCGCACCGGTTGACGCAGTCGTGATGTTCATCCACGCCAGGACGGCAAACAGGCTGCCCCCGATTACATTTGACTCAGCGCCGACTGCCCCGCCTGTTGTGGCCGCCGTGCCAACAAGCGGTATCACGACCACTTCAGGCAAACGTCGCCCCGAAACAACGCCTGCCCCTTGATGAAGCATGTTCAACTCGGCGGCTGTCGCCGTCATTTCAACTCCCTCTTGGTAGAGGTTCCCCGAAGCGTCAGCAACAACGGTTGGAGACGTTTCCGGTCCGACACCAAGACCGCCGGCAGCTAAGAACTGACTCGCGGTACTCGATTGGGTAGCCATCTTCAGCCCTCCTTCCTAAGAGCCGCTTCTACCGCCGCCTCGACTTTTTCGAGAATCGTAGGAGCAGCGATCTCTACAGCCTGCTCAACCGCGGTCGTCGCCACCTGAGAACCCACCTCAATAGAGGTAGCTTCTGTTGCCGGCAAGGCATTTGAGAGATAGTTGGTAAGCGCCTTGTGTACGCCGACAAGGCGGTTTGCAATGATGCTTCCGCCTGTCGCGATCGCCGCGCCGGCAAGCGTTCCGATTTCAGCACGCAAGGCGGCGAGCGCATCCGCAATTTCCGGCTGTGTTATCGTCGAAGCATCCGCCTCTAACTGATCCATGTTCCACATGTTGCCCCCTTACATTCCTCTGGAGCCGTAACAGGAACGCCAGTCCGACGCGCCGATCGCCGTCCGCATGGTCACATTGATTATCTGGGCAAGCACGTTCTGGTCCCAGTAGACGAAAGACCGCGGGGGCTGGCGCCAGAAGAAGTGTAGATGGTGCTCGTGTCCAACGAAGAACCACGAGTTGTTTCCGCCGGTCGCGCCGCCTGTGGCGCCGCCGTAGGCCCAGTACGGCCAGTAGATAGGCGTGACATTGTCCTCGCTGTTGAAGTTATAGTTGAAGTCGGCCGTGTTGGGGTACATCGGCGCCCGAAGTACCTGCGGCACGATATACTGCCACGCCGGATTAAAAATCCCATACCGTGGACGGTCGTTGATATAGGTCAGGTTGTCCGGCCTGAGCTGCGTTCTCAAATTCGTCGCGCAGGCCTGATAGCTTGTCACGGAGAAATCAACGTCGGTCGAGGGACGGTTCGCGTACGTGACCCCCAACTGTGAAGATGAAACCGGGTGTGCTGTGTTGAACAGGCTCACATTGTCCGGCATCGTCGAAACAGCGCCCGAAGCGAATCCCTCTATGCCGAAGAACTGAGCGACATAGTATTCGACCGCCGTGCGGTACGCGACACCCATAAAGCCCGATTTCATTGCCAGCGCCCGGTGGATCACCCCGTACAGGTCGTCCTCTTCGTCCTCATAAGGGATCTGATCTCCCAGCCCCCAGCCCTGGACTATATACTGCTTGCTGAAGCTCGCGGCGAACTGCCCGGATTCTACGGGCGTTCCGGGATAACGCGGCGTCATCGGAAGCCCGTATCCGCTCCACCCCTGGTGCCAGATATATCGCGAGGACGTGTCTTCCACGTGCATGAACAGACGGTATACGGGGTCATATTCCGCCAACGTCCGCAGTATGTTCTCGTCGATGCCTCTCTGATAAATAGGGGCCAGACCACTTGAAGCCATTTTGACAACCTCCTTTTAAAAGGGTCTTTAGTACCCGCTCACGTTATAGGCTACGCCGTTCGCAGCCTGGGAGAAAGACGGCGTGAACTCGAAGAACATCTCCGGCGTCGGCGTCAGCGGCGAAGTGGAACCCGTCCACCCCTTGCCTGCGCCGACCGTCGCGGCGTACAGCGGGTCATTGGTGTTCCATCCTAGGAAGTGAGCGATCTGTAACCCTGGCGTTGCCTGAATGTCTAGGAAGTAATACATCTGGCCCAACGGAAGGCCGTTCGTGCCAGTCCCGAGCAGGAGAGTAATGCCGCCTAGTTGCCCGCCTGCCAGAGCTTCAAGCGTGGCGAATGAACGCGTCGTACCACCGTAGAAGCGCGCAGCGAAGATGTTCCCGCTGGCGCTGTCCACCGGGACAACGCCGTACCCCGTCGTCGGGTCATTCGGATAAAGCTGAGACTCGCCGTATGGATACGGGATGTTGGCTGGAAAAAGAGTGGCGGGGGTCTGCGGAAACTGCGACGCGTTGCTCGCGGCGTTGCAAAGCGCCACGCCATACACGCCGGCAGTGGCGCCCCCGCTCGCGTGATTGGACTGGTAATAGTTCGACGAGCTGGCCTGGTCGGCCGCGAGCAGCTCGCGAACCACAGGCGCGCCCGACCCACTGTAGGTTGCCCCTACCGTCTGTACGAGGATGTCCCCCTGCATGATCTGCCCGCTGGCGGTCGCAGTGGACGCACCGTTGGCGCTGATAGGGAGCAAACCAGTTATCCGGTTAGCAGCGACCGTTTTCCCGCCCTGCTGATATGCGAACCGTACACCCGGCATAGTATCTACTTTCCTTTCCCGGCTCGGTTTCGGACCTGGCCGAGTGCTGATCGTGGATTGATTTCCGGCGCGAACCCGACACCCGAGTTGGAGTACGAACGCGGCTTCTCATTGCGTTTGACCTCTTCGAGCATTCTTGCTCTTATCGGGTCCTTCGCACTCCGTCCGGCCAGGAGAATATCTACCATTTCCTCCTGTGTTTTGGGTGCGGCGCGCGGCCCGAGGCGATATTGCTCGGACTCGACCCTCGGATCTATCCCACGGCGCCTCATGGCAAGCTCGGCTTCCATGAGCGACATGCCCGCCGTGGGGCTCGACCCACCCACCATCCCGGTCTCATGATGATAGCGGGATATTTCTTCTTTCATGGCGATCCGCTCGTCGATCGTCATCTGCTCCCACTGTTCCGCGGGGAATTGCCCGCCGGACGGCGTCATGTGCTGGTTAATAGGAGGGCGTGTAACCTGCCCCGTCTGGAGATTGACCCTCTGCCCGCTCTCGCGGGCTTCCTTCACCTCTTTATCCCGCTTTTCTTGCTCCTTCCGATGTCTCATCGGGATCGCCATCATCACGTAGTCTTTTCCCAAGTTCACGACGTCGCCCTTGCCATCCGGCGGCTTGACGAGGAAGGAGCCTTCGTGTTCGGACTCGATCTCCGTGGGGCGATCGTCCCTATCGTAGTAATTGGGATTCCGGCATGGATACAAATAGAATTCAGTACCGATCCCTGTCACATTATTTGCCTTGTCCAGCTTTTCGCAGTAGGCCTTGGTAAACTTTCGAGTAGTCCAGTCCTGGGGACGCTCCCACGGCGGGCAATTTCTGTCCAGGTTACAACTCCGTTCCTTCATCGTGCCGTCTTCCACGTGTGTCGTGCCACCGCGAGGTCTCGCGCCATCCATCACGTGCTGTTCCGGCATTGCATCAGTTGCCATTAGATTGTCCTCGTTCCTTTCACAACGCCCGGCGTCTTGACGGCCTCTTCTGCTTCCTCTCGCGACAGGCCGTACTCTTTTACGTAGTAGTCAATCGGCGACGAACTTCTCGTCACGCTGGACGGGGAGCCTCCGCCGGTGCTAACCGGCGTCCGCTGCGGCGCCGCCAACTGAGGCTGCCGCGGCGCCGGCTGCTTCTTTGAACCGTTCCACGCCTTGATGAAGTCCTCAACGGCTTCGTCACCGCGTGTTTCAGAGTCCCGGACAACCTCGGTAAAGAGCGCAGCCCGGATCATGCCCGGTTGATGCCGCTTATCAGCAGCAACTTGCTGTAGATTGCGGGATATTCCAGCTCCGTACCGCTCCACCAACTCTTGGCGTCCTGCCAAGAGGCGCGTCATCTGCATTTGAGCAGAGGAAGTGGCCTGCATCTCGTTCCGAACCGTGTTTTGCGTTATGGCCATCAGACGACGCGTATATTGGACAGGATCGAACGTATCCAGCGTGGGATCGATAAGTGGCGCTAACTCGTCGATGTCCGATTGCAGGATAGCTTCTGTCCCCGGAATATCCGGGGTAGGAACAGGCTTGGGCGCTACTTGGGATGCTTGGGAAGGTTCGGCTTGACTGCCACCGTACCCATTGGCGGGCCCTTGATCACCGGCGGCGCCTTGGTCGCCGGCGCCTGCGTCTTCGGACTCAAAATCTTCGTCTTCATTCTCAGAACCTCCATTGTCCAGAAGATTGTCTTCGGGCTCATCAAGATCATCTTGGGGGAAGCCCTGCCCGCTGGGAGTCTGCAAATCGTCCTCGGATTGCGACTGTTGTGTTAGGTCGCTCATCTGTTTCCTCTTGCTTTCCGGCCTTTGTCGCTGCTCGGGATGCCTTTGTAGGCGTTTCTAGAACATCCGTCAGCACAGCGATCTGGCCTTGAATGTAACGAACATCCTCGATAGAGCCGCTGATCGCCAACTTCTCGTACAAGGACTTCCGGCGCTCGCTCAACAACGGCACAACAAGATACGTCCATGCGGGGCTAGCCTTTAGCTGCGCCCACGACACTTCCAGTGTTTCCGCGTCCGTTTCCACTTGATGCTCCGTTCATCGACATTGGGGACGGCACAGGCGATGCTTGGGCCTGACCTGAAACTTCAGGACGTTCACCGATGTAATCTTCAGGATCGTGGACGTCAATATCGATCAAAACTTGCCGGCTGGCATACCAGAGATGTTCAAGATCCTTGGGGTCCGCAACCTTACCTTTTGTCTCAAGATAGCCGGTTGCAATCTGGAGGGCCATTTGCGCTTTGTTTATACGGGCCTCCGAATTGGCGCTTGACGTGGATCCCATGGCGCGATAGATGTAATTTCCTTTCAAGGTTGACATCGTTAACTTTTTGCCGCGGCCCTGATCGTCCGCGAAAGCGATGGGCTCGTCATCCCCCATTTTGTCCTGGCAAAGAGTGATGAGCCATGCGAAGAGTTCGTTCGCCCCGCGCAGGAAGTTCGATATCATGCAATCCTGAAGGCTCGCCGCCGTCGCCTGAACCTGCTTCATTTCCTCGTTCTTGCGGACTTTGCCCTGGAGTTGTCCAAATCCTCCAGAATAAAGCCCTTCGGCTCTGGCATCAAGGATTCCCTGCAGCTCAAGGCCGAGACGCGCGTTGCTTTCCATCCGCATAGGCTCCATCTCCTCAAGACTCGTCTTGCATTTGTAGACAGAACCGGGTCCAAACTCAAAATCTTCATTGTCTTTCAGGCTGCTTTCAAGCGCCTTGAATGTCGGAGACATCTCAATATTGAGGCCGTCGATAACGGCGCGAATGTTCGCGTTCCCTTGACACTGAAGAGAGTCAAGTTCACTGGCAAGACAGCGCGTGTACATGCTGCCGGGCTCTTTGCCGGTGTGGAACTTCACGTAGGGACGGCGCGAGTACGGAGAAAAATCGATCCGCAGAAATATCTTGGGTTCAGACTTAGAGCAAACGCATTCGAGTTCCGTATTCCACAGGTACTCTGGGAGCTTGAGCGATCCGTCAACATCTTGAAGAACGGGCATCTTCGTGTACCACAAGAAGAACTCGTAGAACTCAGACTCGCTCTGTTCGCCGGTCCCCCACTGAATATCCACGTGCTCTTGCTGCTGGCTCATCCTGGTATCGGTAGGATGGTGCGCGAGCAGCGTCATAACGGAGTCTCGATCGTATCCGTAATCCTCGATACCGACCAGCAAATCTTGCTTCGTGAGGTATATCCGCTCGCCAAAACCTACCGCGGATTGAGGGTCTTTGGAGGCAAAAGGATAGTGGTAGATGTTCCCTGTATCTACGACCTCAACGTCCGGGCCTCGGTAATCTACCTCTTTCGTGCCGACAAGAACCTTCTCGTAAGCAACGCGTCCCCCTTCCGGGTGCTCGACGATTTCGCCAGTTTCAAGGTCCCGATATTGGACCGACCGCATAACCCTCTGAGTCTCTTTCCATCCCACCCGTATGAAGGCGGCTGGATAGCGCGCGGCATTGTAGTAAGCATCTGCCAATCGATCGCCTAAATTGATTTCGGCGCCCTTGGACGCAAGGAAATCTTCCTGGATTTCGGCGCTCTCTTTGTCTGCGGGGTCCACCGCGTCAACAAGACAAAGCGGTGACTTGTGAAATATCGCAGTACCCTGGGCGTCGGTGAAGAGGAGGGCTTTTAGAGTAAGGGGGTCATCTACCGTTGCGGCATTTTGCCAGCGCGTCGGCCCGGACTGCTGTCCCAAGAGGCCGTCTATCTGCGCGTTGTATTGCAGCAACAGCTCGTCGCGCGTCGAAGCCGACTGGACGGCGGTCTCTATGTTTCTGACTATTTCTTCCTGGACTTCGGTCAGAAGCTCCTCGGAAATATCTAGATGAAACTCTGCAGGCAAGCGAAAGGCTCCCTCCGTCTGTGTAGGAAGTGGGAGCCTTTCGCGCTACAGCCTCCAGATGGATCGCCCCATGTTCCTATTAGCTACTTATGGCCCTTGCGAGGATGTTTGCGTCGATTCATAGCTACCACTTCCCTTCTATGGAATTTTTCGGCAGGGGTATTGCGAAACGCTACTCGACCTGCCGGGACATAAAAATCTTGTGCCTTTACACCTTCAAATGAGAGGCCACGAACGCCGTTCATGGCCTCTAGCAACACGAGGAGAGAACATCTATAGAATATACCTATCCATAGTGGCAAGTCAATTAGCAAAACCTTCTAAATCAGCGCATTGCGCTTTTCAGCCACGGCGCCCCGAAGGACGTTCACGATAGCCTCCGCGTGCGCTTCATAAACCATCTCGCAAAACCAATCACAACGAATGTCCCGGCGCACCAGAAAAAGAACGCAAGGTTCGTCGTAGATGTAAGAGCGCCGGCCTGGTCTATGATCTTGCCTGAGAACCCATTGATGCTTTTCTACAAGCGCTTCCGTGTCTCGCCACAACTTGAGACGGTCGCACCAGGTAGCATAACACGTAATCGGCGCCAGGTCTACCGAGTACCGTTCCGAGATCTTATGGGTTGTTAGGAACTGACGAAGCGGCACATCAACCATCCTCTACTCACAAATGTGAGTGTTTTAATCGTTGTTGCTTCGGGCACGGATCGTATTCGCGATCTGAGAGGCGCACCCCCAGTGGTAAATGCGGCCTTCCTCTGCGATCAACGCGCAAGATTCCCGTTCGGCGCGAACAGACTCTAAAATACCTTGCTTTATGCGGTCTTCCAGCCATTCCAACTGGTCCTGGCTAAAGTTCCACGACGTCGCGGCCCTTATCACTTTCATCTGCGTCTACCCGTCCTCTCCCCAGGATATAACGGCTCCCGGCGACGGCCCGTTAGCTCTTTGCTCATCCCGCGCGAGCGCTTCTGCGGCGGGTGCCAGCCCAACGTACAGAAGTACATCGCCGTAATACCGTGGTCGTCTCGCGAGATAACCTTCTCGGGACCAACCGGCGTCAGCCCTTCTTCCCAGGCTTTTTGCTCACGTTGTTTCCGGCTGTCATAGCGATACACGCCCATCTCAAGCCCGAGCGCATACTGCATCCATCCGTTCGGGTTGTTTCTTCCCTTACCTTGTACGGGGACCTCCTGAAGCGCCTTGCTTTTCAGGAACATCAACGAAGGCATACCGATCTGGTACTTCCCTGTATCGGGGTCTTCGTCGCCTTCCTCTTCAAGATAAACATGGGGCATCGACGGGTCCCCATGCAATAGGCTATGGACGTGCATCCAGGATGTCTGCGTGCGATAGGACGATGGAGTCTGGCAGGGGATGCCCCATGTCGAGAACTCGTCCAGAATCGTCTTCAGGTCTGGGCCGGACTTCTGATTGCTGCTCACGGGGTCAATCCAGTACTCTACGTTGCGCCAGCCGGCCGTTTTCTCAAGGATGAGGTTTGCAATATCCTGCCATACCAGACCCTTGACATATATCTCGTCGAAACCGAGTAGATGCTTCACCGGATCAAAAGGATCCCCGGTCGGAGTCTCGACAAAGAATTCAACAGCCCAAGGGGAGCTCGCGCCGGCGGTATCGATCCCGACGATCAACTTCCAGTGTTCCTTAATGCACTCGGGAAACGGCTTGTCGAGTTTATCAAGCTGCCAATACTTGACCACATCATCAATATCGACGAGGTTCCGTTTCATCGAAAAATACGGTTCGCCAAAGACCAGCAGATCGATCGGATCGAACGACCCCATAACCATCCTTCTTCGGAGCGAATCGTCCATCTGATAGTTGTCGAGCATGCTCTCGATGTAGCCCTTCGCGTTTTTCGTGTTGGTGGTCGAGCCCGACGCTACCGCATAATACACGGAGCCGTCTGCTCCTATGCGCTCCCATTCTTCATACTTCGCGCCGAGGCCTAGAGGGTCATCCTCCGGCCTCACCAGCCAGGTAACTTTCGGTGACTGGCGCATCGGCGAGTCTTTTATCCATGTAGCCCAAACCCAGTTATGGCCGCTGGGGTTCTGTTCTGCAATGACAATACGCGGATAGTTCCTACTCGGCGTTCTCATGCGCTGAAGGAGCATGTTGAAGATCGCGCGCCCCTTCTGGTTATCGTTGCCGCCGATTTCGGACGCTTCGCACAAATGCATAACCGTACAGGAGAAGCCTTTAACCTTGCTCGGATCATCAAAAGCGTGAAAGGTCCACGTAGATCCGTTCTTAAACGTGTAGACCCGGGTCTTGAGATTGATGCGCTCGATAAGCGGGCTATCGTCAGGCAAGATCTCGCGAAGCGACGGCCACCCAAATTGGTCTATGTAATAGTCGTACGGGTAAATAGACCATACTGAAATCTTGGGATACTTCCTCACGATGCTCAGCATCTCCACGAAACACCCGATGGACTTTCCGGACCCCACGCCGCCCGAATGGAGCATGTACCACGTTTTATCCTTCATCGGAGTCTTACCGCTCGGGGAGATCTTGTTATGGATCGCTAGCTGATGCGGAAGGATCTCGCGGGACACGGTTATGGTCCCGTCTTCATTTAACACTTCTCGCGGAGGATACATGGACGCAAGCGTATAAGGTTCCGTCATGCCCTCCAGCGCGTCCGTAATGGATTGGTGGGTAGAGGACAACCACCTTGCACTTGCTAAGAGAGTCCGGTTTGGCACAAGGCACCCCTGTTAGATAGATACCTCGAGAATACCACAAACGACGCACCATCGGGAGTCTTGATACTTGCTTCTGTCCCACTGATGCGGATGCGGCGGCGCTCCCGGCCCCGTTAACCTCCGTGAGGCTCCACGCGCCACAGCGGTGGCAGGCGCTATCTTGGACGGGACACACTCTGCTATATCGCAATAGAGGTTCCCGTCATGCCAGCGCAGGGGATGAGGCGCATTGCCGTCAGCCCGGACTATCAACGGCATCTTACTCGAAACGTGCATCTTCCTGCTCCTTATCATCTTGGATTGACCCGAGCGCCGGCGGAATAACCCTGCCGCGCAGCTCGTCAAGCACCACCGCAAGCGTATTTGTTACGTACTGCGACATCATTCTGGCAAGTTTCTGGTAAGTCTCCTCCGTTGGGCAATACTCGTCAAGCATCTCTTCCCGAGGAATACTCTGGAGACGACCGATAATGGAAGTGGAGAAATGGAGGAAGGCCTCTTCGACATCGACAGGAGAAACCGCGGCTGCACGATAGGCTTCCGACTCTGTATGCGTCCGCTCCGTCTGCGCTACAATAAACTGCTTCTGATGGGCGACCATCTCGGAGAGGGCGACGTCCTTACGCGCGCGCGCTATGATCGCCATTAAATTCCCGACCGTCTCGGGCATCGCACCGGAAATCTCTAAAACAATCCGAATCGCTTTCGGGTCCGGAGAGATCGTGTAGTACTGAGGTTGAGTGTTCCCGCGAAGGTCCACTACCTGTTTTTCTACGCAACAACCCTTTGCCTTCTCCACCAGGGCCTTCAGAATTTCCTCCAATGTCTGCGGGTCAAGCTGACGCGCGAGCGCCTCGCGACGGCTTAACCCGTTATTGACAAAGGCAAACCCCTTTGCAAGAGCCATTTCGGCCGGAGCTTTTCTCGGCATAATGAATCCTTATGTGCGCGTGCGCGCGTGTAACACGAATTTGAGAAAACGTGACACGACAAAACGTAACGGTTTACTCACATATGTGAGTAAATTCGGCGCCGACGTTAAGGACGCTCCCTCACTGTATAAGTTCCAGACCCTGCGCAGGAAGCGCCGATGCCGTAACCACCAGGCTATCCTCGGGCATGATAAACAGGTTCGGATGTTCGCTGGGAGGATCGCTCTTGAAAATGGCCGGCACACTCTCTGTCCGCGGGCGAGCGGGGGGACCGCACAGCCACGTCTCCAACTCGCGCAGAACCGCATCCGCCTTCTCCGAAGTCTTGTACTCGCCCAGAACAAGCATGCCTGGCTGAGCTATCACCGCCGTACTGGTCCTGTCCGCGCTAATCGCCATCCCTAAGAGCATGACGTTCGCAGTGTTCACGATGTTGCCGCCCTGACAACGTATTATCATCATTACGACTTCCCTCCTGCTTGTCTCAATTTCAGTATCGACTCAGCCTTTGATACCGCCTCCTCAACCGTATCAAATGGACCCACCAACGCAGATCGACACTCCCCTATCCAGGGCAAAGGCCAAAGATACCAACCCGAGCCCATCATAGAGCTGCAAACGTCGATGGAGTGGTACGCATCCACGAGACCGGAAAGGTTAACATGGTAGACCGTTGCGTATGACAGCAACTTGCGCAGCGACACTACCTCTGCTCCTGCCGGAATCCTATCCGCATCCTCCGACAATGTACCGTCAAGAGATCTTAGAACCGCATCCCGAACCAAAGCACTCACACTCATACCGCGAGACTCCGCTACCGATATCAGACGACGATAATCCGGCTCTGCCAAACGCACAGACGTCGGTACCATCCAAAGGGGATCGTGAGCAGAACGAGAACGCCTAGTCATACCTCTCCTCCATCTATATCCACAACACTTATTCTACACGGAGTAGTACATGAATACATTATAGCAGAAAAAGCCACATGTGCGCGAACTATCCGCCCAGCGTGCAGAAGACGTCCGCTATCGGTCACGGCCGGGGCGGTCATCGGTGTCCAGGTAGGTCATCGGTGTCCAGGTAGGTTCGAGGGATGGTCCCCCAGCAGTGTTTGAGCGTCCTCTGTGTCACGTGGAGGCCTCTACGTCTGGCCCTGGCTCTCGCGCAGGCGTGCCGTATCACTATGTACAGCCAGGCCTCCTGATACCCTGCGTCGGCTCCACTCACAACGTGTGATCATCACACATTTGGTCAGGGCCGTCAAACTCCAGCATGTGAGTAGTTATGCGAGCACGGCCGTTTCATCGCCATCCGTGGCGCATGGTGCAAGCAGGAGCACTCGATGCGAAGGTTGCGGATGGTGCAAGCAGGAGCACTCGATGCCAGCACGGGCCAGCATCGCTTCTCCACGCAGTAGAGGAGAGAGCACGTCACGTTCCCTTCCACGTGTCGATGGTGCAAGCAGGAGCACTCGATGCGAAGGTTGTGTGAGAGTGGGGGATGATGCACGTGGAGAGAAGAACGTGTCGGCGCATTCCCCTTCTCGAATGGGGCGTAGTCGAGCCTGGTGACACGCAGGGAGCGCAACCCCGTATCGGGGCATAGTTGGTGGCATTCACGCGCTCACGGCCTGTGGTGTACGTGCACGACTCCACCGCCAACCGTGCATCTCCTCGCGCACGCGCGCGCGTCTACTAGATACCCTACGTCGACTCCACCGCCAACCGTGCATCTCCTCGCGCAGGCGCGTATCTAGCGCCCATCACCAGACTGCTCACCGGCGCCGGGAACGGGATGCGACTCTCACGTGGAACGAACCTCGGGCGGAAGAGAAGAGAAGAGACGTCTAATCGTCTATCCTACCTATAGGGCGGCCCTGGCGGGCGCTACCGCTGCGTCGCGGGCGGACATGTGGTGAGGGGTTTGGGTTCTAGATTTGTAAGGTAGGTGAGGTCACTCTGACTACGTCCTCGTGACCACGTGCTGCGCACGCTGCAGGTACTTTGACTGCACTACCCCTCCCCTACCCCTCCCCTGGAGGGATTAACAGTAATAGTAACGCTCTTAGCTTTGCTCCTGCAACGGCGTCCATCCTGGGGGCGATACCTAACCCTAATCCAGGAGCGGAGGACGAGTCCGGGCGAGTCCGTTTCCGCGCGTGCAGTTGTGTTGCGCTACGATTATAGTCCAGCGCGCGATAGGATGTCAATAGTCGATGTTTGTCCACATTAGCCCTCCCAATACATGTAGACAAATCTTTCCAAATGTGTGTTGAACACACATTTCTTCCGCCAAATACAGGCACACTTGTCGGGGTAAAAAAAAATGCGGGAAATTATTGCTGGAGCTATTGACAATTGCAGGAGAGTTGTCGTATCATATGCGGGAGAGTTGTAGAAACGGAGTAGGCGGTAAGCCCGCATCTATCAGGAGCGGCACGCCAGGAGCAGGAAGATGACTACTATGCAGCACTTACTATCGACGTCCGCCATGTCCGCCTACAACGCAGTGGTATCGCCCGCCAGTGTCGCGTACAACGAGGCGGTCGTATGCGCCGAGTCCGTCTACGACTCGGAGACAGCGCCCTCCATCGAGGACGCGGAGGAGATACGATGACTGAACAACGCAGGTTCGCTCAACATCTTGACGCCAGGTCCGCCCGCGACGCGGCGATAGACGCCGCCAGGGACGCCTACAACGCAGTGGTATCGCCCGCCAGTGTCGCGTACGACGCGGCGGTAGACGCCGCCCTGGCCGCCTACGACTCGGAGACAGCGCCCGCCAGGGCCGCGTACAAAGGAGTGGCAGCTCGCGCCTGGGCCGTCTACGACCAGGCGCGAGCTGCCGCCATCTCCGCCTACAAAGGAGTGGTAGCGGCCGACTCGGAGTAGCCCATAACCTGCCCGAATGAGAGCCGGGCGGTACCCGGCCGAAACCTCCCCACGATGGGAGAGTTGTAGGAAACGCGGTAAGCCCGCATCTATCAGGAGCTGCCCGCCAGGAGCATGACAATGACTACTATAATCGACGCAGCGTCCGCATGGACCGTCTACGAGGAGGCGCGAGCGGCCGCCGATTCCGTCTGCGACGCGGCGATAGACGCCGCCAGGGCCTACTACGACGCGGAGACAGCGCCCGCCTGGGCCGCCCGAGACGCAGCGGTAGCGCCCGCCATGTCCGCCCGCGACGCGGCGATAGTTGCCGCCTGGGCCGCCCGCGACGCGGCGATAGTTGCCGCCTGGGCCGCATACGACGCGGCGGTAGATGTAGCCACGGCCGCCTACAACGCAATAGCGGCCGCCTGGGCCGCCTACAACGCGGCGATAGCGCCCGCCATCGAGGACGCGGAGGAGATACGATGACTGAACAACGCAGGGGCGCCAGGTCCGCCCGCGACGCGGCGATAGCGGCCGCCGAGTCCGTCTACGACGAGTCGGTAGACGCCGCCATCTCCGCCCGAGACGCAGCGGTAGCGCCCGCCAAGGCCGCCCGCGACCAGGCGCGAGCGTCCGCATGGACCGTCTACAACGCAGTGGTAGCTGCCGCCGAGTCCGCCTACGACGAGGCGGTAGCGCCCGCCAAGGCCGCCCGCGACGCGGCGATAGTTGCCGCCGAGTCCGTCTACGACCTGGCGG
>Ga0302319_10012502_pt1 | contig 16005 bp, 11 predicted proteins | sample Bog_T0_2_FD_203319 | JGI IMG/M metagenome (GOLD analysis project Ga0302319, IMG submission 203319) | Peat permafrost microbial communities from Stordalen Mire near Abisko, Sweden - Bog_T0_2 | ecosystem: Environmental > Terrestrial > Soil > Wetlands > Peat | place: Sweden: Abisko, Stordalen Mire...
CGCCCAAAATGCGGAAACGGGAGACGAAGGCGATCGGCGAGATCATCGACAGCCTTCAGGCCCGGCACGGCATCGGCCGGGTCACCCCGGAGCAGACCTTGCGGGACCACTGGCCCGCATTAGTGGGCACGGCCAATGCCTCCTATTCCCATGCCGTCCGGATCGACTACAACCGGCGCCTGGTTGTGCAAGTCACTCACGCCGTAGTTCGGAACGAGCTTTTCCTTCACCGCGAGGCCATCCTGCAACGGATTCAGAAATTGCCGGGATGCTCCGGGGTCACCGAGCTGCGGGTGGTCGCCGGCTAAGGGGAAAATTCGGCTTGCGCCGACCGGGTGGGTTTGAGAAGTTGGGTGCTTCCGTTAGCGGGACCCGCCGGTTGCGAGTCCCGCCTTGGCTGGCCCGGCATTCCGCCGGGTCACAACGGTGGCACCGGCTTCTTTCGAACACGATCGAGAGCGGCGGGTGTCAGGGGGCAGGCAACTGCTCTCAAAGCCATGTTAACCAACCATATAAACATGTCAATCGTCGCAAAACCAGAAATCATCTCAGAATACAAGACTCACGAAACGGACACCGGCTCGAGCGAGGTCCAGGTCGCACTGCTCACCGCCCGGATCAACCATTTGACCGAGCATCTGCGGACGCACCGCAAAGACTTCCATTCCCGCCGCGGGCTTTTGCAGATGGCCAGCCGCCGTCGCAAGCTTCTCGATTATCTCAAACGGCATAACCTGCCTAAGTATAACGAGTTGCTGCAGAAACTCAACCTCCGCAAGTAATCCCTTTCGCCTGACGGGCGACTCGATCCGCGAGTCGCCCGTCGTCCTTTCCGGACACTCCGATCAGATCGGGGCATTTCTGTTTGCCGCCCTCGCCCCTCGCGGGCGGCAAACAGAAATCTCTCGGTTCTGAGAGAGCAGAGCGAAGGTCCGGCCGGCCCACGGGCCCGGTTGCATCCTTGAACTCATCCGTCACCGCCGCTTTGTCGGCTCAATCTCCGCTCCCGCAGGCCTTGGCTTTCGCCCTCCTGCCCGGACGGACCCCGTCAGAATAAGCACATCATGAATCAGAAACACATTATCAGCGTTCCCGAGGCCAGACTCACGTTTGCCACCGGTTCCTTAGCTAAATTCGCCAATGGCGCCGTCACCGTCACGGTCGGCGAGACGACCGTCTTCGTCGCCGCCACCGCCGCCACCACCCTGCGCCCCGGCCAGGATTTCTTCCCCCTCACCGTCGACTACCGCGAAAAATACGCCGCGGCCGGCCGCTTCCCCGGCGGTTACTTCAAGCGCGAAGGACGCCCGTCGGAGAAGGAGATTCTTACCTCCCGCCTGTGCGATCGCCCCTGCCGGCCCCTCTTCCCCGAAGGCTTCCTCAATGAGGTGCAGGTCATCGGCCTGCTCCTCTCGGCCGACCAGGCCAATGAGTCCGACATCTCCATGCTCAACGGCGCCAGCGCCGCGCTCGCTTTGTCCGACATTCCCTGGAATGGCCCGATCGGCGCCGTCCGCATCGGCCAGGTCGACGGCCAGTTCGTCATCAACCCGAGCATCGAGCAGATGTTCGCCTCCAATCTCGACCTGATCTACGTCGGCACGGCGAAGTACATGCTGATGATCGAAGGTTCGGCCGATCAGATCACCGAGGAGCGCTTCATCGAGGCCCTGGAATTTGCTCACGGGGCGATCCAGCCGATCCTCAAGGCGATCAACGACCTCGTCGCCATCGCCGGCAAGACCAAGGTCAAGTTCGACTTGGTCACCGCCAAGCCCGCCTCGCGCGCCATCATCGAGCGCGTCGCCGGCAACCGCGTGTCCGACGCCATCTTCGGCAAGGAGAAGGCCATCCGCTCGGCCAACATCAAGCTCCTCAAGGAGGAAGCCAAGGCGGCCCTGGTCGCCGAGCTGGGCGAAAAGGGCTTCGCCGAGCACGAAATCGGGGTCGTTTTCGAAGAATTGCAATACAAGGCCTACCGCCAGACGGTGCTCGAGCGCGGCGTCCGCTCTGACGGCCGCGACGCCAAGTCGCTGCGCCCCATCACCTGCGAAACCGGGGTCCTGCCCCGCGTGCATGGTTCCGCCATCTTTGAGCGCGGCGACACCCAGGGTCTGGTGATCGTCACCCTCGGGCCGACCAAGGAAGCCCAGGACATGGACGGATTGACCGGCGGGGCGACCTCCAAGTCATTCATCCTGCATTACAACATGCCCCCCTTCACGGTGGGTGAAACCGGCCGCTTCATCGGCCCGGGCCGCCGCGAAATCGGCCACGGCGCCCTGGCGGAACGCTCGCTCGTTCCCGTCCTGCCCCCGGAAGACGCCTTCCCCTACTCCATCCGGGTCACCTCCGAGATCATGGCCTCGAACGGCTCGACCTCGATGGCCTCGATCTGCGGCGGTTGCCTCGCCCTGATGGACGCCGGTGTGCCGATCATCGCTCCGGTCGCGGGCATCTCCTGCGGCCTGATGACCGAGAACGCCGCCGACGGCTCGATCTCCAAGTGGGTGACCATCACCGACATTCTCGGCGAGGAAGACCACTTCGGCGACATGGACTTCAAGATCGCGGGCACGACCAAGGGGATCACGGGCTTCCAGCTCGACCTCAAGATCAACGGCCTGCCCTTCGAAATCGCCAAAGCCGCCATCTATCAGGCCAAGGACGCCCGGATCGAGATTCTGCGCAAAATGCTGGCCGCTCTGCCCGCCCCCCGCGCCAACCTCTCCAAGTACGCCCCCCGCATCCAGACGATCCAGATCGATCCGGAAAAGATCGGCCTGCTCATCGGGCCGGGCGGCAAGACGATCCGCCGCATCACCGAGACGACCGGCGCCCAGATCGACATCGCCGAGGACGACTCCGGCAAGGTCTTCATCTATTCCAACAACGCCGAGGCCATGAACCGCGCGGTGCAGGAAATCGACGGCCTCTGCGGCGGCGGTTCCCAAATCGAGGTCGGCAAGCTCTACCAGGGCCGCGTCACCGGGATCAAGGACTTCGGCGCCTTCGTCGAGTGCATGCCGGGCAAGGAAGGCCTGGTCCACATCTCCGAATTGGCCGATTTCCGCGTCCGCCGCACCGAGGATGTGGTCAAGCTGGGCGACATGATCTGGGTCAAGTGCGTCGGTGTCGACGAACGGACCGGCAAGGTCCGCCTCTCCCGCAAGGCCGCGGTCAAGGAAATGGAAACGGCCAAGCCGGAAGCGGCCCCGGCCGGAGCGGCCACGCCGCCCTCCGCCTAATCTTTGGCTTCCATGGCCGCCGACCTCCGGGCGGCGGCCATTTTTCTGCCCCGCTTTCGCCGGCTCCGGAACCCGGCCGTCTCCTCTCCCCATGCGACTCCTGGTCACCAACGACGACGGCATCGACAGCGTATTCCTGGCGGAACTGGTCCACGCTCTGCTTGCGGCCGGCCACGAGACCTATGTCGTCGCCCCCCACCGGGAGCAAAGCTGGGTCGGGGCGGCCAAGTCCCGCAACCGGCCGGTCCGCTCCTCGGTCCTGACGGGCCGCTTCCCCTGCCCGACCTGGATCGTCGAAGGCACGCCCTGCGACTGCGTCAATATCGCGATCGATCATCTCCTGCCTGTCCGGCCCGAGGCCGTGCTGAGCGGGATCAATCTCGGCCTCAACGTTTCCCTTGGCTTCATCATCGCGAGCGGCACGGTTTCCGGCGCCTGGGAAGGGGCCCTGCACGGGCTGCCCGCGGTCGCCTGCTCCCAGGACGTCACGGTGGAAGTCTACGACCATCTCAAGGAATCGGGGGGCACCCCGGATGCGGAGCTCAGCGCCACCCTGAAGATTTCCGCCGCCCATGCCGCCCGCCTCGGGCCGGAGCTGGCCCTCGGCACCGCCGCGGAGCGCTTCATCGTGCATAACCTGAACTTCCCCTATCCCTGCCGGGTGGATTCGCCGCTGCGGCGGACCGTGCCGGCGCAAATGATGGTGCCCGGGCTCTTCAGCCCCCAGGCCGACGACGGGACGCATCGCCTGATTTTCCGGATGGGCCAGGACATTTCCCCCGCCTCGCCCCTGACGGACCGGGCGGCCCTGGCGGCAGGCGCCATCAGCCACACGGTGCTGGATTACACCCGCTTGGGCGTCCAAGATCGCCCCACGCCATGATCGAAGTCGAGGGCCTGACCCGAGTTTTCCGCACCTACAAGAAGCCGCCGGGCTTCTGGGCGGGCGTCAAGGGCCTGTTCCACCGCGAGTTCGAAGAAATCGCGGCTGCCAAAGACATCAGTTTCTCGATCGCCGAAGGCGAATTCGTCGGATTTCTCGGGCCCAACGGGGCCGGCAAAACCACGACCCTGAAGATGCTGGCCGGCCTGATCCAGCCCACCTCGGGTCAGGCGCGGGTGGCCGGATTCGATCCGAGCAAGCGTGAGAACGCCTACCGCCGTATCTTCGCCCTGGTGCTCGGCCAGAAGAACCAGCTGTGGTGGGATTTGCCCGCCAGCGAATCCTTTGCGCTCCTCCGCGCGATCTATGCGCTGCCGACCGACCAGTACCGCCAGACGCTGGCCGAGCTGGTCGAGCTGCTCGGCGTCGGCTCCAAGCTCAACGTCATGGTGCGCGAACTTTCGCTCGGCGAGCGGATGAAGATGGAGCTGATCGCCGCCCTCCTGCACCGGCCGCGGGTGCTCTTTCTCGACGAGCCGACGATCGGGCTCGATGTCGTCTCGCAAAAGGCGGTCCGCGGGTTTCTGCGCGACTACAATCGGAAGAGCGGCGTCACCATTCTCCTCACCAGCCACTACATGGCGGACATCAAGGAGCTTTGCCAGCGGGTCGTGGTCATCCACCGCGGGCGCAAGATCTACGACGGGGCGCGCGATCGCCTCGAGTCCAGCGCCGGCAGCCGGCAGAAGATCATCACCTTCCTGCCCACGCCCGAGGAGTTGGGCCCGCCCGGCGCCGGTCCGGCGCGCGGCACATTTCCAGACTCCTGGCAGTCGGCCTACGGCCGAACGACCCGCAGCCCGGAAGGCAAGTTCACGGTCAAGGCTCCGAGCGACAATGTCGTGGCAGTCTCCCAGGAGATTCTCAGCACCGCCCCGGTCGCCGATATCACAATCGAGGACGTGCCTCTGGAAGACGTGATCGCGGAACTCTTCACCCAGCAGGGTTGATCGACGGGTCCGCCGGCGCGGCGACCGAATTTCCGCATGAACTCTTCCCCGCTCACCACGCAGGCCCTCGCCTGCGACATCCTCGTCGCCGGGGGCGGTCCGGCGGGCGTGGCTTGCGCGCTGGCCGCCGCCCGGGGCGGCGCGCGCGTCATCCTCTGTCAAGACCGGTCCGTGCTGGGCGGCAACGCCTCCAGCGAGGTGCGGATGCACATCGTCGGAGCGACCGGGCTGCGCCCCGGCGTGCCGCTGGCCGTCGAAAATCGGGAGGGAGGGATCATCGAGGAACTGCGCCTGGACCTAGCGGTGCAAAATCCCCAACGCTCACCCGCTCTGCTGGACCTGCTGCTCTACGACAAATGCCGGCGGGAGCCCAATCTCACGCTGTTGCTCAACACCACGGTGAGCGGGGTGGAGCGGGTCGGCGACCAGTTGCGCTCGGCCGTGGCAGACCGGCCCTCCACCCTCGATCGCTTCGTGATCTCGGCTCAAATCTTCGTCGACTGCACCGGCGACGGCCGGCTGGGCGCCGAAGCCGGCTCGCCGTTTCGCCACGGCCGCGAGGGCCACGCGGAATTCGGCGAAAGCCTGGCGGTCAAAACCGCCGACCAGAAAACGCTCGGCTCCACCCTCCTCTTTCAGGCCCGCAAACATGACCGCCCGATGCCATTCGCGGCGCCGCCCTGGGCCCGCCGGTTTCGCGCCGACGATTTCAAGCTCCGGCCCTTCGCGGTCGGCGGGACCGACCTCGGCTTGGAGTACGGCTATTGGTGGATCGAGTGGGGCGGTTGCCTCGATACGATCAAGGACAATGAAAAGATCCGCGATGAGCTGCTCGCCATCGTGCTTGGAGTCTGGGACTACATTAAAAACGAGTCGGGGACCGACGCCAGCGCCTGGGCCTTGGATTGGATCGGCTTTCTGCCGGGCAAGCGCGAAAGCCGCCGTTTCATCGGCCAGTACATCCTCACCGAGCAAGATTTGCTCGAGTCCAAAGCCTTTCCCGACGCCATCGCCTACGGCGGGTGGCCGATCGACACCCACCCGCCGGAAGGGATCGACGCGCCCGAGCTACCCCCCTGCCTGCAAAATCATCTGCCCTATCTCTACAACATTCCGCTCCGAGCAACGGTTTCGGCCACCGTGCGCAACCTGATGTTCGCCGGCCGCAACCTTTCCGCCAGCCATGTCGCCTTCGCCTCCACCCGGGTCATGGCTACCTGCGCCGTCGTCGGCCAAGGCGTCGGTACGGCCGCGGCCCTCGCGATTCAGGCCGGGGTCGCTCCGGCAGATCTCGCCGGCCGTCCGGAACTGATGCGAAGGATCCAGCAGCAGCTCCTGCGCGACGACTGCTACCTGATCGGGTTTCGCAATGAAGATCCAACCGATCTGGCCCGCCATGCCGCCGTCTCCGCTTCGAGCGCCCAGCCTGACGGACCCGCCGGCAACGTCCTGAGCGGCCAGACCCGTTCCGTGCATGGGCCCTGGACTGAGACCACCATTGCGGCGGCCCTCGCCCAGGGAACCAAGCCCAGGTTCGGCGGCAATCTCTGGGAAAAGGTGCTGGAGAATCCGGGCGGCCAGCCGGAGGAGCTCACCGTCGGACCGCCCGAGCGTTGCCGGCCCGGGACCCATCGCTGGATGAGCCAGCCGGCGGCCGGCCTGCCCGCGTGGCTGGAACTGCGCTGGACCGAACCGGTCTCGATCCGGCAAGTGGAGCTGATTTTTGACACCGGATTACACCGCCACCTCACCCTCACCCAGGCTGAAGGCTTCGCCCGCCGGATGCTCTGGGGCCAGGCCCAGCCGGAAACGGTCCGAGACTACCGGTTGCTGGCCGAGACCGGTTCCGGACTCTGGCAGGATCTCGTCCAGGTGGCCGGCAACTATCAGCGGCGCCGGGTCCACGCCTTCTCGGCGGTCTCGGCCCGCTCGGTGCGGCTCCAAGTCGAGGCGACCAACGGGCTGGATCATGCCCGCCTCTGCGAGATCCGGGCTTACGCCTAAGCCTATTTGACCGAGGGCCAGCGCCAGGTCTTGCCGACCAGGCCCTGCATCAGCCTGCGGCAGGTGGCGGCGGACTTCTCCAGCGCCTCCGCCAGCGAGGCCGCTTTGAGCCGGGGCTCCAAGCTGATGGCCGCCAATTCCGCCTTGGTCGCCACCTGCTCGATCCGCCGCGCCTTGGTGAACGTGCGCTGGCCGCGGCGGCGCTTGAGTTCATGGAGCAGCTGGAGGTTCACCTCCCACAGATCCCGGAAGATCATCCGCTGGGCGGTGCGCAGTTCGCCCCGCGCGATCTTGCGCAAAGTCCAGACATAGTCGCAGACAAAGCCTTCGGCCAACGCTCGGGCTCCGGCGTCTTCCAAATGGGGATCCGTCACGCCGTCGACCGCGAGTTGGTACAATTCCTTCCACTTCTCGCCGCCGGTCAGGAACCGCCAGCCCGGCCGGACGACTTCGGCCAGGTCCTGCAGCCGCCGGCGGGTCACGCCTTCCTCCCGGTGCTGTCCCAGCCGAGCCGCGTCCAACAGCTTCTGCGCCACTTCCTCCGGAATGATGACGAAATCGGCCTCGGCTCCGGCAAACACGGCGTTGACCTTGGGCACTCCGCCGATGACCGCCGTGCGAAAGGCGTAGGCCTGGAGTTTGGCCCCCGGCAGAGCGCGGGCCCAGTCCGGCTGGGCGAAAAAGCCCGGGTGCGGCGTGATGACTTGGAAATCCCAGTCGGAATAGGGGTCGGCCACTTCCAGCCGCTCACTGGCCGGGCGTTCGCGCGAGCCGATGAGGACGAGGCCGCTCACTTCCGGTGATTGCTCCGCCCAGGCGGTGATAATAGATCCGAGGTCGGGCGCCTTCATAGGCTCCGCAGTGAAATGAGGATTTCCGTGCCTTCCAGCCCGGGGCCGGCATGGATTTCGCCGTGATGCAAGCGAAGGATCTCCTTGGCCAGGAAAACGCCCAGGCGCCCCTGGTTGGGCACCGCCGTGTCCTCGGGCTCCGGGAGAATGCCTTCCAGCTCGAGCAAACGCCCCTTGATTGAGAGCAACGCGGTGAGCTTGCCGCCGTCGCCGGTGGAGCGGACTTGGAGAATGAGGTCGCGCATGCCATGGCCGGGGCGGTTCTCCGCCACCGAACTCACGAGCGAACGCACGGCAAAATCGACCAGCTCCGTCGCCACCACCAAGCGGACCGGATCGGGCCCGATTTCCACCTTGAGGCTGAGGGCATCGCCGATGGCCTGCACCATCTCGCGCAGATCGATGGCGGTGCCGTCGGCCTCATGGAGAGTCTGCATGACGCTGAGCTGGCGGTAGAGGGCCTCGAGCTTGGCCACGTCGCCCAAGGCGGTCTCGAGCAGCGGCGGCGGCGGCGCCTTGTCGCCGGAGAACTGGCGCAGGGTGGCGAGCGAAACCAAGGCATTGCCGACCTCGTGGCTGAGGGTGAGGCCAATCTCGCGCAACAGACCGCGGCGGCTGACCCGCTGGCGGGCGGCCGCATCGTGCAGTTCCGCACTCGCCTCCTCCCAAGAAGCCCAAATGCCGCCGGTCTCGGAAATCATTCCGGCGGCCGCCCGGAAGGGCTGGCCCTCCGAAGGAGCGACCCGGGAAATCTCCCGCTTGCGCTGCACTTGCCCGATCAGGTCGCGCACCACGAGGGGCACATGCCGGGGCACGCCCTCATCCGGGGCGAGCACGAGCGTATTGGGCAAGTATTTGGCCCCCAGCATGGCTTTTTCCGACAGTTGATTGAGCCGGCCGAGCTGGCTCGCTTTGGCCAGGCAAAGGCGGAGGAGGCGCGCGAAGAAGACGGCCCGGGTCCGATCCGCCTCATCGTAATGCTGGCCGTCGTCGCGCACCCCGAGCGCGATCAGCCCGAGCAGGCGGCCATTGTCGTGCACCGGCACCAGCACCCGCGCCCCCCACAGGGCGAGGCGGTTCCGCACCGCAAGCTCCGCCACCGGGTCGGCTTTCACTTCCCAGATATTGGCGTCGATGATCGCCGGATGATTCTCAAAAAAGGCCACGATGGGATCGTCCGCCGGAAAAAAGGACGTGCCCCGGTCGGCCCGAAAAAGATCGGCCTCGCGCAGGAAAAAGACCGTGTGGGAGGCGTGGAGGAGCAGGCGGGAGGCCCGGCGGAATTCCGTCGTCAGGCGGTCGCGCGAGTCCAGGTTCTCCACCACGCCTTCGAAAAAGTCCCACCATTCCGCGGCGTCGGTGGCGGGCGCGGGCGCGCGCCCGTTCGGCCGGCCCTGATCCGGCCGCCGGTTCATTTCCACCACCATGTTGAACATCGACTGCTTCTCGGCCAACTCCTCGACCAAAGGCAGCAGATCGCGCAGGCGGACATTGCTCTCCTCGTAGGAGAGATAGGCTTTGGCCCGGCCGGCCATTTTCGCCTGCTCAAACGGCGCGCTGCGGGGCTCGCCGATATAGATGGTGGGGCAGCGGACGAGCGCCGCCGGCAGATCGCGCTCGGCCGCCGCGTCCAGAATCACCACCGCCGAAAAGCCGACAGAATTGAGACTGGGGAATTCCTGCGCTCCGAGCCGTATGATCGTTCGTCCAGGTGACAATTGGCGTTCCCAAGCATTCGCCAGTTCGGTATCTGCAGTGGCGAGGACTACGATGGTTGGCATGGAAACGTGACGCGGAAGGTCGCCCCGTGCCCGGTTTCGGGCGGGTCGACTTCGATGCCGGCGTTGAGGCCGGTGAGGATGTCCCGACAGATCGCCAAGCCGAGGCCAAACCCCGAAGACTTGGTCGATTGAAAGGGTCGAAAAAGGCGGGTGCGAATTTCCGGGGCAATCCCCAGGCCGCTATCGGAGACGAACATCTCGACCACGCCGCTACGGTTGCGGGTGCCGATCTTGACCCAGCGTTCCGCGTCGCGACTTTCCGAAGCCTGGATGCCGTTGAGGCAGAGATTGAGCACGACCTGCTTGACCGCGGAAGGATCGGTGAAGGCCTGGTCCGGTATCGCGTCGAATTCCGTCAGGAGGCGGACCCGCTTGTCCGCGGCTTTGGGCGCGACCAATTCCAGGCTGGCCTTTAGGACGGCGTGGAGTTCGACCATCTGCGCGCTATAGGCGCGGGGCGAGGCCAGCTCCAGCAGCTGCTCCGTCAGGCGGTCGATGCGGTTGACCTCTTCGGTCATGAGGCGGAAGAACTTTTCGCGGAAGATCGGATCCTGGTGCCGGGTCGGCAGCAGTTGGACGAAGGTCTTGATCGAGACGAGCGGATTGCGGATCTCGTGGGCCAAGCTGGCGCCGAGCAGGCCCACGGTCGCCAGCTGTTCGGCGTGCTGCATTTTCTCTGTCAGATGGGCGCGTTCCAAGGCCCCGCCGAAAATCGAGCCCAGCTCCATCAGCTGGGTCACCTGGGGATAGGTATAGGGGCGGCGGGAGGCGGCGACGCCACATCCGACCAGCACCATCAGGGAGGGCCCTTCCTTCAGGATCAGGACGCCCAGCTTCTGTTGGACGAGGAGTTCCGCCAGAACGGCGCGCTCCGGCGTCGTCTTTTCCCGCCCCAGCCGCTCCGGGGTGATCCAGCGCAGCTGCCGCAAGCCCTGGATGGCCACGCAGCCCACATCGAGCTCGAGACCGGACCCGCGCAGGGTTTCGGCGTTGCCGGAAAGGAGAATGGCATGGTCGGTCTGGCCCCAGCCTTTGAGTATCTTCAGAAACCCCCGCTCGAGCTTGTCGGTCTGGGACTCCCGGCTCGCCACCGCGAAGGCCTCTTGGCGGGCGGCGGTCGCCTGGGGATAATACTGAAAGCGGGAGTCGATCCAGGAGCGCACGACGGCCGCGGCGATCAGGGTCACGATCGTAGTCGGCAAGAAGGCGATGGCACTGGGCAGCAGTTGCACCACCAAGCGGTAGGTGCCGTAGGAGACCGCCGACACCACCAAGGCCAAGACAATGCGACTGACCGAAAGACGGAGGATCTGCGAGGCATCGAAAATCCGGTGGCTGGTGATGGCGTAGGCGGTCGCGGCATAAAACCCCAAGATGAAGAGGGGCTGCAGCCGGATGTAGAGGGGATCCCGCGTGATGGCATTCAACGCCATCGTAATGAAGATAGCGCTGGTCGTGGCGCAGCCGCCCCCCAGCCAAACCTGCAATTCCAACCGGCGGTCGCCCGTAAGCCGCTGGGTGGTTTTGAACATGTTGCGGAAGAGGAAGGCGTAGAGCGCCAAATCCGCGAAAATATAGACGTAATACCCCAACCCCCGGACGCGATGGACCGAGGTGGAGCTGGAGGGAATGAAAAAATCCGTGAAGCAGAGCGCGCCCAAGCTGATGCTGATTGCAATCCAGCCCAGGCTCCGCCGGAACCGCTTGAGATCGATCCGATCGTCGCCCGTCACCACGCACTCCTGGACCAGCCAAAAATGGAAAGGCACGGCCGCTCCCACCGCACAGGCCAGTCTCAGCCAAAACAGGCCGGCATCGCCGTGAAAAACATAGGCGGCGAGGTGGAGGAACCCCAGCCAGATGGCCAAATGAAGCGAACACGTGAAAACCACCCGGTTGACGGCCCGCCCGGGGTTGGACCACATGATGAGGGCGCCGACGACGGCGACCACGATGGCGGCAAACGATGCGGTCGAGATCAGCATCGCTCCAGAATCATGCTCGAGTTTACCCCGGCCAGCCCATGGGCATTGATCATCGTCACCCCATGCGCCACCGCCCGGGGCTGCTTGCTCAGATTCAGCGGGCAGGCCGGATCGGGATAGTCCCAGTTGACCGTGGGCGGAATCAGGCTCTCCCGCTGCGCCAGCGCGGTCGCGGCAATCTGAATCGCACCGGCGGCCCCGAGCGGGTTCCCGATGGATCCTTTGATCGAGACCGTCGGGATTTCGGCCAAACCGCCGGCAAAAATCCGCTCCATCGCCCGGGCCTCGCCGACATCGATCAGCTTATGGCCCGGGCCCCAGGCGTTGATCGCCTCGATCTGGGCCGGCCGCATCTGGGCGTCCGCCAGCGCCAGTCGGCTGGCCACGGCGATGCCGCTGCACAGATCGCCCTGGTCGTCGTTGGCGAAAGCATAACCGGAAATATAGCTGTAGCCGGGGCGCGGGCTCGAATCCGCCTCGATCACGAACATCGCGGCCCCTTCGCTGACGACGCCGGTGGTGCGCCAGAGATCGAACGGGCGGTCCAGCCGCTCCGGCATGTCGGTGGTCGGCGGGGTCAGTCCAGCCGCCCGCAATTCGAGGAGCGGAAACCGGTGCAAGGGCGCTTCGGTCCCGCCGCAGATCGCCAGGTCGACTTCTCCCGCTGCCACCAGTTCCGCGGCAAAGCCCACCGCGTCCAGACCCGAGCAGCACGAACTCTGCATCGCCATCGTCCGCGCCGAAATTTCCAACACCTCGTTGATCGCGCCGGAAATCGTCGCGGTATTGATCGTGTACATGGTCCGGGGCTTCGCGCCCCGCGACCCGTGCTTGTGGACCGCGTCCATCGAGCTGACGATGCCGCCAAAGTCCATCACGGTGGTGCCGGTGATGATCGCGCAGCTCAGGCCCTGCAGGTCCTTGTGGGCGATGCCGGCGTCCTGCAAAGCCAACACGGCCCCGGCAATGGCAAAGAGGGTATGCCGGGCGGAGCCGTTCGGGACCCGGGTCTGATCGACGTAGTCGGCGGCATCGAAGGGATCGAGATGCGCGGCCACCAGCGGGCCATACTGGTGGCCCAATTTGCCGAAGGGCCGGACCCGGCTGATCGGCTCCAGAATACCCTGCCAAAACCGCTCGCGTCCCACTCCGGCGGGGGTTACCGGGCCAATGCCGGTGATTTTGACGCGCCGGCGTTTCATGCGTTGTCGGGAGGTTGACTGTCCGCGCGACGAGGGGGCATCAAGCGGTCGGCGCGGCCGGGAAGCTCAGACGCACCTTGGTACCGGCGCCCGGGCTGGATTCGAATTCGAAGGTTCCGCCATGGGCGGTGACTAAATGGCGACAAATCCCCAGGCCCAAGCCGGTCCCGCTGATCTTGCTGGTGAACCCGCCCTGCAGGGCCTTGCGGACTTGGTCGGCGTCCATCCCCGGACCGTTGTCGGTGATGACGACTTCGACGCGATCGCCGCGGCGGCTAAAGACGGTGCCAACCGTCTGCGCGCCGGCCTCGAGTGAATTTTTGAACAGATTCTGAAAAATCCGCATCAATTCGAACTTCGAGCCGAGAATGGGAGCCTCCGCCAATCCGGAAATGGCAATAGCCGGGTTGCCGAAGAAGATCACCTGCTGGACGTCGCGGGCGGCCAGCACCAGATCGAGGGGCGCCATCGTCGCCATCTTGCGCGAGGACAGGCGCCAATTTTCGGACAGGTGATGGCAGTATTCGGCGGCCTTCTCGACCATGCCGGCATAGTCCAGCAATTTGGCGCTGCGCTCGGGATCGGTTTCCCCCAGCGCCTTCGCCTCCTCGCAGAGGAGGGTGGCATAGCCGATCACGACCGTGAGGGGATTGTTCAGATCGTGGACCAGTTCGACGGACGCCCGCCCCTGCCAAATCTGGGGCTCGTGCTTTTCGATCTCGCGTTTGAGCGCGACGTTCATGTCCTGCGCATCGCGGGCGAGCCGGGCTTGGTGCCGGCGCAGGCTGGTCGCCTTGGTCTGCTGGCGCACGGCGGCGAGCAGCTCCTCCACATCGGGCGGCTTGCGCAAATAGTGGTTGGCCCCGCCCACAATCGCCTGCTGGGCGGTCAATAGGGTGCCGTAACCCGTCAGCATGATAACGGAAACCAACGGATCGATCTTGCGGATCTCTTCCAGGGCCCGGATGCCGTCCATCTCCGGCATGCGGATATCGAGCACGATGGCGCTATATTCGCGCTGGCGGATCTTGGCGAGGGCCTCGCTGGCCCGTTCCGCCGTCTCCACCGCAAATTCTACCGCCAAAGTGAAAGCGACCGATTCCCTCGGGCCATACTCATCGTCCACGACAAGGACCGAGGCCTTGGCGTTCGCGGTTTGGGCAACAGAAATCTCCTCGGTCAGCATAGATACCCCTGGAAAGGTCTCGAAGTGGCTGGAAATCCGGTCTCCTGAGGGATTATCCCCTCCGAAGTATCCGAAATCATACTGCGTTTTTGGGCCTTGTTAATTCTTCTGTCAAGACGGGCTTACTAGGGTGAACCCCCTGGGTATTGAGGTATTTTTACGTAGAATCGGAGCGAAAATACCCCTAGAAACGCCCGATTCAGCATTTGAATTGGTTTTGCGGTCTCGGGTCGAGAGAGATAAAGGTCACTTATGGTCATCTTGGCGGCATTTTTCGGTATCGTGGTTGGTGGCGGGGCCGCCTGGCTCTGGCAGGCCGGTCGTCAGGCCGCGCTCCGGGAGCGGGTCAAATGGCTCACGACCCAGCTGGAGACCGAGCGCTCTGCCCAGGAGCGGATCAGCAATGAGTTCAAGGCCCTTTCCGCCGACGCTCTCCGCGTCAACCGGACTGACTTTCTCGAGCAGGCCCAGCAAGTCTTCCGCCAGCTCCAGCAGCAATCGACCGGCGAACTAGAACAGCGCAAGCTGGCCGTGGAAGGCTTGGTCAAGCCGCTGCGGGAATCGCTGGAGAAGGTCGATGGGCGGATCGTGGAAATGGAAAAATCGCGGGCCAGCGCCTATGGGGCCTTGGGCGAACAGCTGAAGACCTTGACCACCGCCCAAATGCAGTGGCAGGCGGAAGCGGCAAAGCTTTCCACCGCTCTTCGCTCCACCACCTACGCCGGCAGCTGGGGCGAGTTTCGCCTGCGCCGCGTCGTGGAAATGGCCGACATGCTGCCCTACTGCGACTTCACTGAACAGGAGACTTCCGGCAGCCTTCGGGCGGACCTCGTCGTCCGCCTGCCCGGCGGCCAACGGATCGTGATCGATGCCAAGACGCCGCTGGAGTCCTACCGCGCCGCGGTCGACGCGACCGACGAATCCGTGCGGGCGGCCCGCCTGGCGGAGCACGGGCAGAAAATCCGCGGGCATATCGATGCCCTCGGCGCCAAAGGCTACTGGGAGCAATTCCAGCCCTCGCCGGAATTCGTCGTTCTCTTTCTCCCCGGCGACCATTTTCTCACCGCCGCCCTCCAAGCCGACCCCACTTTGATGGACCGGGCGCTCGCCAAACGCGTCCTCCTGGCCACTCCCACCACCCTCATCGCGCTGCTCAAGGCGGCGGGCTACGGCTGGCGCCAGGAGTCGGTGTCGAAAAACGCGGAGGAAATTAGCGCTTTGGGCAAACAGCTCTACGACCGAGTCTCGGTCTTTGCCGACTATCTGGGCAAGGTCGGCGGCGGTCTGGAAGCGGCGATCAAAAGCTACAATGCCGCCGTCGGATCCTTCGAGCAGACGCTGGTGCCGGGCGCCCGGCGCTTCGCCGAACTGGGCGCCAAAGGCGCCAAGCAGCTCACCGAACCCGAGGGGATCGAAGGCGGCGTGCGCGAAATCGTCAAGCGGAGCTAGACAGCCGATACAGTTATTCCGAGGTGAGGTGACGCCGGCCCCGTGAAAACGACTTATCTCCAAATGCTTTCGAGGCTGGAGCACCGGCCGAAAAGGCTCCCAGACCCTCGATTCCGAGTAACGGAAGCGGCGATCAAGCAATGGCAGTTCAACCGGTTTCTCTACATCCTTGTCGGCTCGCAGTGGAGCTGGAGAGATCGGTTAAGTTGGAGCGATGCGCAATGGAGCGACTACGCGGAGTCCGTGACCCTCCAAACTTTCGTGGCCTACTATGACGGATCGCCGGCCGGCTATTTCGAGCTATCGAAGTCCTCTGAAAATGAAATTGAACTGATTGCCTTCGGATTGGCGCCCCAGTTCATCGGCCGGGGTCTGGGCGGTCCCTTTTTGACCGAGGCGATTGATA
>Ga0302319_10012503_pt1 | contig 16004 bp, 13 predicted proteins | sample Bog_T0_2_FD_203319 | JGI IMG/M metagenome (GOLD analysis project Ga0302319, IMG submission 203319) | Peat permafrost microbial communities from Stordalen Mire near Abisko, Sweden - Bog_T0_2 | ecosystem: Environmental > Terrestrial > Soil > Wetlands > Peat | place: Sweden: Abisko, Stordalen Mire...
GCGGAAGACCAATGGAGCCACGTGCTCAGTTGGGATGGCGCGCGCTGGACGCTGCAACAGGCCGGTGTAATCACTCCCGTCGATCTCGGCGCGCGACTGACCGGCGATGCATTGAAGCAGAAACTTCCTGCCGGTGCGAAACTTTGGGCCAACCTGCCGCCGCCGCAGGGGCTGGCCGCAAAAGCCGTCTCTGCCGATGCCAACAGCGCAGTTCAATTGGCAACAAATTTAGCGGAGGCCGAATACGCGCTTGCGGGGACCACGACCGCGGAGGGGCCCAAGTACGCGTGGTTTCATAAAACCGAACTCGCAGCCGGCCCGCCGCCCGCCGACCGTCCCGGTCACAGCCCCGGCTGCTCCACCACGTCCTCTTATCCAGTCCGCAGTGACTGGGTCAGCCTGTCTGCGGAATCCGCCATGGAAAAAAGCAGCGCGGCACTGAACAAATTTGCCTTGCAACTCGCCAAGGTCCACAGCTGGCTTGCGCTGGCCGACGACTCCTCGGAAGCATCTTCCGCCGACTACTACTCGCTGGCCGTGCTTCGATCTTCAACAGCAGCAGCTCCAGCCGCGGCCCAACCCGATGCTACAGATCTTGCCGATCAGCCTTTGCGCCAGGGCGACGAGATGAAACTGGCCCTAACTTCCACGGAGCGCGTCGTCGAGAGGCGCTGGGTTTACGTCCTGGATATCGACTGCCACGGCCAGGGCTCGCTGCTCTATCCGCTCAACTACGCTGAAAATCAGTTTCCGAATTCAGCCGATCTGGGGCGCCAGTTTGAACTGCCGGGAGCGCGAACCATGCGCGTTGGCCCTCCATTCGGCGTGGACACTCTCATTCTGCTCAGCACCGCGCAGCCCCTTCCCGATCCCGGCGCGCTGAACTTTGAGGGCGCAGCCAGCAGGGGCGCGCGCGGCCTGGACTCGCCGCTTGGCAAGCTGCTCGAAAGCGCAAGCGGCGGCAGCCGTGGAATCTCCGGCGAAGTGCCTACAGACTGGGGCATCTCAACGACGACCATACAAAGCATTGCCAAGGACGCAGCCAAATAACCGCGCGCGTAACAGCAAGTAGCGCGCCGAGATCCGGTTGCGGAGTTTTTCTATTTAGCCAGCTTGTGGCGGGCGACAATTCGAAAGAGCCTGGTCCGATTCGCGCGTTGAACAAGAATGCATGGAAGATTCGCCAGAACTCCATACGAAGTCATGACCAGTGATGCCCAGAGCGGATTCCAGAGATAAAAAATGGGGGTTGCGGCGAGCATCGTCCAGTGGGCAATTTCGCCGCGCCGGGTTTCCGCCATAAAAGTTGCGAGATACGCTTGGTCAGTAGAAGTCAACGTGCGCTTGGCCATGCCGCCCAGCCAGGGCGCGCCGTCGGGAAGCAAATCTTTCCAGCGATGAACCTGGAACCAACTCCGATAGACAGCTCCGGATCTCTCCCAATGGCGTTCCCGAGTGATCCAGTTGTCTTCGAGAAAGCGCCCGGATGGCCGTGCCAGAATCCAACGCGCGACGGCGATGTGGATAAGAGGCCATCCGAGGCAATTGGCCAGGATGATCAGCGCCAGCTTCATACTTCCCTACCTCGCCAGGCGGATCTCTGCTTACGCTGCTTGCGGACCAGCGCGCCCCCAAAGAGCGCGAAGAAGAACAGAAGCGGAACCGGATATGCCAGAGAGGTGAAAAGGCGATAGCTTCCGATCTGCCGCGCAAAGAAAAAGATTTGTGCGGCAAAGATCAGATAGCAGAGCGCGGCATACGGCAACAAGGTGGTGCCGCCAAGAATGAGGAAGAGCAACATGCTGGACATGGAACCGAGCCAGAGGATCGTCAGAGCGAGCACACTGCCATCGGTCCCAGCGGCTCCATCGGCAAAGGCCTTGGTCCAGCTTTCGTAAAGTTGCGGAAAACCTTCAGGAAACATGCGAATGCTTAGAACGCCCTGCCCGCTGGCGCAGCGGCATGTGCCTCCGGCATTGGCAATAAGGTCGGCAAGCAAAAAGTTTTCGAGTATGCAGCCGCGCACGGCCTCATGGCCGCCGATTTTGCGGTAGAGTTGCCGCGGTAGGATCATGCATTGGCCAAAGAGGCGGGCTTTGCCGAAGGCGCCAAATCCACCTGCGCCGAAGACCATGAGAAGATGAAAAAAAAGAGAAAGTTCCTCATATGGCTCACTAGTGCGATGATAGGGAGCCAGCGAAAGGGCTTGATGCTCGCGCGCGGCCGCGGCCAGACGCTCAAAGCCTCCCGATTCAAACCCGGTATCGGCATCCAGAAATAGGAACCAGTTGGCGGTCGCGGCTTCAGCGCCCTGCGCGCAAGCCCAGGTTTTGCCCGTCCAGCCGGACGGCAAAGCGCGCGCGTTCAAAACTCTCGCTCCGTAGGAAGCGGCGATCTCCGCGGTGTTGTCGCTGGAATGGTCATTCACCACGATGACTTCGCCAAGAGCGGATCTTCTCGGATCCTCAACTGCCGCAGACAGTGGGAGTGAACCGAGCAGGCGCGGAAGATTCTGTTCCTCATTGCGAGCCGGGACAATAACCGAAACGGGCTCGGTGGCTGGTTTCGTCGCCAGGGGGAGCGGCGGAATACGAACTTGCAAGAGAAAACCAGCCAGGACTCCGATGCCGGTGACGAGCGCAATGGCTAGAATCACGCATTCCCTTTCGCGTCGTCCAGGTTTCTTCGGAGGATCATTTGGAGGATCATGCGGGCGGCGTGCTGCCCGCTGAGCGAAACCATCGGCATGCCGCCGCCGGGGTTGACGCTGCCACCCACAAAGAAAAGATTACTGAAATCCTTGCTCTGCTTGGGAGCTTTGAAGGCGAAGTTCTTTCTCATATCGGAAACCACGCCATAAATAGCTCCCCGATTCGAGTAGTATCGCTCCTGAATATCGAAAGGAGTCCAAAAATCCTCCACAACGATATGCTTGCGCAGATCGGTTAGGCCCATGCGTTCAAGCTTATCGAGGCACAGCTCCTTGAGCGCTACGCAATCTTCGCGGGTGTAAGGATTGCGGTCATTGATATAGGGAATGTGCGGAAGTATCTTGATATTGTCGCATCCCGGCGGTGCCTGCGAGGGGTCGGTCCGCGTAGGAGCGACAAGGTAAATCGTAGGATCGTCGGGCAGCTTCTTCTGATGAAAGACGCGGTCGAAATGCGCGTGCTGATCTTTTGAATAGAAAAAATTGTGGTGCGCAAGCCGCGGGTAGATGCGATCCAATCCGAGATGAACGACAATTCCGGAGCAGGCCGGTTCAAACCGGTCCAGCTTGCGAAGCTGGGAGCGCGACTGGCCGAGAAGGCGCTCACATGCCGGAATGACCTCCATGTTGCTGACGATGTAGTCGGCTTCCACTTCGATGGTGTTGCCTGCGCAGACGGCAGTTACGGAATGTACCTTGTTGTTGGATGAGTTAATCTTTGTGACTTCGTGATTGAGCAGGACCGAAACATCGAGCTCCTGCAGCCGGCGCTCAAAGGCGCGGGCAAACCTGTACATTCCGCCCTGGACATACCAAAGGCCATAGGCCAACTGAATGTTCGCCATCAGATTCATGAAGCCCGGCGCATCGTTGGCGGAGGAACCAACGTACTTGATAAAGTACGCGAGGATATCGCGCAGATACGGATCTCGCACGCGCTTGCGTATGGATCCATCCATCGTATTGCGCCAGTCCATCGTCATAGAGTCGCGGAAAGAGTAAAAGCGCATGAACTGCTTGAAATGGTCAAAGCCCTGGCTGAGATAGCCGCGCTCGACCACATCGAACTGAGCCCTGGAGTAGTCGACGAAGCGCCGGTAATCTTCAAAGGCGCGCGCTCCATCGGGCAGCTTTGCCAGTTCGGCGCGCATGGCTTCGGTATCTTCCCAGAGATCGATGACGCGGCCATCTTCAAAGAAGTTGCGCCATTGCGGATCGACGCGCCGCAGCTCGAAGTAATCTTCCAGTTTTTTTCCGTCGCCTTCAAACAGGGGGCGGAAATAATTTGGCAATGTGAAGATGGAAGGACCGAGATCGAACTGGTAGCCCTCCGTTTGAAGCTGGTTAAGCTTACCCCCCAATTTCTCATTCTTTTCGAGCACGGTAACCTGGAGTCCGGCCTTTGCAAGTACGATTGCGGCGGAAAGACCGCCGATCCCGGCGCCAATGATGACTGCTGTTTTCCGACTACTCATGTGCGCGCACCAATTTAATTGTCAATGCCTGATCCTTGTTGTCCGTTGGACGGGAGAATTACCGAGATCTCCAGCTGTGTGCTTTGCGCTGGCGCGTGCCCCGTAAGGCATATCAAAAAAAGAGCCGTAAACAATCCCTTCAGTGCCTTCAGCCAGCCGCTCCGCGCTCCATGCCGCAGTTGCATGATCGCTTGAAGTTGACGGTATGTCTTTGCCGAGAATGGAAACCAATGGGTCTCGCGCTTCTTCGCACCGCGCGCAATCATTACGGTCTTTACTTTGCTGAATGCTCTCAGGCCATGCGAGCCGTGGTATCTGCCGAAACCGCTGTGCTTGTTTCCTCCAAATGCGGCTACCGGATTTGCCACCTGCTGGATCACGTCGTTGATCGAGCAACTTCCCACATTGATCTGCTTCGCGATTCGTTTTGCGCGTTTCAGATCCCGGGTCCAGATACTGGCTGCCAGGCCGAAGCTGGAGTCTTCTACCAGTTCGATCGCTTGCTGCTCACCTTCAAATTTGTCGATGCACAACACAGGGCCGAAGGATTCCTCTCGGAGCAACAAAGCATCTGCCGGCACACCGCTCAGCATCACCGGGTCATCGCCGTCGATTTTATCCATCGATCCATACTCAAGTTTTGCTCCGCGCGCAACGGCATCCCCTATCTGCCGGCGGAAGCGGATTCGGGTTTGTTCCCCGACCAGCGGACCGAAATCATGATCCTTGGTCAAGCCGCCGCGCAGTTTGCCTAGCCGCTCCGCCAGTCCTGCCAGAATGACGCCGTAAACCGGCTGTTCCACATACAGCCGCTTGATGCCGACGCACACCTGACCGCCATTGGAAAAACCGCCGAACGCGATTCCGTCGAGCGTCCGTTCCAGATGCGCGTCGGCGAAGACCAGGGCAGCGTCTTTGCCGCCCAGTTCCAGTACGACCGGAATCAACTGTTCCGCGGCCTTCCGTGCAATCAACCGCCCCGCTGCTGTAGAACCGGTCATAAAAATAATATCGGGAATGGCATCCAGGTAAGCGGAGGACTCCTCCGGAGTTGTATTGATGACATGAACAAGACCGGCAGGAAAGTTTTGTGCAAAGAGACTGGATATGCGCGCCGCAGTGCGCGGTGTCCTTTCAGACACCTTGAGTACCACTGCATTGCCTGCGACCAAGGCAGTAATCGCCGGGATCATCGACAGTTGGAAGGGATAATTGGATGGGCCAAAGATCAGCGCAACTCCATAAGGCTCCAGGTACTCTTCAAAGCGGGTTCCGGCAAAAAAAATCGGGCTGCGGGCGATACGTTCCGGCTTCAGAGCGGCTGTTGCAGTGCGCTCATAGTAGCGGATCAACTCAAGCGTAACCAACAGATCGCCGCCAAGAGCATCCAGGGGCGGCTTCCCTGTATCGGCAACAATGTCGGCAACAATCTGTTCGCTCTGCGTGGCAATTGCCTCGCGAAGCGCGCGCAAACATTGCAGGCGAACCGCGGGATGACAGCGAGACCAGGCATGGAAAGCCTGCCGCGCGCAATGCATCGCATCCTTTGCCTCAGAAAAACTGGAACTGACATCAGCCATGACGACCTGCGTAATGCGGATAGGTGGGGGATGCATCTCTGAAACAGGGATGGATTCAAGAGCTTGGACCGCATGTCGATGCTCGTGCAAGTCGATGCTCGTGATCGATAAGGCTTATGCAAGATTTTAGCAGAGACAGTAAAACGATCTCATAAACCGGCTTTGAAAGGGAACGGAAGCAAGATGACGTTCCCTTCCTGCTTGGCAATGAAACGATTCCATATCGTAGGATGTATTCCATAGGAGGAGATACAGAAATATGGTTCGTATATTGTTAGGTGTCGTAATTGGAATTGTTCTGGTTCCCTTAGCCGTCATGGGTTGGTTCAAGTTCGGACACCCGCCGGTAGCCGTGGCAGACGCGCAACTGCCCTTTGAACGCCAGATCGTCAATGTTCCCATGCATGCCCGCATTGACAGCGAGATGGTTAAGAAGCCGCCGATTCAGGCGGACGATGCCACACTGGTGGCCGGAGCCCAGATATACCATGAGCAGTGCGCGGCCTGCCACGGCCTCAAAGGCAAACCGGTTTCCTTCGCCTCCCATATGTTTCCCCGCGCTCCAGGGCTTTTGGAAAAACATCGCAACGGAAACGCTGTAGGCGTAAGTAACGACCCGCCTGGCGAGACATACTGGAAGGTGGCCAACGGCATTCGCCTCTCCGGCATGCCGGCCTACAACAAGATTCTCAGCGACACACAGATGTGGCAGGTATCATTGCTGCTGGCAAATGCCGACAAGCCGATGTCTCCGGCCGCGCTGGCGTTTCTGAGCCCTGAACCTGCTGCATCCCCGGTGCCTACCGCAACGGAAAAGAAGAAGTAGCTGCGGAATTTCGCCGGGTGTGAGGAGAAAAACCGGAGATATACCATCTGTTATGCCATCCGCCATGACCAACGGCTTCTCGATCGAGCAGTGCAGAAGCTTCTATGCGGAGGAAATCCGTACCATAGCCAATATCGAATCTGCCTCCCTGGCGAACGCATTCGCGTGTGTTCCCAGGGAGCAGTTTTTAGGCCTTCCGCCATGGCATTTCTGTTCAGGCGCAGCGCTCGTGAAACCCAATTACCGCACGACTGGGAATGTTCGCGATCTTTATCATGACGTCTTTGTTGCCCTCAAGCCCGGTATTTTCTTAAACAACGGACAGCCAAGCCTCATTGCTCGTATGATTTCGGCTCTGAACCTCACCGAGGGTAAGCGGGTCCTGCATATCGGTTCAGGCACCGGTTACTACAGCGCAATCATGGCCGAAGTTGTAGGGCCCAAGGGATCCGTTACCGCGGTGGAGGTGGACCGCGATCTCGCCATCCAGGCAAAGGCGAACCTGATTGCTTACAAACAGGTTGAGGTTCTAAACCTGGATGGAGAAGCCGTGGAACCGGGGCCAATGGATGCCATCCTGGTGAATGCAGAAGTTACTCACCCGCATCCACGCTGGTTGGATTGCCTGCAGGAAACAGGTGTTCTTGTGCTTCCACTCTGTGTGGGAAAATCGCCGCAAGCGAATGATGTTTTGGTAATCCGCATAACCCGAAATGAAGACCGCTTCCCAGCTGAGTTGCTGCAATTGATGACCATGTTCTCAAGCACGAGCCTGCGCGATCCAGACCGCCAGGCGGAGCTGAATGCAAGCCTTGAGTCGCACGCGATTTCTCGTCTCCGGTCTGTGCGGAGGCAGCATCATGCACAGACAGAAAGCTGCATTGTTCACATTCCCGGCTTTTGCTTAAGTGCGGATGGGGCCTGAATTACCAGGCTTGAATGAGCCGAATGGGGCACCTTCGTAGAAGTGTTGATGCGGCACAGCGGCCTCGGTCCAACAGTTGCAAAAGATCGGGCAGACAAGGCATGCCGACGCCGGTCATCGTTGCGTGCAAGGAGGGCGGTTCTCTATTTTGAAAGCCGGCCGGCAAGAAAGAGGTCAATCGCGACGTCTTCTTCCGCCTTCCAGATCAGAATGCTTGGATTCTTCACGCCCCATTCGACGTATGGCACCACAAAATGAGCCTTGGCCGATCCGGTTGCGCCTTCGAGATGGACAAGAATGGGGATGGTGATCTCGCGAGGCGTACCGAGCAGCGTGAAGATACCGGTTACCTGGATGGTCGAGTCGCCTGAAGGTGCTATGGCGCCGGTGTACGTCTTGGGCTCAAAGGAAACAGTTGCGTACTTTTCGACCTTAAGTATTTCCTTGTTCATCCTTTTGTCGCGACTATCATTGCCGGTCTTGCCGCTGCCGGCGAGCACGACCACCGACCCCGCCATCTTGGGAGCGCTGGGATCAAACTCAATCGATCCGGATTGGACGTGAAATGTGCCGATGACAATTTCGTGGGTCGTATTGAGGGTAATCTTCACCTCACTGGCATCGGGATTGGCCAAGAAGACCTGATGCTGGGCAAGTGCGGCTGGAGCGAGCAGGGCAGCGAAGGCCAAGATTGCGAAGGATCTCATTGCATCTCTCCTATGGTGTGTTCACTACCGAGGATTGTTCTATAGCATTTTCGAATAGTTTGTTTACATTTCGAATTGAGATTTGTTCTCACCCACCCAAGGGCTTGTAAACACTTGACCTGAAAATGCTCTGAGGCGGCTAGATTTCAGCCGGCGACTGGATGGGAGCAACAGCCCCCTGCTGGGCGACTCGTGTGAGCTTAGCCGTCACGCGCATCACGCCGGGCCAGACCCTGAGGCAGAACGGCAATACAGCGCGCGCGAAGGAGTTGTTCAAGCCATCGGCGGCAAGTTCGGCAAGGCGCATCTGGGCCAGCAGCGCGGACCGCAGTTTGGCTTGGAAGAGCTGCGCCGGCTCGGCTGCAAGGCAGGCAGCGACGGCACAACGTGCGGTATGCAGCGCAATAGATATGCCGTCGCCGGTGAACGAGGGTATAACGGCGGCCTGATCGCCGATACAGTAGAGTCCATTCTCGGTTGTGCGGCGGATATATCCATACGGGATATGGGCGATGGCGATCGGCTTGGCCAGTAATGGCTCTGCACCGGCAAGCCTCATTGCGAGGTGAGGGCAGTCCTGCTGCATCTTCGCCAGGAAGTTCTCCCAGCGATGACCCGCTCGCGCGAGGTAGCGCTGTTGCACCACGCAGCAGAGGTTCGCAACGCCGCCTTCAACCGGCTGGATCCCGCCATAGCCTCCTGGGTAGAGCATGAGCTCAGAAGCGCGCGCAAGCTCGGCGGCCTGCGCGGGCGCCAGGCGAAAATACATCTTGAAGGCCACCCATCGCTGTGGGTCCGCAGGACGCGAGTAGCCGCGGATGTCGTGCTTGCCTGTGGCGAGAAAGACCGTTGGAGCTTCCCGGGTGGTGCCGTCGTCCAGCGTAGCTAGCCAGACGTTGCTTGCCGTTCGCGCGAGCGCCTGAACAGTGCGACCGCGCTCTACGCGGACTCCCGCGGCAACGGCCTCGGCCATGAGCGCTGTATCAAGCGCCTTGCGCGTCAGCGACGCTGCGGGAAAAGGCAACGGCGCCTCGGCAGCGCGCCTGGCTGCGGCAAGCCGAACGTGGTCGATGGGCACTGCGCCGAGCGATGCCACGTCGATACCGAGCAGGTTCAGGTCCTCAAGGGCCTCACAGCTCAGGAACTCTCCGCACACCTTATGGCGAGGTGTGGGCTCGCGCTCGAGCAGCGTAACGTGCCGCCCCTTGCGGGCGAGCGCGATGGAAGCTGCGCAACCCGCGACTCCACCACCGAGGACGAGAACCTCATCTTGCTCAGGAATCTGATTCAGATTGGACGTTGTAACTGGAATCTCCTTGTACGAATCCGATATGCTGGAGTTGCACCGCCGCTGAAGGCTGTCGCATGGCCCATGTTGGCATGACCCATATTGGGTGGTGTTGCAGTTTCAAATCCACAGGACTGGCACAATGGTTAGACGGTGCTCAGTCGACAATCGTGATCCGCTGCCTGCTATGCGCGATCTTCGCACCATTAACAATGTTAACGGAGCGCTGTTAGCTTCGCCAAATGTGCCGATCGGATGGTTGATTGGGCTGTAACATCCCAGTAGGTGGGAAAGTCGACTGTCGCCGCACTGTCGTCTCTTGGTGGTCCAGCTTCCCCTGGATCCACACACGACGTCTGATACACACAGGATGTCTAACATAATTCTGGGCTGAGGACCGATTCCTATTGACGACGGCTTATTTGAACCGCATCGCCACTGCCGTACCCGAACACGATGTGCATGACGCGTTCGTCGTCTTCGCTGAGCAGATGCTCGTCAACCCGCGGCTACGCGCGGTCTTCCGCCGCATGGTGAGCCGCGCCGACATCGCGCATCGCTACTCGTTCCTCGACGCGCAGAGGGGTTCCGGGCATTTCTCGTCGCATGACGCGAGGGAGTTTTACAGGCAAGGCAACTTTCCCAACACGGCGCAGCGGATGAAGTTGTTTGAGCAGACCGCTCCGCTGCTGATGCGGAAGGCAGTGGACCGGCTTGCGCTCAATGAGAAGGATCGCTCCGGTATTACGCACGTGCTGGTGACCTGCTGCACGGGGCTCTATGCGCCGGGGCTGGACTTTGAGATCGTCGACCACCTCGGGCTTGCACCGGGCGTGGAGCGCACCATGGTCGGATTCATGGGATGCTATGCCGCGATCAATGCGCTCAAGCTGGCGCGTCACATTGTGCGCTCCGATCCGAACGCGGGTGTCCTGATGGTCAACCTGGAGCTGTGCACGCTGCACTTCCAGGAGACGCAGGACCTGGAGCAGGTGCTTTCCTTCCTGGTTTTTGCCGATGGCGCGGCGGCGAGCCTGATTACCGCGGGCGAGCAGGGCTTTGCGCTGGACAGCTTCAAGGCGGTGATGGTGCCCGAGACCAAGGGGCTGATTACATGGAAGATCCGGGAGCTGGGATTCGACATGTTGCTCTCCGGGCAGGTTCCGGGAGAGTTGGGCCGCGCGCTCCATGAGGGTGAATTGATGGCGGAGCGCGATGGCATCGACCTGTGGGCGGTGCATCCCGGCGGACGGTCGATTCTGGATGCGGTGGAGAAGGGATTGGATCTGCCGGCCGACGCGCTGGCTGCGTCACGCGACGTGTTGTCGCGCTACGGCAACATGTCGTCGGCGACGGTGATGTTTGTGCTGGAGCGGATGATGCAACTGGCGCAGCCGGGGCAGCGCGGGTGTGCCATGTCGTTCGGTCCGGGGCTGACGGCGGAGACGATGCGCTTCCATGCGGTCTAGTGTGGATATCGATTTTAGTTTGCGCGCCTCTCCGCGCGATCTGCCGGAGCTGATGGATGGTGACTGCAGCTATGCGGATTTTCGCGGCTGCCTGCACAGCCTGGAGCAGATCAACCGCTGGCTGCTGGGGTACCGGCCGACGCTGGCCTGGCTGAAGCGGCTGCCGCCTGCATTGCGTAATTACGGCCCGCGTAATCCATTGCACATCCTCGATGCCGGATGTGGCGGCGGCGATTTGCTGCGGCAGATTGCAGCCTGGGCGCGGAGGCGCGGCATCGCTGTCGAGCTAACCGGTATCGACTTGAATCCCTATGCGGCGCGTGCGGCAGCGGAGTCCACGCCGAAGGAGCTTGGAATCGCGTGGGTGACGGGGAATGCTCTGGCGTATCCGCCGGACAAGCCGGTGGATATCGTCGTGAGCTCGCTGATGGCACATCATCTGGAGGATGAAGAGATCATCGCGCTGCTGCGCTGGATGGAAGCGACTGCTCGGGTAGGTTGGTTCATCAACGATTTGGAGCGGTCGAAGTGGAGTTGCAGGATGTTTGGGTGGGTGGACAGGCTTGCGGGGTGGCACCGGTTTGTACGGCATGATGGGCCAGTGTCCTTCCGGCGGGCCTTTCGGGAAGAGGATTGGGCGCGGTTGCTGATGGCGGCTGCGGTTCCGCGGGAAGCGGTGACAGTGGAGCATTGGCGGCCGGGACGGTTGTGTGTGGGGCGGTGGAAGCGAGTTCTTGGAGTGGGCTTGTCTCCTGATCGTTGACATTTCATAAGGACGATCGTTAGAGCGAGGTAATGGATGGCGCGAAGCAGACCACTTGTAGCCGCATTGTTGACAATCACGCTGGCCGCCGCGGCGCAGGCAGAGCGAATTGCTGTGACACATCTTCAACTGCCGGGGCATGGGTCTATGGTGGTGCGCTCCGCGACGGGAGAGATCGTCGGCCGGGTTGATTTTTCAGAGGACGTGCACGGCGATGAAGTAACGATGCGCCTGACCTATCACTTTGTGGACGGGTCGACTGATGATGAGACCACCACCTACAGGCAGCAGGGCACATTGCAGTTAATCCGCAACCATCACATACAGAAAGGGCCGTTCTTTTCCAAGCCCTTCGACTTTAGCGTGGAAGCGGCTACCGGCATCGCCACCAGCCGCACAGCGGACAAGAATGGCAAGATACGCGTCGAGAGCGAGCACATAGACCTGCCGGATGACCTCGCGAATGGGTTCATCGGAACCTTGCTGCTGAATCTGCCGCAAAATACGAAGCCGTTTCGGGTCGGAATGCTGGCGCCGTTCGGCGGGGGGCGATTGATTCGGGTCTTGATCTCGCCGCAGGGCGAGCGGCCGTTCCAATCTACAGGACAGACGCTTAAGGCGAAGGTGTTCCGCATCCATCCGGAGTTGGGTGGCATGCTGGGCATGCTTGCGGCACTGATCGGCCTTCAGCCGAAAGATGTGATGGTGTGGACACTGGAGGGTGAGGAGCCTGCAGTGGTGAGGGTGGTTGGGCAGTTAGGTGGTTACGGTCCTGTGCTCAGCTCGGAGTTGGTGGGGACCAGCTTCGAGAAATAGGGCGTTTTTTGAAATCCGCCTCTCAAAGGCGAAATGGTTATCTCTCGAGTAAATGACGATACCTTGAAAATCTCCTGGCCCGGCGATCAGGTACGACGAGTGGTGAGTTCTCGCCAGTTGAGACCGAGGTCTACGATGAGCAGCGAAGCGAGGGTAAAGCCGATGACTCCGACGGCGGAGAGGGTGTCGCCGAGGTGACTCCAATAACGGGGCCAGAGGTTGAGAATACGGCTGGAGACGAAGGTAAAAGTGACTGCGTAAGAACGAGCCATCCACTGCCGATGCGGGACGATGCGGCGGTTGCGTGCGGTGAGGAAGGCGGCAGTAGTACATACGATCCAGGCCGCGGCCTGCCCGCAGGTTCCGGGGAAGCCCGGGCGTCCGAAAGCGAGGGCGACCCCGGTTGCGGCGCCAACAAAGACAGAGACCACATAGATGCGGCCGAGGACGCGATGGAGTTGCAGGTGACGCTGGCGGATTCGCGAGGAGAAATTGATCGGGCCGATCAAAAGAGCGAAGATTCCCGCTAGCGTATGCGGGATGAGCAGATGGCGATCCCCGATCACCTGCAGACGGTAGGCGTGGTACATCGGGTAGTCGGTGACCAGAAGAACTTCTGAAGTGATAAAGACAAAGAGCGTAGTGAGGCCAAGGAATATCCACAGAATGGCTTTGAATCTGGAACGGCTGGACCTGGGCGCAAGCTGCGTGGATGTTGCCATGATTCCCCTCGAAGATGGTTAGACGCGACGGCAGGCCCCACGAGATCGAGGGGTGCGAAAAGCCTCTAGCTTCTTAGAGCGGGCTTTTCATAATCCAATCCGTGCCAGAGACACCCATGTAGCGCCGCTCTCCAGACCCCTGCCTCACGAGTCCCAGCTCACATGGCATTTCTTCAACAAGCTCCAGTTTAACCAGAAGCTTCAGAATGCGGACCTTATAGGGAGACTGCTAATGGATATGCCGCGCAAGTCAGGCTGCATTGAGCCATTGCGACGCATGACTTCATCGTACATCTCCATGGAGGGCGGCAAATTTGCCACGATCAGCAGTACATCGGAATTCAGATGTAATGGATTAAGCGAGCCGATACCGCTGCCACGCGAAGGTCATGAAGGGATTCGGACCGAGGAACAAACCTAGGCTCACATATGGCTTGCATACATACTGGCGGCATCTATTATTTTAGCAAATGCGCGCCAACAAGTTGTTGGCGCGCATTTGCTTTGGGTTGTAGATGCTTATGGGATGTTGAGCGTGACCGTCGTTTGGGCCGTGGTGACGCCGGAGGTTCCGGTGATCACGATCTTGTTGTTGCTCGATGCAGCCACACCGGCGGGGACGTAGATCACGAAGGTCGTGCCGCTGGTGCTGGATGCGGGAACGAAGGCATAGTCAACCCCGGCAGGGATTCCGGATACGCTAAAGGCGACCGTACCGGTGAAGCCATTAGCCGGATTGACGGTAATGGCATCCGTCACTCCATTCGAAGCTCCAGGAACCTGCGAGAGAGTGCCGGTTGCCGCGCTGAGGATAAAGCTGGCCCCTGTCGCCTTCACGGTGAACGACTGGCTCACCGAGGTTGCAGCCGAGTAATAGCTATTCCCCGCTTGCGATGCGGTAATCGTACAGGTCCCCGCGCCGACAAACGTAACTGTAGCGCCCGACAAGGTGCAAACCGTGCTGGGTGAAGCGGTGTAGCTTACTGCAAGGCCGGAGCTAGCCGTTGCTGCCAGCGTAAGCGGCGTGCCTACGGTTTGCGTTGCGATTGAGTTGAAGGTAATCGTCTGCGTGCCGGTCACAGTCACGTTCAGATTGACTGCGGCGTTCAAGCTGCCGGAAACTCCGCTGATGGGAATCACGTAAGCGCCCGGCTTGACGGACGGCTGAGCTACGATGACGAACTCCGAACTGGTTGTCGTGGTGTTGCCGGGAAGGAATGCATCGGTGAAGCCGCTCGGCAGGTTGGCCGAGAGTGTGACAGCGCCGCTGAAACCGCCCGCAGGCGTTACATCGATGTAGTCGATTGCGCCCTGGCCGCCGGAGGGAATTGTGACAGACGGCGAAGTGAGCAACAGGGTGAAGGACTGATTCGACTTGACGGTGAAGGTCTGGCTCACAGGGGTTGCTGCCGAGTAAGTACTGTTGCCCGATTGCGATGCGGTGATAGTGCAGCTTCCTCCGCCGACGAACATTACCGTGCTGACCGACACCGTGCAAACAGTGCTGGGTGTTGCGGAGAAGCTCACCGCAAGCCCTGAGCTCGCCGTGGCCGACAGAGCCAGTGGCGTGCCGACGGTTTGGGTTGCGATGGCGCCGAAGCTGATGGTCTGCGGGGTACCGTTATTGACCACGATAATCTGCCCGACCTGCGGGGCTGTGTTGTAGACGTTGTTTCCCGCTTGGCTGGCAATGACGCCGCAGTTGCCTACGTTGAGGAAGGTGACGACGTTGCCGGAGATGCTGCAGTTACCATTCTGGACGACAGTGAAGGTGACCGGCAGCCCGGAACTAGCGGTCGCGCTCACAGTCAGCGTACCGCCGACCACCTGCGAAGGAATCGGATTGAAGGCGATCATTTGCGGCGTGGTGCCCGTAATGCCGTAGGAGACTTCGTTCGAGGCTGCGGTCTCGCCGGCGAGGCCGACGGCGGTGACCTTGTAATAGTAGGTGCTTCCGGCAGATATTCCGGTGTCGATAAAGGCGCTGCCGGAGACGCCGGCGCGATAGGGGGTTGAGCCTTCTGCGCCCGCGGAGGTACCGCGGTAGATGTTGAAGCTGGTGGCCACGCCGGTGTTCTGCCAACTGAGGACTGCTCCCTGAGCTCCGTTCGCGGAGATAAGGTTGGAGACGACGGGTGCTGAGAGCAAGTATTGGTAAGAAGGCTCCAGGCCCGAAGCGGCGATGATAGCCTGCGCTGTCGTGCCGAAGGTAGTCTGGTAGGTGTTGTTAGCGACGGTGATGTTGTTGCTGGAGTATATGATGTCGACGTTCGTGTTGTAGTAGTTATTCTCGACCGTCAGGTTGTTGTCCGAGGGATCTGAGATATAGAGCCATCCTTCATTCGAGATGACATTGTTTTCGATGGTCAGGTATGCCGATCCGGCATCCTCGTAGAGACCGGTGAGGCCGTTCGAGATGTAGTTGTTGGAGATGGTCGTATTCGGCTGTTGCCCGAGGAAGTACAGCGACCCGCCATCTTCATTGACGATCTGGTTGGACTGGTTGGCGCGGTTATAGGACACGGTATTGTTGCCGGCGCTGGTGGATCTGGTGGTTACATTCCATCCCCATCCGAGGGTAATCGAGTCGTAGCCCGTGGCTCCGATGTCGTTGTGCAGAATCTTGAGGCCGTTGACGTAGACCGCGGCGATCCCTTCGAACTGGTAATAGAGCTGGTTGGGATTGCGGATCAGGTTGTCCTGAAGGATGTTGTTGGTGCAGA
>Ga0302319_10012506_pt1 | contig 16003 bp, 11 predicted proteins | sample Bog_T0_2_FD_203319 | JGI IMG/M metagenome (GOLD analysis project Ga0302319, IMG submission 203319) | Peat permafrost microbial communities from Stordalen Mire near Abisko, Sweden - Bog_T0_2 | ecosystem: Environmental > Terrestrial > Soil > Wetlands > Peat | place: Sweden: Abisko, Stordalen Mire...
GAGTACCGGGAATAGCTATTCTCAAATCGGGTGGCCCTCCGGGCGGCCACTGGGATATGGAGTGCAGCGCAAGGTAGAAGTAACTGAAAAACAGGTATGCGAACAGTGCCCCCTCGGTGAATACCAGCGCGAGCATGCCCCACCAGCCTGAGGCAAGATGGCCCTTGCTGCCAACCGGCAGCGCGTTGTCGGAGACCATGGATTCAATCATTTTGCGCCTGAATCTGACCGAGTGCCTTTTGCGGCCACAGCCACCATACACTGGCCCCGAAAGTCCCCAAGACCGTAATCCCCAGCCCCCAGCGCGAATGCAGCAACAAGCTAACAAAGAGTGCCGTGACACCTACCGACAATAAAAACGGCAGATAGGAATCACCCGGCATTCGGAGAATGACATCCGGCTCCGCATCCAACACAGTGCTGCCCACGGTTTCGCGTCCTTGGTCGAGAAGCATGCCCGTTCCCACTGAACTTCGTTCCGGCCCCTCATCCATCATGTCCTCCCATAGTGGATAACGGCTGGCCACAATCGGAATCACCGCGAAGTTGTAAACCGGCGGCGGCGATGGGGTGGACCACTCTAGCGATGCTGCGCCCCACGGATTCGCGCCAGCCCGCGCGCCATGATTGAAACTCCGAAATACATTGATCAGAAACAGCAGCAGGCCAATCGCAAACACAAAGGCGCCGATGCTGATCACTAGATTTGCCGTGCTCCAGCCCAGGTGGTCAGAATAAGTGTAAATGCGCCTTGGCATGCCAAGAATGCCCAGGATATGCATGGGAAAGAAAGCCGTATTGAAGCCGATGAACATCACCCAGAAACTAACTTTTGCGAAAGCTTCATTCATCAACCGCCCGGTTACTTTGGGGAACCAATAGCAGACGCCTCCCAAAACCGGAAACACATTGATGCCAATGAGCACGTAGTGCAGATGGGCGATCACAAAATAGGTTCGAGTGAGCTGCCAGTCCAGCGGGACTGCGGCCGTCATGAATCCCGAAACGCCTCCAATCACGAACAGCAGCACGAAGCCCACGAAAAAAAAGAAAGCAGCCGTAAACACAGGCCTTCCCGTCCAAATAGTCGCAATCCAAGCGAACACCGCAACGGCGCTAGGGATCACGATGACGAAACTCGCTGCGCTAAAGAAAGACAGCGAAAGTGTCGGCAGTCCGCTGGCAAACATGTGATGCACCCAAACTCCGAAGCCCAGCACCATGGTGCTCACCGTAGAGAGTGCCACCGCCGTGTAACCCACCAGCGGCCGCCGGCAAAACACCGGCAATGCATCGGAGACAATTCCCATTGCAGGCAACACGATTGCATAAACCCAAGGGTGGCCGAACATCCAGAAAAGATGCTGCCAGAGCAGCGGTTGCCCGCCCGCCACGCTGTCAAAGAAGTGTGTGCCGGCTTGGCGGTCCATAAACAACATAAGAAACGCCAGGCTCACGGCCGGCACCGCCAGCAAGTTACCAGCCGACGCGGTTACGGTCCCCCACACTAAAACAGGTACCCGATTGATAGACATACCGGGCGCGCGAGTGCGCGCTAAAGTGACAATGAAGTTGATAGAACCAACGGTTGTGGAGATGCCTAGCAAAACCATGCCCAGTGCATACACGTCGATGTTCGGCCCTGGGTTGTAAGCACGTGACGCGTACGGCACATAGTTAAACCAGCCGCCGTCGGGCGCCTTCCCCAACGGAAAACTGCAATAGAGAAATAGACCCGCAAACAAGAAAATCCAGTAAGAGAGAGCGTTCAGCCGCGGGAAAGCCATATCGCGCGAGCCCAGCAGGAGCGGCCACAAGTAATTACTAAATCCCGACAATACCGGCAGCGCGTATAAAAAAATCATGGTCACGCCATGCATCGTGAATAGCTGGCTGTATTGTTCCGGCGTCAGCAGCGTTTGGTTCGGCCGAGCCAATTGCGCTCGAATCAATAGAGCTTCGAGGCCGCCGATAATCAGGAACAGAAAAGCTGTTACGACATAGCGCTTGCCGATTTCTTTGTGATCGACTGTGGAGATCCAGCCGGCGAGTCCGGGTTTCCCTTCCCAGATTCTCCTAAGGTTCTCCGAACTGGGCGAACCCTCCGTTGCGCTCGCAATGACTGGAGTTCGATTGCTCTCGATGGTAGCGATACTGTTACCTCTCTAATCCAACTTGCTCAGGTACGACGTGACAGCTGTTAACTCCGCTCCCGACAAAATCTGCGCGGGCATGCGAGCACCTGGCTTGAATGATTGCGGATTGGCAATCCAGGCGGCCAAATTTGCAGGCGTATTCAGAAGCAGTCCAGCGGCAATGGTGCTGCGCGTTTTCAGGTGCGACAAATCAGGCCCTCTGATCCCCTCCGGAGTGACACCGCGGATCGTGTGGCAAACGGCGCAATGTGTTTCAAACACTTTCTGTCCGTCACTCTCCCCGTTTGTCACAGCCGTCTCGCTGAGTTGACTCTCCTGCCACGCCGCAAAAGCAGGGGCTGGGTCGGCCACAACCAGCAGCGCCATATGTGCGTGCTGGGCGCCACAAAACGCCGCGCACTGACCGCGATAGTTGCCAGCCTTGTCCGCTTCAAGCCAACTCACATTCGTCTGCCCCGGAATCACGTCCATCTTGCCAGCCAGTTGCGGAATCCAGAAAGAATGGATCACATCGGCGCTGCTCAGTTCAATCCGCACGGGCTCACCCACGGGAATGTGGATTTCATTGGCGGTGATGAAACTGCGCGCCGTGGAAACGCCTTCGTAGCGCACGCTCCACCAGAATTGCGAAGCGGTCACCTCTACGGTTAGCGCCGGCGTCTTTGGCGGGCGGCTCACCGCCGCAGTCACAACCATGGTCCACAGCATGCATCCCGCCAGAATGACCGTCGAAATACCAGTGCCCACGTAGATCCAACTGACTCCGCCCGAGTCGCTACGAACGGCCAGCCCTTGCGAGTGGGCGACGCGCTTGCGGAACATGCCTCCCAGCAGCAGAACAGAGATGATCGCTATAACTAGGAGCGAGATGATGGCTAGACCCCATCCGAGGCTGGTGATGCGATCAACCGCCGGTCCGAACGTGTGATGATACGCCATCGACGATTCGCCGCGCAGCGCTTCTGCCAGCATCATCCATCCGCCTGTCAAAAGCAAAGATTGTGACCTCATGGCTTTTGTGCCAGGACTTCCGGCGCGATCTGTTCACCGGGTTGGTCTCCTTGGCGGGCATGCTCGTAGTCTTTAGCGGAGACGCTGCCGCCGAAAGACTCGATGTACGCCACCAGTTTCCAGATATCTTCCGGTGGCAGCGCCGCACCCCATGAAGGCATTCCCTGTGGCCTGCCTTCCTCGATCGACTTGTAAATCTCTACCGGCAAACCTCCATAGCGCCAATAGGTGTCTGTCAGGTCGGGTCCCATATTGCCTTTGCCGTTGTAAGCGTGACACCCCGCGCAGTTCATCTTGATATAGAGTTGCTTGCCTTGTTCAATCGCCTGCGGATTCCGTTCAAACGGATTAGCGATGGACAGCGCTGTTACGTTGCCCGACGCGCCCGCCACCTGTCCCAGCGGCGCTGTGGTGATTGCGTTCGTGGCGGGGAAACCCGTAGCTGGCGGAGTTGTCGCGCTGCCGCCTTCCGAACGGCGGCATGCGCCCGTAAATAGCAGCCCAAGCGTGATGCCGATGGCACAGAGTGTTCTAACGGTTACCCTCATTAGCGTGTGCTCAGTTTCGAATCGGCAGTCACTGAATCGCCACCGATTGAGAAAACATAAAGTGTATTTCCTCCGGCCGGAAATGCTGCCGGCTTGCCTGCATTGATATCCGCTCTGACGACAGCCGCGCCACCAACGCCGGACGAAATAGCGATGTACTGCCGCTGGTCTGGACCTAGAAAGGTTGTCGGTTGTCCGATAATTCCTGACCCAACCTTCTGCGACCACAAAACTTTGCCCGTGCGCGCATCGACTCCGCGGAACCACCCATCGGAGGTACCGTAAAAAACCAAATCACCCGCCGTGGCCAACACGCCGCTCATGGTCATATAGGTCTCCTTCACCGACCACACCTTCTTACCGGTAGCCGGATTCCATGCCATGAACTCGCCTAAGTTTCCCCCTGGCGCTGCAAAGCGACGGATATTCATCCCGTCATACGGTGTGCTGGGTATGTAGCCAACCTTGTTGTCCGTCAGATCCATACATAAGTTGAAAATGGACGCATACACCAAACCTGTCCGGGGCGAGGCCGCTGCCGGTTCCCAATCCTTCCCGCCCAAATCGGGAGGACAAACATTCACAAGCTTCACGTCCGGATGCGGTTCTTTGTCTGGATTGACCGTCGGTCTGCCGGTCTTCCTATCGAATCCGCTTGACCAGTTCTGATAAGTGAATGGCGCCGCCCGCAACACTTCGCCGGAAGTGCGATCGATTGTGTACGCATAGGCGTTGCGGTCAAAGTGCACCAGAGCCTTGCGCATCTTGCCATCAATCGGCAAATCGAGCAGGATGTTCTCGTTCACACCGTCGAAATCCCATCGATCATGCGGCGTGGTTTGGTAGGCCCAGCGCGCCATTCCCGTGTTCGCATCGCGTGCAAAAATCGTGCTGGTCCAAAGGTTGTCGCCCGGTCGCTGATCAGGCACACGCGGACTCGGGTTGCTGGTGCCGTAGTAGATAAGATTCAGTTGTGGGTCATAAGAGACCCAGGCCCAGACTGTGCCCGCGCCATGTCGCCACATCCCCGCGGGCCACGTAGATATGCCCAGATCTTTGCCTTTGAATTGCTCGTAGAAAGGCTTGAAGTCGGTTCCTATCCGGACTTGCTGGTCAGATCCCGTGCTGTAAGCGCGCCAGAGTTCCTTACCGCTCGCCACATCCAGCGCGGCAATCCAGCCCCATGCGCCCATCTCGCCGCCACTGTTGCCCACGTACACTTTATTGCCAACCACGAACGGCGCCATGGTCATGGTTTCACCCGTTTCCACATTGCCCATCTTGGTGCGCCATAGCTCCTTGCCCGTTTTCGCATCTACCGCAACTGTGTGATCGTCAAGCAGGTTGTAGATCAGTTTTCCATCCGCATAGGCCACTCCACGATTCACTGAGTCGCAACATGCTTTGCCTTTCCCCATCGGGGAAGGGTTCGGTTTAAACGTCCACTTAATGGGTTCGCCAGTCTTCGTCAAATCCAAGGCGTATAGAACATCTGGGAAAGGAGTAACCACATACATGGTGTTGTCCACCACAAGCGGTGCGGCTTCATGTCCGCCCTCTGTGCCATCGGAGAAAGTCCAGGCGATCCTTAGCTTTTTTACGTTGCTCGTGTCAATCTGATCGAGAGTGCTGTAACGCGTATTCGCATAATCGCGCGCTTGACTGTGCCACTCGCCCGCCGGATCGCCCGGGGCAAAATTGAATGTAGCGCCCGTCAGGTTCGCGCTCCCAGCAGCGGCGTGCGCTGTCAATTCCATTGCCAAGGGTTTCTGCGAGTTCCCACAAGAGCAGATCAAAAGAACAGGAAACACTACAAACTGCAATTTGGAGAGCATCCAGAGTTCTTCTACAGCAAGTCGCGATTTCATCTGGGTCAATCTCGTTGCACGGCAAGGGCCGTTGATCCGAGCTGTGTTAACCGCCCTTGTTTTCAAACAGATCGGAAAAATGAGTGCTGCGCTCTGCAAACGTGGGATGAAATTTCGTGGCTATACCACCCAATAACGTTACTGCCTCGCCAACGTTATAATCAAGGTCAACAGGCGCAGTCACATTCGCGCGTCTGGAGATGACCGCCATTCCAGAAACCAGTTCAAAGCAAGCGCCATCCCGCTCGCGCCGCATCATAACTCTCCTAGTCGTGTTCTGCGCCTTGGCGTTCGTCGCCCTCAGCATCATCGCCCCCTTCGTCAACGCCGCCCGCTTCTCCGCCAGCGTCAAACAATCCCTCGAAGATTCCCTCGGCCGCCGCGTCAGCTTCGAAAAAGTCTATTACCGCATTCTCCCCGTCCCCGGCTTCTCTCTCGAAAACGTCACCATCGGCGAAGATCCCTCCTACGGCCTTGAACCGTTCGCCTCCCGCTGCGGCCTCGAAGCCCGCCTGCGCATCGATAAACTCCTCTCCGGGCAAATTCGCTTCGCCAGCCTCCGCCTCATTGATCCCTCCCTCAACCTCGTCAAGCGCGACGACGGCGCTTGGAATGTCGTCGAATTTGTGCAGCGCATGGGCGCTCCTCGCAGCCTCCCGCTCACCTTCATTCCCGCCATCCAAATCGCCAACGGCCGCCTCGATTTCAAACTCGGCACGCACAAAACCATCTTCTATATCGCCGCCGCCGATATCTCCATCTATCCCGAATACTCCGGCCGCATCAGCCTCAGCTTCAGCGGCTCCCCGGCCCGTACCGATCGCGCCGGCAACGGCTTCGGCGCATTGCGTGGCAACCTCAGTTGGTTCGTCAATCCAACTTCCGCCCAAGCCAACCGGCTCGATGCCGACGTCACCCTCCTTCCCAGCGACTTATCTGAAATCACAACTCTCATCGAAGGCCACGATATCGGCGTCCACGGTACCCTCAGTTCGCGCGCGCAAATTACCGGCCCTTTATCTGCTCTCAAGCTAACCGGCGATCTCCGCCTCAAAGATGTCCACCGTTGGGATCTTCTTCCCTCCACCGGTGACGATTGGCGCATCCCCTACGAAGGCTCTATTGATCTCATCGCGCACCATCTCGAACTGCGCACTCTTCCGCAACATGCCGGCGAAGCCGTCCCCGCCGCCCTCCAAGTCAAGGTGAATGATTTCCTCACCCAACCCGCTTGGACCCTTATGACCTCTCTCAACCAAGCCCCGCTCGAGTCCTTATTGCCGCTCGCTCGCCGCATGGGCTTTGCCGTTCCTCCAGGCGTCGCTCTCACCGGCGCTCTCGATGGTGTCGTCGGCTATTCCAATAGCACCGGCTTCCTCGGCGAAGTCTCCATCCATAAAGCCGTCGCCCAAGTGGCTGGCATTCCCCCCATCGAAGCCCCCGGCGCGCAAGTCAAAATTCTGCCCGATGGCTTGCACCTCGAACCCGCCACGCTGCAGGAAAACGGCGGTGGCACAATGCAAGTCGGCGGCGACTATTCCTGGACGAACCAGCACCTCGCCGCCGCCATCTCCGTCAACGGCGTTGCTATCGACACGCTGAAAAATACCGCCCAAGCCTGGTTCGGTTCCCCACCCGCGCTCGCCGCCTTCAGCGGCGGTAAAGAAGGCATCGTTACCGGAGAACTTCAATACGATAACGCCGCCTCATCGATGGCCGGCTGGTCCGGTCAGTTTCAATTCTCCAACGCCACTCTCACCACCCCCGCCCTCGCCGCCCCACTCAAACAAGCGCAAGGTCACGTCGCCTTCAACCCCGAAAATTTTGATCTCACCCGTTTCTCCGCTACCGTCGATGAGCGTCCCGTCCAAGGCAGTTATCGCTATAACCAAAGTGCCAAGCGCCAGGAACATCTTCGCTTGGATTTGCAAGAAGCCGATGTCGAACAACTCGCCGCCGTGCTCGAACCCGCTTGGCGCGAGCCGGGTTTGCTGGCCCGCCTTCCGTTCACCAAGCGATCCATCCCCGATTGGATGGCTGCCCGTAACCTCGAAGGTGATCTAGCCATCGCCCACCTCCGCCTCAACAAAAACGAACTGGGCCCGCTCAACACGCACTTCATTTGGCAAGCCGCCAATCTGCAACTCACTGCGCTCGATCTCCGCTCGCTCGGCGTTTCCGTCATTGGCGCCGGCGCCATTGATCTGAAAGCACGCGTCCCCACTGCACACTTTAAGGGCGGCGTCACGGGGTATCATTGGGGCGGGGGAGCGATCAACGCCGAAGGCGAGTTGGACAGCTCAGGTATGGGCGTAGACAGCTTGCGCAGCCTGCACGCTCTCGGTAAGTTCTTGGGGAACGATCTCAGTCTCAGCCTAAACGAAGACTTTGAGAAGATTTCAGGCGATTTCGAACTCTCGTTTGATAGCGGCTGGCCAAAATTGCATTTGTCTAAAATCCAAGCCGTCCAACACCTGGAAGATTGGAGTGGCGAAGCATTGAGCAATAGCGAGGGGCAACTTGTTTTCGATCTTGCCAGCGGTGACCGTCAGTTGCATATCGTCAGCATTCTGGCCCCTCCGCCTCCCGTCGCTGTTGCTGGAGAAAAAATCGCTCGGAAATGACGCCTTCTCCGCAAACTGAATCCGAATGGGAGGAAAGTGGCCAAGCTGCTCAGTCGGCCCGTGTCCAAATCTCCCACGAACTCAACCAACTCTTCCGCCGTTTCCGTCAATACGAAAAGGAAGCCGATTGGGTGCGTCTCGTCATGGAAGGCGCCGCCAATTATTCACGCCAGGCAGCCCTCTTCGCCGTCCGAGGCGAAACGCTGAAGGTGCGCGGTCTGCTAGACGTAAACCTCACGGAAGATCTCATCTTTGAAGCCAAAACTACGGCCGCCTTTAACGCTGTCCTACGCTCGAAAGAAGCCGTTACCGCTCTCCGCTCCAATGGCGAAGTCGGCGCCGCCTTAGCCAGCCCCGGAAAATTGGCTTATCTCTTCCCCATCACCAATGGCCCGCGTGTCGCCGCCATCTTATTCGCCGGCGCCGAAGACTCCGAAGTCGATCAACTGGAGTTAGTCTCAAACATGGCGTCCAGTGCTCTGGAACGGCATGGCAACACCGGAACTCACGCTCAGATCACACCCGCCGCCGCCGCGCAACCGCTTTCCCCGCAGCGCCGTCTACCTATATATACGGACTTTCCGGCCGATCAACGTGCCTTGCATTCAGAGGCTGTCCGTTTCGCCCGCGTCACCGTAGCGGAACTCCAGCTAACCAAACCCGTAGCTTGCCGCGCCGCCCGCGAACAAGGTGATCTTTATGTCGTCCTGTCGAAAGAAATCGACAAAGCCCGCGAAACCTTTCGCCGCCAATTCATGATTGTGCCTTCTATGACCGATTACCTTCATAAAGAGTTAGTGGAATCCATTCTGCAAGGCGATACTACAAAACTAGGAGCGGACTACCCAGGTGAATTGGCCTAAGCTGCGCGTTGTCATTTCGCTCCTGGTCATAGGCATTACCTGTGTATACGCCGTCACCACCCCTGCCTCTAAGAAAAAGCACGTCGTCCGCAAAACCAAAGGCAAAAAAGCGCCTGCAAAACCCGCCGGTCCTCCCAAACCCTCCGCCACCGGCCCTGCCGCCAACATCTCTCTCGCCCGGCAATACCTCGAGATCAATAATCCCACCGCCGCCTTAGAGCAAGCCAACATCGCGGCCGTGAAAGTGCCGCAACTCAGTGACTACGCGCTCTACTATCGCGCCCAAGCCGAATATCAACTGAAGAACTACCCGGAAGTCGCTAAGGCCGTTAAACAGATTTTCGATCAGCAACTTCTCTCGCCCATGACGGGCCCCGCCGCGGCCGTCAGCGTCTCCGCTTATCTCGATTCCGGCAATCCCAAGCAAGCCTTCGATCTGGTCAAGAAATATTTCGCTAAGATCCCCCAACCCCAAGCCACGCTCCTGCTCGCCCGTTGCCTCCAAGCCAACAACGACCTGCCGCAAGCCGCCGAATATTTCCAACGCGTCTATTACGACTACCCAAATTCCAGGGAGTCTACCGACGCCGCCAACGCGCTCACCGATCTAAAAACCAAGCTCGCCGACGGTTATCCCCCTGTCATGCCGGCAGCCATGCTCGGTCGCGCCGAAAAACTTTTGGAAGCCCACCGCACCGCCGACGCCAAAGCCGAACTGACCGCAGCCGTCCCCCAACTCGTTGGAGTCCAAAGAGATCAGGCTCGCGTCCGCATCGGCGAAGTGGATTACCGCGCCGGCAAGATCTCCGACGCCTTCGAATATTTCAAAGAGCTCAAGGTGGATGATTCCGAAGCCGACGCGGAACGTCAAGCCTATTTGGTCCGTTGCGCCCGCCATTTAGACAAAAAGTCTGACGTAAAGGCATACCTGGACGAACTGGCTCACAGCCACCCCAATTCCGAGTGGCGCTTAGATGCCATGGTCAACGTTGCCGATCAAGCGCGCACCGAGAACGACGCTGCCACCTACGTTCCGCTCTATCGCGCCTGCGCTACCGGTTTCACTCCGAATGAACATACGGCCTGGTGCTCATGGCGCGCCGCCTTCGATGCTTATCACACTGAACAAGCCGATGCTGGCGATCTTTTACTCAACTTCCTAAAGACCTATCCCACCGGTACCGACACTTCGGACGCTCTTTACTTCCTTGGTCGATTCGCCGAAAAAAAGAACTCTCTGCCTGAGGCCCGTGCCTACTACGACACCCTCGTAACGCACTTCCCGAACACCTATTTCTCCGTTCTAGCCCAAAGCCGCCTTAAGGCTCCCGAGCTCACATCCATTACGGCCGACCAATCTTGCTTTGCCATGTTGCAAGCCATCGCCTGGCCCAAACGTCCGCAGTTTCCCAGCTTCGCCGCCGGTCCTCTCGTTCAAAAGCGCGTTGTCCGCGCTCAGTTATTACTAGCCAGCGGCATGCACGAAATGGCTGAAGACGAACTCAAATATGGTTCCCGCAACGAAGAAGGCCAAACCAATGTGTATGCCTTTGAACTAGCCAAATTTGCCTCTGCTCACGGTGCCCCGGACGAAGCTCTGCGCTATGTCAAAACCTTCGCTCCCGGCTACCTGTATATGCCCTTGGATCAGGCACCCCTCGAATTCTGGCGTTTGGCCTTTCCGCTCCCTTACCGTGCCGCCATTGAGCAGTACAGCAAACAACAAGGTCTCGATCCCTTCCTCGTCGCTGCCCTGATCCGTCAGGAATCGGAGTTTAACACTCACTCCATCTCCCCGGCCAGAGCCTTTGGTCTCATGCAAGTCCTGCCCAGTACCGGCAAAGGTCTGGCCCGTCATTTCGGTATCCGTCGCTTCTCCTCCGCTGACCTTCTCACCGCCGACCGCAACGTCCAATTCGGAACGTACTTCTTTAAAACGCTCATGGACAACAACGGTGGTGAGGCGGAAATCGCGTTAGCCGCTTACAACGCCGGCCCCAGTCGGAGCGCCCTTTGGCGGACATGGGGCCCATTCCACGAACCTGCCGAGTTCACCGAAATCGTCCCCTTCCACGAAACCCGCGGCTATATCCAAATTGTTCTCCGCAACGCCGACGTCTATCGGCGCCTCTACGCAGGCACCCACGCCGATATCCCAGCCTACATTCCCAAACCCGCTCCCACCATCGCCAAAGCTGCCACCCATCCCAAGACCGCCGCCAAAATCCACCATCGCAAGAAACGCAAAAGGTAATTGCGCTCGTCAGTTGCAGAAAAATCCGGGACAGACTTAAGCGCCGTCCGTCAAATCGAATTGACACAAGACATGCGAGGGGCGCGTCTGTCTGTCCCAGTGATTTTTCAACGACTTCTGTGCGGGCAATCGCAAACGGTAGAATAATCCCAATGGCTACCACCACCGCCCGCCGCTTCCAAGCTGCCCGCATCGGCGAATTCCGTGAATCTGTCATCCGCGAGATGACCCGTCTTGCCCTCCAACACGGCGCCGTCAACCTCGCTCAAGGCTTTCCCGATTTCCCCGCGCCCGCCGAGCTCAAAGCCGCCGCTCAAAAGGCCATTGCCGACGACTTCAACCAATACCCCATCACCTGGGGTATCAAGCCCTTCCGCGACGCCATCTGTCAGTCTTATAAGCGCTTCTATAACTTGGATATCGACCCCGAACGCGAAGTTACCGTCTGTTGCGGCGCCACCGAAGGCATGATCGCCTCCCTCCTCGCCCTGCTCAATCAAGGCGACGAAGTCATCGTCTTCGAACCCTTCTACGAAAACTATTGGCCCGATTCCCAACTCAGCGGCGCCACCGTCCGCTACGTCCCGCTCCATCCCCCCGGCTGGGATTTCGTCAAAGAAGAGCTCCGCGCAGCCTTTACCTCCAAAACCCGCGCCGTCATCATCAATTCACCCAACAACCCCACCGGCAAAGTCTACTCTCTCGCCCAACTCAAAGTCCTGGCCGATCTCTGCGAAGAATTCGATTGCCTCCTCATTTGTGATGAAATCTACGAACACATCATCTTCGATGGCGAAAAGCATATCGCGCCCATCAGCCTCGGTTCACTCCGCGACCGCACCGTCGCCATCAACAGCCTCAGCAAGACTTTCTCCGTCACCGGTTGGCGCGTCGGTTGGGTCATTGCCCCGCCCGAACTCAGCAACTCCATTCGTAAGGTGCATGATTTTCTAACCGTCGGTGCGGCCACGCCTTTTCAACACGCCGGCGTCACCGCGCTCAACATGCCCGATAGCTACTTCGCCGGCCTCAGCGGCGCCTATCAGGCAAAGCGCGACCACCTCGTCGGAATCCTCGAAAAAATCGGCTTCCGCTGCCACGTTCCCAAAGGCGCCTATTACGTCATGTGCGACATCTCCGCGTTCGACATTAAAGACGACGTCGCCTTCTGCAGCCATCTCGTCAAAGACATCGGCGTCAGCGCCGTGCCGGGATCGAGTTTCTTCTCAAATCCTAACGACGGCAGGAATCTCGTCCGCTTCTGCTTTGCCAAGAAACTCGAGACCCTCGACGCCGCCGGCGAACGCCTGAGCAAACTGGCCAAAGGTTAGGACCTTAGCCTTGAAAACCCTGAAAAGCAAAAAGGGACATTGCGGGCTTCTGTCCGAAATGCTGCAAACAGCGGATAACATGCAGCAGCGGCACTCCAAAGCCCAACGAACCCGCCGCCGGCAAGATCCGCAACGTGATCATCCAAAACGTGATCGCCCACGGCGCCGGCGCGTCTGTAATCAATGGGCATCCCGATAGCTGGCTCGAAGGCGTCTGTCTCGACAACGTTAAACTCTTCATTTCTTCCGATCCCGCCGGTCCTTATGAACATACGGCCACCGCCCTCACTGTTCGCCAAGCCCAGCGCCTACGCATGAGCAACGTCGAAATCGACTGGGAAAAGCCTTTCGCTGCGACCTGGACAACCGGCTTCTCTTTGTATCGAGTAAAGGATGCCATCCTCGACCATGTGGAAGTCCATCCAGCACCCGGTTCAACCTCTCCCGCTATATCCCTGACAAGCGTTGAAAATGTACGCGGACTGAAATAAGCACAACCATCCGAAGCACCTAAATGCCTCTCGTGGAGGCGCGCACAGAAGTAATCTTGATCAGGCCCACTTCCCGTTCGTAAAGTTGCAAGCGTAAAACCTGTTAAAACCGTGCTCCGCGTCGATGCTGACTCGGCGACGTGGATCGGTCTCGTGCTGCCTCCGACATAAACTGAGGAGCGTAATCTTCCTGAAGGAGGAACCAATCTGAAAAGGGTTACCTTGCTGCTGGCTGCCGTTGTAAGTCTGGTGGGTATTATCGCGTTTAACAAAGGCGTGCAATCCGTGGTTTGCAGTCTGATGCTATCCCGAAGTCCGCTTCTCGGAGATCATGCTCCTCCGGCGGCACCCACGCAAAAGAACGCTGTTTCCGGCCAGCTTCCGTACAACCGACGACCCATGAAGTGTAAGCTAAATACCCGAGGCTCCCTCCAATGCTGGCGGTTTGGCGCCCTTGATCACCAGCCACAGCATGAACGCTATCTCACCGAAGAAGGCAGGCTGGGAGAACGTATTCACCCTGCCCTGATATTGCGGTAATAGGATACCGGTAAAGCTTAGGATCACCCAGGCGAGGCCGGCAAGAGCAAGCCAGACGCCGAGGAACCGCGGCAGGAAGCGCGACTTGTAAACAAGCATGGCGAGGGGAAAGAGCCACAGACCCCAAAATATTTCAGCGACAACCAGTCCCTGGCCATGCAATTTGAGGAACAGCATAGCCAGCGCCTCCCGTTGCGGCTTTTCGAGGAGAGCTAGAGAATCAGCCCCGCGCACCAGGGCGAGGGCAGCGATGGAGTTCAGCTCGTTCAGAAAAGTGATGGGGATAGAAACCACAATCAGCAACACCATGAGCCAGGCGCGCCGCTGGTTGACCCTCTTGAGCAGGTCGTACAAAGCCAGCGCCACAAAAATAAAACCGGCCATGCCGATGAGTTGACTAGCGATGCCGAGGCGAAAGAGCGTCTCGGAGGCGGAAATATTGCTGGCTGTCGCCGCTGCGTTTCCGTGAACGATCAGCTTGCTAGGAACATAGCCCATGGCGAAGAAGCCGAATATCGACGTGAGCACATACAGCACGCCTGCAAATCGGCCTGGGTTAGTAGTGGGAGTCATGTGTCCGCGCCCGTGAGACTTCAGCCCTAGTTATACGCAAGATATACGGGATATACGGAGGCGGACCTCAAAATGTTCCATCACACGACGTAAACAGCGGATTGTGAACAAACCCCTGCAGCCTACTTCAACCCCTCATTCTCTTCATTTTCTACGCCTCCAACTGGTCAACCGGGAGAGTGGCTTCCCATACCGGGCGCAACCCGGATGTACGCGAGTCAAGTCGGGAGTGGAAACGCGATGTCGCGGAGCGAGATCACCCAGTTATGGCGCTGGCATGGCCCGCATGATGATGGCGCCCAATCCACAAATTCGACCGTTGTTTAGTACAATCGTCGCTTTGGAGAAGGCACTTGGCATGGCCAGCCCGCCGATTCGCATTCTGAGCGTCGAGGATCATCCGGTTTTCCGCGAGGGATTGAATACGATTATCGCGTCCCAGCCCGACATGCGGCTGGTCTCCCAGGCGAGCAATGGTGCGGAGGCTCTGGAAGAATTCCGCCGCCACCGGCCGGACATCACCTTGATGGATCTCCGCCTTCCGGGGATCAATGGCGCCGACGCGCTCATCGCGATTCGTGGTGAGTTTCCCCACGCGCGCGTGATTGTTTTGACCACTTCAGATGCGGACGGCCAGATTCAGCGGGCTCTGCGTTCTGGCGCCTCCGCCTACATGCTGAAGAGTATGCCCAAGAACGAGTTGCTGGCTGTGATTCGGGCGGTTCACGCGGGAAACCGCCACGTACCCGCGGAAGTGGCGGCCCGCCTTGCCGAGCATCTGGGAGACGGAAATCTTACCGATCGGGAGCTGGAAGTTCTCCGGCTCATTCGAGACGGAAACCGCAACAAGCAGATCGCAGATGAGCTGTCGATCGCCGAAACCACCGTCAACTTCCACATCAAGAATCTGGTGGACAAGCTGGGCGCCAACGACCGCACGCACGCGGTCACCATCGCCGTCCGGCGTGGGCTGCTAGCCGTGGAGTGATCCTGTAGAAAAACACAGGTTCAACCCTGAAGACCTCGATGGCGCAGTCCGGAGTTTAAGCGGTGTAAGATGTAACGACATCGAAGCGCATCATGTTGTTGCCACGGTTCTTGCCCGTGTTCGTGATCGTGTGGTTGCAGGCGGCGCCAGCCTGGGCGCTGGATCCCGCCAGACACATCACGCAATACGCCCATATCGCCTGGCGGATCGAGGACGGCGCGTTTATCAGCTCGCCGTTCACCATCGTGCAGACGCCAGACGGCTATATGTGGATCGGCACTGCCGGCGGGGTCCTGCAATTCGACGGTGTCCACTTCGCGCCATGGACGCCCGGCCACGGACAGCAGTTGCCGAACTCCGAGGTGCATCGCCTCATGACGACGCGCGACGGGAGCGTGTGGATCGGCGCCCCTGGCTCCCTGAGCCGCTGGAAGGGGCACACGCTCACGAACTTCGCCACTGGATCGCGCGGCGTCGATGCGCTGGCCGAGGACAAAGACGGGACGGTCTGGATCGGAAAGGCCTATGACCCGCACGGAACCGGCCCGCTCTGTCAGGTCCGCGATGCTGGCCTGCGGTGCCTCGGTCCTAGCGACGGTATACCATTTTTCAAAGCCCAGTCGGCTTTCGCGGATCGCGACGGGGCGCTCTGGATCGGCGGCGACACCGTGTTGCTGCGCTGGGCGCATGGAACCCCGACGGTGTACCGGCCGCCCGGACTGGCGGGCAATGAGGGAATGACGGGGGTTTTCCTCG
>Ga0302319_10012509_pt1 | contig 16001 bp, 14 predicted proteins | sample Bog_T0_2_FD_203319 | JGI IMG/M metagenome (GOLD analysis project Ga0302319, IMG submission 203319) | Peat permafrost microbial communities from Stordalen Mire near Abisko, Sweden - Bog_T0_2 | ecosystem: Environmental > Terrestrial > Soil > Wetlands > Peat | place: Sweden: Abisko, Stordalen Mire...
TTCACGGGAGCGGTCGAGCCGCGTGTTCTGGAATGCCTGGCAACGATATCGCGGGTACGCACGTCCGGCAAGGGAGTGCGTATCGTAGCAACGGTCGACAGGATGATGGTCATCAGCCGCGACCCGGAAGCGCAAATCAGGCTTAGGTCCGCCGCGCACAGATGTGCGTCCGGATCGGTTTCGGCGATCGAGCGATCGCTCAACGTCAATCCCGTGATTCGACCGAATCACCGAACCAAACTTAAATCTGAACTCACAGGAGAACGAACAATGAAATTTCTGAAGAACTTTTTCGCGGAAGAAGACGGCCAGGATATGGTCGAATACGGTCTGGTGATTTCGCTCGTGGTAGTCGGCGGCGTTGTGGCCTATCAGACCTTCTCGAACACGCTGGGCACCAATCTGAATACAGTTTTCGGCAAAGTCGAAAACGCTCTCTAGTTGTGGCGAGTTGGCGCAGAACGGCGCGGCTGACCGCTCACGACAGGGCATCTTAAACTTCAAGGGGGAGAAAGGTAATTATGGTTTTATTGAGGACATTTATCAACGAAGACGACGGCCAGGACATGGTCGAATACGGTCTGGTGATTTCGCTCGTCGTGATCGGAGGAGTGGCGGCCTACCAGGCGTTCTCAAATCAGATCGGCACAAGCCTGAATACCGTTCTGTCCAACGTGGCCAACTATCTGTAATAAGGAAGGGACTGGGTTCGGGAGGGGACATGCGTCGGCATTCGCCTCCCTCACTCCTTTTAATACCTAATGAGTAAACTAAAGGTCTTTTTCGGCGGTTCGCAAGTGTCGCTTCGGGCACTCGCCGCAGAATCCGGCGGTCAGGATATGATCGAGTACTCTCTTCTGGTGGCCGTCATGGCGCTTGGAGTGGTTGCAGCGCTGAGTGGGTTCCAGAATGTAATCGGCAATGTCTGGGGCATGATCAGCAATAATTTGTCCGGTTCCTCTTAATCCATGAAAAGGCGCCTGATCTCTGTCATCTTATTCGCAGTCGTGGCGGCACTTGTGTCGAGCACGCTGCTGTATAACCTTATCTCCGGCAGTTCTCCGCGCGCGGCCAAAGCCAAAACGTCGACGGTGCTGGTGGCGGCGCGCGATCTGGATGCCGGCGCGTTGGTCGGCGATACCGATGTCGGTACCGTGGAATGGCCAGTTGTGGAAGGCTCGCCCTGGATGGGGCAGAAATCGGATGTTGTCGGCCGGGCATTGCTGATGCCGCTCGCCAAAGGAGAGCCTTTTGCTCCGGGCCGCCTGGCAGCCAAAGGTTCGAGCGGCGGGTTGGCTTCTCAGATCCCCCCGGGAATGCGGGTAGTTCCTGTGCATGTCGACGAGTTGACGGGGCTGTCCCGCTTTATTTTCCCGGGTATGCATGTAGATGTGATTTCGACCGGGTCCTCGCAGGCCCAGGGCGTCGTATCGCGAACGATTCTGCAGAATATCGAGGTATTTTCCGCGGGTCAGAGCGCTCTGGCCGCGAAAGAACAAGCCGCTCAGCCGGTTTTCAATCTCCTGGTGACGCCGCAGCAGGCCGAAGTTCTTAGCCAGGCAATCGCTCAATCGAGAATTCAACTGGTGTTGAGAAATCCTCTGGATAAGAGCAATATCATTTCGGAAGCGTTTACGCCGCCGGCGCCCGCGCCCAGAACGCCGAGAGTGCTGCCGCCAGCGCCGAAGGTGGAACCTGTGAAACAAGCGGTTGTGGTAGCGCCGCCGGTTCCTCCCGCGCCTCCGCCAACCATCGAAGTCATCCACGGCAATAAACGGGTCGTCAGCCCGGTGGCGCCCGGACCGGAGTCCCACTAATGACGATCTCGATCATGAAATGCCGCGCTCTCACCCTTTGTCTCGTTCTCGCGGCCGGAGCCTTTCTACTCCCGGCGGCCGATCCGCAGCAGATCACGATCACTGCCGGCAAGTCGTTTGTCATCGACACGACGAACGACATTGAGCGCGTCGCGGTTGCCACCGAGGACGTGGTCGAAGCTGTGCCGATTACGCAGCGCGAAGTGGTCCTGAACGGCAAAGCCCCGGGAGAAACCAGCCTGCTGATCTGGCAGCGCGGCGCCGAGCGGCTTTCTTATAACGTTACCGTCGAAGCCCCCAACACAAGGAAGGAAGCCCTGCAGCGACGGATGCGCGCGGAGGTCGGCGATTCGATTCAGGCCGAACTTGAGGACAAGTCGGTTCTGCTGCGTGGCCAGGCCAGGTCGCAAGCCGAGGGAGACAGAGCCCTCGCAATTGCGGCGGCCTACGGGACGCCGGTCAACTTGATGACTATTGCGGTGCCCTCCGCCGCAGCTCAGATCCTGCTAAGAGTACGCTTTGCCAGCGTTGACCGGTCGGCGAGCCTCACCCTGGGCGCGAACCTTTTCAGCACCGGCGCCGGAAATACAGTAGGCTCTACCGGCACCCAGCAATTCTCGCCGCTAACGACGCCTTCGGTAGCTAAGGGTACAACGCAAACTTTTAACCTGTCGAATGCCCTGAACGTATTTCTCTACCGGCCCGACCTGAATCTGGGCGCAACAATTGAAGCTCTGGCTGCAAAAGGTCTGGTCGAGATTCTTGCCGAGCCGAACGTCCTGGCGACCGACGGCATTCCCGCAAGCTTCCTGGCGGGTGGAGAGTTTCCCTTCCCCGTAGTTCAGAGTTCGGTCAACGGAACGGCGAACATAACCATCCAGTTCCGCGAGTTCGGCATCAGGCTCAACTTCACGCCGACGATTACGCCGCGAGGAACGATCAAGCTGGAAGTCGCCCCGGAGGTCAGTTCTCTCGATTACGCCAACGGCCTGACTTACAACGGCTTCAACATTCCGGGCCTCGATGTCCGAAAAGTAAAGACCGAAATCGAGCTCGAAAACAATCAGAGTTTTGCGATCGCCGGTCTGCTGGATAACCGGGTCACGGAGAACCTGAGCAAGGTGCCAGGTCTGGGGGATATTCCGCTGCTCGGGAAACTGTTTCAGTCTGAGAACGTTTCCAAAAGCAACACGGAGTTGCTGGTGGTAGTGACGCCGGAACTGGTAAAGCCTATTCCGGCCGGGGCGCAGCCGTCGGTCGCCATGCCAAAGGGGTTCATGAAAGACGTGCCGGATAAGCTGCCGGATGCCAATACTCCGGATGCCAGAGAGTTGCCGAAAGTGCAGCAAGTGCCCTTCGAGCCTTCTTCCGGAAAGAAGCCGGCGGCCACGCCCGCGCAGAGTTCGCCCGGAACCGACAGCATGAAAGATTCCTTCAAAAAAGAGATGCAACCGTGAAAAGAACTCGTACCATGAACGGAACGCCGGAGGGGATCTCAGATGAGGGAGACATTTCTCTGCCGGACAAACAGATTGCGGCGGCCGTCGGCGTTCCCGAACCGAAGCTGCGCAGGCAGCTTCTCGAAGTGTTGCGCAAAGCCGGCGTTCCCCTGCTTGAGGAGAACTGCGACACCGACAATCTCGACGAACTGGTTGCTTCGTTGGAACGCCTGCGGCCCGACATCGTGTTCCTGGGCCTGCCGGGTCTGCCGACCGATGCCGCGCTTGCGGTCGCCCGCATTTCCACGCTCAAGCCGACGCCTCGCATTGTTGCGGTAAACGATTCCGCGGACGCCGAAACGATCCTCAAGGTGATGCGCGCCGGAGCCGCTGAGTTCATTTACCCACCCTTCATCTCAACCGCTTTCGACGACGCGCTCCGCCGGGTGGTCATCGACTGCGGCCGCGCTCACCATCAGGAAAGATCCACCGGCTCAATTGTCGGTTTTGTTTCGGCCAAGGGAGGATGCGGGGCAACGACTCTTGCCTGCCACGCCGCCAGCCATCTGCGCCGCGCAACCAAAAAAGAGGTTCTGCTGGCGGACCTCGATCTTGCCTCGGGCATCGCTTCGACGATCATGCAGACGATGGCGCGCTACACGCTCGACGACGCGCTCCAGAATCTTCACAGAATGGATCTGAAGCTCTGGAAGGGACTGGTGGCGATAGGGCCGTCGGGAGTAGATGTGCTGCCTGCGCCTGCCGACAACCCCTCTCCGGCGACGCCCATCTCGCGAAAACTCCCGCCGCTGCTTCGTTTCTGGCGGATGCATTATGAACTGACGCTGCTCGACCTGGGTCACGGGCTTGCGCAGCCGCTGGTTGACGTGCTCGACGCAATCGACACGCTGGTGCTGGTAACAACCAATGAGGTACTGGCGCTGAAACAGGCCAAGCAGATGATCCAGGCGCTCGCCGCCCGGAACTTCGGAGCCAACCGCCTCAAGCTCGTGGTCAACCGAATGCCGAAACGGGCGCCGATCCAGCTGCCGGAACTCGAAAAGGTCATGGGGCATCCGATTTACGCGGAGATTCCCAACGATTATCAGCGGCTGAACGATGCCTACTCCGAGCCTCGCCTGGTCGATTCGAATTCGGAACTGGGCACGACCATCGGGGAATTTGCTTCGAAACTGGCCGGTATCGCGGCCACTGAGCGGAAAGCGAAGCCGCGGGGGCTCTTCGGGCTCAGGGGAAAGAAGTAGGTGGCGGAGTACAACCGGCCTACCAGTCTGCAGACCAGGGGAGATAACGGCTGGATCGACCGGCTGATGAATCCTCGCACGGACGGGGCCGCTTATCAGGAGCTCAAATTCGCGCTGCACCGGAAACTGCTCGGGCGCGTCAACCTCGAAGCTGTGCTGGCGCTTCCCGAAGACCGGGTACGCAACGAAATCCGCGCCGCGCTGGCAACCCTGCTTGAGGAAGAAGACGCGCTGCTCAACTCGATGGAGCGGCAGCGAATTCTGGATGAGGTTCTCGACGAAGTCTTCGGGCTCGGGCCGCTTGAGCCATTGCTCCTCGACCCGACGATCTCGGATATTCTGGTTACCCGGCCCAAACTGGTCTACATTGAGCGCGAGGGTAAGCTGCACCGAACCGGAGTCGAGTTCAAGGACTCGCAGCACCTTCTGCGCATCATCGAAAAAATCGTTAGCCGTGTGGGTCGCCGCATAGACGAGTCTTCGCCGATGGTAGACGCGCGGCTTCCTGACGGGTCGCGCGTGAATGCGGTGATTCCGCCGGTTGCCGTCGACGGCCCGATGCTGTCGATCCGGCGCTTCGGTCGAATTGCCCTTCAGAGCGACGATCTTGTCCGCAGCCTGACATGGACCGAGGGCATGGCGGAGCTGCTCCAGGCCTGCGTCGCTGCCCGGCTGAATATCGTCGTATCCGGCGGCACAGGCGCGGGGAAGACAACCATCCTCAACGTCCTTTCGTCGTTCATTCCGGAGTCCGAGCGAATCGTGACCATTGAGGATGCCGCCGAACTGAGGCTGCAGCAGGTTCATACCGCGCGCATGGAGACCAGGCCGGCCAACATCGAAGGACAGGGCGCCATCCATATACGCCAGCTCGTCATCAATGCCCTTCGCATGCGGCCTGACCGAATTATCGTAGGAGAAGTGCGAGGCGAGGAAGCGCTCGATATGATGCAGGCGATGAATACGGGCCATGACGGATCGCTCACCACGATTCACTGCAACAGCCCGCGCGATGGCCTTTCGCGCCTCGAAGTCATGATGGGCATGGCGAGCGCGAACATGAGCATGCACTCCATTCGCCAGCAGATTATTTCGGCCATCGATCTCATCGTGCATGTGGCCCGTTTCAGCGACGGTACCCGCCGCGTGACGCATATCACCGAGTGCGTCGGCATGGAATCGGATACCATCACCAGCCAGGATATCTTTCTGTTCGAACGAAAAGGAGTCACCAGCACGGGCCGCGTTACCGGCAAGTTCCGCGCCACCGGCATCCGGCCGAAGTTCTACGAGGCGCTGCGGACGGCCGGGCACGTCCTGCCGGGTTCGCTGTTCCAGACCGTGGTGGACCTGGGGTAAGAAGCTATGCTGCGCTGGTTTTTCCTTTTCACGATGTTCTCGATTATCTACGGCGCTGCCGTGTTCGTCTGGTGGAATATCGAAAACGAGCGGCAGAAACGGAGGATCGTCAGGAATCTGGCTTCAAAGGTGAATTCCGAAGGCGTGGTCCGCACCACGGTTCTGATCGAACGGCCGAGCAAAGCGGCGGGGCTGGCGGAGTTTTTTAAATCGGGGCGCAGGGCGGGGCACGCGGGGCAGATCGACCGGTTCAGCAAGGGACGTTTCCTTCTAATGACCTTGCTCGGCGCGGCTATCGGCTTCATGGTGGGCACGAATTTCACCGGGATATTTGGAATGCTGGCACCCGTGATCGGCGCTTTCGCGGGCGGAGCTGTTCCCCGGATTTACCGGATGCAGCGCCGCGATAAGCGCCTCGCGGCAATTGAAGAGCAATTCCCCGATGCGCTCGATTTTCTGGCGCGGTCGGTAAGGGCCGGCAATGCGTTTTCGATCGCGCTCGAGTTACTGGCCGAAGAAGCATCTGAGCCTCTGAAATTCGAGATGGTTAAAGTCGTTCGGGAGATGGCTCTGGGCTCAGGGCTCGAGGAGGCGCTACACGGACTCATTTCGCGAATTCCGCTGCTGGAGATCCGGATGTTCGTGGCCGCCGTACTCCTGCAAAGGGAAACGGGCGGAAATCTGAGCGAGGTTCTGAGCAAGCTCGCTCTATCCGTTCGAGAGCGTCTGCGGTTGCGCGGTCAAGTGAAAGCGGCGAGCGGGCAGGGCCGCTTAACCGCGATGGTTCTCACGTTTATGCCGCTTGCAACGCTGGTGATGCTTAAATTAGTCTCGCCCGTGTACCTGGATAATCTGCTCGGCGATCCGTTGGGGCGCAATCTTTTGGGACTTGCGGCTGTTTCCCAGATTATCGGTTACCTCGTGATGAGAAAAATGATCAAGGTCGAGGTCTGACGTCTATGGCTCTGGCGATTTCATTTGCCGTCTTCGTGATCGTGACCGCCGCGATTATCGCGTTTGGTTATTGGCGTTATGTAGTGCCAGGACGCCTCTACGAAAGCCTCGAAACCGCGGAAGTCGCTCCGCCGCTGGTTGAAAGCTACGATGACACGGATTCGTCACCCGTCGCGCGCGCCGCGGAGTTTGTGGGAACCAAATTGCCGCCTTCAGCCGAGACGGCTTCCGCTCTTCAGGTGAAGCTGCTCGCGGCGGGCTACCGGAACCGTAACGCGGTGGCGATTCTCTACGGCCTCAAGCTGATCGTCATGGCGGGGACAACCCTGCTGATGCTGTTTTTCGGGCTCAATTCGCTCGATTCGCCTTTGCTCGGCCTCCTCGGCGTGCTGCTCGGCCTGTACGTCGGCTTCAGGCTCCCCGAAATCGTAATTGCCCGGCGGATCAGACGGCGCCAGGAAAAGCTGCGGAAGGCTCTGCCCGATGCGCTGGACCTGATTGTAGTTTGCGCCGAGGCTGGGCTCACGATTGACCGCTGCTTTCGCAACGTCGCCCAGCAGTTGGGCATTGTTCATCCCGAGTTGTGCGAGGAATTCAGCCTCTTTACGGCTGAGATCAGCGCCGGCCTGCGCCGCAAAGAGGCGATGGAAAACCTGGCCCGCCGGACCCAGGAAATCGAAATCAAAAAGTTCGTCGCGGTGCTCATCCAGGCTGACCGGTTTGGCACCAGCATGGCGGACGCCCTGCGAACCCATGCCGAATACCTCCGCGTGCGCCGCCGCCAGGAAGCTGAAGAGAGAGCTTCCAAGGTTGGCGTGAAGCTGATCTTTCCGGTCTTCTTCTTCATCATGCCTACGATGTTCCTCGTCACGATCGGACCCGCCGCGGTATCTATCGCGAGGCACCTGGCAAAAGCATTCTCAGGAGGCCGCTAATGAGTGAAAGCGCGCGCGGCTTCGTCGACTACTACGAACTGATGCAGATCAGCCCGAAAGCGCAGCCGGAAACCATCCAGCGCGTCTATCGCATCCTCGCGGGCCGCTGCCATCCCGACAACCCTCATACCGGCGACGTGGAGCGCTTTCTTCGCCTGAAGCAGGCATACGAAATTCTGAACAATCCGGAGCGCAGGGCGGCCTACGACGAAGAATATTCGATGCAGCAGTCGCTGCCCGTCGAGGTCTTCAACCTGCAGGACTTTGCAACCGGAATCGACGGCGAATCCAACCGTCGCATGGGGCTGCTCTGCCTGCTGTACCACCGTCGGCGCGTTAATCCGGACGAACCCGGCCTCTCCCTGCTCCATCTTGAAAACCTGATGGTGTCGCCCCGCGAGCACTTGCTTTTTACAGTCTGGTATCTCAAAGACAAAGGCTTCGTGCGTCAGACCGAGGACAGCGGCTATGCCATCACCAGCGCCGGCGTCGATCACGTGGAGCAGGGCCTGCCTAGGAACAAGCTCCTTTACCGGCTCCTCAAAGAAGCCGAAGACGGCACGGTGCGCTTCGCGCCCGAATCCCCGTTCGCGGCGGAGCAGCCCGTTTCCTGATCATGCATCGTTACTCGCCGGTCGAAATCCTGGTTCTCGTTGTCGTCCTCGCGGCAGCCGCTACCGATATTCACCGGCGGCGCATTCCGAACTGGCTGACGCTTTCCGGCGTCTGCGCGGGCCTGGCGCTGAACACGTTTCTCTCGGGATGGCGCGGACTGGGAACCTCGGTCACCGGCCTGCTGCTCGGCTTCGGAGCCTACATCGTCCTTTACGCTCTGCGGGCCATGGGCGCGGGAGACGTCAAGCTGATGGCAGCTGTCGGCGCTATTGTGGGCCCGGCAAACTGGTTCGCGATTTTCATTGCCAGCGCGTTGGCCGGGGGGGTACTGGCCATCATCCTGATGGTCTGGAAGGGGCGCATTAAGCAAACCCTCCTCAATACTCTGTATATCACCGGAGAGCTGATTCACCTTCGCGCTCCTTACGAGTGCCGGTCGGAGCTGGACGTAAAAGACCCACGCGCGCTCAACATGCCGCACGGCGTCGCGATAGCGGCGGGCACGCTTGCCTGTCTCTGGCTTGGGTTCGTTTAGTTTAGACCGACGCACATGACGGCCCCACAGAAGCAAAAGAATCGTCGTCAGACAATCATCGACACGCTCTTCTTCACTCTGGCCCTCTCGACGCTGGCTGCAGTAACCAGCCGCCCTCCACTGGTAGCAGACCCGGACATCTGGCTGCACCTGCTCACAGGCAAGTTGATCGCCGCCAACCGGGCCGTTCCTTACATCGATACCTTCTCTGCGCACGCCGCGGGGCGACCGTGGATTGCCTACAGCTGGCTTTTCGACGTACTCGTCCACGCGGTCTACTCCGTTTCGGGCTATCGCGGTCTGCTTGCGCTGACAACCTGCGTCGCAACTGCAACTACCGGCCTGACGGCACTCTTTCTCTCGCGGTTCATGAATCTGCGCAGAGCCTTGATTCTGGCGTTTCTCGAATACCTCGTTCTTGTGCCTTTGAAATCGCCCCGTCCGTGGCTTTTCACAATACTCTTCTTCACCATCGAGCTCTTTCTGCTGTGGATTGCGCGCGAAAGGGGTCGCCCTGCATGGCTCTTGCCGATCGTGCCGCTCTTCGTTCTTTGGGCCAATCTGCACATTCAGTTCGTTTACGGTCTGGGGCTGATTGGCCTGTTCGCGCTCGATGCCTCTGTTCCCGCAAGCATCAGGGCAAAGATCTCGGCCGAACCCTCCCCCGCCCTGCGCGGGCGATGGTTCTGGGTGCTCCTGACGGCTTCGTGCATGTCCACGCTGTTGAATCCCTACGGCTGGAAACTGTACACAATGGTCGTTGAGTACGCGACTCAAGCCGCACCCCTGGCCTACATTGAAGAGTTTCAGGCGATGCCGTTTCGCAGCATCTGGAACTGGCTGGCCATCCTGCTGATTGGCTCGGCGGTATTCGTCCTGGGACGAAGTAAGAGCCTCGTTCTCATTTCTTCGCTTGCCGCCGGCTGTTTCTTTGGATTTCGTTCGCAGCGCGACATATGGTTCCCGGTCGCGGTCTCGCTTCTCGCGTTAGCTTCGGAGATGAGAAAAGGTTCCCCTGAGTTCGCCCGTTCCCGATGCATCTACGCGATTGCAATTCCCCTCAGTCTGCTGATTTCGGTGAGCACGCTCACCGTGGGAGACGAATTCTCAGAACAGGCTTTGAGCAAGGGCATCGCCGAGCATTTCCCCGTACAGGCGAGCACCTTCATCGAGTCTCAACATCTCCAGAGCCCCTTTTTCAATTCCTATCATTGGGGCGACTATCTTATCTTTCGATTTCCGAAGATAACCGTATCGATTGACGGCCGGACCGATCTCTCGAACGACTACCTGCCGCGCGCAGTCAACACTTTGACGGGCAAAGGCAACTGGTCGCTCGATCCGGATCTCAAAAAGGCCCGGACCATCATCCTCGAACGCGACGGCGCCCTAGCCTCAATTCTGCGCGTCGATTCCCGCTACCGGCTCATCTACGAAGACAACACCGCATCAGTCTTCGAGCCGGTGCGGTAAAAGCTCCACGCAGCCGCGAGAGTTGCCGCGATCGTAACCAGAACCCCGGCAAGAACAACCGGAGGCGGCCCCATCAGCACCATCAAATAAAGCACCGGCGTCAGTCCCAAAATCGCCAACAGCCCCGCCGGGGAACGCCGCGATGCCACTCGCACCAGGAGCGGAAGCAACACCACCGCATCGTAGATCTTGCAGTGCGGCGATGCGATCATCCCCAGGGGCAGCGCAACAATCAGGGCTTCCGGCAAACTGATGCGCCTGCAGGCGAACCAGAATGCCGCATAGAGCCCGATCGCGGCAAGCATCCACACACCCGCCGGCAACGCCAGCCCATGCACCGCTTCACTGAGATTGAGCATGCGGCTGGGCGCGGGGTCAAGCAGGGGACTGCGCAGCTGCGCGAGGTATTCGCCCAGCCACCCCACGCCGCCTACCGCGTAAGAGACGCCCAACTGGATCGCTGTGCCGGTTAGAAATCCCGCAAGCCCTCGCCGCGACCTGACAAGAAAAGCAATCCCCACCGCGGGCAGGTAAGTCATTTTGATTCCCACCAGCGATGCCACCAGCCCGGCTCCAAACTCACTCCCGACTGCAAACATCCGCGCTGAAGCGAGCATAATCAGCAACACCAGGCTGATGTCCTGGCCGATCATCAGCGCATCCGCCAGAGGAAACGAATATGCCAGAGCCACCGCCAGCCGTTCTCGCCCCGAAGGAAAAAGCCACACGCACCCCAAAGCCGCCCCGATCAAAACCGCAATCCAGATCCAGCGCGCGACCGCATAGGGCAGCAATGTGAAAGGCTTCAGCGCCGCCGCATAAGCCGGCGTTCGAAGGTAAGGCAGGAAGCGCCCCGGAGCGGATTTCGCCGGCGACCACGTCGCATCGGCATACACACTGCCGTGGCCTGCAAGCGTGGCCGCGCGGTAGAAAGGACCGAAATCGTCCGCACCCTCCGGCCGCCGCCACATACCCAGCCCGATCAGGAGAATCCCCAGAGTACAAACCGTGAGCGTCCTCAAAAGACCATTGTAGGGACGCCTCCCATCAGGGCTTCAAAGGCGCATTCGCCTGCGGCGGACGGGGACCCCGCTGCGGCGTCGGCGCCGGTTTCGCGCTCGCCAGACTTGTATAGGCCTTGATGGCCGCATCCCGCGCGTCGGGTTTTGCGATCAGATACCGATGCCGGCCGGACGCCCCCAATGCAAACTTCGTTCGGCCATCTTCGAGAACTTCAATCGTACCCGGCTCCGACAACTGAAAGAACTCATTCTTGCTCCCCGTGGCAGCCCCCACCGCATACAAAGCCGCGGCAATCGCCTGGGAAGGAGCATCGTAGGGCATGGCTCGAAAAGCCCGATAGGCTTCCGCCACGGGATGGTTCGGACTCCACGAAAAATCGGCCTCGATACTCGCGCCCGGATAAGGCAGCGCACTGCCGAGTTCGGTACCCACAGCCACGATCGGGCCCGGCCATTCAGCGAACAGCCTGCGTGCCGCGCTCACATCGGCTTTCACTCGCGGATCCGCCGCCGCACCGTTCGGGAACGATCCCAGCGCAGCCACCAGAACGCCGGTATTCGCGGCAACCAGTTCTTTATTCCCTGGCATCGAAAGCGCGCGCACCAGACTGGTCGCGGGACCCGCCGAAACAATCGTGCCCTCGCCCGCCTTCTGCGTCAGCAACGCATTGCGCAGCACAATCGGCGTATCCGCGGTATCGAGAATACTCCGGACATCGCTCGAAAAAACCGGCTTGTCCTCGGCCGATTTCAACCCCAGAGGCTTTGCCAGCATCGCGGCTTCGGGCAGTTTACGACCGTTTTCGCTCAATCCCACAGGCGCATAATACTGAGCCCCGCCCAGATAAAACCGCCCCATCGCATCGCAGAAGGCCGCAGCCTGCAGATTCGCGTTACTCACGGAAACGCCAATCACCTTTACCTTTGCGTAAGACCCGTACAGGACCGCGAGCGCCAGCACGGCGTCGATATTGGCGCCCATATCGCTGTCGAAAAAAATACCCGGCAACTGAGCCGGACGAGGCGGCCGCGCTGCTGCGGGCGGTGGTTGAGGCAGTTTGATTTCCTGCACGTGGTCTCCTTCAGGCTGCATTTTCAGGCAACATCGAGTCCCGCCAGACGCCCAAAGGAATCGCCGAAGCTTTCCACCTCAACCCCCATCCGGTCCATCAGGCTGAGATGCAGATTGCAGAATGGCGTCTCGCGCCGGAAGATCACCCGTCGCCCGGACTTCAGGGTGCCACCGCCGCCGCCGATGAGCAGCGTCGGCAGATCCTCATGCAGATGCCGGTTCCCGTCGTTAAGCCCCGCGCCATAAACCAGCATCAGATTATCCATCAGACGCCCGTCGCCTTCCTTCAGCGTCGAAAGCCGCTCCATCCACGCCGCGAAATTCCGCACGTGATACTCGTTGATCTGAGTAACTTTCGCCAGCTGATCCGCCTTTCCGCCATGATGCGTCAGCGGATGATGGCCATCTGAAATGCCAATCTCGCGATACGGCCGCGAGGTCCCTTCGCGCGTGATCATGAAGGTCGCGATGCGCGTCAGATCCGCCTGGAACGCCACGGTGAGCATGTCCGTGAGCAGCTTGAAATGCTCGCCGAAATCGACCGGCGCGCCGGCCGGTTTCGCCATCCCCGGATGAACCGGCGTTTCGTCCTTCGAAGCCCGCTCGATCTGCTGCTCGATGGACCGGATACCGGTGAGATATTCGTCCAGTTTGTGACGGTCGCTCGGCCCCAGATCCTGTTCGAGCTTCTGCGTTTCGCCCTGCACGAAGTCCAGAACCCGCGCGCGGGAACGGGACTGCCGTGCGCGCTCGGCGGGAGTCAGATCCGCATTCGCACCGAACAACCTCTCGAACAAAACACGAGGATCGAGGATCGGAGGCAGCGGCTGCGTGGAACTCTTCCACGCCAGATTGTTCGTATACGCGCACGAATAGCCGGAATCGCAACTGCCCGATTGCCGCGGATCTTCCATCCCGATTTCAAGCGTCGGAAACTTCGTCTGCTTCCCGATGTGCGTGGCCAGCAACTGGTCCATCGACATCGGGCCGTCCACGTGAATCTCGGTAGTGCTCTTCTTCACGTGAGCACCGGTGAGATAGTTCGCGGAACAGCGGCCGTGATCGCCGCCGCCATCGAGCAAACCGCGCGCATAGTTATGCGTCAGATTGCCCAGCATCAGAATGTCGCTGCGATAAGGCTCAAGCGGTTTCAGTATGCGCGGTAACTCGCCCAGCTTTCCCGTGTAATCGGGATTCCAGTTGGGCATGTCGATCCCGTTCGGTAAATAGAAGAAGGCCAGCCGAACCGGGGGCTTCTTCGCCGCGCCGGACGCCAGCGCCGGGACCATCGCGTCCAGAAAGGGCAGCCCTACCGCTACTCCCATGCCGCGAAGGAACGTCCGCCTCGGCAGTGCTTTTTTCTTAATGATCATTCGTTGCCACCTGCCCACCCGTTCGGTTCTGAGTTACCGGCTCGCCGCGCCGCGACTGGAACGGCACTGAATGCGCCACTTCATAAATCAACGCCTGAAACCTATAGCCCTGCGAACTCCAGTCGCGCGTAATCTGCGAAACCGTTCTCCCATCGGCCGCGCCCACGCCGCGCCCCAGCGCATAAATCATCATCTTCTCCGCAAGGCACTGCGCGAACTGCGGCACTCGGGCGCTGAGCGCCTCGCGCATCGCCGCAGGCCCGTCGAACTTTGTGCCATCCGGCAGCGTGCCCGTCGAATCGACCGGGAACTTGCCATCCATGGTTCGCCACTTGCCGATGGCATCGTAATTTTCAAGCGCAAACCCGAGCGGGTCCATCTTCGAATGGCAACTGGCGCACGTCGCGCTGGCGCGATGCTTTTCCATCTGCTGCCGCAGCGACAAAAGCGTCCCCACCGAATCCTCATCGAGCGCCGGCACATCGGGCGGCGGGGGCGGAGGCGGAGTTCCCAGAATGTTTTCGAGAACATATTTTCCGCGCAGCACGACCGAAGTCCGCGAGGGATAACTCGAAACCGCCAGCACGCTTGCCTGGCTTAAAATACCGCCCCGCTGATCCGTACCCAATTCGACGCGGCGGAACTGCGGCCCCTTAATACCTTCAATGCCGTACAACTTCGCCAGCGGCTCGTTCAGGAAGGTGTACCGAGCATTCAGGAACTCGGCGATCGGCTTGTTCTCGCGCAGAATCGAATCGAAGAACATCCGCGTCTCGGTGCGCATCGCTTCCTTCAGTTCCGGTCCCCAGTCGGGAAACTTCTCCGGATCGGGCTTGATCGAATCCAGGTTGCGAATCTCCAGCCACTGTCCCGCGAAATTCTCGGCGAGCGATTGCGACCTCGGATCGTCGATCATCCGTTTGATCTGAGCATCCAGCACTTCCGGCTTCGCCAGTTCGCCGGACTCGCCCAGGCCCAGCAGTTCGTCGTCCGGCATCGAACTCCAAAGGAAGTAACTCAACCGCGAAGCCAGTTCCACGGGACGCAACCGATGAATTCCACCGACCGCCGGATCGTGCTCGATGTGAAACAAAAAATCGGGGGCGCACAGAATCGCCTCAACCGCTTCCTGCAAGGCCTGGTCCATCGAAGCCCCGTCTTTGCGCGCCTCTGCCACAACCCGCAACAGGTTCACCCTTTCAACCTGCGAAATGGGCCGCCGCCACGCGCGATGCGCCAGCGTGGCGACGATCTTCTCAATGCAGCCGGCGTCGCGGTTCGGATCGCAAACCAGAATCCGTGCACGGCTCGCCAGTTCTTCCGATGGCCTCTGCGGGCCCACAAACCCGATGTACTGAATGTACTTGTTCTTCTTCGGATCGAGCGCCGCCGCCTTCGGCATCGCATCGCCGGCATCGTCGTTGACATAACCGAGCCGGAACGTATGCAGCCCTTCCGGAAGAAATGCTTTGAACTCCAGAAACTCGTAAGGAGTGAAGAACACGCCAGGCGGCGCGGCCATGGAGATTTCTCTGGTCTTCAGGATCTCGCCATCCATCCATAGCGCCAGCGTCACGGGCTTGTTATCGCCAGGCCGACCGCCCGCCAGTCCCGCCTGAATCGTGTAGTCGCCGTCGAATTGAATCCGGTGCGTAGCCTCGATCGCATTCGGACTCACGCGCTTCGCCGCGCCATTGGTCCCGTTGAACGGCACCACCTCGCGATAGTTATCGTCATCGGCATACGAAGCCTTAACCAGGTTCTTTGGCAGCTCGACCAGCCCCAGAGCGCGCGCCGAAATCCGCTCGGCAGCCGCCACATATCTTTCGCTGAGCAGCGGCGACACGCTCAGAATGTCGCCGATATTGTCGAAGCCGTCGCCCGAATCGTCTACCGGAAATTCTTTCGTCGCCTGAAAATTCACACCCAGCAGATCGCGAATCGTGTTCTGATATTCCACGCGGTTCAGATGTCGGGCCGTCACGCGGCCAGGGTCGACCGGCGTCTTCTCGTCGGCGCGCCCAAAATCGCGCTCAATGAAGCCGACCATGTCCGCAAGCGTCGCCGGCTTCGGAATCCCGCGCGGCGGCATCTCGCCTGCCTTGACCCTGCGCACTACTCGCTCCCATACATCGCGCCGGC
>Ga0302319_10012510_pt1 | contig 16001 bp, 10 predicted proteins | sample Bog_T0_2_FD_203319 | JGI IMG/M metagenome (GOLD analysis project Ga0302319, IMG submission 203319) | Peat permafrost microbial communities from Stordalen Mire near Abisko, Sweden - Bog_T0_2 | ecosystem: Environmental > Terrestrial > Soil > Wetlands > Peat | place: Sweden: Abisko, Stordalen Mire...
CTGCACACCCGCTGGAATGGAGCGCTGCAAAACCGGCAGCAGGGCTTTGACGGCGTTGGCCACCTCAACTGTATTGGCGCCCGGTTGCTTCTGCACGGCCAGGACGATGCTGGGCACATCGTTATTCCAGAAGCGCGATTTTTCATCGGCAATGCTGTCATACACGTGGGCGATTTCGTTCAAATAAACGGGACTGCCGTTCTTATAGCTCACGATCAACTGGCCGAATTGGACAGCGGAGGTAAGTTGGCTATCGGACTGAACCGTATAAGCCTTGGAGTAACCGTAAAGCGATCCGGCAGGCAAATTGATGCTGCCGGAGGAGAGCGCGGTACGCACTTGCTCCAAATCAATCTGCTTGGCCGCCATTTTGGCCGGATCGGCTTGCACGCGCACCGCGTATTTGGCTTCGCCGAATAACCGGACGCGCGCCACGCCGCTCACCATGGAAATGCGCCGCGCCATCAGCGTTCCGGCATATTGGTCCAGCTCGGAAAGCGGCATGGTGTCGGAATGCGTGGCGATGAACATTATGGGCTGTTCCGCCGGATTCACTTTCGAATACGACGGCGGGGTGGGCATATCGGTGGGCAATTTGCCCTGAGCGCGCGCAATGGCCGCTTGCACATCTTGCGCAGCGGCATCGATATTGCGGCTCAAATCGAATTCCAAGGTGATGGCGGTACTGCCCAGCGAACTCGTAGACGACATGCTGTTCAGGCCGGCGATGGTGGAAAACTCGGATTCCAGAGGAGTCGCCACCGAGGATGCCATCACATCCGGGTTCGCGCCCGGCAAGGCGGCACTTACTTGGATGGTGGGATATTCCACGGCCGGCAAGTTACTAACCGGCAGCGAGAGATAACTTAGTAATCCGAAAACCAGGATCGCCGCCATGATGAGCGTAGTGGTAATGGCGCGGCGAATGAAAAAATCAGTGAAATACATTCGAAACTTCCTTTAACAAGCGCACTTTGGCGCCGGGCAGCAAACGCATCTGGCCTTCAGAGACGACTTCTTCGCCGAGCTTCAAGCCCGAGCCAATCACCGATTCTTCGGGAGTATTTTCCGTTTTGTAGAGCCTGACGACCTCCACCGGCCGAATGGCCACGGTTTGATCGGGATTGAGAATCCAAACATACTTACCTTGCGGACCGGATTGCACAGCCCGGCTGGGAATAATTATTCGGTCGCGCTCGAGGCTTAAGCGGGTTTGCACGTTGACGAATTCGCCAGGCCATAGAGTCCGGTCTTCGTTAGCAAAGCGGGCTTTGAGTTTGATGGTGCCGGTGGTGGCGTCCACCGAATTATCGATGAACTGCAATACACCGGTCTTAGCCGAAGCCATCACTTGCAATCCTTGATGAATCTCCGGCAACAGCTTTTCCGGGACGCCGAAAGTAACATAGATAGGCGACATTTGCAGCAGCGTCACCATCACGGCGTCGTTGTCTTTGATCAAGTTACCCGCCTTTACGTTGATGGCGCCGGCGCGTCCGGTAATGGGGGCCGCAATGCTGGTGTAGTTGAGCTGGAGCTGCGTCTGCGCGAGGCGCGCGCGATCGGCTCGAATGGAGGCTTCGGCGCTGGCGATGGCCGCTTTGTCGGCTTCGAGCGAAGCGAGCGCGGTATCGTTGGTGGCGACTACTTGCTCGGTTTGCTCTTTGGAAAAAATGCCGTCTTTGGCGAGTTCCACGCCGCGATCGGCGGCTGCGCGCGTCTGTTTAATTTGCGCGTCGTCTCTGGTGACGTTCGCCTTTGCCTGTTCTTCAAGCGCGCTATCTTTGCTCAGATTGGCTTGGATTTCGGCGAGTTGGCGGCGGATGGGCTCCGGGTCTATTTCAAACAACAACTGGCCTTTGGTGACGTTCTGGCCTTCTTGAAAAGCGACGCGCAAAACTTGGCCGGCTACGCGGGATTTGACGTCGACTGTGGCCATACTTTCCACGTTTCCTACAGCCGAGATGTCAAGCGGAACGTCGGATTGCGTCACCGCCACGGCACGAACGGCGGCGGGCTCCATCAGCATTTCCTTCATACTGTCTTTGCGCTCTTTTTGAGCGCAACTTGCGAGGACGAGGCAGGCGATGGCAAGGATTTTGAGAGAATGTGGCACAGAGGATTTCTCTCTATGGTCCCATAAGCGCGGTTCTGCGTTGGACGGTGCGGTTCGGGCTGGGTTCTTTTTTGAGAAGAATCGGCGGGGGAAAAACCAGGTGAAAAAGGTCGAAAGTGGGGGAGGTTTTTCCCCCCTAGCCAGGCACCCCCCTTTTTTTGGAAAAAACCTCGCTATTTTGGGGGCGAAACTGGATGGGTTTTTCCCCTTTTCCGGGTGGTTGTTTTGGGGCGCCGACGGAGGGCGGACGAGTGGAGTGGCCCGGCTGCGGCTGCGGTTCGAAGAAGAAGAGGTGTAGTGTTTTTGCATTTGAGTTGTTTCCTTCCGGTTATTTTTTGATGTGAGAATGGCCTTGCGATATCGAGTTTGCCGCAAGGGGTGAGCAGAGGGAGGCGAGTTGCGATGGGTTGAGCGCTGCTAACTGATTGAAGGAGCAAGGGATAGAGGAAGTGCGGAATTTTTTTGCGGTCTGTGACTCAAGTTGGAGGCGGGCGAAAGCGGCCGGGCAATTGCACGGCTGGCGGAACTAAAGTTCCGCGCGGACTCAAGTCCGCCCTCCGTCGTTTATGCTGAAGCCTGCCCCACCGCTAGCGCCAAATTCTTTTGACGACGCCGATTAAGACCGCGCCGCTTACGACTGAAACAGCCAGCAGACCGAACCCATAGTTCAACCTTCCATAAAGAAAGTTTCCCACCGTAAACAAGGCAGACCAGATGAGCACGGTGCCCGTGACCCAGCCGACCATCGCTAGTGGGATGTTGTCGGTCTTCTTCCAGGCGGCCACTTCTTCTTCGGAAACTCCGGATATAAGATGAATCGCTTTCCAGCCGGGACCGAACGGTTGTACTTTTTTATAGAAATCGATCAGCGTTTGCTTATCGGTTTGTGGTCCGAGATACGCTGTGACGACCCAGCAGATGGTGGTACAGATCACGGTGAAAATTAATTGGAAGTCGGTGGAGAAGACGGTGCCTTCGCGCTTGAGGATGAAGAACACCAGCGAGATGAAGAAGGAACTGAGCATAGCGGCCACTTCGCACCAGCCGTTGATGCGCCACCAGAACCAGCGCAGCAGGTAGAGCAACCCCGTGCCTGCGCCGACCTGCAGAATCAAATAAAACGCTTCCTGCGCAGTTTGCAAAACGAAAACCAGAGACGAAGACAGGACAAACAAAAGAACGGTCGCCAGACGGGCCATCAACACATAGTGCTTTTCCGTTTCCGTGCGCCGGAGGAAGCGGCGGTAGAAATCGTGCACTAAGTAGGAAGCACCCCAATTCAGGTGACTCAGGATAGTGGACGAGTTGGCCGCAATGAGGCCGCCCACCATCAGACCGATCCAACCGGCGGGGAGGAAACGCAGCATGGCGGGGAACGCTATATCGGGACCGATGAGTGAAGGGTCCACATTGGGGAACGCCTTGTGAATGTCTTCCAGGGTCGGATACACGATTAGCGAGGCAAGCGCGACTAAGATCCAAGGCCAGGGCCGCAGAATATAGTGAGCGAGATTGAAAAACAGCACGCCGCCGAGTGAATCTTTTTCCGACTTAGAAGCGAGCATGCGCTGCGCCACGTAACTGCCGCCGCCGGGCTCCGCGCCTGGATACCAAACGGACCACCATTGCACCGTCAGAGGAATGATGAAAACGGCTAGCGCCAGATCCCAGTTGTTGGTGAAATCCGGCAAAACGTTGAGGTAGTGCAACCCGCCCGGTCCGCGCAACGCCGAGACTTTGGTCACGAGACCGCTCAAGCCGCCCACTTGCGGCAGCATCACCGCGAAGTAAGCGGCGGCAATCACCGCAGCCATCTTGATAAAGAACTGGACCATGTCAATGACCAGAACGCCCCACAGCCCGGAGTGGGCCGCAAAGACTACGTTGAGAGTCCCCACAATGGCCAGCGTTTGCCAGCGATTCATGCCAAACAGCACACTGGCAATTTTGCAAGCCGCCAGATTTACCGTGGCCATGATCATGCAATTGAACAGCAAGCCCAGATAAACGGCGCGGAAGCCGCGCACGGCGGTGGCGGATTTGCCGGAGTAGCGGAGTTCGTAGAATTCGAGGTCGGTGAGCACGCCCGAACGGCGCCAAAGCCGGGCGAAAAAGAACACGGTGGAAACGCCGGTGAGGGTGAAGGCCCACCATTGCCAGTTGCCGGCGACGCCTTGAGTGCGAACGATGTTGGCCACCAGGTTCGGGGTGTCGCTGGAGAAGGTTGTCGCTACCAGCGAGATGCCGGCCAACCACCACGGCACGGAACGGCCGGAAGCGAAGAATTCGGAGGTACTTTTTCCGGACCGTTTGCCAAATGCCAGCGCCGGAAGGAAGCAGATGAGCAGGCAGATAGCGGCAATAATCCAGTCGATGGTATGAAGAATCATAAAAGAGGGATTGCTTCAAAGGATAGCAAGGCATGGGGCCGGATTAGGCGCTGAGACTGAGAAGGTGTGAAAGAATTCGATGCGTTGGAAAATATGTTGCCGCTCCTTGACAGTCGCGGCTCGGCTCGGGGCTTGGCGGTGATTTGAGGATGGTTTGGAGGGAAAGCCGGATTAGGGCGCTGAGGCTCGCTATTTAGACTTGCGCTTAGGCTTGCGCTCGGCCAGGGACCGCAAGACCACTTCACCGTTTCCGTAAGCGCTATAGCAGGATATCCGCGCCGAATCCATGGCGCCTTTGGCACGTGGTTGCCATGCCAGTTCGAAGCTTCCGAACTGCGCCGCGCGCACCGACACCAGCATGCGGGTGAAGTCTCGCGCCGACGAAGCGAGCGCGAAGCGCCCACCCGATTTCTCGGTGAGTTGCTGGAGTGAATCACGGAGCTCTTGTTTAGCGTGTTCCCAAACAACGACGTGCACCTGGGTTCCGTCGTAATCGGCCGGAAAGATTTCCTCCAGCGCGCCCAGATCTCCCACCGACGGGTCCGCCAGAACAAAGAGATGTCTTCTGCCCTTTTGCTTCTGAATCGCCGATAAACCCAAGCTGATGGCTGCGCCCAGGCTCCTCGCCACTTCATATGTCCGGCCGAGATACTCCTTCGACATTTCGAGGTAGTTCTCGAACTTCACTTCCGACGCGTCATCGTGCTCTTTGCCGCGCACGGGAGAATAGGGCGTTTGGTAGGGAAGAAAGCCGTAGACTTCGCTGACTCCGGCGCCGCGCAGCGCCGGCTTAAGCAACTCACCGTTGCCGTTCCAGGATCGCGGCTGCACAAGCAGCGCGACAAAGGGCTCAGCATCCTGAACCCACTGCAAGTGGTACTCCTCGATTTGTCTTTCGCCCTCGGTAATAACGAAATTCAGCGCGTTCAGGTCGGCTTGCCCGAGCCAACCACCGACGGAATCGGCGACGCAACACAGCCGCACACGGCGCTCGCCGGACTCGGAAATCTTATCCGTCGCGACTTCCAGTGAAAGAGTCGCGGTAAATTCCGAACTGCCACGGCTGGTTCTGAGTTCCTGCTTCACTCGCTCGGCCAGGCTCAGTTCGTCGCCGCTGGCCTTGGCCGCCACCTTTTCCACCATCTCCAAAAACCGCGGATCGCGCGCCTGGCCGATCGCCCAAAGGGCAGCCCGCCGAAACATTTCGTCCTCATGGCGCAACATGGAGTACATGGTGGCAGCGGCCGAAACGTCGCCGATTTTGTGCAACGCGAGCGCCGCATTCGCCGCAACCCGGTGATGCGGATCGTGCAAAGCCGACCGGAGGAGTTCTTCCAACCCTTCGGCCCGCACATCCCACAAGCCTTCGATCGCGTTGGCCCGTATGCGCGGATTTTCATCTTCCAGTTGCTGCCGCAGCCACTGCGGATCGCGCGTCAATCGCCCGACCATGAGCGTCAATTTCGACCGCACCCGGCCTTCCAGATGCTTCAGATGAAGAATGTGCCCCAACAGCCGTGGGGGAGCGCACACCGATTCCAGCACCGTTAGCACTCGCACGACTTGGTCCGGGGTGGAAGCGGCGCCCGACTTCACGAGTTCGACCAGTTTCTTGTCGAAATCGGGGTCTTCTTCCAGGGCGATCTTGGTCACCCGGCAGGCCTGCCGCAAATCGAATTGATTGGTGTCCGCGATCAGCGTAGCCAACGATTTGCCCCGGCTGAGCACACGGATGATTTCCCGCCGCTGCTGTTCGGCATGGGTTTGGCCCGGCATCGCCGTTTTCGCCGGCACACCGGCTTCCAGTGTTACAGTGGCCGACCGACCGTATTCGCCGCCCGTTCCCGCCGCTGCGCTCTGTTCTGCTGTCGGGGCAGCCCCCGGCGTCACAGCTTGCGCCATAGTTCGTCGCTCCAGTTCAGATCCAAAAACTTACCGCTACTCCAAGTAGTGGCTTTTCAGTCCGTTACGGCTCAACAAATTCAACCAAAGTGACTCGGAAAACTCCGTACTCTGAGTCGAATGCCAGCTTGCATGCCGTCACAGCGTGGCAGATCCGCATGGCATAGTCTTCGCCGCGCACCACCGAGGGCATCGACAATTGGACCACCGGCGGCAGAACCGCCTTTAGATTCCCGCCGATCATGTTCGCCAACTCACCGAAAGCATCGCAGACGTCCTCATTGACTTCGCTGGGCCGTTCGACTCCTAACAATCGTTTGGTATATTCGAAAGTCTGATCCGGGGTGCACTCGATGCGCAAGGCACCTTTCCACGACCCGACGAAATGAACCGCGGCCGTCAGGACCGGTGAAGAGCGTTCTAACGGCGCTTCCACCCTTTCCACATACATGCGCAGCATCGATTCAAAAACGTCTACCACAATCTGCTGCGTTTCGGCTTCGTACGTTTGTGTTAGACACCCTGTCTCCATAAGAGTTCCTTTACTTTTTCCTGTAGAACGACGCCCCGTCAATGGCGGTTCGTTCAAAGGCGTCGCTCAGATTCATGGTGGTTTCCGCCGCCCCCATCAGCAAATAGCCGCCGGATGCCATGGTTTTAGAAATCTCTTGCAGAATGTTCCGCTTGGTATCCATGTCGAAATAAATCAGCACATTTCTGCACAGCACGAAATCGCAGCCATTCATCATCCGCATGGAATGCCGCAAATCGAACTTTTCGAAGCGCACCATTTTTTGCAGTATTGGCTTCACGCGCCATTCCAGATCGTGCCGCTCAAAATATTTGACCAGATGCGTCGCCGGCAGACCGCGGTTTACTTCTATCTGCGCGAAGGCCCCAATGCGCGCGCGCTCCACCATCTTTTCGTTGAGATCGGTTCCCAGAATGTCGATACTCCAGTCCTGTAATCCCATCTCACAGAGCATCATCGCCAGGCTATAAGCTTCCTGCCCCGAGGAAGACGCCGCCGACCAGAACGAAAGCTTTTTCGATTGCTTGCGCGCCTCCACTAGGGGCGGCAACAGCGTGCTTCGCATGACCTTGAAGGGAATAATATCGCGGAAGAAAAGCGTCTCGTTCGTGGTCATTGCTTCCACCACGTCTTGCGACACGCGCCCTCCGTTCGTGGCCCGGATCAGGGCACAAAGATCGTTAATCGTTTTCAGGTGTTCTTTGCGAACGATCGGTATCAAGCGCGCTTCCAGCAAGTAGTGCTTGTTCTCATCCAGCACTATTCCCGACGTGCGGTAAACATGCTGCTGTAGAAAATTGTAGTTATCCGGGGTGATTTCGCCTGCGTTTGCTACCGTTGTTATCATTGCTGTTCGACCCTATTCCCTAAAGGTGCCTCTGGATTTCCGTAACCACGCATCGCAAATCCACTATTGAATCCGCGAGTCCGGCGCCCACCACAGCTCCTGGCATGCCCCAAACTACGCTTGATGCTTCATCCTGAGCCACCACGTAACTGCCCACCGCCCGCAGTCTTTCAATACCGCGCAAGCCGTCTCGTCCCATCCCGGTGAGAATCACGGCCATCGCGCCACCGCCGTAGACGTCCGCGGCGGACCGAAACATCACATCCACCGCCGGCCGGCAGGAGTTCTCCGGTTCCGATTGATCGAGCGAAATAACAATCGCCGTCCCTTTTCTTGTCACCTTCATGTGATAGTCTCCGGGCGCTATGTATATATTGCCGTCCTCCACCAACATCCCCTCGGACGCTTCCCGCACTCGCAGTTTCGTCAAGGTTTGCAAGCGTTCCGCTAAGAGCCGGGTGAAAACCGGCGGCATATGCTGCGTAATGAAAATCGGCTGCCGGAAATTGTTGGGCAGCATGGGCACCAATGTCGCCAGCGCGGGCGGACCACCGGTGGATACGCCGATTACCACTGCCTGACAAGCGGTTCTGGCCTTGGGCGGCGCCGCCCGCGCCGGAACTCTTACACCGTTGGCCGCCCGCGGCAACTGCACCGCCTCTTTTTCCGGTCCCAACGAGAAGAATTGCTTGAACTTCGGCACCAACTCACTGCGCAGCCTTGCCATCGACTGATCGAGCGATCCCGAATTCGCCACCTTCGTCACATAATCATTGGCCCCTAACGTTAGCGCCTCAAGCGTAATCGAAGCGCCACGCTCCGATAGCGTGCTAAACATGATTACAATCAAATCCGGATAACTCTTTCGGATATGCCGCAGCGTTTCCAGGCCATCCATTTCCGGCATCTCAATATCCAGCGTCACTACATGCGGCCTTACCAGCGGAATCATTTTCAAAGCGATTGATCCGTTCGCCGCACTACCCACCACGTCCACCTGCGGGTCTTCTCCCAAGGCATGGGTTACCAGCCGCCGAATGATCACCGAATCGTCAACCACCAGCGCCCGAATGCGCTCCCCTGGCGCCAACTTCCTTTTGGAACTCTTCGTCAAACCGTTTGTTCCTGAATTCCTAACAGCATCAGCCGCTCAACAATAATTTCGTCGGTGAATGGCTTCATGATGTAATCGTTCGCCCCGGCGTCCAGCGCCTTTAGCATTTGCGAGGTCTCGGTCTCCGTGGTGACCATCACAATTGTCATGTTGTCGTACTTCGTGTCCGCGCGCACACTCTCTACGAATTCCAGCCCGTTCATGACCGGCATGTTCCAATCCACCAAGGCCAGCGAAATCAACGGCGTTGCGCGCAACACATCCAAGGCAACTTTGCCGTTTTCCGCTTCGCTCACCTTGAAGCCCAGTTGGCTGAGCTTCTTGCCCAGAATCGACCGAATTGTCCGGGAATCGTCTACCACTAGCGCTCGCCGCACCGCTTCACCTCCGTTCCAATGTTCTTTTGAAAAACCCGCGCAAGACGGGCGCGGTGCCGGGCTTGCCGCCCAAAGCCTGAGGGTATTTCTTTGCTGTTTGGCGGCGCGCAGCCGCGCCCTTTGCGCTTTTGAAAAACCCGCGCAAGACGGGCGCGGTGCCGGGCTTGCCGCCCAAAGCCTGAGGGTATTTCTTTGCTGTTTGGCGGCGCGCAGCCGCGCCCTTTGCGGTTATCCATGGGTTCGCCACCTGGCACTAATTGATACTTCCCGAATTTTGGCCGTCCAGCAAAAATATTCTGCTTGTTTTCACTCATGTCAGCGAAGGGAATCTCATTCTCAAGAAAAGCAAATGCGTCCGCTGCCGGCAGGCACTTTTGAGCGGGAATCATTTAACTGTTTCCTTCTCTGAGTCCTTTATCGGCGGTTGGGGCATATGACGCTAGCGCAATCAAATATTTTTATGCCTAAACCCCACTGAGCACCTCTGCTAGGCGGGGCCTAGGCTTAGGCCGCCTCTGCCGGGCCATCTGCTTGAGGTTCTGAGCGGGTGTTCGTGCGCGGGGAAAACCGGGACAGTCCGCTCGCGCTGTGAACCGCTGTCTTGGCTTGGGGCGCGGCGGTCGCGCGGGTACAGTCCCGGTTTTCGCATCTCGGACCGGAGAAGCAGGCGCTTCGACAAATGTTGTGCTGCGGTGCAGCCCTACACCTTGAATTGCCCAATCAACCCCTGTAGCGTTTGCGCCATTTCGCTCAGTGCCACCGCCGCTTTTTGGGTCTGCAAGGCGCCGTCGGTCGTATTCTGGGCCGCCGTCGCTACTCCGGTGATATTACGTGCAATTTCCGTAGTCCCCTTCGCCGCCTCGGATACGTTTCGACCGATTTCGTTCGTGGTGGCCGTCTGCTCTTCCACTGCGGAAGCGATGGTGCTAGATACATCGTTGATCTGGTTGATGATGGCGCTAATTTCCCCAATGGCAGAAACCGCTGCTTTACTATCGCCCTGGATGGCTTCGATTTTCTGGCCGATTTCTTCCGTCGCTTTGGCGGTTTCCTTCGCCAGTTCCTTCACTTCGTTGGCCACCACGGCGAATCCCTTGCCGGCTTCGCCCGCGCGCGCCGCTTCAATCGTCGCATTCAACGCGAGCAGATTGGTCTGCTGGGCTATCGAGGTAATCACCTTAATCACCTTGCCGATCTCCACGCTCGATTCGCCTAATTTGGCAATCGTATGATTGGTGGAATCGGCCACGCCCACCGCGTTGCGGGCTACCCGCGCGGCTTCGTTCGCACTCTTGGCAATTTCGCGGATGGAGGCCAGCATTTCTTCGCTGCTCGCCGCCACCACGCCTACATTTTTCGAAACCTGCTCACTTGCCGCGCTCACCACCGTCGCTTGGGTGGCCGTTTCCTCCGCGTTCCCCGCCATCTGTTGACTGATCGCGTTCAACTGTTCCGAGGCAGCGCCCACTGAATGTGCGCTTTGCGCGGTTTTGCGCAGATTGGCGCGCAGCCCTTCGAATAAAATCCGCAAGCCATTGCCGACTCGTCCCATCGGATCGTCTCCGGTGACCGCCAGTTCCCTGGTCAGGTCGCCCGCTGAAGCCGCCTGGACCGCCTCGAGCGTTAGGTTGACTTTTCGCTCCAGATCCAGTGCCGCTATTTTCTGCGCGGTAATGTCGATGGCGAAGTTCACAACTTTGCATGGTTTACCGCTCAGATCGAAAATGGGGTTAAAAGATCCGCGAATCCAGATTTCCCGGCCACCTTTGCCAATTCGTTTGTAGTCGCCGGTTTGATGTTCGCCACGATTCAGTCTGGCCCAAAAATCCGTAAAATCGGAGCTGCGCTGGAATTGGTCGTCTACCAGAAGACTGTTATTCCTGCCCTTTAATTCGTCCAGCGAGTAGCCGAATAAACGCAGAAAGTTGTCGTTGGCATCCACAATGGTTCCGTCCATTTTATATTCGATCACCGCCTGCGCGCGGCTGATGGCTTCGATCTGGGTTGACGATTCCAGGGCCTTCTGTTTTGTCTCCGTCACATTGCTTTGAATGGAGACGAAGCGCTCCAGCTTGCCATCTTTGTCCTTTACCGGGTTAATCGCCAGCGAAACCCAATAGGATTCGCCGTTTCTGTGGTAGTTCAGAATTTCACAGTAAATCGGCACTTGCCGGCTCAGCGCATCGCGGATCTGCCGTTTGGTGGCCGGATCGGTGAGCGGCCCTTGCAAGAAATCGCCCGGCTTCTTGCCTTTGACCTCTTCGAAAGTGTAACCGGTCATCTTGGTGAAGCCGGGGTTTACGTATTCGATTTTCTGGTCGGCGCCGGTAATGACCACTGAATTGTCGGTCTCGTTTGCGACCAGCGACAACATCGCAATCTCGCGCCGCTTGCCGACTTCGGCGGTGATGTCCATGGCAAACTTCACGACTTTAAACGGCTTTCCATTCAAATCCAAGATGGGGTTGTAGGAAGCCTGCAGCCAGACTTCCTTGCCGCCCTTACCCAGGCGGTGGATTTCGCCGACCTGGTTTTCACCACGATTCAACGCGGCCCAAAATTCGCGGTATTCCGGGCTACGCTTGTAGGCTTCGTCCAGGAACATGCTGTGGTGCTTGCCCTTTACTTCGGCCAGCGAGTAACCCAACAATTGCAAGAAATTATCGTTCGCGGTGATAACTGTGCCGTCCATTTGGAATTCGGCGACCGCTTGCGCCTTGCTGATGGCGGCGATCTGGCCTTCGTAGTCGGCATTCTGCAACTTCTCGGCAGTCACATCGGTGGCGAACTTCACCACCTTCATCGGCCGGCCGGCCTCGTCCAGAATCGGGGTATAAGTGGCCTGCAGCCATACCTCCCGGCCACTCTTGGTTATCCTCCTAAACTCCGCGGTCTGCGGTTCGCCGCGATTCAACTTGGCCCACAAGTCGCGGTACTCGGCGCCGTTGCGATCCGCTTCCGAGACGAACATGCTATGAGTTCTGCCGACAATCTCATCCAAGCGATAGCCCATTAGCTTGGTGAAGTTTTCGTTAGCGGTGACAATCGTTCCATCCATCTCAAACTGGATTGTCGCCATGGCGGCGCTGATGGCGCCCAACACGCCCTGTGCGATGCGCAACTCGGTGACGTTCGCCCATTCCAGCGTATTGCCGGTGTAGTTGCCGGCGGGATCCAAAATGGCCGTGACCGACAAGGAGAACTTGAGCGGCCCGACCGTGATCTCCGCCCGGTGGGGAAGGTTTTTGGGGTCCGACAACATCCGCCGCTGGTAGCTCGGATTCTTATGAAACATATCGATGCAGGAACCGACAATGGCCCTCTCGTCAAAGGACGGCCACACCTTGCGGAAATCCGCAGCGTGCTTGGAGAGCAGTTGTCGAGTGGCATCGTTTACATAAGTGACAATGAAGTCGCGGTCCACCATCATTACGGCCGTGGTCACGTTATCGACAATGCGCTGGTAGCTGAACGCTTCCGCCTTGAGTGCCTCTATCTCCGCCGCTTCTTTTCCGCCACGGGCGGCACTCTTGACAGGTGCCTCACGGGTGTCGCCTGTACGGGAGCTGCGCCCCGCCGCACTCTTCCGGGAGCTTGTCGATTTTGCGTCCCCAGTTAACCCTTCGCTGGCCTCGCTTGGGTCCGCCACTGCAACGTTGGAAGGCTGGTTGTCCGAATACTTGTTTGCCATTTCAAAAATCTTTCCTTCTCTGTAGCTAAGCTTTTTCCTTAAACCTTAAATTGGGCCATGACGGCTTGCAGCGTCCGGGCCATTTCGCTGAGCGCGACCGCCGCTCTTTGGGTCTGTAACGCGCCGTCGGTGGTGTTCTGCGCCGCCGTCGCTACTCCGGTTATGTTGCGGGCGATTTCAGTGGTCCCCTTCGCCGCTTCCGAGACGTTTCGTCCGATTTCATTCGTGGTGGCCGTCTGCTCTTCCACTGCCGAAGCGATGGTGCTGGATACGTCGTTAATCTGGTTGATGATGGCGCTGATTTCGCCAATGGCCGAAACCGCCGCTTTGCTATCGCCCTGGATGGCTTCGATTTTCTGGCCGATTTCTTCGGTGGCTTTGGCGGTTTCTTTCGCCAGTTCCTTCACTTCGTTGGCCACCACCGCGAATCCCTTGCCGGCTTCGCCGGCGCGCGCCGCTTCAATGGTCGCGTTCAAGGCAAGCAAATTGGTCTGCTGCGCGATGGAGGTAATCACTTTGATCACTTTGCCGATCTCCACGCTCGATTCGCCTAATTTGGCAATCGTATGATTGGTGGAATCGGCAACGCCGACGGCATTGCGCGCGACCCGTGCCGCCTCGTTCGCGCTCTTGGCAATTTCGCGGATGGAGGCCAGCATCTCTTCGCTGCTCGCGGCCACCACGCCGACGTTCTTCGACACTTGCTCGCTCGCCGCGCTCACCACCGTTGCCTGGGTTGCCGTTTCCTCCGCGTTCCCCGCCATTTGCTGGCTGATCGCGTTCAATTGCCCGGACGCCGATCCCACTGATTCGGCGCTCGCCGACATTTTCTTGATACTGCTCCTGAGATTTTCGATGAACCCGCGCAAGCTTCCGCCCACCCGGCCCATGGCGTCGTCTCCGAACACCTGTGGTTCCTTTGTCAGGTCTCCTGACGAAGCCGCCTGCACTGCTTCCAGCGTCAAGTTGACTTTGTGGTCGAGTTCAAGCGCGGCCGTCTTCTGCTGGGTGATGTCCACCGCGAACTTCACCACTCGCTGCGGCTTGCCCGCTTTATCCAGAATCGGTGTGTAATAACCCTGCAGCCACAGCGGCTTACCGCCTTTACCCACTCGCCGATACTCTGCGTTTTGATACTCGCCGCGGTTGAGCCGATTCCAAAAGTCGCGATATTCGTTCGTGTTGCGGTCTTCTTCGCTCACGAAAATGCTATGGTGGCGCCCAACGATCTCGTCCAGCCTGTAACCCGTTGCCTTCAGGAAGTTCTCATTAGCTGAGGTGATAGTGCCATCCATCTGGAAGGTGACCACCGCTAAGGAGCGGTTGACGCCCAGCATCTGCCCTTCGTAGTCGACGTTTAGGGCTTCTTTTTTGCGCAACTCAGTGACGTCCGCCCATTCCAAAATGTTGCCATTGTATGCGCCCTCCAGGTCGTAGCTGGCACTCACGCAAAGCGAAAACTTGAGCGGTCCAACGGAGATATCGGCCCGGTGCGGCAGGTTGCGCGGATCTGCTAACATGCGCCGCTGATAACTCGGGTTCGAATGGAACGAATCGATACACATGCCCAGAATGTTTTTGTCGTTGAAGTTGGGCCAGACTTTGCGGAACTCGGCAGCGTGGTTTGCCAGCAGTTGCTTAGTCGTTTCGTTGACATAGGTAACAATGAAGTCGCGATCCACCATCATGATCGCGGTAGCGGCATTGTCCACGGCTCCCTTCAGCATCACGGCTTCGCGCCTGGTGCGCAGAACCGGCGTGATGTCGCTCGCAAACTTAACAACCTTGTATGGCTTGCCGGCCTGATCCAGAATCGGCGTATAGGCAGCCTGCAGCCAAACCTCTCTGCCGCCCTTAGCAATCCTCTTAAACTCGGCCGTTTGAAACTCGCCGTGGTTTAGGCGAACCCAAAAGTCGCGGTAGGCGAGGCCGTTGCGATCTGTCTCGGTCAAAAACATGCTGTGGTTACGCCCGGCAATTTCGTCGAGCCGGTAGCCCATGGTGCGCAAGAAGTTTTCGTTCGCGGTAATGATCGTTCCGTCCATCTTGAACTCGATCACGGCTTGCGACAGGTTGATACCTTTAATCTGGCCTTCCCAGTTCTGGCGGTCTAAAACCTCTTTTGTGATTTCCGTGGCGAACTTAACGATTTTGTACGGCTTTCCGCGCTCATCCAGCACTGGCGTATAAGAAGCCTGGAGCCAAACTTCGCGGCCGCCTTTGGCAATCCTTTTGAATTCCCCGGATTGAAACTCTCCGTGATTCAATCGAGCCCAAAATTCCCGATAAGCCGGGCTGTTGCGGTCCTCGTCCGTGACAAACAGACTGTGCGGGCGGCCGGCGATTTCATCGAGCCGGTAACCCATCACCTGCAGGAATTTTTCGTTTGCCGTGAGGATCGTTCCGTCCATCTTGAACTCGATCACGGCTTGCGACAAATTGATCGCTTTGATCTGCGCTTCCCAGTTCCGGCGGTCCTCCACGAGCGCGGTGACGTCTGTCGCGAACTTTACAACTTTGTATGGCTTTCCAGTCTGATCCAGAATCGGGGTGTAGGATGCCTGCAGCCAAACCTCTCTACCACCCCGGGCGATGCGCTTAAATTCAGCGGTTTGAAATTCTCCACGGTTCAAACGTGCCCAAAAGTCGCGATATTCCCTGCTCTCTCTGTATTCCTCGGTCGTGAACATGCTGTGAGGTTGTCCGGCAATTTCATGGAGCCGGTAACCCATCATTGTCAGGAAGTTTTCGTTAGCGGTAAGGATGGTGCCGTCCATCTTGAACTCGACCGTGGCTTGCGCTTTGCTGATACCCGCCAGCAGCGCTTTCAGTTCTTGGCTCTGGAGCAACTCGCGCAAGACGGGCGCGGTATCACCGGCGGCGCGCGAAGAACCTCCGGCGGTTTCGGCAGTCCGGGCGCTTCTGCTCCCGCCGCTTTTCTTTACGTTCGAGGGGCTAACAACGCTATGACTCTTGGCTTCGTGTGCCGGCTCGGCCTCCGCCAACGCCACGTTTGAGGTTTCTTTTTCCGA
>Ga0302319_10012513_pt1 | contig 15998 bp, 16 predicted proteins | sample Bog_T0_2_FD_203319 | JGI IMG/M metagenome (GOLD analysis project Ga0302319, IMG submission 203319) | Peat permafrost microbial communities from Stordalen Mire near Abisko, Sweden - Bog_T0_2 | ecosystem: Environmental > Terrestrial > Soil > Wetlands > Peat | place: Sweden: Abisko, Stordalen Mire...
ACGAGCACCGTGTAATCTGCGTTCGACAGATTCGACGTGCACTGCAACTGCTGCTCGAGCCGTGACTGGAGAACCTCCTGCATCTGCATGAAGTCGTGCCACGCCTGGCCTTTTCGGGCGTCGAGACTTCTCGCAACTCGCATGGTCAGGATTCTAGCATTTTGGGTTGACATATCATCTCATCGTGCGATTCGGATACGCCTTCACAAGGTGCATCCAACAAGAACGTCGCGCGTGTTGGAGGTCGAGAGGTTGCGAATCTGATGCGCGTTTTCTGCAAGGGGCGCGTAACACCCTTCTTTTCCTGAGAATTCGTGCCACGGGCATCCCTCAATGGGATTCGGGTAACGGACAGAATGTCAAGAGTTTGAGAGAAAGGCAGTTGTCAATGGTCAGGAAGTTTTTTGCCGAACTGCTCGGCACCTTTATTCTCGTCTTCTTCGCGGTGGGAGTCGCGACCTTGATGTTCGGCTTTAGGTTCGACGGAGGAAGCGTCGCGGCTGGCGTGGTGGCGACGGCATTCACCTTTGGTCTCACCTTGATGGCCCTCGCGTACGTACTTGGCCCGATCTCGGGTGCGCACGTGAATCCCGCCGTGACTATGGGCGCCTTTCTCGCGGGGCGAGTGTCGGCCCTTGATGCAGTTGTTTACTGGGTCGCGCAGTTCGTCGGAGGTATTCTCGGAGCGTTGTTGCTCTGGGCCGTGTTCGACCAGTCGCCGTATTATCACCGCTCAGTCGAGGGTCTCGGTACCGACGGCTACGGTTCTGCCTCGCTCGTGCACATCAGTGGCGGCGGTGCATTCCTCGTCGAGATAATCCTGACGGCCACCTTCGTCTTCGTGATACTTGGCGTGACGAGCAAATACGGCAACGCAGCGGTCGCCGGGGTGGTCATTGGTCTCACACTCACGGTGATTCACCTCATAGGCATTCCCCTTACGGGCACGTCAGTCAACCCCGCGCGAAGCTTGGGACCGGCGCTGATCGTCGGAGGCCAGGCCCTCAGCCAGGTGTGGCTCTTCCTCGTGGCGCCAATGGTCGGAGGCATCGTCGCTGCCATTGTCTATCGACTCATCTATCCGTTCGAAAAAGAAACCGAAACCGTCGTGGTGGTCGAAGTCGTCGAGTAACGGCACGTCGTGAACTACTCGCACGTCGTGAGTGTGATCGAAACCGATGCGCGCCAACGGCGTTGGGGTTTACTTCTTGACGCTGGTCGTCGTTCGCGGCTCGGGAGCGCGACTGAGTTTTGAAGGCCACCAGTTCCAACGGCTCAGGAGTACCACCGTGGCGGGCACCAGCAGGGTACGCACGAAGAACGTATCCATCAAGATGCCGATCGCGAGACCGGCACCAATATCGGTTATCTGTCCGCCGCCTCCGGCGACCGCCAGGACGCCGAACGTACCCGCGAGGACCAGTCCGGCGGAAGTGACCGTCGGGCCTGTAATACCCACCGCGCGCGACACGGCTTCGCGAAGCGGAAGTTCTCGGGCCTCTTCGCGTATTCGCGTCATGACAAGGATGTTGTAATCCTCGCCGAGCGCCAGGAGGAAGATGAACATCAAGAACGGCAAGATGAACGTCAATCCTTTCTGACCGCCGATATCGATGAAGAAGAGCGTCGAGATGCCCAACGCCGCGATGTAGGAGAGCGCGACACTCACGATCAGATATAGCGGGGCGACGACACTCCGCAACACCAAACCGAGCAACAGACCGATTGCCAGGATGGCGATGGGAAAGACGCGCAGGAGGTCACGATCAGACGCCCCACTTACGTCGTAGAGTCCCGCCGCTTCACCGGCGACGCCCGAGTCAGTTGCTCCCGATGCGTGCGCCGCCTTGGTGGTGGCGACGCGAATTTGAGGCACGGCTTGGAGCGCTTCAGTGGACTGCTGATTACCGGCGCGAAATGTTGTCTGGAAGGCAACGGTGAGCCCGTTGGCGCTGACGTACTGGGCACTCGAACGGTAAGCCTCGTAGAGCGCGATGGGCACCTTGATCGAGGTTGGTTCGAGCACTGGCAGCCTCGACGGCGCGCCGAGTTCTTGGTACAACTGGGTGAACTGCGCGGGGGTCAGGCTCGAGCCGTTGGCGTTGAGGGGTCCGGTGATGCGACTGAAGTCTCCCGACCCGCTCAGCGACTGTTGAGCCTTGATCACCTCACTGGGATTGGTCCAAACGGGCGTGGTGTAGCGAAAGCCGACGTCGCCGGGGTTCGCGCTCGCGTGGGGGAAGTGCGCCGCGACGATGGCGTTACCCTGAGCGGTGTTGGTGCCAGCGGGTGCGTTCGTGCTCCCGCCGAACCCACCGGAGTGGTAACCCAACGCGAACGACGCGAGACCAATGAACAACACGAGTCCGATGCCGAGGGTGACCGCGGGTCGGCGAACGAGCCGCACCGCAATGGTTCCCCAGACCCCGATCTTGGATTCGGTCTTGACGACTTTCGTGGGCCAGAACACGGCGCGACCGAAGATGGCGAGCAACGCGGGTAGCAACGTGAGCCCCGCGAGGAGCATGACTCCGACACCCACCGCGAGAGGTACCGCGAGGCTGTTGTAGACGCCAAAGGTCGCAAAGAGAAGTGTCAACAGTGCGAGGATGACGGTCCCCGCGGAAGCGGATATTGACTCACCGACGCGAACGAGAGATTGAGAGACGGCTTCGCGGGGATCAAGACCGCGGCGGATCTCCTCGCGAACGCGAAAGACCAGGAACAGACCGTAGTCGGTGCCCGCGCCGAGCAGAAGAATAATCAGCAACAGCGTGGTGATCTCGGAGATCTTGATGCCGTGGGCTCCGAGCACCCCGATGAACCTCATCGAAATCACTAACGCGAAGATCGCGGGAAGCAACGTGAGAATCGGCGCGAGCAATGAACGGAAGATGAGAAAGAGCAAGACGAGGATGAAGAGGAACGAGAAGAGCTGCACCGTGCCGCCGGTCTTGTTCGAGCCCGCCGCGTTCGCGACCGCGGACGCGACTTCACCCGCCAGGTGGTACTCGAGTCCCGCGGGTGCGCGCGCTTGGGCGAACGTACTCGCGATGTCGTCGACGACGGTCTTAGTGCCGGAATCGTCGTTCTGGCTGACGTTTGCTTGCACTAGTAATTCAGTCACCTTGCCGTCGGACGACGTGGCGACCTGCTTGACCGAAATCACCTTGGTGACCTTGGCGGCCGCCTTGATTTCCTTTTCGATCGAAACCTGATCCGTCGAGGAAAGCGGCGCGTTGTTTCGCGAGGCGATGATGAGGATCTGACTCGAGGTGGACGCATTACCTTGAACCGGCGTGAGTAGCACGGCGGCCTGTTGGCTCGGCGCCGACGCCTGCAAGAAGTTGGTGTTGTTGTTATTGACCTCACTGCTCATCGAGGGCAGCGTCTTTGACGACACCACCGCCACGAGAATCCACACGACGAGCACGATCCAGCGCCAACGCACGACGACACGGCCAAGTCGATCGAAGAGTCTGTCCATTTCGGTTCCTTTACTTAATGCGACGTGGCGCGTGGTTGTCAGAAAGAGCGAGCGGCACGACGACTTCGTGGATGACGCGCCTGGCGAAGTCCTGGTCGGGCATTTCACCATGTGTCAGAAGGTGATCCATCATGAACGCGGGTAGCACCTTCATGAGCAGTTCGAGATCGCGCTCCGGGGCAATCTCGCCACGCGCAACTGCGCGATCGAACACCACTTTTAGCGCCGTATCTTCTCGTTCGAGAAAACGCTCGCGAAAGACCACTCTCAATTCGGCGTCGCGCGAGAGCGCGGTGATGAGCCCGAGCATAACGTGCGCGCTCATCCGCGCTTCCTGGTTGAAGAGTTGCGTGAGGCCGAAATCAAGGTCACCCTCGAGCGATCCGGTATCGAGAACCTCGAAATTCGGCTGCTGGGTGCCGAGTGCCTCAACGACGAGTTCGGCCTTGTTGGACCAGCGTCGGTAGATGGTTGCCTTGCTCGCGTGCGCACGTTCGGCGACGGCGTCAATGGTCAACTTGTCGTAGCCAATTTCAGCGAGTAGTTCGAGTGCCACGTTGAGCAATTGCGGCCCTCGCTCAGAGTCGAGTGGACGTCCACGATGCGAGTTCGCTTCGTCGTGGCGCGGTGCAATCATTTCGACCTTTCGAGAGCCCTCGGCGTCCGCCAAGAGTCATTTAGGTACGATACCGTTTCGTTTATGAAATCGAGCGCGCCGCGCGCCGCACCCTCAAACGGCGATTTCGAGGTTCGCTACGCCGACTCGTCTTCGGGACTCGTTAGTCGTACGACGGCTCGATACATTTGACGGTTGCTGGGTGGCGGCGGCAATCGTCCGCCACCCGGCGCCGCGAAAGCCTGAAGGAGGTAGGCAATGAGTCGAGGGGCCGACCTCGGTGCCACATCGCCCGTCGCTGCGAGGACCCCGGCGTTCGCCATCAGCAGAATTGGTAGATCCTCGGGCGCGAAGTCCTCGCGCAGCGCACCACAGGCCTTGGCCCTTTTAATCAGCGTCGAAAAATCCTCAAACGCTTGGATTCGCGCAGCTTCGAACCTTTTTACGGTGGGAAACGCCATGGTGAGTGCGTCGCTAAAACCGCGGTCGTTGGACTGCATGGTGCTCAGTGAGATGATGTACGCACAAAACCCGTGCCACGGATCGGGGTCATCAAGAGCCTTTCGCGCGCCCGTCGCGAACTGCCACATCTTATTTTCGAATGCGTAGGCCACAAGTTCGGTGCGGGTGGGGTAGCGGCGGTACAACGTCGCTACCCCAACTCCGGCCGCGCGCGCAATCTCATCCATCGTGACGTCGATACCACGTTCGGCGAAGAGGGATTGTGCGGCCTCGATGATCTTGAGGCGATTGCGCTCGGCGTCGGCCCGCAACGAGCGTTCTTCTCTTTCTGGTGCTCTCATCACGTTCGTAGTGTACCTAGCGAAGCGGACGTCATTCTCCGGTCCTTACTAACACCACGGGCGTTCGCGAGGCCACGCGCTTACGCGGCGTCGCCTCTGGACTGGACACGATCGCGCGCGGCAGACGGCGCGCTCTCGTTGACGTTCTTGCCCTTGCGCAAGGTCGCTTCGAACGACTCGGCGCCAAATCCCGCAATGCTTTCCGCACCTGCGAGGATTTCGACCGCATCTTCGAGTGGCGCGCCCGCTCCTCGCACCATCGCGACGAAGGCGCGATTTTCACGGTTGGAGAGCACGAGGATCGTCACGATCACCGCGACCAAGGTGAAGGCACCGCCTAGCACGATCGCGTCGCGAAAGCCTTGCGTGAGCGCGACGTGGACGGACTGGCCGCGCTCAAGTGCGTGCGCGGTTTGTGTCGTCGATATCGCCGTCAAGATCGCGAGGCCAATGGCGGTTCCCACTTGGGTCGTCGTGTTCAAGAGACCTGACGCGAGACCAGCTTCGTGGGGCGCGACCCCCGAGACGGCGCCCACGGTGAGACCAACGTAGGCGAGTCCCATGCCAAGTCCCATCACGATGATCGGACCAAGAGTCACGCTCACGTACGATCCGGTCGCGGTGATGAAGTGAAACCAGGCGAGTCCGGCGGTGACGACCACCAATCCAATGGTGGTGACTGGCTTGGGGCCAAAACGACTCACCAACTTCGAGGACATCGTGGCCGTCGCAATGAGCGCGACGTTGAGTGGCAGCGACGCAACACCCGCCTTCAGCGCGCTGTAACCGTGTACCTCCTGGAGATACAACGCGAGGTAGAACCAGATACCGAAGGTGGCCATCCCAAAGGCGAGCATCCCGAGATTCGCGCCCAAGATCGAACGCGAGCGAAAGAGAGAGAAGCGCACCAATGGGTTCGTCGTGCGAAGCTCGATCCCTGCGAAAGCGAGAAGTAGCACGACGCCCGCTGCGATGAAGGCCCAAGAATTCGGCGATCCCCAACTCTTGTTGCCCGCCTCAACGAAGCCGTAGACGAGCGACGAGACGCCCAGCACGACAGCGGCAGCGCCTGGAATATCAAACGAACCCGTCGTGTTCTCGCCACTCGCCTCGGGAAGAAGCTTGGGCGTGAAGATGAGAGCGGCGACGACAATGGGAATGTTCACGAAGAACACCCAACGCCAATTGATGCCCGTCGTGAGTATGCCGCCGAGTATCAAGCCCGCCGCGCCGCCGGTGCCGCTTACCGCACCCCAAATTCCTAATGCCTTGTTGCGCTCATCGCCATCGGTGAAGATCACGGTGAGTAGTCCCAGGGCCGCCGGGGCGACCAACGCCGCGCCGGCACCTTGGACGAAGCGCGCCGCGACGAGGAATCCGAACGACTGGGCGAGTCCGGTGCCGAGCGTCGCGATTCCAAAGAGTGTGGTACCGAGGAAGAACAATTTTCTGCGGCCAAATCGGTCGCCTAGTCGACCTCCGAGAAGTAAGAGCCCGCCAAACGTCAAGAGATAGCCGTTGGCGACCCAACTAAGCGTGCTTTGACTCGTGACGTGAAACTGATTGTGGATCGCGGGTAACGCCACCGTCACGATCGACGCGTCCAAAATCAGCATGAATTGCACGCTCACGAGCAACGTGAGTGCCCAACCTTTGTGCAAGGTAGATGGTGTGGTTGACGACATTCTGGCCTCCAATAAGTGGAATAGTTTCTCCGATTAGGGCAGTATATGGAGTATTTCATCCACTTGTCAAGATATGCGGACTTTTTTTCGGGTGTTTTTCGCCAACCAAAAGGGACTGAGTTGGAGCTGAGTCAGCAACGCCCTCAAACCCTTCGACGAACGCTGAAATCGCTGCGACCGCCAAACGGGTCAATCGGATTTTTTGGAGGGGTCACGTCCTGTCGTTCGAACGAGTGAGACAGTTCGTTATCCGTTCGTTTGATCCGAGCGCAGTGCTAGCGAGCACTGCGTTGGCGGGTCAGTGACCGATGTCCAGGAGTGCGAGTGTGTCTTTCACCGCACTGGCGTCGCGTGCGTGAATTCGATTTGGTCGCGAGAAGCGACATGAACGCTTTCACGAGAGCGACCATAAACTGAAGACGTCGCTCGAGCGTGATTTAAGGCGTGGAGCAATGTTGCTTTGTCATGTACTACGACTCACTTGGTCGAGCGAATTGTTTTTCGATGAGTTCGGCGTTGCGTGAACCCTGCGACGCAACAGTTCCTCGAAAGTAGGAGGGCCATAATGAATGTCGATGACTTTGAGTTCGGACTGGACTCGTTCGTCGTTCCAAGTCTTGACGCGAACGGCGATGTGCAGCGCGGCGATGTCACAATTCGCAACACGGTCGAGGAAGCGGTCCTCGCGGACGAAGTAGGAATTGACTCCTATAACATCGCCGAACATTATCGGCCCGACTTTATGGATTCGGCGGGCGACGTCATTCTCGCGGCCATCGCGGGACGCACGAGGCGAATTCGACTGGGCACCGCCGTCACGGTTCTCAGCACTCAAGATCCGGTTCGGATCTACAATCAGTTCGCAACCCTGGACGCGGTATCAAATGGTCGAGCGCAACTCGTCGTCGGACGAGGTTCGCTCACGGAGTCGTTTCCTCTCTTTGGCTATGACCTCAGCGAATACGAAGATCTCTTCGAAGAAAAACTTGACTTGTTGATGCGATTGCTGCGAGAACAGCCCGTCACGTGGTCGGGCAAGTACCGACCTGCACTCGACAATCAGTATCTCTACCCACCGCTACCCGAAGGGAACATCCCCACTTGGGTTGGAGTTGGCGGTAGTCCCCAGTCCGTCGTGCGCGCTGCGCGTTACGGCTTGCCGTTGATGTTGGCCGTGATTGGCGGAAACCCGCTTCGTTTCAAGCCTTACGTCGAGCTCTATCATCGCGCACTCGCAGAATACGGCTTCTCACCGCGGCCCGTGGGAATGCATTCGCACGGCTACGTAGCACGCACCGATGAAGAAGCCGTCGAGATTCAGTATCCTCACTGGGCCTACACCTGGCAGCGCGCGGCGAACGAGCGTGGCTGGCGCGCGCCAACGCTCGAGGGCTTCAAGATGGAAATAGAAAAAGGATCGTTGTACGTTGGATCGCCCGAGACGGTGGCTATCAAGATGACGTCGATGATTCGCCAACTCGGCCTCAGTCGTTTCGACCTCTCGTACGCGACGGGACGAGTGCCGTTCGAGCAGCGACTTTCAACTATCGAGCTCTTTGGGCGCGAGGTCATCCCGCGCGTCAAAGAATTGCTCCGCGAAGCGAACTACGACCCAAATCCGAGCGACCACAACGTGTCAGTCGCGTCGGGCGACTGAAGTCATGACCTTACGCGACGTTGGTAAGCGACACCTCGGGATCATCGGTGCCGGAAAACTGGGCACGACCGTTGCCCGCGCGGCACTCGACGTTGGCTACGACGTCGCAATCTCCGGATCGAGCTCGGTAGAACGAATTTCGTTGATCGTCGACGTGCTCGCGCCCGGCGCGCGCGTCATGACCACATCCGAAGTAGTCGAACAATCAGAGGTCATTCTTCTGGCGGTTCCCGCGCATCGATTCCATGAACTGCCTCGCGATCTCTTTGACGGAAAGATCCTCATTGACGCTATGAACTATTGGGAGCCCATTGACGGGATCAACGAGGAACTCGCCAATGCACCGCGCGGCACCAGTGTGCTGGTTCAGGATTGGTTCCCGTCGGCGCGCGTCGTCAAGAGTTTCAATCAACTTGGTTACCACGACGTCGATGAAGACCGACGCTTGCCTTACGAGAAGGGACGTATCGCCATGGCCGTGGCGGGTGACGATGTCACTGCGGTCGCGACCACGATGAAGCTCGTCGATGAACTCGGTTTCGACGCCCTGAATGTCGGGCCGCTCGACGCGGGTAGGGCGCTGCAGCCTGATGGGGTGGTCTTTGGCGTCGCGCTGACCGCGAACGAGCTCTCGCGACTTCTTTGGGACGAGGCGAAACTCGCCTGAGTAGTGCGCGAGCCACCGTGGTCGCGACGACTTGGCTCACCGCGACTGTTCGACTGACGCCGTCCTAGCGGAGTGCGCAAAGCACGTCAGACGCCAAGAGCGCCACGTGATCGAGATCATCGACATCAAGAATCTGAAGGTAGACGCGTGATACTCCCAATTGTGCGAATTCCTCAAGTCGCGCGAGAACCTCAGTGGGGCTTCCAGCAAGTCCGTTCGCCTTAAGTTCGTCGACCTCGCGACCAATGAATGCGGCACGTCGAGCGACTTCTCGCTCATCGCGACCACAACACGCGACGAGTGCGACCGAGCGTACGAGAGAGTTGGATTCGCGCCCGGCCTCTCGACACGCCTCGTCGACTCGTTCGAATTGGGTTCGACAGAACTCCAGTGGGGCAAAGGGAATATTGAACTCATTCGCGAAACGCGCGGCGAGTTGAGGTGTTCGTTTGGGACCGTGGCCGCCGATGATGATCGGCGGGTGGGGCTTCTGAGTCGGCTTAGGAAGCGCCGGACTCTCCGCCAGGTGGTAATGCGCGCCCGAAAAAGTGAAGGTTTCCTCGAGGGGGGTCTGCCACAGACCGGTGATTATCGCGAGCTGTTCCTCGAGTTTGTCGAACCGCTCACCCACGTCGGGAAAGGGGATGCCGTATGCGGCGTGCTCCTGCTCGAACCAACCGGCACCGAGGCCGAGTTCCACTCGACCACCGCTCATCGCGTCGACTTGCGCGACACTGATGGCGAGCGGTCCTGGAAAGCGGAAGGTCGCCGAAGAGAGGAGCGTGCCGAGTCGAAGGCGAGCCGTGTCACGCGCGAGCGCGGCGAGCGTGATCCACGCGTCGCTAGGTCCTGGCAGTCCACTGACGTTGCCCATCTTGAGGTAATGATCGGAGCGAAAGAATGCGTCGAATCCTCCCTCTTCGCTCGCGAGTGCGAGGGCGAGAATTTGGTCGTAGGACGCTCCTTGTTGGGGCTCACAGAAAATTCGTAGGTCCATCGCAACGTCCTATCCCTAGTGAGGTGGTCCCCAGCCAATACAACCAGCCCAGTGTAGGCAGGACGACCATCTGACCTTCAAGTAGGACTGGTACTGACTCGAAAAGACGTTGCCACTTCAACGTTGAAACCGTAGGCTCGCGAGGACGGGAAGTTCGAAGCTCGCGTCAAGTCTCGTTGCGAGAGGAGTATTCATGGTCTTAGAAGAGGGTGCGTTGGCGCCCGACTTCACACTCACCGACGAATCTGGAAACGGTGTCACGCTTTCGCAGATAAACGAGCCGGTGGTACTTATTTTCTATCCCGCCGACTGGAGTCCCGTCTGCAGCGACGAGCTTTCCGTCTTCAGCGCGGCGCGCCGTCTTTTCGACGACCGCGGTGCTCGCTTGCTGGGAATCTCGGTTGACGGCATGTGGTGTCATCAAGCGTTTCGTTCACAAAGGAACCTCTCGTTCCCATTGCTCGCGGACTTTGAGCCAAAGGGAGCCGTCGCACAAAGCTACGGCGTGTATCGAAATGAGGACGGCATCTCAGAACGCGCCCTCTTCGTCCTTGATCGTACGAGACACGTCTCTTGGAAGGAGATCTCTCCTCTTGGAGAGAATCCTGGTGCCGACGGCGCACTGCGCGCGGTGGAGGCACTGTCGTGAGCGGCGCACAGCTCGCCGTTCCCGTGGGACCGGATGATCACGCGCGAGGTCCCAACGATGCGGCGATCACTCTGGTGGAGTATGGCGACTACCAGTGTCCATATTGTGGCGAGGCGTACTCCATCGTGGAAAAACTCCTTCGCGCACTTGGCGAAGACGTTCGACTCGTTTTTCGTAACTTGCCCCTCGTTGACGTCCACGTTCACGCCGAGGCGGCAGCGGAGTTGGCCGAAGCCGCCGCGATGCAGGACAAATTCTGGGAGATGCACGACACGCTGTTCGAGAATCAAGGCGACCTCAGTGACGCGGCGTTGTCGCGCTACGCCAAGACCGTTGGACTCGACGCCGATCGGGTCGCTCGCGACCTCGCGTCGGGCGATCCTCGTGCGCGCGTCGAGGCCGATTTCGAGGGCGCAATTCGAAGCGGCGCAAACGGAACACCGACGTTCTTCGTCAACGGTGATCGCTACGACGGATCGTGGCAGTTCGAGCCGTTCAAGAAATACCTGCAATCGCTCCTAAAGAACTGAACCGCTTTCGGTTGCGTGCGCCGGTGCGACGTGAGAACGCCCGCCTCGCGCATGTTCGCACGGGCGGGCGTTCGTCAGTTGTTATCGACGTTACTTAATGGTTGTGCATTTCGTCGTGCTTGTCGTCGTGCTTGTGGTCGTGGTCGTGGTCGTGCATCTTTTCATCCTCGCCCATCACGTCAGGTTCGTCGGGTACTTCGCCCTTCTTTCCCATGACGTCCGTGTCGAACTCAGACTCATCGTCCTCTCCCATCACGTCTCGTTCGTCGTCACTTGACGTCGTTGCATCATTCTTCTTATCCATATTTGATTTCCTTTCTTTCTGTCGCTGGCATCGTTTTGGTGGACGTAGCATCCGTAGTTTCGTCGGCGGAGTGAAATTCCACGTGAGTGATCGTCCCGCCGGTAATCGTGAAGGTCTGGCCGGAGTCGACCACCGTGTAGGTGCCTTCCTTGAGGCTCGGATAGACAGCGACGTACACGATGCCATCGGCCAAAACGCGTCTGCGCACGGCGCTGTGGGTTCGAGGCATCGTCAAGTCGTCCGGCTGGATGTCGATCTCGTAGCCGTTCAACATCGCGGGGACACGAAGCACCAATGCTCCGACGTCCCCGCCAATGTCGAGGACCACGCTGCCCTCCCTACTGGGGGAAAGTTGCGGTTCGGTCATAGGTCGCTCAAGCCGGAACTGCGTAACCGCTGTAGGGCGTGCCGAGATACGGGAAGCTCGGTAAAAACGTCAAGCCCGCACCCGTCACGCCATCAGTTGCGTCAGCGACGGCCGCGTCCGGGGTGAACGACTTGTCCACCAGCGGAATCGTCGCGCCCGCCAAGGCCATCAACTCAATGGTCACCACGTCGTCGATGATTCGTCGTCCGTTCGGAAAGCCCGCGACATCCCCACCAATGACCCCGAGAGGGTTCGGCGTGGTCGCAGCGGGAATCGCTACGTTGAGCCGGATCATGTCGGCTTGGGTGGTACCGGTCAACGTGGAGAACGTCGGGGACACGACACCGGCGGGAATTCCCGTGAGCAATATCGCCTCGAGGTCCGCGCGCGGCTTGGTGTACGCGGCGAGATTCGGAAACGCGCCCGGATAGAGCACGTTCAACAATGCCGACAGTTCCGGGTGTGCCACGCCGTTGGCGTAGTTCTTGTCGTCAACCGGATTCTGCGCGTTCCACTCGTCCTTCTGTGCCAATGGCACGAGGACCTCGTTGAAGAGCGGATTACCCATTCTCGAAACCTGGACGTAGGGACCCGTCTCGACACCCGTACCACCCTTGGTGTCGAGCACGCGTGCCTTGCGTCGGCTCGCCGTCGTCCAAATTCCCACGCTCGACGCGGCCGCGGCGGTGTTGCTAGGGACACTCCCGTTGGCGGTGATGTCACTAATGGGTACCTGAATGGCGATGCTCGATACGTTCACCTGCGCCGTTGAGTTGACGCCCGGTGCCGCGGCGAGTGCCGGCAGACCAAACGTCGCGTGCAGATTGGCAATCGGCCGTAAGTCACCGAGGTCAAAGATCGCGCCAAGGTCGACGAAGAACGCCTCGGCACGCTGGCCCACGAAGACACTTCGCCCGCCCCCCATGTCGTAGACGGCGTCCGCAGCCAGTGCCGCATAGTCCGGCGTCGACAACGGTCCGATGTTGCACGGTGGCACCACCAGATTCTGGGCGAGCACGTCCGAACGACCTCCGGCGACCCTGGTCACGCTGTAGAGCTGACGTCGGTTCCAATTTGTACTCGTCAGTGACTCGATCGGTCCATCGTTGTAAAGGAACGTCGAAGGAATCGTGTTCTCACTGTGGAAATTGAATTGGTAGATGACGTCGGACATGCCGTCACCGTTGTTGTCAATCTTTATCTCGTACAACACGTCGTCGCCGAACTCATAGAAGTTCGGTCCGGCGGCGGGTGCTTGTAACGGGATGTAGTTGGCAATCAGTGTGACGGTTCCCGCTTTGTCCGGACTGACGAAGGCGTACAGGTCAGTACTGTCGGCGGCCGGGTCTTTGGCTATTTCTGGTGCTTCGCGATGGGATGACATAATTTCTTCTCCTATCGCGACGCGCGGACAAGGCGAGCAGCCACCTTGCGGTCATGGAAGGTAACCTCGCGGTTGCCAATGAACAGACTCATTTCGCCTGTGCGTGAGTTCTTCACGTGGGCAATGAGGTCCTCGTGTGATCCCAGGTGCTCGGTACTCGTAAGCTCCGGTTCTTTCGTGCTGGTGCTTGCGGCACCCGCGACGGCCGATCCAATGCCTAGTGGAGCAGTGCTGACAACACCGGCGACAGTTGCAATTGCGGCAACAGTCCCAGCTTGTTTGAAGAATCCTCTTCTAGTGACAGATTGCATCCGTCCTCCTTCTCAAGTGCCCGACACAGTGTCGGGCGGGAAGGATGCGAGGTCTGGACGTCCTGCGGGCGACCTTAGTGCTAAAGAAATACACTCCAAGCGCAGAATCCAAGAATCTTCAATTCGCCTGATGCAAAGGTGCCGACACCATCGCCGAGGCTCTTTGTTTGACGGGTTTTGCGTTCTCGGGGCGCCACGCGGGGCGCGGCGTGCGGGTCGTGTACTTTATTTCCCCATGAACAAGACACCCACTAAGGGCGAGAACCCGAGCCAGAAAATTGACGCACGAATCGCCGAGTTCAGTGACTGGCGGGGGCCGATGTTGGCGCGCGTTCGAGCGCTCATCAAGCAAGCGGACCCCAAGGTCGTCGAGGAGTGGAAGTGGAACATTCCCGTCTGGTCCCACGATGGCCTGATCTGTACCGGTGAAACGTATAAGAAGGTCGTCAAAGTGACCTTCGCCAAGGGCGCGTCCTTGGACGATCCGACCCAGATGTTCAATTCGAGTCTCGAAGGTCGAGTGCGGCGCGCGATCGACTTCTCCGAGGGCGAGAAGATTGACGCGACGGCGTTCAAGGCGCTCGTGCGCGCCGCGATCAAGTTGAATACGTCGAAGTAGCGTTGCGTTTTGCTGTTCCTAAGACGACCACGTTACGCACGGCAGTGCGGTTTCGTTAGTTGCTGCTCGAAACGATGGCGTCGAGAACGCCCAGGGCGGTGACGGCGTCGTGACCGGTCCAGCCGTCCGCACCCAGGCGCACCGCGTGATCAAAGTCTTTTATGCCTCGGCCGCCGGCGAGAATCGGTGCGGGTATGTCGGCGACGTGGAGAGCTTTAATCGCCTCACGCACTCGTTCGTCTTGATCGCTGAAAGTCGCGCCGACGAGTACTGCGACGAGACGATCGGCGCCGAGCGCCGTCTCGACGAATGAGCGCGCTGGAGTGTTGGCGCCCAAGTTGAGTGGCTCGAAACCCGCGTGACGCAAGAGGTCGGCGAGCATGAGCGCGGGCAGAGCGTGCTGTTCGCCGGGCGCCAAACCGAGCACGACCGATCCGCGTGACCGTCCACGGCGGGCGAATCGAGGTCCCAGTCGTCCAACAATTTGTGTGGCGACCACGCTCGCACGGTGTTCTTGTGCGACAGTGATGACGTCGCTTCGCCAGCCTTCACCAATTGCGCGCATCGCCGGCGAAAGCACTTCGAGGTAGATGGATGTCGGGTCTGAGCCAGAGGCCATGGCCCCTTCGACGATGGACCAGGCGCCCGGGCCGTCACCGGCGGACAAGCGATCAAAGAGTCGCGACGTGCGCTCTGCGGTTTGACGAGGCTTTTGCGTCGAAGCGGGATGGGTAGCCTTGGCGAGGTCCAAGTCCGCAGAATCGACGGTCCATTTGGCTCCTTCACGGATTGCCGGAAGTTGACCGGTTCGAACGTAGCGATAGGCGGTCATGTAGTGCACGCCGAGGCGCTCAGCCGCCTCGGGCAGACTAATTCTCGTTGACCCGGTCATAGCGAGAACTTACCGCCCTCCCACACGCTGCGTCTGGGGTATAAAGCAAGTTTGACGGACACGCGTTCGCGCGCCAGGGCAGTAACCACGGCCAAGGCGAAAAGTCATGTATACCGAGTGTATTCATCATAAAAAGCGTCCACACCGTAGATTATTTGTCTATGACGGAGAAATTTCAGGGGAAAATTGGACGAACGTTCGCGGACTCCGAGAGTTGGTGGCCACCGCTGCCGAGCGCACCCGAGGGCGCACCCAATGTGGTGGTCGTGCTCTTAGACGACGTTGGGTACGCACAGTTCGGCGCCTACGGCTCAGACATCGCGACTCCGACGTTCGACGCGTTGGCGTCGCGAGGACTCCGTTACGCGAATTACCACACGACTGCTCTTTGTTCGCCAACGCGCGCGTGTCTATTCACGGGGCGTAATCATCACTCCAACGGCATGGCGCGCGTTGTTGAATTCGCGTCCGGGTTTCCCGGTTACAACGCGACGATCCCGAAGGAGAATGGTTTCCTCTCGGAGATTCTTCGCGAGAACGGTTACGCCACGTTCGCGGTGGGTAAGTGGCATCTCGCGCCGGCGACCGAGATGTCCGCGGGTAGCCCTCGCGACAAGTGGCCACTCGGACGAGGATTCGATCGCTTTTACGGATTCTTAGGCGGTGAGACCGACCAGTACCACCCCGAACTCGTGCGCGACAATCACCCGATCGAACAACCGCGTACCCCTGAGGAGGGTTATCACCTGAGCGAGGACATGGCGGACAATGCCGTGCGCTTCCTTTCGGACCTTCGGGGTACTTCACCTACCAAGCCCTTCTTATTGTGGTTTGCGCCCGGCGCGTGTCACGCGCCTCACCAGGCGCCCGCTTCGTTCATCGAGCGCTACCGCGGCGCCTTCGACCAGGGCTGGGACCAGTGGCGCGACAAGGTGTTCGAGCGACAGCTGGCGTCAGGTCTGCTGCCCCCCGGTACCGAACTCTCCGAGCGGCCCTCGTGGGTTCCCGAGTGGTCAACCTTGAGTGCAGA
>Ga0302319_10012514_pt1 | contig 15997 bp, 20 predicted proteins | sample Bog_T0_2_FD_203319 | JGI IMG/M metagenome (GOLD analysis project Ga0302319, IMG submission 203319) | Peat permafrost microbial communities from Stordalen Mire near Abisko, Sweden - Bog_T0_2 | ecosystem: Environmental > Terrestrial > Soil > Wetlands > Peat | place: Sweden: Abisko, Stordalen Mire...
GGCGCCGGTGCCGCGCACCGCTTCCGACGTTCCTTCAACGGCATTGTTGTTGACTACGATGATTTCATCCACCAGATTGGTCGAGGCGAAGCTGAGGATCGACGCCCGGATGGAATCCTTCTCGTTATAAGTTGGGAACACGACCGCTACCGACTTACCGCGCCACATTTGAACCCTCCATGGCCGAAACCTCCAGAGGCTTGGCAACGGTCAGAAATTGTCCCGCCAGCGGACGATAAGGCAGACGCAGATAGAGGCTCACCATCCACTCGGCCTTGGGCCAGCGGGACTGCATTGTAAAGGGCGTGAAGCGGGGCTCGGAATGCACCACCTGGAAGCCGGCGGCGCCCAGCAAGCCGGCAAAGCCCGCGTCGGTGTAGGCGGTCTTGTGCGTGTAGTCGTCGAAATAGCGGCGCGGTTCAAGCCTGAAGTTTGGTTGAATCACGATGAACCGTCCATCGGAATGCAATACTCGCCGGACCTCCGCTAGTATCCGTAAGCCATCTTCGGTGCTGAAGTGTTCAAAGAAGTTCGACGCGAAGACCGTCCGCAGGGAACCTGAAACAAGGGGCAGGGGATCAACCGCGGGTTGAATGACCGGAATCACGTCTTCGGGCCAGTAGCCGGCCAGATCCGGATTAATATCCAGCGCCCATTTCCTGCCGGCCTGTGCAAAGCGCGAGAATTCACCATAGCCCGCGCCCAGGTCGAGCAGGCCGCCTTCCGGGTCCACCCAGGGCTGTAAATAGCGGCAGAGGGCGCGCCATACTTTTGCGCGCTCCGGATCGAACCGGAAGCGGACTCGATGGTAGACGCGAACGTCCTCTTCAATCGTGGCGAGGTTCATAAACGTAATCGCCCTCCAGGTAGGCGCCTTTCACATGCGCGGCCAAAAAGTAGTTCTTCCGCAAAGCCTCCAGGTGGGCTGGGGGCAAGGAGAGGGTTTCCTGGTCGTCCCAGGCGGGCCGATTCGACGCGAAAATGTCTTGGCCAATAATCACCCGCTGGAAGCGGCGTTGCGACAGATCGCGCAGGACCGGCGCGGGGTCAACCCGGCCCGCGTTGACCAGCAGCGTGTATATAAGAGGTTCCACTTCCATGTTTCCGCGCGAGTGAACGAGAGCGTTGAACTGCGACGTCAGGACTCGTCCGGCGGGCTGCAAGTAGGGCATCAGCGCGGCCGACTCGGCGGCCTTTTGCGGTTCCATCAGAACACGCGACGCCAGGATATTCATCGTCAGCACGACATTCAACACCACGTGCAGCAGCAGCGGAATGTTCAGCAGCGTCACCCATCCGCGGTCCTGTCTGAATAGCTTCGGGAAATAATCCAGCCGGTCGAGAGCACAGGCGGCACACACCGCCAGTAGAAGCATGGTCTCGATCTGATAATTCAGATCCGAGCCGATTTTAGGCGCTGTCACAAGCCAGATGGCTGCCGAAAGAAGCGTATACGTATACAGGGGAGCAAGCCGGCGTGAGCTATAACGCAGCCCTGCCGCGACGACCACCAGGAGCCCGCCACAGGTGAGCGCGAAGTAACGGACATGTTGCAGCAACTTGTCCAGGCTGAACGGATTAATATTGGCGAAGATTGTGTTCTGCAGGTAATGGCCGTGCGTCAGCGCATTTAATCCAAACGCCAAGGCCGCGCACACCGAAGCGACTCCGGCGATCCACCAGACGGCAATCTTACGGTCTTCGAACAAGAGGCAAAGGCCGATCGCCGTGCCGGCTGCGACCGAGGTCTGTTTGGTGAAGACCGCCAGGATCACAAATAGGCCGGACGCAAGCAAACTGCGTGGCGTGCGATGGTCCCGCCAGCCCTGGAACGCGGCGAAGGCGGCCAGCGAGAAGGCCACCGCAAGCATATCGGTCTGGCCGGCCGTACCCCAAAACAGTACGTTGGCGGTGCAAGCGGCGAGCAACAATCCCGCCAAGCGAGCGTAAGGATTCCCAATCAGGATTTGTAGGACGCCGAAAACAGAGCCAAAGGCCGCGAGAAGCGCGCCAAACGACAGCAAACGGGGGCCTAGAAAAGGCGGCAGCCCGATCTTGCGCAGCAGCGCCGCAGCGCCGTAGAACAGCGGACCATACGGCGAAACTGTGAACGGGTAGTGGTTCAGATCGTAGTACAGGCCCTGGCCGGTGGCCAGCATATTGGAGTGCAGCGCAACGATGGATTCTACGGGAGTTAGCTCGTTTTGAGCCCAGATAAGAACGGCCAGATGCGCCAGAAGCGCAGCTACGATGACCGCTGTAATGACGATCAGCACAACCCGGCAGCGAGACTCCACCACCCCCGGGCTTAGACAAGGGTGTCGCTCGACTTCGATGGACGTAGCGGGCATGGCCTTTCCATCGAAAGATCGGCTGCTGGAGTGTATCTCTTTATGGCTCGTTTTGAGCGGCAAACGGCGGCTACGCTGCCCAAACTTTATGAGTCGGCGGGTACACCGGCTGGAGAGCGGGGCAGGCCCTCAATGCGCTGCCAGCGCAGACGCGGCGCTACCACAAAAAATGCCAGCAGGCCGCAGACAGCGGACGGCCAGGACATCCGGGAAAGATCGAAGACGACTGCGCGGTCCTGGAAGCTGATTTGCAGAGGCGCCAAGGCGGCCCCGACAACGCAGTAGATGGCGATCCAGCGGAGCGCCGTACGGAACGAGATCGTGGGAACCATGGTCCCTTGCACTTGCGGAAGCGCGCAGGGCTGTGTCGCGACTTGTGGGGCTGGCGCGGCCTTCCGCCAAGCGTCGATCTCGCCATAGAGGCGCTTGGTCCGCATCGCCGTGGCCGGCCAGATCCACGCCTCCAAACTTTGAAAAGAGAACGTGATCAGGGGGGCGTCTGGCGACGGGCAACACTCGATGTAAACGACCCTGCGCGGCGTCCAGTGGCGCGGGCCTGCCCCAATCCAGAGCTTCCGCACTGCCCCTGGTTCGAGCGTGAAGCAGGCACGGTCCCCGGCGAACTCCAGCATGCCGTTTACAAACTGCACCAAGCCGACGTCGTAGTGATATGCGCCGTCGAACAGGCGAGGCTCGGCGGCCGGGCTGAAGCCGACGAACACGCCTGGTCCGAAGCGGGCTACCGCGCGTTGCCTTATTTTGGCGCGAATGAAGCCCGAGATCCATTCAAAGCACAAGTAGATCGCCAGCATCGAAAGCACAGTTGCGGCGCCGATTACGATCCACCCGGGCAGTCGAAGACGTTCGATTAGCCACAGCGCAGGCAGGCCGAAGAGAGCTGGCGCGAGTAAGGTAAACAAGCTCAGGCTCGTCGCTAATTGCTTACGAAGAGCCGGTGAGAATGCCGCGTCGGCAGGGATTAAGGCGGTTCTAACTTCCACATAATGATCGGTTTCCGCTGGATCACGCTCCGATTCCTCCAACAGTTGCTTGAGGCGTGCTTCACCCAGGTGCGCCTCTCGGGCAATGGCCCGGAGACGATCCATGGTGGAGGGATGCGAGAGCATCCAGGAGACTGGGGCGCCCCATTCGAGCGGCAGGTGATGCGCGTGGCACACACGGGCCAGACCTGTAATCATCGCTTCCGCATCGCCGCACCACCGGATTGAGTTCAGGTCGGCTTTGTATTCCCCCGCGCGACGCCAGGCTTTGAACCAGAAGTAAGCGGCCAGCAAGAAAAATGGAATGAAGTCGGCAGAGTTCGGGACCCATATGGTACCGAGGATCGCTACCACTACGAGTACGTACATCATGGCCCGCCCCGAGCGGTTGGCCGGTCGAAGATGAGCAAGCTCGTGACAGACAACGGCATCCACTTCACGGCGGGAAAGACATCCCAGCAGCGCCTCGTTCAACATCACGACACCCCAACGTGCGGCGAAGGCGAGGGGAGGGCGGGGCGTTGGCGAGGTGAGCATAGAGACACCGCGTAACCTGACTCCCGCCCTTGCCGCTAATTCGAAAACACGCTTGCGAAGATCGCCTTCCGCCAGCGGGCGGCTGCCTCCGCGGGACAGGCGCTTGACTAGGAACAGGCATGCCACCGAAAGGGCAACGCCCAAAAATACGGATCCTATGGCCTTGTCGGGAGTCAGCAGAAAGAGGTACAAAAACGTGGAAAGAAAGCAGGTGGCTGCGGCTCCGGTCCAGAATCTTGAGCGGCGATAGTATTCTAGCCCTGGCCCGTTGGGTGTGAGTCGGACAGATGCGCGCGCCGCCAGACGGGATCCGATCCAAACCGCCAGCAAGGGCGGAAGCAGCAGCGCCAGGAGCGCCCCAACGGTCCACTCGCCCGACACAAAACTGAGTAACGGACCCGCTGTGGCTCGCATCAGTACCCAGATCCAGCAGATCCAGCCGAGGACGAAAATCCCCTCGATCTGGACACGTAGTCGCAGGGGGTCGGCGGGGCGAAGCAGGAGCAGAAGGAACGGACTCAGCACCAGCACAACGGTGATGGCCAACAGCGTGTACACCTGGCTGATCTCGAACCCACCGTCCACCTCTATCGCCGGTGGCAACCGATCGAGCGAAAACTCCGCGCGGTAGTAGCGGCTGCCTGCACTCAGCGTTGGCAGGGCTGGCGCCAGGCGTAGAAAACCGAAGCGAGGCGTCGTCAGATAGAGATCGACATGGTCCATTCCGACTTGACGCAGCAGTGGCGCCAACTCTGTTAGGCGGATAACAGAGTGGAAAGTCAGTCTCGATGGGTGGCTGGCGGAGCATTGTGCCTGGATCCGATAATCTTCACTTGAATGTCCCTGAGCCGGAGCATCGCAACCGATGGCGCGGGACAAAGCGGCTGCCAGCGCGGCGGACGGATCACTGACGGTCAGCTTGGCCTGCAAGTCGCCGTTGGACTTGGTTTCGATCCAAACGGCAGCGGGCCGTTGGGGCGTCTGTGCCGAGGCGACAATCGCCAAGCAAATCAGGATTCCGAGGCGGGGCATCTCGGGAAGGAATCGGCAGAATCGGGCCTCGGCATGATGGGGAAGCCCAACGCATTTTACTCGGGCGCCGAGTTATATTCTTCGTCCGTGACTTTCTCCATCCAATCGACATTCTTGCCATCTTGCATTTCTTGACAGGCGGTATGAGTCATGGCGCTTTCAGGCGAAGCACCATGCCAATGCTTCACACCGGGCGGAGTCCAGATCAGGTCGCCTCTTACGATTTTGCGAACTGGCTGATCCCACTCCTGAATAAGACCCGAGCCCTCGGTTACGATCAGCAGTTGCCCCTTCGGATGCGTATGCCATGCTGATCGGGCGCCAGCCTCAAATCCCACCGACGCGCAAGTCAGGCAAGACGGATGTTCGCCTATCACAAGTGGTGTGACGCGTACCTTCCCGGTGAAATACTCGGTTGGCCCTTCATTCGAAGGCTCGGCATGCGGTTTAATGATCTTCATAGCGCCTCTTTCACCTGTCATCCTCCGTGTCGCGCGGCATCACCTTGACAGTCGCCGCTATGGCGCGGGTGCCGATCATGGAATTCAGGTACGGGCTTCCCCGATACTTCGCGCGATAAGCTTCATCAATGGCGTCGTTGATCGCACCATCCACCGGCTCGAAGGTCACTTCCTTCGTCATCCCGGCGGCAGCGATCCGGCCTGCTCTCTGCTGCATAGCAGCCTGATACCAGCGAGACCTGGTCCCATTGTAGGCGCGGACGTAGAGTGCGCGGCCGACTTCGACGGACCAAATCCACGTCGGCGTCCCATAAGTTTTACCGTCGTCGCGGAAAGGCCCAATATGCAAGTCATCCGTGTTTGCAATCTCTTGTAATTCTTCTTTTGGCCAAGCGGACATCTCTATCTCCGGGATCCTTTGTCACAATTCACGGTCAGTAATGCCGACGGTCCGGCCTGATAACCAAGCGCCCGGCTTCCCATCCGGCCCTGCTATCGAAGCCAGACGCCAACGCACCGATCAATCTCTCCCTGTCGGAGCCCGAGTGTGTCGGCGACGCTCCGCAAACAGCCAAAAGCAGCGGAAGCATTCCCAAGCGGATCATGTTCATCATTGTTCTCTCCTGGTGCAGCCTAGCGGCCCACCAGCTTCGCGTGAAATTCCGGATAACGCGCCCCTGCGAGTTTGATCTGCGAGGAGGCGCTCTCGATGGCTGCTACATCCCCTGGAGTGAGTTCGACGTTCAGCGCTCCTAGATTTTCTTCCAGCCGGTTTAGCTTCGTTGTGCCCGGGATCGGAACGATCCACGGTTTCTTTGCCAGCAGCCAAGCCAGCGCGATCTGGGCGGGCGTCGCGTTCTTCTCTTCGGCGAATGCCGTGAGCAAGTCCACCAGAGCTTGGTTCGCTTTCCGATTCTCATCGTTAAAGCGCGGGATGATGCTCCGAAAATCCGTGCTATCGAACTTCGTTTCCGCCGTAATCTTGCCTGTCAAGAAGCCCTTGCCAAGTGGGCTAAACGGAACGAATCCGATCCCCAGTTCCTCTAGCGTTGGAAGGATCTCCTGTTCCGGCTGCCTCCAAAACAGCGAGTACTCGCTCTGCAAAGCGGTCACTGGCTGAACGGCATGGGCGCGCCGGATAGTCTGCGCTCCTGCTTCCGACAGACCGAAATGCCTTACTTTGCCTTCCTGGATCAATTCATTCACTGCTCCCGCCACCTCTTCGATGGGTACATTCAGATCGACGCGATGTTGGTAGAACAGGTCGAGTGCATCCACTCTGAGCCGCCGCAGCGAAGCCTCGGCAACCTCCTTGATGTGCTCCGGTCGACTGTTCAGTGCGTTCCACTTGCCTAAATCGTCAGGGTTGGCTGCCCATCCGAACTTAGTGGCAATCACCACTTCGCCGCGGAACGGAGCGAGGGCCTCCCCCACCAGTTCTTCGTTCTTGAAAGGCCCGTACACTTCCGCCGTATCGAAGAATGTGATACCTCTCTCCACCGCCGCATGGAGCAGGGCGATCATCTCCTGCTTATCTTTCGTCTGTCCATACGACCAACTCATTCCCATGCAGCCCAGTCCGATGGCTGAAACTTCCAAGTTACTTTTTCCCAGTTTGCGCTCTTGCATCGTGTATCCAACGGCCGCTGTCTGCTACCAGCGGTCCTGCGTGCCCCCTCTATTCCAGGGTATGGCCGAATTACTTTTTTGGGTAGTATGTATAAAGGACAAGGGCTTGTGAGTGTAATTCACAAATGCGCCGGAACCATCTCAGCATTCTTGCCGCGTTCCTTGCCGTAGCGGAGGAGCGCAGCTTCACTCGGGCCGCCAAACGGCTGGGCGTTTCTCCCTCTGCCGTGAGCCACGCGATTCGGGGACTGGAGGAGGACATCGGGGTACGGCTGGTATCGCGGACGACTCGGAGCGTTGCGCCGACGAACGCCGGAGACCAACTCCTGGCGCGGCTGCGCCCCGCTCTCGGCGATATTCAGGACGCTCTAGGCCAAATCTCGGGATTCCGCGACAAGCCTGCCGGCCGCGTTCGCCTTCTGGTGCCGCGTCTTGCCGCCGCTACCGTACTCGGACCGAAACTGGGACAATTCGCGCGCGATTACCCCGATGTCGTGCTCGACGTTACCGCTGACGACAGCCGCATCGATATTGTCGCCGGAGGGTTCGATGCCGGCGTTCACTATGGCGAGTATATTCAAAAGGATATGATCGCGGTTCGGGTTTCCAAAGACCACCGCGCCGCCATTGTCGGCTCGCCCGCGTATTTCAAATCGCACTCCAAGCCGAAATCGCCCCGCGAGTTGCTTAGCCATCCATGCATCAACTTTCGACACGGATCTGCCGGCGTCTACCGTTGGGAATTCGACAAGGGCAAGAAATCCCTATCCGTTGCAGTCAATGGGCCCCTGATCGTTGACGACGTGGAGATCCTGATCCGTGCTGCAATCGACGGCGTCGGTCTCGCCTTTGTGTCGGAAGAGCAGGCCCTGCCACACTTGGCGCGCGCGGCGCTCGTCCGCGTATTGGAGGATTGGTGCCAACCGTTCCCCGGATTCTTCCTCTACTTCCCTAGCCGGCGCCAGCAGCCAGCCGCGCTTTCTGCTTTAATCGACACTCTCCGCTTATGACCGATCGCCAGATTCTCCAGGGTTCTCGCGCCTATTCTAGCTGCGTTGCCGCTGCTTGGCGTTGCGCCATTTGGCGGCATACGGCAGCACGAAAAGGTACAAACCCGTGAACAAGAGCACGGCGAGCGGCAGCAGCGCCAAGAGTCCCACCCAGCCGGTATACTTCCCTCGTGCCACGGCGATGCCGTTGATGATGACGCCCAGCGTAAAAGCGATGGACACCCAGCGGTGGCTCTGTCGAATAAATCTGGTCCAGTTCAATGGGACCCCCTTTCGATACCGAACTGCTTGGAGTACTCCGCGTTCAGCCGCTGCCAGCCGTCGAACTTCATCGCCTCCGGGCCGACGATGCGCCCGATAGGCGTACCGCTGAGAAGGCGCTCCAGAACATCCAGAGAAATGTGCCAGCCTGCGGCGCCCCACGAGATGAAGCGTTGATCGATCTTGTGCCACAGCGTCAGGTGCGTGCCGCTACCGAGAGCTTCGAGTTCCCAACGGATATCGCCGAACTCAAGCACCTCGGGAGCGTCGGCTCGCGTCACTGTTGTTACCACAGGCCTGCCCGTTCCTACCCAGGTGAGATTCACCGTGCCTCCCACCGTACCCAGGCTCCCATCGGCTTCGAAAGGAGCCCATTCACGCAAATGCGCCGGATCGGTCAGCGCTTGCCAGACTTTCTCCGGCGAGTGGCGCAGCTCTCTCACGAGTATGAGGGTCCACTTCTCTCCGTCTTTTCGAATCTGCGCCCCGCCCGCGGGGCCCGGTGTGTAGGGCTGGCGATCGGTCATCGTCTTCCCTTAATAGCGTGCCAATTGGTTGAGCTGAATGAGATTGCCGCAAGTGTCGTTGAGCATCGCAATATGCGCAAAATGCACGTCGGTGGGCGGCATGGTGAACTCGGCGCCGAGGGCCTTCATCCGCTCGTAGTCGCCCTTGACGTCGTCGGTAAAGAACATGGCGGCGGGCTGGCTCTGTTGAAATATCGCCTGCTGATACGCCTTGGCCGCGGGATTGTTGTTCAGCGCCAACTGCAACTCAGTGCCGTCCGGCTCCTCGGGCGAGGTCACGGTAAGCCAGCGAAATGGGCCTTGACTGAAGTCGTTCTTCTTGGCAAAGCCCAATACCTCCGTATAAAAGCGCAAGGCCTTGTCCTGGTCGTCCACGTATATGGTGGTCAATTTGATTTTCATTTCGTTTCTCCTTTTTTATGTTCGCGGTTTGGGCCGCGACGTTTTCTCACGCTTCTTTTTGGTTGGTGCAGACTGATCCATGCGGTCGAGGTGGCGTTCGAGAGCATCGACATGAGCCGACCAGAACCGGCGGAACGGAGCCAGCCACGCATCCAACTCCTGAAGTGGTTCAGGTTTCAGCCGGTAGAGGCGGCGTTGTGCATCCACCTTGGATTCTACAAAACCGGCCTCGCGCAGCACTCGTAGGTGCTTCGACACGGTCGGCTGCGGCATGCGAAGTTGACGTTCGATCTCTCCAACGGACTGTTGCGACGAGACCAGCAGGCTCAATATCGCGCGGCGGTTCGGCTCCGCAATGATTTCGAACACGGATTCCACGCGCTTAATATACGTGAATATGCATATGCGTGTCAAGGAATATATAAAACAGCGCGACATTTTTTCGTTGCTGGCGATGGGGCCGCGAATCGCGGACACCGCTACGGCACCGTAATGTATTCTTAAGGCGCTGGAAGTTATCAATGACTCAGAGTGCCTTGGTCCTGTTGGCAACAAGCTTTTTTGCCCAAGCGCAGCAGCTACTACTTCAAACCGCCGACACTTCGATCAGCTTGCAGGCAACTCCGGAAGCACCTCGTCTTATCCGCCTCGCGCTGATAGGCGGTGCGGTTTGGGAGAACCGCGGTCTCGACGAACTGATCCACCATGTAGAAATCGGCGGAGTGGTTCAGCCGGTACATTGGCAATTTCAGTCCAACATCAGCGGCGGAGACCCCAATATCGTCCGCTTCGTTTATGATTCACAGAGTCCGCGTCTGCGCCTGTATTGGGAGTGGCGTCGGCGCGCTCGGCACGGCCCGATTGAGCACACCATCCGAATTGAGAATCTCAACCCAGGTGAAATATGGCTTCCATTACAGGATAGTGTCCGGTTTGATTTTCACCTTTCTCGAGAGCGGCAAGTCCAGCAGTTTTGGGTAGAGAAGGGCGCCAGTGCGCCTTCCACAGAAGGAACGCATGCCGTTTTGCTCCAAGAAGGCGGAAACTGGACCGGTACGTCCAGCACATACGCACATCCGGCCCAGGGACTCCCGCGTGAGATCATTCCTTATCTGTTGGTGGAACCAGCGGACTACGATCGTTCCGGATGGTACCTGGGCATCGAGTTCAGCGGGCGAACCCGGATTACGCTGCGGCGGCAAGGGGAGTCGATTGCCGGAGTGGCTGGGCTGAATCCGAATCCAGGACCATATCGAACCAGACTGGCGCCGGGCGAATCATTCGAGACTCCCGCGATTTTTCTGGGCGCTTTCAAAGGAGGGCCGGATGGTGCCGGCAATGTTCTTCGGCCCTGGATCAGGGAAGTCCTGAACAACCCTCAGACGCTTCGAAACACGGCTTACCCGCTGCTGGTGTCGAATAGCTGGGGGACCGGCATGGCTATCGACGAGGAACAAGGGCGCCGCATGATTCGGGATGCTTCCGCCTTGGGAATGGAGATGTTCCATTTGGATGCCGGATGGTTTCGCGGGGTAGGGGACTGGGTATCGGATCCGCAGAAATTTCCGCATGGAGTTCAGTCGCTGGCGAACTACGCACACCAATCCGGCTTGCGGTTCGGACTTTGGACCGATTGGACACAGGCTGGCTTTAGCAACCAACCAGGAGCGCTGAATGTTCACGATCCCAAGGTGCGCGACTGGCTGATCACCAATCCCCCGGATGGCTGGAAGCCGCATGAGTTCAAGGGCATCACCATCGATATCGGCGTACCTGCAGCCCGCCAATGGGCGCAGGCTGCCGTAACGAAGCTGGTCGGCGATTTTCACCTCGATATGCTGGAGCACGATGGCTATTTGGTAGCACAGGGTTGTGACCGGCCAACCCATCCCCACGCGCCCCTGGAAGAATCCACAGCCAGGCGCTACACCGACGAAGACTATCTGTGGGTGGAGGGATCGAATTCGACCGACGTCAGCGATCGCGCTACCCGGGCGTATTACGAGATTCAAGCCGCGCTACGGCGGCGATATCCCGAGCTTCTCCTTGAGATCTGTAACGACGGCGGCCGCATGGTGGACTTTGGCACCGCGGCGAATGGCGACTACTTTTCTATCACCGATGCGTACGATCCGGTTTCGAATCGCCGCGCTTTCTTCGATGCGAGCTATGTGTTGCCGGCCGCGATGCTGGAGACTTACGTGGAGAAATGGCCCGCGCCAACAATACAGAACTTCCGCTATGTGCTGCGGAGTGGAATGATGGGCTGGTTTTCGCTGATGCAGGATTCAAGTGAGTGGACCGCCCAGCAGCACGCCGCGGCGCGCGACGAGTTTGCCTTGTACAAAAGCCGACTGCGGCCTCTGATTCGAGATGCGGATCTCTATCACATATCGAACCGCCCCGACGGGGTTCACTGGGATGGCATGGAGTTCTTCGATCCGAAGATTCGGCGTGGAGCCATATTCGCTTTCCGCGGCTCATCGCTGCAGAGCGACAGCCACGCCTTCCCTTTGCGCGGCTTACGGAAGAACACCAATTATCGGATTACATTTCAAGATGGCAGTTCACGCGACTATACGACTTCGGCAGATCGGCTCACGAAGTCGGGAGTGACGGTACGGCTGTCCGTTCCAAACTCTTCGGAATTGGTATTTTTCGGCGAAGTTAAATAGGGATACTGTTCGCTTAACACCGCCCCTCGCGTGCCTGGGCTCCGCTGTAAGGAAATGCTCGAGTCGACCGGCCGACACCTCAAGGGACTACAACTGTTACTTCGACACTGCGCTTCGACAGTTCAGAAACTATATCCCGACCCAAGCACTGAACAAGTGGTTTCATTTTCAATCGCATAACGCGAGAATCCGGCCTGGCGAGCAAGTTGCACTGAAGCTAGCAAGAGAGGTTGAGCTTGAAACGCAAAAGTATCGCGGTAATCCTTTTCGTTGGACTATTTCTCGGCGTTTTGGCGGTAGCCATCGCTGCGCAGGACAAATTCACGCTCAAAGTGCCAAACGGGCTCTCGTTCTCCGAGTTCAAAGGTTACGAGGCCTGGCAGGTTGTCTCGATCAGTCAGGGGGCCGCACATTGCTGCCACGCTCGCCAATCCTGTGATGATCGCGGCATACTTGAACGGCGCTCCCGCCAACGGCCAGCCATTCCCCGATGGTGCAAAATTGGCCAAAATCCATTGGAACCCGAAAAAGATGGAGGCGTTCCCTGTAGCGACGGTGCCGGGTACCCAGCATGACGTCGACTTCATGTTGAAGGACAGCAAGAGGTTCAAGGACAGCGGCGGGTGGGGCTACGCCGTGTTCGACTATGACGCTGCCTCCGATGCGTTCACGCCCGGTACCTTGGCCGATAAGCCGCCGCAGGGAAACGACGCCAAGTGCGGGTTCGCTTGCCACACCAGAGTCATGACGCGAGATTACGTCTTCACGGATTACTCGCATCGGTGAAGCCGTACCGGCGATGCACGACCGCTGGTAATGGCCGATACGAAACCTACTTTACGAGGCCTCTGACGTGTCCACGCAGGCCGAGAATCTCCGCAGCCAGCTCTTCTTGGGCTGCTTTTCTTCGGCCTTCACGATATTTGCGCCGCTGGCATGCAACTGTAACAATAAGTCGCGGCCCGCGTCGTCCATATCCGTGACATGCCTCAAATCGATCTGCAACGCTCGTCTCCCTAAAGTACTAGAGGCCGTCTTCCAACACTGTTCCAACTCCTGCACCCACGGACCGGCCAGCCTTCCCTCTAGTTGAAAGCGAAGCATTTCGACATTATCGTGAATCGTCAGCTTCAACATGAATCGCCCATCAACCTAAAGATGCCGCCACCAACCCATTTGGTTTCGGATCATTTTCCCGCTTCGATACAATAGCGTCCTTGAAGGGGAGGATGATTTGGATAAGAAATTAAGCGGCCGCATTGCCGTAGTCACTGGCGCAAGCCGCGGACTCGGCAAGGCGATGGCTATTGCTCTGGCGCAAGCTGGGGCTCGCCTGGCCTTGGTATCGCGGGATTTGCAACAGCTTGCCACTACTTCCGCGGCCGTTCGCGACGCCGGCGCGGAAGCCGAAATCTTTAAAACCGACGTCGTGGACGAGCATCAGGTGCGCCAATTGGAAGCCGAGGTCTTGCAACGTTTCGGCGGCGTCCATATCCTGGTCAATAATGCGGGAATCAATATTCGAAAGAATGTTCCGGATTTCACCCTCGACGAATGGCGCAGTGTTCTGGACACCAACCTGACTAGCGTTTTCCTGATGTGCCGTTCCTTTGTACCGCACATGACCGGTCAGGGCTACGGCCGTATCATCAACATGACTTCCATCATGAGTCACGTCTCTTTGCCCGGCCGCGCCGCCTACTCCGCCAGCAAGACTGGACTGCTCGGCTTCACTCGCGCCCTGGCCCTGGAATTGGCTGGAACCGGCGTCACCGCCGTAGCGATTAGTCCCGGCCCGTTCGCCACCGAAATGAACGCGCCAATTTATACCGACCCTGAAAAGAACGCCGCGTTTGTTTCGAAGATTCCGCTCGGTCGTTGGGGTCAACTGGAGGAGATCGGCCAACTGGCGGCCTTCCTATGTTCAGAAGACGCGGGCTTCATCACCGGCACCGATATCGTCATCGACGGAGGTTGGTGTGCCCAGTAGCCGGCGCTGCCTGATCTGCGCTGCGCTCCTGCTGAGTCTGGTTGGTTGCAATCGCAACCGAAAAAAAGTAATAGCCGTCATCCCCAAGGGCACCTCGCACTTGTTCTGGGTCTCAGTTCAGGCCGGAGCACTGGCAGCCGGCGAGAAGTATGGCGTAGATGTCCAGTGGAATGGACCAGCCCAAGAGACCGAATACGACCGCCAGATTCAGATCGTCGATTCGATGATCGCTCGCCGCGTGGACGGCCTCGCTGTCGCCGCCACCGAGCGTAAAGCCTTGGTGCGTTCCATCGATCGCGCCGCTGAGTTGGGCATCCCCGTCACCGTCTTCGACTCGGGTGTCGATACAGACAAGTATCTAACCTTCATCGCCACCGACAACTACGCCGCCGGCAAAATCGGTGCGAACGAATTGGCACGTTTATTGAACGGCAAAGGGACCGTCGCGGTGGTCATGAACGCGCCTGGCAGCGCCTCAACAATGGATCGGGAACGAGGCTTCGACGAAGTCGTCACCACGAGTTTTCCCCAGATCCACATCGTGGCCCGTCAATACAGTCTCTCCGACCGATCGAAGGCGATGACCGCCACCGAAAATTTCCTCACCGCTCATCCCGATCTCAATGGCATCTTCGCCTCGGCCGAACCCGGTAGTGTTGGAGCCGCTCTTGCCCTCAAATCGCGTGGGCTTGCGGGCAAGGTGAAGTTCGTCGCCTTCGATGCCAGCGACACCATGATCGAAGACCTCAAGAACGGAGTCATCGACGCGATGGTGGTGCAGGATCCGTTCAAGATGGGCTTTGAGGCGGTGGAGACGCTGGTCCAGAAGCTCAATGGGCAATCCCCACCCAAGAAGATCGACCTTCCCGCCCGGCTCGTTCGGCGCGAAGACCTGGACAAACCCGAGATCCACGCCCTGCTTTATCCCGATGTGAAAAAGTACATCAAATAGACCGAGGGGAGCCTTATGTCGGTTAGCGAATATTTAAATACCAGCTACCGTCCCGACCGGGAAATGCTGGACGGGCGACTGATCGAACGCAACGGCGGTGAATACGATCACAGCAATCTCCAGGGCGCATTGGTCGCTTGGATGCGCCGGCGCCATCGGGAATGGAACATTCGCGTCCTGCCGGAGCAACGCATTCAGGTGTCAGCCACGCGCTTTCGTGTTCCCGATGTGTGTGTTGTTTCCCGCAAGCGTTGGAACCGGTCTTCACGCAACCGCCCCTAATCTGCATCGAAGTGCTTTCCAAGGAAGACACCCTCCATAGCATGCAGGAACGCGTGGACGACTATCGAAACTTTGGAGTTCCGAACATCTGGGTTTCGGACCCGGTCAAACGGAGGGCTTATGTCCCTATACTCGGCGATTTTCGTGAACCCGAAGACCAAATCCTGGAGGTTGCACTTTCTCCCATCCGCGTCCCTTTGCCGGAGATCTTCGCTGACTTGGATTAACCGCCGTCGGAGTTCTGTGGTTTAGAATCAAAAGAGGTCCACGGATGGGCGCGTAGCTCAGTTGGTTAGAGCGCCTGCTTCACAACGCGTAGTAACTCTCTCTAAAAGCTCCATTCCATAGCGTCGCCCACCTGATGGTTTATGGCTCAGCGACGGATGTAGCGTTAACGGAGAAATATGTGCCTGCCTGCTGAAGAGTTCGGCCGGGTTCTCGGGAACGCTCCAGCCGGCATGTTTACTGAGGAGGTTTGCCGGACATGGCATCAACGGCTTGGCATGCCGGTGCAACCTCTTCCGAGGCGCCGATTTCCGGATGGCTCATTCGGCCTCGAGCCGGGTAAGTTTTTTGGCCCGTAGGGCGCGACCGGTTCTCGTATTTTCAACGTACGGATCGGTTACTCTGTCCTACAATTACTTAGCCCCGGAGCAGATTTTGTCGATTCACAACAGGCCGTGCAGATCTCAACTTTGGTAAGGTCGCCAGCTGAGGCTCGCGCCAAAGCCGTCGGTAAGGACGTCTCGCGCGATGTTTCCATACCATCCTTTCTAATTCTAAAAAACATTATGGATGCGAAAGGGTGCCGGACCCTGGCAGAGGGGCGTGAATGATTTCGGCCACCTTCTTGAGGAGTTGCGACGCGGTGAACGGCTCGGGGAAAA
>Ga0302319_10012515_pt1 | contig 15997 bp, 12 predicted proteins | sample Bog_T0_2_FD_203319 | JGI IMG/M metagenome (GOLD analysis project Ga0302319, IMG submission 203319) | Peat permafrost microbial communities from Stordalen Mire near Abisko, Sweden - Bog_T0_2 | ecosystem: Environmental > Terrestrial > Soil > Wetlands > Peat | place: Sweden: Abisko, Stordalen Mire...
AGAACCGTGCGCACCCGCCCCCGTCCCGTCGGGACGGCTAGAAATTAGCCCCGGGTGAACCCGAAGCAAAGCGAACGGGCAACCCGGGGAATGAATTCAAAATGGACCAGGGCGTCATTGTCGATGTGAAGATTGGTCCGTGTCCTCATAAAATCAAGATGTGCCATTTTTAACTATGGTTCATAAATATCTCTACGGTACAAATATGAACAGATGGTCCCTCGTCCGCCGCGGCCGGGCGCCGGGACCCAGATCAAGAGCCGCCCATAACCGCCGTCCCCCTCGGAGGTCAAACCAGGGAAGTGAAAGCAGGCCGCTCGGTCGCCCAGCCCTCATGCCAGCCTCGCAGCACATCGCCAACTACCAATGCGCAACAACGCAGAACACAGATAAAATGAATAATATCAATAACTTAAGAAGTAAAGCCATGCAGCTTTAGTGCGTTTCCCCCAAAAGCGTTCAATTCTCTACCACCCTTTACTTCTAAAAGCTCAATTCTGCGGTTACGAAAAATCTCGAGAGGTGCAACCCACGGTCTAAGTCTCGAAGAATCGCATCCACACTAGCGACCATTTGATGTGTTTTGTTACAACTTAAGCCACCTTTTACCCTATGTAGCACAACCTGCCGATGCAACCTTTCACTCCCCAATCCCGGCAACCGCAATTTATCGCCAACGAACACATCACAGCCGACAACTATGAACTACGACCGAAAAACTGATAACTGTATTCCAATCAATCAAATACAACCGTCTTGTTCCCGTAGCACAGGATCCGCCGGTCCAGGTGCCAGCGCACCGCCCGGGCCAGCACAATCCGCTCCAGGTCGCGCCCCCTCGCCACCAGGTCCTCCACCTGGTCGCGGTGCGAAATCCGCGCTACATCCTGTTCAATAATCGGTCCATCATCAAGCAAATCAGTAACATAGTGGCTCGTCGCCCCAATCAGTTTTACCCCTCTTGCATGCGCCGCATGGTACGGTTTGGCCCCCGTAAACGCCGGCAAAAACGAGTGATGCACGTTGATAATCGCCTCCGGATACCGCGCTACAAACCCCGGCGTCAGTACCTGCATATACCGCGCCAGAACCACCAGTTCAATCCCTTTCGATTCAAGCACTTCCAGTTGACGCGCCTCAGCTTCCTCTCGCTGCCCGCCCGTAACCGGCACAAATTCAAATGGAATCCCGTAAAACTCCGCCAGCCCTTCCACATCTCTATGATTCGAAACGATTAACGGAATCTCGCAGCGCAACTCCCCCGCCCGCCACCGGTGCAAAAGATCCGCCATACAATGCAAATATTGTGAACAAAACAAAGCCACGCGCGGTTTCTGCGCCCTCCCCCACATCTTCCACCGCATTCCCAGCCCCGCGGCCAATGGAGTAAACTCTGATATAAATCCTTTAAAATCAAACACTTGAGCTAGATGACTAGATAATGAATCCGAGCCCGAAGGAGCCTCGCGCGCATCGTCCAACGTCCACTCCACTCGCATGAAAAATAGCCCCAGGTCATGATCCTGGTGCTGATCCGCATGCAAAATGTTCGCTCCCCATTCATAAAGGAGCGAAGAAACCCGCGCCACCAAGCCTTTACAGTCCGGGCAATCAATCAGCAATACAGCCGAATCCTTCATCTTCCCTATAGCTTACGGCATCTGTCGATCAGCCCGCGCCATCTCGCATAAGGCCCCATAACCTGTTTCAAGCTAAAAAAGCCGGGACCAAAGCAGTCCCGGTGATGCGCGTGCAGCGCAATCAAACTCGTTGTGCCCGGTTGTTTTTGCTCCGGATTTACACTCTGCCGGCGACGAGAACCTATTCCCGAAAAAACAGGACCTGCCTCAATGCACCTGAATTCAAATCCCGGTCAACCGGCTGAATCCCGGTGAACCGCCCCTTGTAGACTCAACTGTTGCCGTAAGAGGCCGGCCAATTCATTGACAACACGTAGCTTGTCGGCGAGCGGAGAAGAGACCTCGCTGGCGGAGAGAGCCAACTCCGATTGCAAAAGCAATCCGGCGATCGTGGTTTTCAGGTCGTTCTCGATTGCCGCAGCAGCCGCCCGATGAGCCAGCGTCTGCTCCCGTTCCCGGCGATGTAAAGCGGCGCGGATCTCGCGGACCAGCCGGGCCGCGCCGGAGAGAGCGAAGTTGATCTGTAGCGGAATCGCCAGTCCGGTGCGATTCCATATTGCCTCAACCGCCGATGGATCGCACTCGGCCATTGTTTCATCCACGACTACTGCGTCATATTCGCGCCGACGGAGTGCAGCAAGCGCGTCCTTTCGTCCCTCAACGACATCCACTTCCATCTTTAGTTGCGCACCGACTGTGGCAGCGCAATTCCTAGCTCCTTCGATTCCGGTCACAATCAGAATGCTCATCTTCATTTCCTCGTTGAGTGCTTGGCTGGCTCCTGGCTCAAATGCAATCCGGCGCTGGGTATCGGCTTCAAATCTTTCCGGTAGGACGATTCTCTTTGGTAGGCTTGTTTATTTGGTCGGTCCGCATCTCGATACGCGACCCTATTCCTCAAGCGGGGGATCGGCAATGCCGTATTCCTTCAGCTTGCGGTAGAGAGTGGTCTTGCCGATGCCCAATAGTTTGGCCGCCTGGAGTTTATCTCCGTTCAGTCTGCGAATGGTGCCCAGAATCGCATCGCGCTCGAGATCGGCCAATGTCTTCACCGGCGCCGCATCTTCATGTCCAGCCGCATCGGAGTGGATTATTGCGGCATTTCTGGTATCCATTGCTTGTTGTTGAAGTTGAGTGGGCAGGTCGCCAGGATGCAGGATCGGACCCGAAGAGAGGGCGCAGGCTCTCTCAATGGAGTTTTCGAGCTCACGGATGTTCCCAGGCCAATCGTGCCGCATCATAATGCGAAGGACTTCATCGCTAAGCGTGAACTTGGTCCTGTGTTCTTTGCTGATGCGGTCAAGGAAGTGGGCGGCCAAAAGTGGGATATCTTCACGGCGATCACGCAAAGCAGGTAGGCGAAGGTTAACCACGTTCAGCCGGTAGAAGAGGTCTTTACGGAAAGTTCCTCGTTCTACCATGTCGGCCAGATTTCGGTTGGTTGCGGCGAGTATTCGTGCTCGAATCGGGACACGATGGGTTGCACCAACAGGTCGAACCTCTTTCTCCTGCAACGCCCGCAGCAATTTGGCCTGCAGGTCGAGCGACAACTCTCCAATTTCATCAAGAAAAACCGTGCCCCCTTCGGCGGAGACGAGTAAACCATCTTTGTTGCGGTTTGCGCCGGTGAAGGCTCCTTTGACGTAGCCAAATAGCTCGCTCTCGATCAGCGTAGGTACCAGAGACCCGCAATCTACCGGCAGAAAAGGCTTTTGGGAATTCGGCCCAAAGGCGTGGATCGTCCGCGCGACCAGTTCCTTGCCCGTCCCGCTTTCTCCAAGCACCAGCACCGGATGCGAGGTCTGCGCAACTTTGGAAAGAATGCGGTAGAGCTTCTCCATCTCCGCGGAACGGCCAATCATTGCGCCCAGACCTTGAGAGAGACGTAGCCGTTCTCGCAACTGACGGCTGGCCGTATCGGTCGTAAAACCGGCGGACGCGCGATCCAGCACCGTAGAAAGCTCATCCATGGCGAATGGTTTGGTCAGGTAGTCCTGGGCTCCACAGCGCATCGCTTCGACCGCCGCGTTCACGGACCCCGACGATGTCATTGCGATCACGGCAGTCTGGGGATAAAGCAACTTTACTTCGGACACAAGTTCCAGTCCCTGATTCGTCCCCGCAGGAAGGTTCACCAGAAGAATGTCGGCTGCTCGCCCACGAAGCAGGCTCCGCGCGTGGCCCATGTCCCCGGTGCTGTCGACAGCGAAGCCCAAGCTGGCGGCAATTTCTGCGCAGGCTGAGCGAACCGCACTGTCCACATCCACCACCAATAGGTGCAGCCGGACCACCGGCTCCGCAAGTTGAGGGATAAACTCCATGTTTCTTGACGATGAAACTGTTCCCAGCATTGTATTCGCCTCACCTATGGTTAGCTCAATTTGATTTGTGGCTGCATCCGTCCCAAGTGACCCCGCGTTCGCTCATTTCCCTTTGGACTCATCGCGTTCGGACAGGCAACTCGATGGTAAAGCGCCCTCCACCGGAGTCACGGTTCGAAGCACAAATCCTTCCACCGGCCGCTTCCAGAATTGAGCGGGAAATCGATAAGCCCAGTCCGCGATGCGATCCGGGCCATAGCCCAGTTCCGGATTGCTCCTTCGAGCGAGTGCTATAGCCGGCTTCGAAGATCTTTTTTAAAGAAGCTCGAGGAATGCCAGGTCCATTGTCTTCGACCGTTAACACCAGCCAAGGCGGTGCATCCGCGCCTGCGTGGAACTCATGCAGGCCAAGTGTGATGCGTCCCCCCGTCGGAATGGACTCAGCTGCATTCTTCACCAGGTTCACGAGCACTCGGGTCAGATCCTCCCCGGTCATTCTCACCGGGAGCGCGCCGCCTTCGGCATTCACCGTCAGAGAGATGGAAGGACCCACCAACGAAGCAAGCAGGTTTCGGTTAGCCACCACTTCTCCGACAAAACTCTCAATCGGTCTTGCAGGGAGTTGCTCCGCGCGGGAGTGAGTTGGGCCCGAGTGATTTAGATCTCTATCGCCGACACTCGCCGCCGCCTGGAATGTTCCGCGGTCGCGAAGAATTCCGTTTGAGCCATTCGACGAGTTGCTTCCCGTCGCACTGGGACTACCAAGCGCCATCAGTTTTTCAACAAGTCTGCGGCTTGCAGCCGCCACCAGTCTCAACTCGCTTCCATAGTGAAGAAACGGGGTGTCTAATACGCCGGGCTCCTCAAGTAGATCGCAGTAGAGCCCAAGGGCCGTAACCATGTTTCTGGCGTCATGCGCAACCTCTGCCAATGTTTCGCCGGTGCTGCGGGCTGTGGCCAGGGTCTCCACCACCGCTTCTACCCGGTTACGTTCCGCTCTCTCCGTTTTCGCTGAAGGCTCGATCTGGTGCATGGCTTGTTCCTCTTTCGCTTTCAACCCAATTCGCTCGTGCGGTTCAGCTGGGTGGTTTTTGATTTCGTTGTTTTCAGGCGTTTGACTTGCCTTTTCTATTACACGTAGCGTGCCAAACCGGAACACTTCCTCTAAGTTCCTGATAAGGGAATCAGTTACGGTCAATTCTTGAAATGTCGGGGGAATCCGATCCCGATTTGTTATCCCAAAATGGAACGGTCCGGTCGCCAAGTATGCAGCTAAGTGTATTATGTTCAATATCTTATGGTGGATTTCCCGTTTCGGCTCCCAACAACGGCGTTTCCCGTTTTGACACTCGGCCCGCGAAGACCGCGGGTTCCTCCCCAATACGCCGCTACCGTACAATCGCGCTATGAAAGATTATTTCCGCCCCGGTGGCAGAACCCCTGCACAGCTCCGTCCCCTCTCCTTCATCCCCGCTTTTGTACAGACCGCTGAAGGTTCTGTTCTCGTTTCGTTCGGCAACACGCGTGTGCTCACCAACGCAACCATCGAACAGGGCGTGCCCGGGTGGCTCCGCAACTCGGGGCGCGGCTGGGTGACGGCGGAATACTCGATGCTCCCTCGATCTACCGTCACACGCACGCCGCGTGAAAGCGAACGCGGCAAGATCGGCGGGCGTACCCATGAGATTCAGCGCCTCATCGGTCGCAGCTTGCGGTCGGTTGTGGACATGCAGGCTCTGGGCGAACGGACCGTAATTCTGGACTGCGACGTGATTCAGGCGGACGGCGGCACACGCACCGCTGCGATCACCGGGGCGGCGGTGGCTCTTTCCCTGGCTCTAAACGCGCTGGTTGCTGCCGGTACGCTGAAGCACTCGCCCTTGAAACAGCTCGTGGCCGCTACTTCAGTCGGCATCGTCGGTGGGGTCGAGTTGCTCGATCTCTGCTACGAAGAGGATTCCCAGGCGGAAGTGGATATGAATGTGGTGATGACGGCTGATGGTGGTCTGATTGAGACGCAGGCCACGGCCGAGAAGGGAAATTACTCCCGCAGCCAATTGAACAGCCTGATCGATCTTGCCGCTGGAGGACTCAGTGAGATCTTCGCCGCGCAGCGGGCGGTGCTGGAGCGGTAGGTTTCCAAGTTTGCTTCGGAATCTCGCTTCCCGTGCTAAGCTGTTTTCGATCCTGGGCTGATCCGTCCTCGAAAATCCACGCGCCAGGATTCCACGGAGAAAGAGAAAATGTCATTGCGCATCAACGACACCGCCCCGGATTTCACTGCGGAAACAACGCGCGGGACGATTCATTTCCACGAATGGATTGGCGACGGCTGGGCCGTGCTGTTCTCACACCCCAAGGACTTTACGCCGGTATGCACCACTGAATTGGGCTATATGGCCGGACTCGCACCAGAATTCGAAAAGCGCAATACCAAGATCATTGGGCTCAGCGTTGACCCGATCATGAATCACGCCAAGTGGGCCGCGGACATCGAAGAGACGCAGGGACACGCTGTGACCTTCCCCATGATTGGCGACCCTGAACTCAAGATCGCCAAAATGTATGACATGCTTCCGGCGGAAGCAGGCGATAGCTGCGAAGGACGCACGGCAGCCAACAATGCTACCGTTCGCACTGTCTTTGTGGTTGGCCCGGATAAGAAGATCAAGCTCACGCTGAGCTATCCCATGAGCACCGGACGCAATTTCGACGAAGTTCTGCGTGTTCTGGACTCGATGCAGTTGACCGCTTCGCACAAGGTGGCGACGCCAGTGAACTGGAAGTCGGGAGACGATGTGATCATTCTTCCCGCCGTGTCTGACGAAGAGGCAAAGGCAAAGTATCCGGATGGATGGCGCTCCCCGAAGCCCTATCTGCGCTTCGTTGCCCAGCCGAAGTGAACCCCGACGTTACCGCGACACCGCCGCCAGCAGCAATGTCGTTCCCAGTCCGGCCACCGAGAGCACCGTCTCCATTACCGACCAGGTGGCCAGGGTCTCTTTCAACTCCAGCTTGAAGAACGACTGAATCATCCAAAAGCCGGGGTCGTTTACATGCGAGAGGATCAATGATCCGGTCCCGGTGGCCAATACGAGCAACTCGGGACTTACGCCCGCATGGCTCGCCATCGGCGCCAGCACCGCCGAAGCGATCGCCATCGCCACCGTTGCGGAGCCCATGGATACGCGAACCACGGCGGCCAACGACCACGCCAACACCAAGGGCGACATATGCGCGCCCAATGCAAGGCCCACAGTCGCCTGCGCCGCGCCCGAATCCTTCAGGACCCCACTCAAGCCCCCGGCGGCTGCCAGAATGACCAGCACGTTGGCAATTGGCTCAAAGGATTCGCTGGTGAGTTGCCGCAATAGTTCCCGCCCGTGATGCTGCCCTGTCTGGATGTGCGGCCCCAGCGTCATCAGCGCCACCAACACTGCGATCAGCAGTGAAATGTCAGGGCTGCCCACGAAGTGCAACACTTGGTTTCCCATGCTTGCGGGAGCAGCAATCGAGTCGGCCCAACTGCCAAGAAAAATCAGGGCAATGGGAAGCAGGATCGCCGCAGCCGCGAGGGCCGGTCCAGCCGGAGAGGGAGTCCCGGTTTTGGTGATTTTCGCGTGCGCAACTTCAGCTTCCTCACTCACTTCAATCCGCAACTCCTCTTCCGCACTGGGCGCAAACAACGTCTGCCCAACTTCAATGGGTTGCTTCGGCAATCGGGCCTGCCGCTTTTCCCATCTCCGGATCAGCACCCAGCCAAGCCCCGGTCCAGCCAGAGCTGCAGCTGGTAGCCCGACCGCCAAACCCATCAGAATGGTGCGCCCCAGGTCGGCGTGATACATCGAGGCCGCAAGCATTGCAGCAGGATGCGGGGGGAGGGTTCCGTGCACAATCGAGAGTCCCGCCAGCAGTGGCATGCCTGCGAGGACTGGCGGACGTCCTGTACGTCGCGCAGTTTCGGCCACGATCGGCATTAAAAGGACAAGTCCTACTTCAAAGAACACCGGCATGCCTACCAGAATGCCCAAGACCAGAAGTGCCCATGGCAGGCCTTTGGGCCCGCAATTCTCAACCAGAACCTTGCCCAGCGACGCTGCCCCTCCTGATCCCGACAGCAGCCGCCCGAGCACGGCGCCCAGACCCAGGACGATAGCGATGTGCCCCATCAGGTTGCCAACACCCGTGGTGAAAGAGAGCGGCACCTGCCTGAGCGCCATCCCCGAAGCCACGCCCAGCGCCAGTGCACCCACGGCAAGGGCCAGCGCCGGATGCAGCCTGACTTTCGCAATCAAGGCGAGGAGAAGCAGTACCGTTCCAGCGGCGCAGGCCACCAGAAACCAACTGCCGTGCGGGGTTGCGGTGGCAAAACTCACCCGCAGATTATTCCACACGGCGCCGCGCCCTTGCCCGACCCATCTTCCTGTTGAATGAGAAAAGGTGCTGGCGAACACATTTTCCCCTTGCGAACCTCTGCTACCATAAGGACGATTGCAGTTCCTGCCGCTCGCGAGGCTGTTTTCCCGCCCATAGAGCGGTTCTCCAATTCTCATGCCCTAGCTGACGTTCGACAGGGCGGCTTTTTCTTAAGGAAAGAGCCACTCAGCGGTGACGGCTTCAGAGAATGGCAATTGGAGAATCGCTCAGGGCCCGAGCGCACCGGCGGCCGGGCATCTCAAGTAAGGAGAACCACTATGCCATTAGTCTCCATGCGGCAGCTTCTCGACGAGGCCGCCAAGGGCGGTTACGGCGTCGGCGCATTCAACGTCAACGATATGGAACAGATTCAGGCCATCATGGCCGCAGCCCGCGAGACCAAGTCGCCGGTTATCGTCCAGGCCAGCCGAGGCGCACGTCAATTTGCCGAGGACCTCTACCTTTTCCGGCTCATTCAGGCGGCAGCCGAGCTCAATCCGGATATTCCGATTGCGATGCATCAGGATCATGGCAACAGCTTTGAGACCTGCAAGAGCGCTATTGAGCTGGGCTACACCTCGGTCATGATGGACGGCTCGCTGAAGACCGACGGCAAGACCCCTTCCAGCTTTGAGGAAAACGTCGAAGTTACCCGTAAGGTTGTTGATTATGCGCATGAGCGCGGCGTGACCGTTGAAGGCGAAATCGGCGTCCTTGGCGGCGTGGAAGACGGCCATGGAGCAGGTGGCAGCGGTCTTGATCACATCACCGACCCCGACCAGGCAGTTGAATTTGCCGAGCGCACCGGCGTCGACGCGCTGGCCATAGCCATCGGCACCAGCCACGGCGCGTACAAGTTCACCAAAAAGCCAGACGGCTCAGTGCTCAAGATGGATGTGCTGATCGCGATTCACAAGCGGCTTCCGAACACCCACCTCGTCATGCATGGCAGCTCATCGGTACCTAAGGACCTGCAGGATGTCATCAATCAGTATGGCGGCAAGCTGAAGGAAACATGGGGCGTGCCGGTTGAAGAGATTCAACTCGGCATCCGCAACGGCGTCCGCAAAATCAACGTGGACACCGACAATCGCCTGGCCATCACCGGCGCCATCCGCAAGGTCTTCGCGGAGACACCAGAGAAATTCGATCCGCGCGACTACCTGAAGCCCGCTCGCGAAGCCATGCAGAAGGTAGTTGCTCTGCGCATGACCCAGTTCGGCCAGGCTGGCCACGCAGGCGATTACTCTCCGATCGACATCAAGGAGATCGCCAAGGGCTACGCCAACGGGTCACTGACCACACAACCGTTGGTTGCCGCTAAGTAAACTGGGCAGGGAAAATCTCGGCTGGGAACTCATTCCGAGTTTCCTGTGCAATCCGTTCCGCAAATGAATAGGGCTGCCGCGCAAAACGCGGCAGCCCTATCCGCTGGGAAAAGGACGGACTTAGTGATGCCCTCCGGCATTAGATACGCCTGCGCCGGAACTGCCGGAACTCAATGTAGCCGCGCTTGAAGTGCTGCTGCTGGAACTGACGCCTCCCGAGCTTCCGCCGCCTCCGCGCGAACCGCCGCCGCCGGAACTTGTAACTGCGCCACCAGAGTGCGACGTGCCTCCCCCGCTATAGCTGCCATGGCTTCCCGTAAAGCTGCCACCTCGCGCCTGCAGATTGCCAAATCGGCTGGAGACAGGGGCCATGACGGTCACGGTTTTCTCTCCTTTGGTTACCTCCCGGGCAAACATGAAGCTTTGCTGCTTCGAATCGAAATGCAGCGGAATACCGGTTGCCTTGCCTTCAACCGTCCTGTCACGAGAAAGCGAGTCCTTCATCATGTGAGCTTCCATCCGGGGAACGTCGGCTCCCGGAAGCGGGCGAAGATAGGTAGTTCGATATTCTCTGGGAGGATCTTTGAGGTACTCAATGGTATGGCCAGGATCGAACTTCACTTTTTCGATGGACAGGCCACTCCTGTTATTCACCGCGAATACCTCCTCCTTCCGGTTGATTGGAGGTCTTCCCTTTACGTCATAAGGATGAAGCGGAACAAAGGCCACCGTACGGCCACTCTTTACCCAGCGAACCGGTTCGAGGTGGTGGATCCTGTGACCCACGACCCACACATAGTGATGCCTTCGATGAATCCAGCTGCCGGCGTGACACACTCCCCAGCGATAGGGGTAGTTGTACGTATCGAACGGAGTTGCCACCACCCGTTCCTTTCCTGTTACCGGATCGCGGAACACGCGGTAGCGAAGAGACAGCGGCATACAGGGGAAATAAGGCTCTTCATCCCATGTGCTTGCAGCATTTGCGGGCGTGCTGGATTGCGCGGCCGCATTTCCGATAGACCCGCTGGTCTTCAGAAAACCGGTCCGCACGAGTCGTGCTGGCATACCGGCAGCCATGGCGGAAGACGTACGCAGTTGAGAAGATTGTTGGCCCACTTGATTTGCTTCATCTGCGGTATTCGGCTCCCAGCAGGTGCCATAGGGCTTGCACTCGAAGAATTCTCCCTGGCCCTTCATCTCGGCCAAACCCGGGATCGGCAAACTCAACCCGGCGGCCTTCATCACCTCAGCCATTGCGGCTCTGCGCTGTTCAACTCGCTCTGCAACCCACTTGTCCCATTCGGTAAATTCGGTTCCGCTATCCGCCGCAGGAGGATTCACCTTTTGGCCTGCGCGGAAAAACAGCGTTTGACCGGTGGACATTTTTTCGTCGCCGGTTGGCTGCAAATGGAGAACTCCACCATCTTGCCCGGTGATTGCAATCGCATCGGCGTAACTGCTTACCCGCAAGTATGTCTTATGCGGAAAGCTCGTTGTGAGCTCGTCCGTGGGCGTTCGCAAGATGAACGATTCGCCGGCCATAGTTGGACGAATGTGCATTGTCGCCGTGCCGCTCAGCAGGGCCACCTCGGTGTGTGCAACGCCGCTTCTCGTATGCAGGTCATTAAAAGTCAAAACCGAATTCTCTCCCAGATACAGAGTCGAGGCATCTTCAAATTCAATTTCCGCCCGTCCGGTGCCGGTTACCACGCTGAATCCAACTTCAATCGGCAAATCGGCAGTCGCCTTCTCCCACACAGGTCCTGCCGGCTTTTCGTTTTGCTCGCCGCGCGCAATCCGCACATCTCCCTCGACGTAACTAATTCGGACAACTTGTGCATAAGTTGCGTCCGAGTAATGATGCCCAAGGATAAACAGAGCTTCGTTCCTCAGCTTTTCGCTCGAATCGCTGCTGTTCAGAATTTCCTGGATCTGCGCGAGCGCACGTGCTTCGTTTTTCTGCATCAGCGAATTCAGAGCCAGCAGTTTTAAGTCGTCGTCATCCCCGGGCTTGGGTTCGGCGGGCTTCCCGCTTCGTGCGTGAATCTCAATCTCCAGGGCTCCGCATTCATGAATCCAACTGCTGCCGGGGAATTGATGGCCTAGATTGGCGCAGGTGTCGAGCGCCTTGTCGGCCTGTCCAAGCTTGTTCTCCGCGTATGCCTGCCAATAAAGCGCGCCATCCCGGTGCTCGCCGTGTTGATTTGCAACTTTAGTAAAGATTGCCTCAGCATCTGGCCAGCGACTTTCATTGATGGCACGTGTGCCGTTGGCATATAAGCTGCTCTCTGCCGAACTTGGCCCAAGCGTCGCGCCTTCAGCACTGGCCGCCGACAACGGCCCGGTAAACTCCTGGCCTGCAGCGAGATAGGCGAAGCCGCGCACCTGCAAGCAAATCAGTCCCGCTAGCATTGCAGCTGCGTAGAATGGTGCAGTCTTCATATCGTCCCTCCCTTGGAGCTTTCCACTCCCGCTCCCTGTGCATGGGGAATCCTTGAACGCAATACGCGCACTTCAAACAGCAGTCCATCCTTGTTCATTTCATCCTGAAGCCGGGTGATGGTTGCCTTGTTCAGGCCCCCCGGCTCATTTGCCAACTCGGCCAAAAGTCGATCAAGATGATCCAACGCGCCGGTTAGCGCGGGATCGTCGTCCTGTTTCGCGTTTTGCCGGCAAATCCGATTTGCATCAAGAAGACTTCGTGCCTCGTCGCGTAGTGGAGACACCATTTCCGTACTGTCTGCGTCCACATGCTTCAGCTCAACGAGAAGCCGCTCTGACCGGTCGAGATGATCGCTCAGCACCACAACTACTACGCGCTGCGGGGGGTGCTTAACCACTGGAGGCAGTGGTGCCACATGGCTCGTCGCTGCAATCTCTGCCTGCCGCCGTTCCCATAAACGTCCGCCCGCAAACGCCGATGCCAGCACCAGTGCAGCGGCCAGCGCGTAACTCAACCCTCGAAACCACTGTCCGCTCAGCCAGTTACGCCTCCGAACTTCATAATCGGGCAATTGCTGCCGTAGCCTTCCCCAGACGTTGTGGCCGTACGGTTGCTCGCGTTGCGGGGGGTCGGCAAACTTCATTTCGGCGAGGTCGGATTGCACTGCGCCGTAGGCTTTTTCACATTCTCTGCATGCCGCAAAGTGCTCTTCTATAAAGGCTTTGTTGCCTTCGCCGTAGCCATATTCAATAAGCTGCTCTTCAGTTAAATGCCTCATAACCTCACCCTCAAGTTGGACAAACGGCTCATGTCCTCACCTTTAAGCTGGACAAACGGCGCCTCAGCTTCTGAACTGCACGGAATACGGCCTGCTTGGCCGCATTTGGCGCGATGCCCAGCGCATCACCAATTTCCTCGGTCGTTCTTCCTTCCATGTGTCTCAAAACAAAGGCCGCTTGCTCCGTTGGTGTCAGAGAAAACATAGCGTCCCTTTGCATTGCAGCGATCTCTCCGCTTAGCAGGAGCCGGTCGGGTCCTGCTGTTTCGTCCGCCACCTGAATCTCATCCTGCTCCGGATCGGTCTCCGTTCCGACTCGCATCCGGTCATTCATCCTGTTGATACTGCTGATCTTGTCGAGTGCGCAGCGTACTGCAATCCGGTAAATCCATGTACCAAAATTTGCCCGGGACTCAAAGGTCTCGAGCTTCAAATACCCGCGCAGGAACGCCTCCTGAACCACGTCGTCCGCATCGGCTTCATTTCCTGTAATGCGGAAAGCGACTCGGAAGAGGCTCTGGCTGTGGCGCACGACCAACGCCCCATAAGCGTTTTTGTTTCCAGAGAGAACCGCCTGGATCGCCGCGTGGTCGTTCTTGTCCATGCGCAGCATTAGACACCTCGGTTCCCGCAGCGGTTAGGAGCATTTGATTCGGTCGTCTTGGACGACCACGGAAAGCAAGCGAATTCAGAGAGATACGGGGGGGCGGGACACATGGAGGAGTTGAGTGCACATCCTGAAATGGAGCCCGGACACACGTTCTTGACGGGATTCGGCGTGGATTTGTTGCATGGAATAAACGGCGCGGAATTCGGCGGAAGGGAGTGGGGAAGCGGGGTCGCTGCTAGAATCCGCATAGAGCTAACTCTATGAGCGTAAGGGCCCTTTATCCCGGAACGTTTGACCCGCCGACGAACGGTCACGTTGACCTGATTCAGCGCGGGGCGAAGTTGTTTGAGCACCTGACGGTGGGCATTTTGAAGAACCCGGTGAAGAATCCGCTGTTCACGGTGGAGGAGCGGGTGGAGATGCTTTCCGAGGCGACTAAGTCGTTGGAGAATGTGTCGGTTGCCACGTTTGACGGGCTGATGGTGGACTTTGCGCGGCAACTGGATGCACGGGCGGTGTTGCGCGGAATACGGGCTATCTCCGACTACGAGCACGAGTTCCAGATGGCGCTGATGAATCGGCGGCTGGCTCCGGAGATTGAGACGGTGTTTCTGCAGCCGGCGGGGCGGTACTCGTTTGTCAGCTCGCGGATGCTGAAGCAGGTGTTCAGTTTTGGCGGGGATGTGACGGGGCTGGTGCCGCCTAACGTGTTGAAACGACTGCGCGGACGGATTCACAAAGCTTAAAAGCAGTTCTTAGTTCGCAGTTCTTAGTTCACAGTTCGCAGGTGCGGAAATCGAGAATCAAAGGTTGCATCGGCAGGTTGCGCTACATAGGGTAAAAGGTGGCTGAAGTGGTTACAAAGCATGCGAAAGGTTGCAATCCATGGATGCGATTCTTCGAGACATAGACCGTGGGTTGCACCTTCTCGCATGTTTCGTAACCGCAGAATTGATCTTTTGGAGGTAATGGGTGGTAGAGAATTGAACGCTTTTGGGGGCAACGCTCTGATCTGGCAGGCGGTTACGGCTTAAGTTATTGATAATGCATTGTTTATTTTGGTTTTGTTTGTAGTGCGGAAGACAGATTGCAGATTACAGATTTCAGTCGCTGCGTCCCGATCACCGGTCCCTCCACGGCGGACCGGGACCGGGGTGACCCGCGCAGTTCCTTTTACCGGCAACGTTCAGACGGCCCTTTGCCTTGCCCATCTGGTGGCGGCTTCGCCTGGCATTGGTCGGGCAATGAAGTATCCCTGGGCGAGATCGCAGCCCAGGGACATTAAGTAATTGAGCGTCTGAAGGTCCTCAACTCCCTCTGCCGCGACCAGCAAGCCGAGACTGTGGCCTAGCTCAATAATGGATTTAATGATGGTGCGGGACTCCTGGGAATGCTGCGCATCCATGACAAACGACTTATCGACCTTGATCTCAGAGAATGGCAGGCGGACAAGCCGAACCATTGACGAGAACCCGGTTCCGAAGTCATCGATGGAGAGTAGAAAGCCTTTCACGCGGAGCCTGGTGAGCAGATCCAAAGAGAGTGTGGGATCGACCATTGCGCTGCTTTCAGTCAACTCGAGCACAACGCGCTCAGGAGCAATATGACTTCGGCGGCAAAGGTCGATGAGGATATCGGCCATTTGAATATCGACGAGGCTTTTTGCTGAGATGTTGAGAGACAGCTTGACGTCAAGATTTGGATCGGATGCCGGAAAGGCATCGGAAAACCATCGGAGGCTCTGATCGAAGACCTGGGAAGTCAAGGCATCGATGAGCCCGGCCTGCTCAGCAACGGCAACGAATCGCGCGGGCATAATGAGGCCTGCGTCGGGGTGCTTCCATCGGGCGAGCGCTTCAAAGCCGGAGAGCACGCCGGTTTTGCAAACGATCTTTGGTTGATAGGCAACCTCAAATTCTCCTCGATCAAGCGCTCTCTCAAGGTCGGATTGAGTAATGGCAAACTCTTCGGCTGAGGGGAATTGCTCCACCGCCGGAGAGGACTGGGTAAATTGACTTCCATCCCCGATGAGGGTGCGGAGGGCTTCTTTGGAAATAGGCTTGGAGATTACCCCGGCAATGCTCAGTCCATGCTCGGAGGCTAATCTCTGTGCGGCATCAAGGACGCGGGTGCCCATTCCGCTGGAGATGACGATTTTGGCACGGCATTTTCGTTCTGCCAGCAGGCGCATGATTTCGACGCCGTCGACCTCTGGCATGGCCAGATCGATGGTGATGATATCGGGGGACATCTGGGTCAGCAGGCTGAAGAATTCGGCAGATTGTGTGACAAACTGCGCCTGAAAGCCGAGGCTCTCCGCAATCCATTGAATTGTCTGACCGACGGCCGGGTCATCGTCGAGGATAAGAATGCTTCGGGTTGTCAATGCATCGTTCATGTTGAGGTCGAATGAACGCAAGGTCGCTTCTCCAAAGTTCGTAGCACAAATCCCGAAGTA
>Ga0302319_10012516_pt1 | contig 15995 bp, 13 predicted proteins | sample Bog_T0_2_FD_203319 | JGI IMG/M metagenome (GOLD analysis project Ga0302319, IMG submission 203319) | Peat permafrost microbial communities from Stordalen Mire near Abisko, Sweden - Bog_T0_2 | ecosystem: Environmental > Terrestrial > Soil > Wetlands > Peat | place: Sweden: Abisko, Stordalen Mire...
CGCTGCGATCTGGTGGTTTGGTCGGTCGTGACACCAGATTTCTGAGCCGAATCAGCAGCTTGCACAATCCTCATTTCTGAATCGCAGCTATGCGCTGAATAAGAGCGGCTAAGCTCGGCTTTCCGCAATTCAGGCTGCGAGGCATAGAGTCTCCACGAATCGGTTTAGCAAATGGGCGGGATTTTTCAACGGTTTCGGTGCTATGCCGGGATATGGAAGAATTCTGTTGCGACCAAAGCACGCGCCGAACGGCCGCGATGGCATCGGTGAACTTAGCGTGAGACTTTCGATAACAAGCGGCTGGATCCCGGACGGTCGCAATGGTGGGCGGCGATCGTTCAGGTTTAGGCACCCGCATAGGAGATCGTGATGTCACAAGACAGTCAGCTTCAGGAGTCCGTTCTGGCGGCCTTCAAATGGGAGCCGAGCGTATCCGCCGGCCACATCGGAGTCACTGCGAATGCCGGGGTCGTGTCCCTCTCCGGTTACGTCGACAGCTATGCGGAGAAACATGCCGCGGAGACGGCTGCCCGCCGGGTCAAGGGCGTGCGGGCCGTTGCCGAGGAGATTGAGGTCCGATTGGCAATGGACTCCCGGCGGTCGGACGCGCAGATCGCGGCGGCCGCGGTCGAGCGTCTGTCCTGGAACGTGACGGTGCCGAAGGACAGCGTGCAGGTGAAGGTCGAGAACGGTTGGGTCACCCTCACCGGGCAGGTCGGCTGGTGGTATCAGCAGGAAGCCGCCGCGAACGACATAAGGCCGCTGCACGGCGTGATCGGCGTCTCGAACCAGACCACCATCAAGCCGCGGGTGGACACCGGCGGTCTCAGCGACGACATCACCCATGCGCTGCATCGATCGTGGTTTTTCGATCCGGACAACGTCCAGGTGCGAGCCGATGGCGGCAGGGTCACCCTGACCGGGACCGTGCAGTCGTTCCACGAACGGCAGGTCGCCGCCGAGACGGCGTGGTCGGCCCAGGGCACCACTGCCGTCGAGAACGACATCGAAGTCGTGTGATTGAACGCCGACGGGACGGTCTGGCGGGCCGGGCGCTCGCGAGCGCCCCGCCAGACCATGATTGCGGGGACAGCGGATTGCGCGCGGGCCTGCTTTGCCTGTCAGGCAGTAGAGGCGACATGCGGGCGTTACACCAGAGCACCGAGCACGCGGAGATCGCTGCCGCCCTCGGTTTCGCTTGCGCGATGACGAAATACGCCGGCGCCTATGTGGCTGTGCTCGGCGGCCTCGGACGCCCTGGTGTTCACCGCCGGGAGGCGAGCATTCCGCGCCGGCGCGCGGCCCTCTGCAGCAAGCTGGCGTGGCCCGGCGTGACCGCGGACCCGGCGGCCAACGAGGCAAATGGACCAGGCATTTCCAGCCCGGGCAGCCGCGTGTCGGCGTGGGTCATCCCGACCAACGAAGAACTTGATGATTGCACAGCACGCGCGGCCTGCGCTCGTTCGTCCTGGCTGAACCGCCGGGATCGGGCGTGCCACCAACACAAGGAGTTTCTTCATGGATCGCGCCGAGCACATCACCGGTTCACCCAAGCCAGTCGACCGCGACGGCGCCAGATTCACGCTTGTCGGCAGCGGGATCGCTTCGATGGCGGCCGCCGTCTTCTTGATACGCGACGGCGACATTCTTGGCCGTAACATCACGATCCTCGAGGGACTCGATACGCCCGGCGGCAGCCTGGACGCCGCGGGCTCGGCCGAGCACGGCTATGTGCTGCGCGGCGGGCGTATGTTCGAAAGCAAGTATCTCTGCACCTTCGAGCTGTTCTCCTCGATTCCGAGCCTCGACGACACCCGATCGGTGACGCAGGAGATCTTCGCATGGAATGAGACGCTGAAGACCTCTTCGAAATCGCGCCTGTTCCGCGACGGCCAGCGGCAGGTGGCGCCGGAGCAGGTGGCGGTCAACGCGCTGCTTGGCCTTTAGGTGCGAGCCGCCCGCGGTCTATCAGGGCAAGTTCGATCCGCGCGTGCTGTTCAAGGCGTTCGGGGCGTTGCATGACATCCGCGCGTGACGAGACCCTCGCCGGTGCCGGCCGCCCCCGGCGTCCCGGTTGGTGCCCGACGACGTCGTCAAGCTCTCGCCCGGCGGTGTTTTGGCGGCCCTCGGCGAGCGGCGACAGTCCCGGTGCGTGCGGTCAACGTCCGGCTCCTGGACGCCGGACCAATCCCGGCGTCCTTCCAGTCCTGCGCGCTGTTTCAGGTCTGTTCGGAAGCCAGGACATCCATGGCGAGTTCATACAGGGCCACGCCGGCTGGCTGCTCCGGGTGCACGCCGAACATGAACCCGCCGTTCCCGCCAGCCGCCAGGCCATCATGCCGGTGGATGTAGGAGACGGCAGGCATAGCCCGACCGCCGTTCCGCGCGGCAAGAATTGCTTCGCCCAAAGATATGGCCGAATCCGGAGTCACGCTGTCCGCGTCAAGGGAACCGAACATAAAGGCGGAATAAGGGGGTAGTTGGTTCATGTGGCCGGTCACGCTAAGCATCTTTTTAACCTTTCTTGCACATCAGGCCTTCCAACCTGACTCAAATTCGATTAAACGGTAGGCACGACCTTGCTATGCATATGCCGAACGCGTTTGCTGATGCGGACTGTGGACGGGGCGGTGCAGTCTAATTGCCTCGGCCAGTGGCGGCACAAATCCCCGCGGCGGCATGGCGCCCGGCTGCCGTGTAATCACGCCGGGCGGAGGCATAAAGGCGCCGCGCCACATCGTAGCCGTCCTGCGCTGCCTGTGCTGCCTTGCGTGTGGCCCGCCAATGCAGTTCCGCTATATCCATCAGCGTTTCGGCTGTGTGAACGTCAAAATCATATGCTGCCATAATCTGTCTCCTTTGGTTTGGTGTTACGGTTCCTTGATCGCAACCTCCTACCCGCCATTTTGTGGGCGCCCTGCACATCATCCTCTGCAGCGACCCGCCGCAATGCAGCGCCATCCACCTTCGAATCAAGACACACCGGCACGCCGTTCGACAGCGTAATCTCGATCCGCCCGTTCGGCTGGGCAGCCGCGCGAACAAGACCAAGCCAAGCAGCACACCAAAAACGATGTGTAGGGAGATATATTCGCTGCGCTGCGCCCATTTGGGCACGAAGTCAATGGCCTGGCCGGTGCTCCAAGGTACGATCACCAGGCTAGCGCTGACCTTGTGCAGTGATATATAGCTGGCAGGAGATCGTCGCGTCCAGGTTCGGAAATTACTCAAATCCGGCAAATCAAGACGATCTCTGTGGTCGGGCTTTGCCAATCCGGGGCTCCCACCCGGCGGCCGCTACCCCTCTTCCTCAGAGACGGCGGTGAGCCCCACCGGCGGCTCGCACATCGCGAACGATATCCTCGAAGGGATCAACAGCCTGGTCCAGGCAGCCAAGGCCAAGGCGCGCGGTTACCGAACCTCGCGCAACCTGAAGCCGGTGATCTACCTGCATCCTGCAACTTGGCCCGACCTGTCCCACGTCAATTGCCGTCCGGGACCCTGGAAACCTCAATGGACGGTAAGCCCTCAACCGCACGGCGCATCGCCCGAACCAGGTCCGGTTCGCGAAACGGCTTCTGAATGGCCACCGCGCCCGGCCTGACCGCCGCAACAGTGGAAATATCGCCGCTGATGAACACGTGCGGAGTGGGCGCGCGCTCGTCTCGTGTTATTGCCTCGACGGCCGCGACACCGCTGCCAACGCCCAGCTTCACATCGACGATCATGAGTTGCGGGCGCCATCGCGCGGCGGTGGCAACCGCGCCGGCCTCGGTGCTCTCGATCAAACAGACGTGGCCCATGCCCGTGAGCATTTCGGCGAGGAGAGTGCCGATCATGACATCGTCCTCCACCACGAGGACGCGAAGCGTTCTCATCGGCTGGCCCATCGGCTCCAATATTTGCTTTGTTGTGCCCTGATGCCCTGAAAGAGGGGCCCCGGCCTGTCAGCCAGGGCCTTCAGTTTAGGGGAGGAAACGCGTCCCAGGGGAACTCCCCGGGGCTCCTCGGACACCCGCCGCATCGGCGGGACCGACGATGGGAAGTGTATAGCTGAAGGGAGATCGCCATGCGCAGAGTCGGAAACTACTCAGACGACGCTTCATCAGCCGGCCGTCTCGCAGCCGTAATCGGGCTGTGATAGGGTAACAGCTGTGATAGGGTAATGATGCAGCCTTATTCCGCAGACTCATCAGATACGGCCGAGGAATGACAGATAGTCCCCCCCCGCAGCAGGCCAAAATGGCGCGACCGCAACTGAGCCGACGCCGCCAACCGGCGCCGCCCGCGCCGCGCGGGCAGGGCGCGTTTCCGATCGTCGGAATCGGCGCATCGGCGGGGGGTCTTGAGGCCTGCCGGATACTCCTGGGCGCGTTGGCCCCCGGGAACGGCATGGCTTTCATCCTGGTCCAGCATCTCGATCCGACTCACGAAAGCATGATGGTGGATCTGCTGGCCGGCCACACCCCCATGACGGTGCAGCAAGCAACCGATGGTATGCCGATCGAGCCAGATCACGTCTATGTGATACCGCCGGGCACCTACCTGTCCGTCAGCAACGGCGCCCTGCACCTCTCGCAACCGCAGGCGCGTCACGGTGCGCGGCTGCCGTTCGACTTCCTGCTGCACTCGCTGGCGGAGAACTGCGGTCCGCGCGCCATTTGTGTGGTCCTGTCGGGAACCGGCGCCGATGGCAGCCTTGGGCTGAAAGCCGTGAAGGAGAACGGCGGGCTGGTGATCGCGCAGGAGCCCGGCGAAGCGGCCTATGACGGGATGCCGCGCAGCGCGATCAAGACAGGCGCCGTCGACCTTGTGCTTCCGGCAGCGAAAATCCCACAAGCGCTGGTCGAATACGGTCAGCGCCAGGCGCAGAGCGGTTCACCTCCGGAGGCGGCGGCAAGGCTTCCGCTGCCCGAAATCATCGAGATTCTGCGGACGAAAACGGCCCATGATTTCAGACTCTACAAGCAGGGCACCCTTCAGCGCCGCGTCGAGCGGCGCATGGCGCTGGCCGGAATCGCCAGAGACCACATGGATCGGTACATCCAGATCCTGCGCAGCGGCACGGACGAACTCGACCTGCTGGCCAAGGACCTGCTGATCAACGTCACCAGCTTCTTCCGCGATCCAAAGGTGTTCGATCTTCTGGCTGAGAAAGTCATTCCTGACCTGGTCCGCAGCCACGCACCCGATCAGCCGATCCGCATCTGGGTTGCGGGGTGCAGCACGGGTGAGGAGACCTATTCGCTGGCGATGCTGTTCCGCGAGGAAATCGTGGCAACCAAGCTGAACACCAAGCTGCAGGTGTTCGCCTCCGACGTCGATGCGGATGCGGTCGCGCGTGCCAGGGACGGGTTCTATCCCGAGGCGATCGAGGCCGACGTGTCGCAGGCGCGACTGGAACGCTTCTTTTCGCGCGAAGACCACGGTTATCGAGTGTTGGACGAACTGCGCGCGGCGGTGGTGTTCACCGTGCAGGATGTGCTGGCCGATCCGCCATTCTCGCGTCTCGACCTGGTGTCGTGCCGCAATCTCCTGATCTACCTGGCACCGGAGGCGCAGGCCAAGATCATCTCGCTGTTCCATTTTGCGCTGCGCGAGGGCGGCATCCTCCTGCTTGGCAGCTCGGAGACGATCGGCGACTCGGAAGGCCGCTTCGAAGTGATCGCCAAGTCGGAGCGTCTGTACCGGCACATCGTTCGCGCCCGGCCGGGGGACGCCGGATTTTCGCTCACCGGTGACGGCGGCCGCATCCATCCACGTCCGGGGCCCGGCCGGGCGCTCCCGCGACAAGCCGCGCTTGGCGACCTCTGCCGGCGGCTGGTGATGGAGGCCTACGCCCCGGCGGCGGTCTTGATCGACCACAAGCACGAATGTCTCTATTCGCTGGGGCCGACAGACCGCTATCTGCGCGTGGCGCCGGGACATCCGACGCACGATCTGCTCGCCCTTGCCCGCCAGGGGCTGCGGGGCAAACTTGCGGCGGCAATCCAGCAAGCCATCCAACAGAACGCGCGCGTTGTCGTCGCCGGTGGCCGGACGAACCTCAATGGCGACGCGGCTTCGTTCAATATCGACGTGCGACCCGCGACGGCCGACGGGGATGAGCTGCTGTTGGTCTGCTTCGTTGACGTGCCACTGCAACAGGACAAGCAAGCAGGCCTCGTCACGGCGGCGGACGCTTCCCTGGTGGCCCGGCTTGAGCAGGAGCTCGAAGCCACGCGGACGGAGCTGCAAGGCGCGGTCCAGAGCCTCGAGATCTCCAGCGAAGAGCAGAAGGCGATCAACGAAGAGGCCCTGTCCGTCAACGAGGAATTCCAATCCACGAACGAGGAGCTGCTGACCTCGAAGGAGGAATTGCAGTCGCTCAACGAAGAGCTGACCGCCCTTAACAGCCAGCTCCACGAGACCCTGGAACGACAGCGCACGACATCCAATGATTTGCAGAATGTTCTCTATAGCACCGACGTCGCGACGCTGTTCCTCGACACAGACCTGAATATCCGCTTCTTCACGCCCGCCACCAAGTCGCTGTTCAGCGTCATACCCAGCGACGTCGGGCGGCCGCTTGAAGACCTCCACTCGCTGGCTGCTGATGGCGCGCTGCTGACCGATGCCCGGGCGGTGCTTGAGACTCTTGCGCCGATCGAGCGGGAGATCGAAGCTCAGACCGGCGCCTGGTACAGCCGTCGCGTCTTGCCTTACCGGACCCAGGACAACGGAGTCGAGGGTGTCGTCATCACCTTTGCCGATATCACCGACCGGCGGCACGCGGCGGATGCACTCGCGGCAGCCATGCGGCAGGCGGAGCTGGCCAATGCCGCCAAATCGCGCTTTCTCGCCGCCGCGAGCCATGACCTTCGTCAGCCGCTGCAGACGCTTGCCCTGCTTCAGGGGCTCCTGGCGAAGACCGTCGAAGGCGAGCGGGCACGCAAGCTGGTCGGGCGGCTCGACGAGACGCTGGGCGCCATGACCGGGATGCTGAACGCGCTGCTGGACATCAACCAGATCGAGGCCGGGAGCGTCCGTCCCGAGGTGGTCAGTTTCCCGATCAACGATCTGCTCGGCCGGCTCAGGGACGAATTCGCCTATCACGCGCATGCGCAGGGCCTGGGGTTTAGCACGGTCCCGTGCAGCCTGCCGGTTCAGAGCGATCCGCGTCTGCTGGAGCAGATGATCCGCAATCTGCTGTCGAACGCGATGAAATACACCAGTCACGGCAAGGTGCTGCTTGGTTGCCGGCGGCACCGCGGAATCCTGAGCATCGAGGTCTGGGATACCGGCGTCGGTATCCCCGGCGAGGAGCTTCAGGCGGTCTTCGAGGAGTACCATCAGCTCGACAATGCCGCGCGCGAACGCAGCCGCGGCCTCGGTCTTGGCCTGTCTATCGTGCAGCGCCTGGGGAAGTTGCTGGGCCATCGGGTCCGCGTCCGCTCGCGTCCCGGCAAGGGCTCGGTCTTCGCCATCGAGATCGTCCGCCAACCGGGCGGGACGGCACCGGAGCTGGAGCACAACCGGCATGGCGTCGATAGTGCGAGTACCGACGCTGTTCGCCGGACGGGCGCCATCCTGGTCGTCGAGGATGATCCCGAAGTCCGTGCACTGCTGGAACTTGTTCTCGGGGAGGAGGGCCACCGCGCGGCAGCGGCGCCGGATGGCGTCGCCGCGCTTGAGCTCGTCACCCGAGGCCCGGTCCGGCCTGACCTCATTATCGCGGACTATAATCTTCCCAACGGTCTGACCGGCCTCCAGTTCATCGGAAAGGTGCGGGAGAAGCTGCATCGTGAGATCCCGGTCATCATCCTGACCGGCGATATCTCGACTGTCACCTTGCGCGAGATCGCGCTGCAGAACTGTGTGCAGCTTAACAAGCCGGTGAAGCTGGGCGAACTGACGCAGGTCATCCAACGGCTTCTGCCGGTATCGCAGGCCGGTGCCCCGCAGTTTGAACCGGGCGGCTCCTCGGATGCGCCGCTCATCTTTGTCGTCGACGACGACAGCAACGTGCGCGATGGGCTTCGCAGCCTGCTGGAGCAGGATGGCTTGACCGTCGCCGACTATGCATCCTGCGAGGCATTCCTTGAAGACTACCGCCCCGGATCGGGAGCATGCCTGTTGATCGACGCGTACCTGCCGGGAATGAGCGGGCTCGAATTGCTGACCCGGTTGGCGGACCATCGGCTGCCGGCAATCATGATCACGGGCAGCAGCGACGTGGCGATCGCGGTGCAGGCCATGAAGGCCGGCGCTTCGGACTTCATTGAGAAGCCGGTCGGCCGTGGCGAACTGTTAGCCAGTATCCGACGCGCTATCGAACAGTCCCGCGATTCCGGCAGGCTGGTCGCCTGGAGGGAAACCGCCGCCAACCATCTGGCGGGCCTGACTCCGCGACAGCGGGAGATCATGGCGCTGGTTCTCGCCGGAGCCCCCAGCAAGAATATCGCGGCGGATCTTGGCATCAGCCAGCGCACTGTCGAAAACCACCGTGCCGCGATCATGAAGAAGACCGGGTCGAAATCACTTCCGGCGCTGGCCAGGTTGGCTCTGGCCGCCGCTTGGCATGCGGACGACGAGCGGGCTCGCCGCCCCCAACAGGTCCATGGCGGCTGATCGGCCGAAACCGCACTTTACGGCAGGGGGCTTCCCTGTCCGGGGGGCGGATCACTCATCTTTCGCCATCACGAAACTCTCGCGCGATCGCGCGTGATTCCGGTGTCGGCATCGTCTCACCCTGATCCGTGAAAAGTGCGGGGAACTCGCCCAGGTTTTCCTGCAACGAAGCTTCCTCGATGAGGACGCCTTCCGATGTAAGGCGGCGATCGTTCGCAAGACCGTTGGGCATCGGCTCGGGGCGGTAGTGTTCTATCGCATCGAGTTGCTGTGCGCGTTCCCAGTACGCCGCGGATTGGCCGTCAGGCCTGCCCTCGCTTTCCCACAGGTGATAGGCTCGCTCACGAATGCGTTGCTGGTGAGAAGGTGACGGCGTGAGGGGGGAGTCTGCTTCTGGGAGCGGCATCGGGCGTTCTCCGCGGAGTGCCTTGGACACACCCGCATAAGTTACGTACAGCAAACGGTCGGGACGAGACTCGGAACTCCGGATCAGAGGCCGAACGGATACGTTTCGTCCTCACCGGCAGTGACCGGCGTCGGTAAAGGTGTCACCGCATGAGTCTCGTCGAACCATGCGAAGGCATCGTACTGGTCTGGAAGCGTCGCGTGGCTGTAATGGCTCCAGCGCTCCGTCTCGGGCCGGTAGATGACGCCGATGTAGCGTTCAAGCCGGGGCCGGGCCAGCACGCGGCGGAGATCGTCATGCTGGCCAGGACGCAGATCCAGCAGGAAGCGTTCGGCACCGACCTGATGACACAAGGCCTCGTAGCTGCCTGGAAGCGATGGCCGCACGGTTTTGACCTCCATCGACCCGTCCCAGTCGGTGGCCGCCGCGACGGTGCCAGCGTGTGTTCCGAAACCGACCAAGCAAGCTTCGGCTCCATACGCCTGGCGACACAACTGGCCGATGTTCAGCTCGCCGCGCGCCTGGCCCATGTCGGTGAACCGGGCATCCCCGATGTGGGAATTATGTGCCCAGACAACGGCTTTCCTGTTCGGACCTGGCTGAGCCAGGATGTTTTGGAGGGTCTTGAACATGTGCTGGTCGCGCAGTTTCCAGGATTCGTTTGAGCCGAGATACATCGCCCGATAGTAGCTTTCCGCATCGGCCACCAGATGGGCGTTCTGCGCCGCGTCAAAATACTGCGCACGGTCCTGTTGTGTGTATTGCAGCTCCCTCTTGAGCAGATCGACGAGAATGCGGGTGACCGGAATCTGGCAGATGGCATAACCTTCAGTGAGCGATGCCTGTCCATAGGATGCCGGCTCCCGCGACCAGGGCGACAAGCAGGCATAGCGCTCGCGCGCCACGTCCGCGGCCTTGGGGTCGACGCGATCGAGATAGGCGAGCACGGCGGCGATCGAAGCTGTCATGTTGTACAGGTCGAGGCCATAGAACCCGACTTTCTCCGCGGGCGGCCTCGTCGCCGCATTGTGGCCACGCAGAAAGCTGATAAAGCCATCCACATCCGTGTTGCGCCACATCCAGGTCGGGAAGCGGGTGAACGGCGCTGAGCTCATCGCCTGGTGCGGGCTGTGCCGCACATAGCGATCAATGGCGGCGGCATCCGGCCAGTCGGCCTCCACGGCCACAATGGTGAAGCCGTGTCGCTCGATGAGGCGCCGCGTGATGGCAGCGCGGGCGCGGTAGAATTCCGAGGTGCCGTGCGAGGCCTCCCCAAGCAGTACGATGCGTGACTGGGCAAAGCAATCGAAGGCCGCGCCGAAGGCGGGGGCATCCAACGATGGCAATGGCTCCACGGCGGCTCTCAGCACAGCCACTGAAGCCGTGAGTGGCGGGGCCTCCGCGAGGTCCATCAATAACTCCTTCGGTCGCCAGGGTGCTTGCCGAGGCAATCCCGGAATCGGACAGCGCGGACGCACTTGGATTCTGGGACACGGGCGCAGGGCGGCTGGCGCAGCCGTCAGAACCTATCCGCCAAGACCGCCCGCAGCCAGGCTCGGAAACTACTTATTCCGTCGGCCGCCGGAGACCGCTAGGTTCGCCAAAATTGGGTCAGGGTACCGCGGCGGCTCGCGTCGTGTGCCCGGCTTGACGGACCCGTTTCAGGAAACGTCCGTTGACCGGATTTCAGCTCGCAAGCAGCCCGGCTGGGCCCGGGAAGAGTTTCGGGCACCGTAGGCGTAAGAAAGTCGCCGGAGAACGAACCCGCGGTCCTCGGTCGGATGCTTCTGGGGTTTTCGGAAGTAGACTGTGCTTGGTGGGGCTTCCATGACGGTCTGGGCGCGGTCCAGGATCGGCGTCCGGGACGTCTTGGTCGGGGAGCGATGCGCAACTTGAAGACTATCGCTCTGCAAAATCGCTCCAGCAGGCGCAGCCTGAACGGTGCCGCCGAACCACTTGGCACATGGGGTATCAGTGGCCACCGCGATAGGTCGACAGCATGGTGTGGGCGCCGGTCGTGCCGGGTCATAGCGCCACCCTCCCGGTTGGTGCGTGCACCATCGGCGGACCGGGTGGGGGCACCCAGCGCTGCGCCGTCTCGATGATGATTATGCGTCCGCCGCAGCAGGGACACGGAGGCCGCGGGACGAAACCGCCGGAATCCCCCACTTTGCCGACCGCGGGCTCGATAAACCCGGGTATCGCCTAATGGAATTATTTGGCTTGCCCGGGCGCCCAAGGGCGAAAATGGGTGGCCGCGGCGCTTCAAAGGCATTGAAATCATTGGCCTACCCACTGAACCGCTTAAGGAGGAGCCGCCGCCTGCGCGTGGTGCGCTGACCAGCGACGAAGCCCCTGCGGCCCCGCCGACCGGCGGCGGAGACATTCGGGCTCTATGCGGCATATTGGAACGCCTTCCTCGTGGGGCATGGCCACTGGAAGCCGTACTACACGCTGGCGGGCGTGCTGCATGCGCTCTGCAACGCGCACCATTTGCGGGAACTGAAGGCGCTGGTCGAAGGACGCGTTTCGGTCTCTGCTGGGCGCGATGCCGATCCATTGTATCACCGTGAACGCGGCCCTGCTCGGTGATACCATCTACGGGCTGGAGCAGGCCGCACGAAACTGAGCCCGCGGCCGACCGCCCGGCGTCCCGAAAGAGGTCATTGCCTTGCCTGACATTCTCCTTCCGGTGGCGGCGATGCTTGTCCTTGTCAGCGCCGTGCAGCCGCTGGCGCGGCGCCTGCTGGTCTCGGACGCCGTGCTGCTGGCGATGGTCGGTGTCCTGATCGGCGCCGGCTCGGCCTATGTGCTCAGCCGCGGCGTCGCCGGCAGCCTGGACGAATTCGCCGCGACCTTCGCCCACTTCCCCGTCAACTCGCAGGTGTTCCTGCTCGCGTTCCTGCCGGCGCTGGTATTTCACGGCGGGCTGTCGATCGACGTGCGCCGCCTGATGCGCGACACCGCGCCGGTGCTGATGCTCGCGGTGGTGGCGGTGGTGGCGACCACGGCGGCAATCGGCTTCGCGTTGCAGCCGATCGCCGGCCAGCCGCTAACGGTCTGCCTGCTGCTCGGCGCGATCGTCGCTACCACCGATCCCAGCGCGGTGATCGGCGTGTTCCGCGACATCGGCGCGGATGCAAGGCTAACGCGGCTGGTGGAAGGCGAGAGCCTGCTGAACGACGCCGCGGCGATCGCGCTGTTCACCCTGCTGCTGGCCCAGGTCACCCATCAGGCGTCGCCCGGCCTCGCCGCGGCCGGCTTCATTCTCGCCGCGGCGCTCGTCGGTGGCGCGGCTGTGGGATACGCGCTGGCGCGCCTCGCGCTCGCGGCGATGCCGCTGCTCGGCGGCAGCCGTGCGGCCGAGGTCACGCTGACGCTCGCGCTGCCCTATGTCAGCTACATCGTCTGCGACAAGTTCCTGGATTTCTCCGGCGTGGTGGCCGCCGCCGCGGCGGGGCTGACGGTTAGCGGGATGGGCCCTTCAGTGCTGCGGCCGCCGAGCTGGGCCTTCCTGGTCGATGTCTGGGCGCAGGTGGCGTTCCTCGCGTCCTCGCTGGTGTTCGTGCTCGCTTCGATGCTGGTGCCGCGGCTGATGCTCGGGATGCAGCCGTGGGACCTGGCGCTGATCGGCGTGGCGGTGCTGGCGGCACTCGCGGCGCGTGCGGCGGTGCTGTTCCTGGTGATGCCGCTGTTGCGTTACGCCCGGATCGCGCAGCGCGTGCCGGTGCGGTTCAAGCTGACCATGCTATGGGGCGGGCTGCGCGGCTCTATCACCTTGGCGATGGCACTGGCGGTGACCGGGAACCGGAGCGTCTCCGACGACGTGCAGCGGTTCGTCGCCATTGTCGCGACCGGGTTCGTGCTGTTCACGCTGCTGGTCAACGGCACCACACTGCGCTTCCTGGTGCATTGGCTCAGGCTGGACCGGCTGTCACGGATCGACCAGGCGCTGCGCCACCAGGTGGTTGCGCTCGGGCTCGGCGCCGTGCGGGACCGCCTGCGCCAGACCGCCGCCGCTTTCAGCTTCCTGCCGCAGGCTGCACAGCGCGCGGTCGACCGCTACGACCGGCGGGCCGCCGCCGAGGCCGCCGCCAACACGTTCGACGCGGCGCTGACCGACCGCGACCGGCTCAAGCTTGGCCTTCTGACCTTCGTCTCGCAGGAAAGGGCGATCCTGCTTGAGATTTTCCGCGAGCGGGGGCTCTCGCGTGCCATCATGGAGCAGTTGCTGCGCACGGCCGATGCGATCATCGACGCGACGCGCGCGGACGGACGGCTCGGCTATCTGCGCGCCGCCAAGGGGCGGCTGCGGCCGAGCCGGTCGCTGTGGCTGGCGCAGTGGCTGCGCCGCAGGTTTCGCATCGACCGGCCGCTGACCCGTCTGCTGGCGCAACGCCTGGAGATGCTGCTGGTGATGCAGATGGTTTTCCGCGCCCAACTGCAGTTCATGCGCGACCGGATGACCCCGGTGCTGGGTGCGCGCGTGACCGGGGTCATGGGCGAGATCGTGCAGCGCCGCCGTGCGCTGCTGGATGACGCGACGGAGGCGCTGGGACTGCTGTATCCCGCCCATGCCGATGTCCTGCAGACCCGCATGCTGCGACGGATCGGGTTGCGATTCGAAATGGAAACCTACGTCGCGCTGCGTGACGAGGTGCTTCTCAGCAACGAGCTGTTCCAGGAGATCTCCCGGGACATCGAGGCGCGGCGCGATGCTGCTGGCCAGCCGATGACGTTCGACCTGCAGGCTGGGCTGACCCGGCGCCTGAGCCAGCTTCCGCCGTTCGCCACGCTGCCGGAGGCGCGCCTGCACGATATCGCCCGGACGCTGACCCTGCGCTTCGTGCTGCCGGGCGAACGCATCCTGCGGCGGCGGCGCCGTGCTGGTTCCGTCTACCTTATCAGCTCCGGCGAGGTCGAGATAGATCACGACGGGAAGCGGCTGCAGCTGCCGAGCGGTGCGATGTTCGGCGGCGACGGCTTGCTGGGCGAGGCACAGACCGAAGGGGCCGTGACGGCTAACCGGTTCTGCCTGCTGCTGGTGCTGCGCACGGGCCTGGTCCGCAAGCTGCCGGGCAGCGCGCCTCCATAAGCCCAGCCGCCCCGGTGCGGGCCTGCGTAGTTTCCGAGGCTGCCGGACCTACCGTTTCCGGCAGTTACAGTTTCCAGCTGCGACAGTTCATCGTGCCGCGCGACCAGCGCTTCGTCCGCTTCTTGCCCATCAACGATGAACGCGGGGACAATGGATGACCAGGCTGCCCTATGGAGGCCAAGTCCCGGCACACAGCAGGTCACTGGACGACGGCATTTCGTTGGACGACGGTGCCACGCTTTCGGAACAGTCCATCAGTGCAGAGCTGCGCGCGAAGCTGCGATACGCAGTCGGCGCTGTGTTCGGCCGTTGGTCGTCCACTTCCGAGAAGGCTGATGCGGAGCCGTTCCGCTCGGAGCTGTTCAGTATCGAGCGGCTGGAGCAACACGCTGAGAGTCTAGCGGCCACGCAGCGTGCCACCACGAAACCGACGACGGATCGACCTCGGGAGCTGCGGCTGCGCGACAATCAGCGGGTCTTGCGCACCGCGTATCAGGCAACCCGCAGGGCGTCTGCCGCTTGGTCGTGAGAACGGAACTCGAGGGCGTGGCTGCCCGGAGATGAGGCGCGGGTTGCCGTCCATCGGGTTCGGGTCGTCCCGGATAGCCGGACGAAGACAAGGAGCGCGCATGAAGCATCCGCCTAGGGGTAGCGATCAAGGCTTCTGAAACGACAGGAGATGATAGCATGGCCGACGACAAGACCAGGACTGGCGTGAACGACGGGCGCGAAGAGGTCATGGAAGAGCAGGCCGGTCAGCAACAAGGACAGGACGAACCCAGGCAGAGCGAAGGGGGGGCGTCGGTTCGGCACGCTGCGCCGGGGCGGAGACCGCTGTTCCGAAACTAAGTGCTCCGTTTCATAAATACGGTGACGTATTTTTGAGCGACTCGGAACGGCAAGGCATCATCGCCTCGGTCAGGAGGATGTCATGCCACGGAAGAGCCCCTACGTGATCGATCTCACGAAAGCGGAGCAGGCCGAACTCGAGATACGAGCCAACCACTACACCTCACCATCTCGTGATGTGGTGCGGGCGAAGATCGTGCTTCTTTCGAGCCAGGGGTTTGGCAACGACCGGATCGCGGCCCGGCTAGACATGCCGCGCCAGATCGTCAGCAAGTGGCGCCGGCGCTTCTACGACGGACGGCTTCCCGGTCTTGAGGAACAGCCGCGAAGCGGGCGACCAGCCCGCTTTTCCCCCCAGTGTCGTTGTGTCCATCAAGGCGCTGGCTTGTGAGCTGCCATGTCGGCGAGGTCTGCCCTTGTCGCGCTGGTCTGTCGCCGAATTGCGCCAGGAGGCGGTGGCAAACGGCATCGTCGCCCAGATCAGCGGCACTACCCTCTGGCGCTGGCTGAGCCAGGATGCGTTGCGGCCCTGGCGTCATCGCACCTGGATCTTCCCGCGCGATCCACAATTCACCCGCAAAGCGGGCCGCGTCCTCGATCTTTACCACCGCCGTTGGAAAGGTGCTGCACTTGGGCCGCGCGATTACGTTCTCTTCACTGACGAGAAGACCAGCATCCAGGCGCGGCGCCGCAAACACCGTTCGTTGCCGCCCGCCGAAGGGCGCCCGATATACGTTGAGCATGAATACGCAAGTGCCGGGGCGCTGGCCTACCTCGCGGCCTGGGACGTGCACCGCGCCAAGCTGTTCGGCCGTGCTAACGCAAAACCGGCATCGCTGCGTTCGAGCGCCTGGTCGCTCAGGTCATGGCGCGGGAACCTTATCGCTCGGCGCATCGCGTTTTCTTCATTGCAGACAATGGCTCCTCCCATCGCGGCCGCCGGGCCGCTGTTCGCCTCCGTGCAAAATGGCCCAATCTCGTTCTGGTCCACACGCCGATCCATGCCATCTGGCTCAACCAGATCGAAATCTACTT
>Ga0302319_10012517_pt1 | contig 15994 bp, 17 predicted proteins | sample Bog_T0_2_FD_203319 | JGI IMG/M metagenome (GOLD analysis project Ga0302319, IMG submission 203319) | Peat permafrost microbial communities from Stordalen Mire near Abisko, Sweden - Bog_T0_2 | ecosystem: Environmental > Terrestrial > Soil > Wetlands > Peat | place: Sweden: Abisko, Stordalen Mire...
GATCCAGATCGAGATCGGAGAATGCCGCCGAGGACACGTAGGAATTCTTGCCAGAGGAGATCCTGGCTGGCGATGACAGGCTGCGTTTTCCCCACGCGGTATCGAGGCCTGCGATGCCCGAGAGAATGAACGCCAAACAAATACCTGCAGCCATGGCGGCGAGAGGACGCAGATTCGAACCGGGCGCGACGCGCGGAAATCCTTCACGGTTCCGAACCGAATCGGCCTGGCCTGGCAAGTTGGATCGAAAAGCATCCATCGTACAAAGTTAAGGGACCGACGGTAATCCGGTAAAGTTACTTCCGGGCCTATCCATACGGAGATTCGCTGCAGTGCTGATGACGCAAGAGCGTTATCCGGCATCTGATGAACACGCGGGTGAGATGGGAGGAAGCTCAGGACAAATGTTTGACCGGGGAAATTCGTGGCGCCGCGCCTGCTGTTTTGTTTTAGCGATTGCGATGGCGCAGGTATCGGGGGTGCAAACCTGCGAGGCTTATTCCGTTTTGACGCACGAAGAGATTGTGGATCTTACGTGGAAGGTGAGCCTGCTGCCTTTGCTCAAAAGAAAATTCCCCGAGGCCACGGATGACGATTTGAAAAAGGCGCATGCCTTCGCGTATGGCGGGTCGCTGGTGCAGGATATGGGGTATTACCCCTTTGGCAGCAAGTATTTCAGCGACCTTACGCACTATGTTCGAAGTGGGGATTTCGTGGTCAATCTGGTGAGAGACGCGTCCGATCTGGACGAATATGCGTTCGCGCTGGGGGCGCTGGCGCATTATTCGGCGGATAATTGTGGGCATCCCACGGTCAACAAGTCGGTCGGCATCGAGTTTCCCAAGCTCGAAAAGAAGTATGGGCCAGTGGTGACCTACGAAGACGATCCCAAAGCGCACATTCAAACCGAGTTTGGCTTTGACGTGGCCCAGGTCGCTAAGAATCGATATACGTCGGACGCCTATCACGACTTCATTGGCTTTGAGATTTCGAAGCCGGTGTTGGAGCGTGCGTTCCAGGACACTTACGGAATTCCGCTGGGCGAGGTTATCGCCAATGAAGATCTGGCGATCGGAACATTCCGGCGCGCCATCAGCAGCGTGATCCCGGAGATGACTCGGGTTGCGCTGGTCACGCGACGCAAGGAGATTGTCTCAGAGACTCCCAACTTCCGGGCGCGCGAGTTTCGCTATTATTTATCCCGCGCCAGCTATGAGAAGGAATGGGGGAAAAGTCATCAGCGCCCCGGCCTGGGAACGCGCATCCTCGCGTTCTTTCTGCGATTTGTGCCGAAGATAGGACCCTTCAAAGCACTCGACATTAAAGTACCCACACAGAAGACGGAAGACCTCTATATCGCCAGCGTCGACAAGACGGTGGAGAACTATACCCAGCTTCTGCAGGAGGCTTCGGCGGGAGATCTGAAGCTAACCAATACGGACTTCGACACCGGGCACGATACGCGAGCGGGCGAATACAGACTGACCGATGACACCTATGCGCACTTGCTGGATCAGTTAGCGGGGCACAACTTCGACCAGATCACGCCGGCATTGCGCGCGAATATTCTGGCGTTCTATCAGAATCCGGAAGCTCCGATCGCGACCAAGAAAAAACCGGCAGCGTGGAAGAAAACGCAAGAGGAGTTGGCGAGACTGCGCGCGCTGTCGAAGCTTCCGCAGACCGAGCGGCAGGGCAGGGTAGAATCCAACTGACGGCGGTGGCGTAAGTTCAACTCGCTCAAACGACAGTAGTGGTGAATTGGGGAGGGTAATCGAGAGAGAGAAGCGGTCGAGCTGCGCTCGACCCTTCGACTTCGCTCAGGGCAAGCTAGCCGGGGGCGGCTGTCCCCACATCTTTATTTTTTTCAAATTGCGGACTCAAACGACCGTTCGGTTGTGAATCTCCGACTTGCCATGTATCATCTCAAAACTCCAATCGCTCACGCGTCGGAACGAGGCGGACTTCGTTTCATCACTCACACTGAATGTTTGTCAGGACAGTTTTTTCGGGAAAAATCATCGAATGACGGCTTTGGACGAGAAGTTTTTGCGAGCACGGGTGAAGCGGCGCGAGGAGTTTGCCCCTGACCTTTGGATGTTCCGCATCGATCCCGGCGGGGAGTTCAGCTTTGTTCCGGGGCAATACGCGACTTTGGGAGTGGAGCACGATGGCAAGCGGACGGAGCGTCCGTACTCGATTGTGTCGGCGCCGTTCGAGAGTGAGGTCGAGTTTTTTTTCGAACTGGTTCCGGAAGGGGCGCTCACACCGCGCCTTTACAAATTGCAACCCGGCGATGAGTTGCTGATGCGAAGAGTGGCGAAGGGCAAGTTCACGCTGGATCAAGAGAGCGGGCGCAAGAATCATCTATTGGTTTCGACTGTGACCGGTGTGGCTCCGTTCGTGAGTTTCGTTCGAACTCTTTCGAAACACTGGAAGGAAGGGCGTTTCGATGGAAGTCACCAACTTTATCTGCTGAATGGCGCGAGCCGTCCGTGGGAGTTCGGCTACAAGGAAGAATTGATCCGCTTCGATGCGGAGTTGCCCTGGTTCAAATATGTGCCCACGGTGAGCCGTCCCTGGGATCACGCGGATTGGCCGGGCGAGATCGGGCGCGCCGACGATGTGCTGCGGAAATATGCCGACCACTGGGAATTAGACGCCACGAATACAACAGCTTATCTGTGCGGACATCCGGATATGATCGCGAATAGTAAAGCGATTCTGAAGCGGCGCGGGTTCATTGACCGGAATGCGATCAAGGAAGAAATTTACTGGATTCCGCCCAAGTAGTTCGAGTGGCCAGTGGCGAGTGGCGAGAAAATCTTCTGGCTAAGTGCCTACTACCGGGCTGCGGCGTTCCATCAAGACCACGTCTCTCCAACGTTCTCCAAGTTTGCCGATGCGGCGCCGCACGCCGACTTTCCGGAACCCGCAGGACTTGTGCAGCGCGATGCTGGCGACATTTTCGGGGAAGATGCCGGCTTGCAGGGTCCAGATGCCGTGCAGTTCCGATTCTGCGATCAAGGCTCGCAGGAGGGATTTGCCGACGCCGGTTCTGCGCGCCGCGGCGGCCACGTAGATGGAGACTTCCGCAACTCCGGAATAGACACGGCGAGTGGAAACGGGGCTGAGGGCGGCCCAGCCGAGGACGCGACGCGATGTGAGATCGACTGGAGGGCCGTCGAAAGCCCGCTGGTTCGACTCTGAGGCCACGAAGCGGCAATCCTGGCGATGTTTGCTGTCCCAATCCTCCCAATCGGGAAGTTCGGTTTCGAAGGTTGCGTTCCCGGTCGCGATGCCTTCCCGATAAATCTCGCGAACCGCGGGCCAAAGTTGCGGCGGCATGGGAAAGATCGAGTGGGTCATTGAGAAAGCCCATCAGGTTTCGGCGGGGGCGAAGAAAACCAGTATGGCGAGTTCTTCGGTGATGTCGTAAAAGCGATGTCCGACCTGGGCTGCGACGAAAATTACGCTGCCTGCGGAAACTTCGCGGTCTTCCGAACCAGCTTTGAAGCGGGCGCGGCCCCGGATTACGTAGTAGATCTCATCTTCGCGATGCGGCTTCTGGTGGTCGGTTCCTCCGGCGGGCAGGACGTAGAGGCCGGCGCTCATCGCTGGCTCGCGTAGAAATTCGCGGTAGGGCTTGCCGCTCGCGGTGCGCTGCTCCTCGATCTCCGGAAGAGTGGCGAAAATTGTTTTCACGCGAAGATGCCTCCGAAAACGAGATCGGTGAATTGCGGAATCAGATTTTGCGCCTGGAGTTCGCCTTCCGGTTTGTACCACTGATAAATCCAGTTGATCATTCCGAGGAGGGCGAAGGCGGCGGCGCGCGGGCTTACCTTTTTTGCCGAGTGCGACGGGCGCGATTTGGCTTGCACTTCGGCCATCAAGTTTTCCAGGAAGTGGATGTAGTCTTTCTTGCGGGCGTTGATGCGCTTGCGCAGCGACGGCGGCAGGGGATGATTTTCGTGCAGCATTACGGTGATCTCGCGGTCGCGCGGGCTGAGCACGACTTCGATGTGGAGGCGGATCAAGGCGCGCAGGCGCTCGGCGGGGTCGGCGAGGCTGCGCACGGGGTTGAGCACGCGCTCCTCGGTAATCTCCATGGCATGGTTCATGATCTCGAAAAGGATTTCGTCCTTGCTTTGGAAGTGATGATAGAGGCCGCCTTTGCTGAGCTTGAGGGCGGCGGCGACGTCGTTCATGGAAGTGGCGTCGTAGCCGCGCTGCTGAAACAGGCGGGCGGCGGTGCGCAGGATTTCCTGCCGGGAGTCAACCAGGGTCTCTCGGGCCATCGGGTGACATGGTAAACACTTGGAGAGAGGATTGCCAGCAGCGCGGCGAAAGGCGGATTCCCTGAAGCGCGGGTGATGCCGCGGTGAGCAGTGCGTGTTAAATTTTATTCTGCGAGAGCTGGTATTAAATGGTGATCGCAGCTCGGCGGAGAAATAATATGCGCGAAGTGATTTCCACCAAAGACGCTCCTCAGGCCGTCGGGCCTTATTCGCAGGCCATCAAAGCGAATGGCTTTATTTTTGTCTCCGGGCAGTTGGCCATCGATCCGGCGACACAACAGGTGACCGCAGAAGGTGTGGCGGCGCAGACCGAGCGGGTGCTGCGCAATCTTTCCGCGATTCTGGAGGCTGCGGGCAGCGGGCTGGGGCAGGTCGTCCGCTCGACTGTGTTTTTAAAAAACATGAGTGACTTTGCGGAGATGAATGCGGTCTATGGGAGACATTTCAGCTCCGCACCGCCGGCGCGCTCCACGGTGGAAGTGGCGCGACTGCCGAAGGATGTGCTGGTGGAGATCGATGTGATTGCGCTGGCGTAGGATCAGCGGGAGATCGTTTGAGCAGGGGGTAAGGAATGACGAGAGCTATGACTACCGTATTTATCATTCTAATTGCAGCGCTGACCACGGCATACATTGCCGCCCAGACCACTGGCAGGAGGCCTTCGGCTTCCAATACGAACGCACCTACCAAAGTAACGGGAGATGGAGTGAAGACGCCCTCCGGCTTGATCTACTGGGATATTCGCGTGGGCAACGGAGAAGTGGCGAAAGAAGGAAGCCGCGTACGGGTGCATTACACGGGCTGGCTGACTACGGGCAAGAAGTTTGACAGTTCCGTGGATGCGGGGACGCCTTTTGATTTCACCATCGGAAACGGCGAGGTCATCAAGGGATGGGAAGAGGGCATTTCCGGAATGCGAGTCGGGGGTAAGCGGCAGCTGCGCATCCCGCCGGATCTGGCGTACGGCGCGGAGGGAACACCGGGCGGTCCGATCCCGCCCAATGCTACGCTGATTTTTGACGTGCAGTTGCTGGGGGTGCAGTAGACGGTTTGTGGCTACGCCTTGACCACTTTGCCGCTGCGAATGCACGACGCGCAAACGCGCATGCGCTTAGTGGTAGCGCCCACACGAGCGTGTACGGCGCGCAGATTCACATTCCAGCGGCGCTTGGTGACGTTGTGCGCGTGGCTGATTCGGTTTCCGAATTGCGGCTTCTTGCCGCAGATATCACATTGTTGTGCCATGACTGCCGTGGATCCTTTCGGAGCTTTGATCGAATTGACTATTGTACCGGATTTAGTGCCTTGCCGACAATTCGTCCTGGCGCATGACTTCGAGGTACACTGGTTGGGCTTCAACTACTTCTGACGTTCTGACCCGGTGGAATATTTCTATGGCAAAAGGTGGGAATTCAACTCTAGTGGAAAGCGCCCTGGTGCTGGCCTTGATGGGAATCCTGGCGGGAGCGGTCGGGGGGTTGGCGGTTGGAGTTGTTACCAGTCCCAAGCCTGCGTCGTCCACAAGCACCGCTCATTAGCGGCGTCATTCGCCCGGCGCACGCCGTCCCCATGCGATACTGAAAATATGCAGTCCCCGCTCCAGTCGCCGACGGCGGCTACTGATCCCAAGTCGGTGAAAGTGAATCTTTCCACAGGCACCGGGATGGACATCGAATGGAAAGATGGCCACGTCTCGCATTATCCCTTCGTTTATCTGCGCGACGCGTGCCCTTGCGCGATGTGCAATGAAGAGCGCGAAAAATCCGGACGCAAGCCGGGTGAGCCAGTAAAACTTGCGCCGGGAATGTTGCCCATGTTCAAGGCGGCGGCTAAACCGCTCTCGGCGGAAGGAATTGGAAAGTACGCCATCCGATTCAAGTGGAACGACGATCACGACCTTGGCATTTACTCATGGAACTTGCTGCGCGAAATTTGTCCGTGCGGGGAGTGCGCGGCCAAACGGGCAGGAGGCAAGTAAACTCGGCAAATGCAAGAGGGTAAGTTCAGCCGAACGGCGCACCGGGTGGCGACTCGCCGAGCGGCGCATCAACTTCTCGATCAGCCAAAAGTTCTGGACGATCCGCTGGCTCTGCGGATTATTGGCTCTGAAGCTGCAGCGGAACTGCGATCCAACCCGAAGGAAAACCATTCATTCGCGCGCGCGTTCCGAGCGTTTATGGTGGCGCGCAGCCGCTATGCCGAGGACGAATTGGCTCAGGCTTACCTGCGGGGCGTGCGGCAGTATGTCGTTTTGGGCGCGGGGCTGGATACATTCGCGTATCGCAATCCGCATGCGGAGTTACGCGTTTTTGAAGTCGATCATCCCGCTACACAGGAGTGGAAGCGCGAGCAATTACAGGCGGCGGGTATCGCGATCCCAGCCTCTCTTGCCTTCGTGCCGGTGAACTTTGAACGGCAAAGCCTGGCAACCGAGTTGGAGGCGCGCGGACTCAGGCGGGACAAGTCGGCGTTTTTCTCCTGGCTGGGAGTGACGCCTTATCTCACTCACCAGGCCTGCATGGCTACGCTGAGCTTTATTGCCGGAATGCCGGCAGGCAGTGGCGTGGTCTTCGATTTTGCGGTGGATAAGTCGTTGCTCAACATCGGCCAGAGAATGGCGCTGGCGGCGCTTTCGAGGCGTGTGGCCGCGGCGGGCGAGCCGTTTCAGTTGTTCTTCCATCCGGCGACGTTGCAGGAAGAACTAAAGGGATTGGGATTTCATCGAACCGAATTTCTGCAAGGGAAGGAAATAAACGCGCGCTATTTCAAAGACCGACAGGATGGGTTGCAGGTGCGCGGAGGGCTGGGACATTTGATGGGGGCATGGGTGTGAAGCGAAGCGGGACAGAAAAAGCGATGGCCCCGATTGCTCGGGGCCAGACTAAATTGGGTAACACAGCACCCTGCGACAATTTCAGTATATGCCACCCAAATCGCCAGTCAAGTTACTTTTGAAGGAAGCTATCCCTGCATTTGCTCCCCACAGAACCCGCGCTCCGGAAAACCGAAGCGGTGGACCCGGCGGGATTCGAACCCGCATCTGCAACCGTCGCAGGGCGCCGTGTTACCGTTACACCACAGGCCCTGTAAACAGCTTATCCACGATTTTCACCAAACAACCGCAATATAGCCGATGCTCGCGGTGGAACGTCCCGAAAGGGGAAAGACGAATCCTGTAAAATCCAATCAAGTCATGGAAGTCACCGCCGAATCCGCCAAGCAGTTCCTGTTGTCGAAACTCACTGAGCAGGCCAGCATTGACGGCGTCGCGCTGGACGACGTCGAGAAGCGGATGTTTCTTTTTTCGGAATCGTCTGGTAACCCCGACTTCGAAGTTCAGGAGAAATTCGATGCGGATTATAGCGCCAGAACCTATGAGTCCAAGATCTCAAAGCTACTCCGCAGATCGTACTCGCACGACAAACGAACGGAAGACGGAAGGGCATCTTGGAGGGCAGCGCTGAGAGCCCTGAGCAGAGAGGATTTCTATGGACTGGTCATGGTGGACCAAGCCAAGATTCCGCGCGTGAACACTGCTCTTTGGGTGTTTCTTCTTGGGATGCTGCCGCTCGCGCTCACCGAGGCCCTGGTCGTTGGGATCGGGTTCATCGTGGTTTTCCAGCCCTTAGTCTTTCGCCTGCGTCTGCCGGATTGGTTTCGGCTGCTCCTATTGCCATTCTTTTTCTGGCTCTTTTGGTATGTCGGTAGAGTCTTCGGCCGGATCGAAATGGTGAAGCCGACCAAACAAACAGAATCGAAGCAAAGTTAGGAACTTCCGCATTGTCGTTTCTCGATCCATTAAATCCGCAGCAGCGTGAGGCCGTCGAAACCACCGATGGGCCGGTGCTGATCCTCGCCGGAGCGGGGAGTGGGAAGACGCGCGTCATCACTTACCGCATCGCTTATCTGATCGAGCACAAGGGGGTGATGCCGGAGTCGATTCTGGCGATGACGTTCACCAACAAGGCCGCCGCGGAGATGGGGGAGCGGGTCGAGAAACTGGTGGGCGGGTTGAGCATCGCGAAGCCGGTGATCTCAACTTTTCATTCGTTCTGCGTGCGCGTGCTTCGCCGCGATATTGAAGCGCTGCGGATTCCTTCGGCCACCCCTGGACAGCCACCGATCGGCCACACTAAGAAATTTGTCATTTACGACGAGAGCGATATGCAGTCGGTGGTGAAGGGCATTATGCGAAGGCTCGGACTGGACGACAAGCAGCTCACGCCGCGCATCGTGCTGTCGCGGATTTCGTGGGCGAAGAATCATATGCTCGATCCGCAGGAACTTTATTTGCAATCGGCCGATCCGAAGACCGAGAAGATTGCGCATCTGTTCGAGGAGTATCGCAAGGAACTGCGCAAGGCCAACGCGCTCGATTTCGACGACTTGCTGCTCGAGGCTACGCGGCTGCTGAAGACATCCGCGCCGGTGCGCGAATATTACAATCGGCGCTTTCAATACTTGCTGATCGACGAATATCAAGATACGAATCGCCCGCAATACGAACTCATGCGCATGCTGGCAGGCGAGCGGCACAATGTTTGCGCTGTCGGCGATGAGGATCAGTCGATTTATTCGTGGCGCGGGGCGGATATTCGCAACATTCTCGAGTTCGAAAAGGATTTTCCCGAGGCCAAGATTATTCGGCTGGAACAGAATTACCGTTCGACGCAGAATATTCTGCAGGCGGCATCGTCGGTGGTGGCGAACAACCTTCGCCGCAAGGGCAAAAATCTTTGGACGTCGCGCCAGGGAGGGACGAAGATCGGATATTACGAAGCTCCGGACGGCGAGAATGAAGCGCTCTTCGCCGCCGATCATGTCATGAAGTATATGCGGGAGGCGGCGCAGCGCGGAGAAGCTCCGCGAGCCGCGGTGTTGTACCGGACTAATTCGCAGTCGCGTTTATTTGAAGAGGCGATGCGGCGCTATGGATTGAAATACAAAGTGGTCGGGGGATTTTCGTTCTACGAGCGCTCCGAAATCAAAGACATGATTTCGTATTTGAAGGTCATTCAGAATCCGGACGACTCGATATCGCTGATGCGCGTGATCAACACGCCGACCCGAGGAATCGGCAAGGGCAGCATCGACACACTTGAGCGCCTGGCGCTCGAAACTGGCTTGTCGCTGTGGGGCGCGCTGAGAGAAGCGCTCCGACGGCAACTCTTGCCGCAGCGGGCGCTGTCAGCCTTGAAAAGCTTTCAGCAACTGATCTTCGACGGTCAAGCGATCTTGTCGGGAAAATTCGTTGAGCAGAGCGAAGAGAACGTAGAAGAAACTGCGGATGGCGCGGGGTGGCTGCTCTCGACCACGCCTGCCGAGGGCGAGGCCGACACTCGCGAGGAAGACGATGCGGCCGCCTTCGATCCCAGCGCGTTTGAGAATGCTGCTTTTGACTTCGGCGGGGCGTACCTGGGAGGGGACGAAAGCGAAGTGGCGATCGAGGATCGCGCAGGCGACCTCCCTGCAGCTTTGCAGCAAGCTTCGCCGGCTGCCTCAACAGAGAGTCCCAAGGAGATTTCTCCTGGCCCATCCACCGCAGACATCCTGAAATTTTTGATCGATCGGACCGGTTACATCAAGCTTCTCGAAGCGGAGGACACGCCGGAGGCGTTTTCGCGGATCGAGAATTTGCGGGAGTTGGTGAATGCGGCGATGGATTCGCGGGACCGTGGCGAATCGCTCGATCAGTTTCTCGATCATGCCGCGCTCATCAGCGACGCCGACGATTACGACGAGCGTTCGCAGATTACGCTGATGAGCCTGCATGCCGCCAAGGGACTGGAGTTTCCGCTCGTATTTCTCAGCGGACTTGAAGAAGGATTGTTCCCGCACTCGCGCACCATGCTGCAGCCGGATGACGTTGAGGAAGAGCGGCGTCTGTGCTATGTGGGCATGACTCGGGCGATGGATCAGCTCATTCTCACCCGCGCGGTATATCGACGCAGATACGGCACAGATCTGCCGGAAGCGAGCGTACCCTCGCGATTTCTTGAAGAAGTGCCAGCGTCGCTGATTGAAGAACTAGGGACGCGCCGCTCGGCGAGCGCAGGCAGGGCTTATGCGGGCACGGGAACCTATGCTCGTCCTGTTGAGAGAACTCCTGCGCACGACGAGGTTGGAAGCACGCACTATTCTTACGAAGACGAAGATCAGAGCGCAAGCTGGAAGCGCAACGGCGTAACCGCAAGCCGCCAGAAGACGACGGCTCCGGCCAAGCCTTACAACTCGATCGAGAACATCGCAGAGTTTTTCGCCAGCCGCGGTAAGAAGTTTACGGTGCCGAAGATGCCCCTGGAAGAGCCCACCGGCAAGCGCGGATTCCGGCCTGGGCAGAAAGTGCGCCATCCGAAATATGGAGAGGGAACCGTCTACCAACGGGAAGGGGAAGGGGAAGGCGAAGAAGCCAAGATTACTGTACAATTTCCTCGCTTCGGATTGAAGAAGCTGGTGGAGAAATACGCGCAACTTGAAAGAGCTTAAGAGAATTTAGTAATTGAGAAATTTAGTAATTGGGTAATTTCAAAGACGCTGCATGCGTCATACTACAATTACTCAATTGCAAAATTTCCCAATTACGCAAATAAGGATTTCAGAAAGCATTCATGGCAAATACAGCAGAGTTGACCAAGGAAGAACGTAAGAAATCAAAGCGAACCGCGCGTAAGAAGGCGAAAGCGGAAAAGCCCAAGAAGCCTCGCGACTACGCGCGTGGATCGAAGAAGCGCAAAGTGAAGAAGTTGGCTCGCGGACAGTCGAAACGGTAAAGGCAGCTGGCAGTAGGCGCTTGGCATTTGGCCGGGAATCAGACTGGCTAAATGCCAAGTGCTAATGGCTAAGAGCTTGTTTTTCAGGAGACGACCACCTCTTGTCCCAATCGTTGCCGTCCACGGAACCCGCTGCAACCGTTCGCACCTCCGACAAACAAGTTTTCTGCTGCAAGTCGATCGACAAGCTGATCACTGAATCTGAAGTCCCCGGACAACGGCTGCAAAAAACTCTGGGGCCCTGGTCGCTGACGGCGCTGGGAATTGGCGCCATTATTGGCTCGGGCATTTTCATCCTCACCGGCACTGCGGCCGCGGGGGAATATTTTCAGGCTCCATCGATCCTGCATGCGCAGGCGCTCGACATCATCGTGAATTTACTGCGCACCGGCAGCACGGCCGGAGCGCTCATGCACGGACGCCCGCCCGCCGGGCCATCGATTGCGATTTCGTTTTTCCTGGTGGCGATCGCTTGCAGCTTTGCCGGGCTCTGCTACGCGGAACTCGCTTCCATGATTCCGATTGCGGGCAGCGCTTACACCTACTCGTACGCCACGCTCGGCGAGATCTTTGCCTGGATCATCGGCTGGGACCTGATCCTCGAATACGTAGTCTCAAACGTCGCGGTCGCAGTTGGCTTCGCCGGTTATATAAAAGCGCAACTGGCGGTATTCGGCCTCAACTTGCCGGAAAAACTTTCCAGTCCGGTCTGGGCCGGCGGGCAACCGACAGGGGCGTATTTCAATCTCCCCGGTTTCCTTATCGTTTTCATTCTCACACTGCTGCTGGTGCGGGGAGTGAAGGAGTCGGCGAAGACCAACAACGTCATGGTGGCGGTCAAGATCGGCGCCATCCTGACCTTCCTGGTAGTCGGTGGAATGCTGGTGAAGCCTGCGAACTGGACGCCCTTCGCGCCTTCCGGCTTCGCCGGGATCGTCACTGGCGGGGCCATCGTTTTCTTCACTTACATCGGCTTCGATTCGGTTTCCACCGCCGCCGAAGAATCCCGCAATCCGCAAAAAGATCTGCCCTTCGGCATCATCATGTCGCTGGTGGTCTGCACCGTACTCTATGTCGGCGTGGCGGTCGTGCTGCTGGGCATGATGAAGTACACCACTTTCGTGTCGGGCGCCGCTGCCGAAGCGCCCGTGGCTTACGCGATGAAGTATCTGGGCGTGCACCCGCTGTTTCGTTCGGTGATTGTGATCGGAGCGCTCACCGGCATGATCTCATCGCTGCTGGTATTTCAGTACGGGCAGGCACGCATCTGGTACGCCATGTCGCGCGACGGATTGCTGCCCAAGCTGTTCTCCGCGGTGCATCCGAAATTCAAGACGCCGTACATTTCCACGTGGATCGCCTGTTTCGCCGTAGGGATTCCTGCGGGGCTCGTGGACATTGGCGATGCCGCGGACCTGGCCAACATCGGGACGCTGTTTGCCTTTGTTCTGGTTTCGCTGGGGGTAATCATCCTGCGGCGCCGGCAGCCCGACCGCAAGCGCGCGTTCCGGGTTCCATTGGTGCCGTGGTTCCCGCTGATCTCGATCGCCCTCTGCGGCGGCCTGATGACTGGATTGACCGTCATCACTTGGCTGCGTTTTGTTATATGGCTCGGCTTGGGTCTGCTGATTTACATTTTTTATAGCCGGCATCGCAGCGAGTTTGCGAAGAAAAATTAGTAACTCCTGCGAAAGATTATCCTCTGCCGTTCCCCGGGCTCGATCTGCGCTCGCAAATCTACCCGCGAGAATCTACAATCAAGAAGTGATGTCCTCCGCGCTGGATCGGTTACCGAGTAGCTTTCTTCGGCTTTTGCCGAAGGCCGAATTGCATTTGCACCTCGAAGGCGCAATTGAGCCCGCGACGCTGTTTGAGATTCGGCAGCGCAAGGGCGAGCGGCCGACCCGCGCCGAAATCGATTTGCTCTATCGCTACGCGGACTTTCCCGGTTTCTTGCTGTCTTTCAAGAACATCACCGAGCATCTGCGCACTCCGGAAGACTACGAACTGATCACCTACCGGCTCATGCAGCGGCTGAAAGAAGAAAATGTGCTGCACGCGGAAGTCTACGTTTCTGTCGGCGTCTGCCTGTGGCGCAAGCAGGATTTCGCCGCGATCTTCGAGGGTCTGGATCGGGGACGGGCTCGCGGCGCGCGCGATTTCGGCATTTCGCTGCTGTGGATCTTCGATGCCGTCCGGCAGTTCGGAGCGGAGGCTGCGCAGAAAGTTTTCGAAATGGCCGTGCGATATCACGATCGCGAGGTGGTCGCCGTTGGTATCGGAGGCGACGAAGTGAAGGCGCCACCGGAACTTTTTCGCGACGCCTATGCGTGGGCTGGCGATCACGGTATGCGTCTCACGGCCCATGCAGGTGAGACTGGGCCACCGGATTCCATCTGGGGAGCGCTGAACCTGCGCGCCGAGCGCATCGGCCACGGACTTACGGCGTTCCACGATCCGGATCTGGTGGAAGAACTCGCGCAGCGGCAGGTGCCGGTTGAAATTTGCCTCACCAGCAATCAACGCACCGGTCTGTGTCCTAATCTTAACGATCATCCGGCGAAAAGTTATTTCGATCAGGGCGTGATGATCACGCTCAACAGTGACGATCCCGCCATGTTCGGCACGACGCTGGCTCGCGAATACCAGATCGCGCAACAAGTTTTCGGATTCACCGATGAGCACTTGCGCGAACTAGCGCGCAATTCGTTCGAGGCATCGTTCCTGCCAGCGGAAAAAAAACTGGAGTTTTTGAATTTATTCGACGCGGCCGCAGCACGGTAGAACCCACAGATAGACCGGCCCGTTGGCTGCGCTTCTCGCTCGTCTATGCTGTAATAGTTATAGTCATCATCATTTCATGCCCTCATTGAGCACAACGATTCGCCGGCGCTTCAAACGTTTCCACCGCAACATGCGTGGAGCCGCCATGGCCGCGCGCGCCTTTACTTCTACCGACCATCCCGTTCTGGCGCACATCATTCCGGTTCGGCGGTGCAACCTGGCTTGCACCTACTGCAACGAGTTCGATGATTTTTCGAAGCCGGTGGCCGCGGACGAGATGTTTCGCCGCATCGACAAACTGGGCGAGCTGGGCACATCGGTGGTTACAATTTCTGGCGGCGAGCCGCTGTTGCATCCCGAGCTCGACGATGTGATCTCCCGTATTCGCAGGAACGGAATGATTGCGGGCCTGATCACGAACGGTTATCTGCTGGTCGCGGAACGCATCCAACGACTGAATCGCGCAGGACTTGAGTGGTTGCAGATTTCCATCGACAATGTAAATCCCGACGAAGTTTCGAAGAAGAGCTTGAAAGTTCTGGATAAGAAACTGCAACTGCTCGCCGAACATGCGGATTTTCATGTCAACATAAATTCTGTGGTGGGCAGCGGCATTCATCATCCGCAGGATGCGCTGGTCATCGGCAGGCGCGCAGTCGAGTTGGGATTCACTTCGACCATCGGCATCATCCATGACGGCAGTGGGCAACTGCAGCCGCTGGGGGAGGAAGAGCGCCGCATTTACGACGAAATGAAATCGTGGGAGAAGCGCAGTTTTACGCGGGTGAACGCGTTCCAGGATAACATCGCTCAAGGTTTGCCGAATGAGTGGCGTTGCCGCGCCGGCGCGCGTTATCTCTACATCTGCGAGGATGGGCTTGTCCACTATTGCTCGCAGCAGCGCGGATATCCCGGAGTGCCTCTGGAAACTTACACGCTCGATGACATTCGCCGCGAATATGTAACGGAAAAAAGCTGCGCGCCACACTGCACAGTCTCGTGCGTGCACCAGGTTTCTATCTTCGACAATTGGCGGGCGCCGCAGCATCCCGCAGCTGCGGCTCTAACTGGGGCGTCAAGCGAACTTGTACAAATAAAGTAATCCCGGCGTTTGCTTATTTTTTCGGTTGCGCAGAAGGCGGGAGAATTCCATTCAGCCGCAAATACATCGCAGCCGCGGCATAATGATCCGCCCACCCACTGGCCAGGCTCAGGTCGGCAACAGCGCGGGGAAGTTTTCGTCCACCAAATATTTCAACGATGTCGCCCAGTTTGGAGTCGTCCATCTTGTTGAGCGCGTCGGCGCAAAAGTCGAATGAGGCGTTGGCCGCCGCCAACATCTTATCCTTGGAATCAGTCTCCTTAATTTCGCCGAATTTCGGTTCGGCAATGTCAGCAGCTTTCGAACATAGTAAGTTGTTAGAGCCGATGATATGGACGACGAGATGCGCAAAAGTGATTTGTTCCGGCGTGGGTTTGTAGGTGAACTTGTCGGCGGGCATGGCGGTAATTGCGCCAATGATATTGTTGCGCGAGCGCGGCAGCAGCAGGCGCAGCGATGCGGTCACAGGATCCTTCACCGGGGACGAAGCCGGCGGGTTCGCCTGGTCGGTTGGCGCGTGGGCGACTGGCGCCGTGTTTTGCTGCGCGGCCGACGATTCCAGGAAAGCGGCAACCGCCAGCATCAATACACAAGTAGTAACAAAATGCTTCATGAGGTCTCCTGATTCCACTGCTTCGATTTTCCCCGGATTTGTGTGGGGCTTTCTTGAGAACGCAAATTAACGTGCCGCCAAGGCGGCCAGGCCGAGTTTCCAAAACACATACCATCCCGCCACGATTGCAATGGCGGTGCCGCGCTTCACCTTGCTGTTACAAGAAAAACCAATACCCATGAGCACAATGCTCCAGATGATCAGAACGTCCAGTCCCGAAGCCATGACGTAAAGAAATTTGTTCTGCGTGGCATCCATGAAGTACGCCGGGTTGGTGGCCACCGGGTTGTTGACGTTGAAACCCTCGGGATTTATTCCGGAAAACATCGAGATCGTGCCCAGGATCGAGCTAATAATGATCGGAAGGCTAGCGTAGAAGACAATGGCGTAAGCGATTTTGTAAGAAAGTTTGGCGCCGGCACCGAAG
>Ga0302319_10012521_pt1 | contig 15991 bp, 10 predicted proteins | sample Bog_T0_2_FD_203319 | JGI IMG/M metagenome (GOLD analysis project Ga0302319, IMG submission 203319) | Peat permafrost microbial communities from Stordalen Mire near Abisko, Sweden - Bog_T0_2 | ecosystem: Environmental > Terrestrial > Soil > Wetlands > Peat | place: Sweden: Abisko, Stordalen Mire...
TGAGAGATCCGAGTCCAGCCCCCGCATGCCTGGGAGCGTCGGTCACCGGCGCCTGGCCCAGGCCGGCAATAGCGGCAACGGCCACGATGAGCGCGGCTAAAGTGAGACTCCGGGTTTTGGGCGGGTTTAAGGGCCTGCCAGCCATCCAGATACCTGCTCGAGGCAGAGTCTGGGAGAAAGGTTGTTTCAACGGGGATGCAGGACCGCTCTTGTGGCAGACTCAGCAGGTTTGGCGTGACAGCGGAGCCGCCCGTCTTGGGGATTTCAGAAGAGAATCCCAAATTACCACCCGCAATCGATTCTATGCCTCGATCCGTTAAACTGAGAAGACGCGCTCGGGGACTCTAACTTGCCCGTGCGGCGTGGCTTTTGGATTACCGGCCTTGTTGTCAAGGCTCGACCCAGTGGCCTGCAACGTTTCCTGCTCCCCATGTTCATTGATGAAGCAAAAATTCGAGTCAAAGCAGGCGACGGCGGCAACGGCTGCATGGCCTTCCGGCGGGAGAAGTTTGTGCCCCGCGGCGGCCCCTCGGGCGGCGACGGCGGGCGCGGCGGCGACGTGGTGATGGAGGCCTCGCAGAGCCACAACACCCTCATCCATTTCCGCTACAACCCTGAGCACAAGGGCCAGCGCGGCCAGCATGGCATGGGATCGAATTGTTCTGGGTTTGATGGCGATTCGGTTACGCTCAAAGTGCCGGTAGGGACCTCGCTCTATGACCAGGAGACGGGCGAGCTGGTGCACGACTTCCAGACTCCGGGAGATCGGCTGGTGATTGCGAAGGGTGGGCGCGGCGGGCGCGGCAACCAGCACTTTGCCACGAGCACGCATCAGGCTCCGCGCGAGCATGAACTTGGCCGCCCGGGCGAAGAGCGCATGTATCGGCTTGAGCTGAAACTCCTGGCCGATGTCGGGCTGGTTGGCTATCCGAATGCCGGCAAGTCGACGCTGATCTCCGTCATCTCCGCTGCCAAGCCCAAGATCGCTGACTACCCTTTCACAACTCTCGAGCCCAACCTGGGCGTGGTCACCGTCGGCGAAGAGCCCGACCAGCAGTCCTACGTCGTAGCCGATGTGCCGGGGCTGATTGAAGGCGCGCATCTTGGCCAGGGACTCGGCACGCAGTTTCTGCGCCACATCGAGCGCACCAAGGTTCTTGTGCATCTGGTCGATGTGTCCGATGCCTCAGGCCGGCCAGATGCTGTGGAAGACTTCAAGGTCATCAACAACGAGCTGGCCAGCTTCTACAACGGCATTGAAGAGAACCTGCTTGCCAATAAGCCGATGATCGTTTGCGCCACCAAGATCGACGCGGCCAATCCTGAAAAGCTCAAGAAGCTAGCCGCTCATGCCAAGCGCCGCAAGCTCGAGTTCCATGCCATCTCAGCGGTAACTGGGCAAGGCATTGATGATTTGAAGTGGTCGCTGGCCAGGCATTTGCGCAAGCCGGAAGACGAAGAATAATCCCTCCTCAATGATCCAGTCCGCCTTCGCCCGTCATGGCGAAGCGAGGCTGCCTTGTGATAGCGTTCCCAGCGTCAGCAATTCTGTGCGATTTGGTGTTCTAAACAGCCGTTTGGCCAGCGGGCAGGCAGAGTCGCGGTTGAACAGGGTAGGGATTATCCGGAGTGCTTCAATCAATGAGGGAACGCACGATGAAGTTCGTTGCATTTACTGCGCTTCTGCTTTTAATTCTTGGTATCGGACTCACGCGGGTGCAAGCCCAGGCCGCGCCGACCGCGCCATCCGCGCCGTCCCCTCTGCCTCCCACCGCGGCTCCAGTAAATCCCAACGCAACGCCCGAGGCGCGCGAGCTGCTCAAGCGCATCGATGCCATCTCCGGCCACTCCACCCTCACCGGCCAGCATAACTTCCCCAATCATCAGTCGCGCTGGTCCGATCGCATCTATGACTTGACCGGCAAGTTTCCCGCGATATTCGGATCGGACTTCGGCTTCGCGGGTGGCGACGACAAGGACTCGGTGCTCGGCCGGCCCGCGATGATCGAGGAGGCCAAGCGCCAGTATCGCAACGGCGCAGTGATCGCCCTATGCTGGCACTCTGCCCGTCCAACAGACGACGAGCCGGTGACATTTCGCGACAGCGTGCAGGGCAAGCTCTCAGACTTTGAATGGAACGAGCTGCTCACGCCGGGCACAGACATTCACAAGCGCTGGGAGGAGCAGGTGGACGTGGTCGCCGGCTACCTTCAACAGCTTCAGGATGCCGGCGTGCCAGTCCTCTTCAGGCCTTATCACGAGATGAATGGCAACTGGTTCTGGTGGGGCGGCAGGCCGGGCGAGAGGGGTTCCGCGGCGCTCTACCGGCAGTTGTTTGATCGCTATGTTCACGTGCACCATCTGAACAATCTGATCTGGGTTTGGAACAGCGACCGGCCCAGCGGCAACGCAGGCAAGATCGCCGACTTCTATCCCGGCGCGCAGTATGCGGATGTGGTGACGATCGACATCTATGGTGAGTTTCTGCAGAGCTACTACGACACGATGCTCTCGATCGCCGGAGACAAGCCGGTCGCGCTTGGCGAAGTCGGCGCCATGCCGTCGCTCGACGTGATTGCGAAGCAGCCGCGCTGGGCATTCTTCATGGTCTGGAGCGACATGGAAGCAGCGAACTCTCTGGATCAGTTGCAGGCGGTTTATCACGCACTCAATATGCTTAATCGCGGCGATGCGCCGTTTGTTCCCGTTGCAGGCGCACCTGCTCCGCCGACAGTCGAGCCGGTAACTCCGCAGGCGTCGCCGGCAGCAAAAGCTCTGCTTGCAAAGCTGCACGCAGCGGGGCCAGCATCGGGTGCAACGCAAATGCTGAGCGGGCAACAGAATGATCCGGCGTCCCCTGCGGCGGCCGGCGATCTGGTCTCACAAGCTACCGGCAAGCAGCCCGCCATCTATGCCACCGAGCTGGACGCCGCGCATGCACAGGCCGTGCTCGACGAGGCTGCCATCCAGGCCAAGGCCGGTTCGCTCGTGAGCCTGACGTGGCACGCGCAAAACCCGGCCGACATGGATATGACCGTGCCCAAAATTGTCGGGGGCAACGTTGCCGGGTCCGGTACGTCAACAAGCAACGGCCAAAAGCGGCTTTTGTCCGACTTCGAATGGAGAGAGCTGCTGAGGCCGGGCTCGGATTTGAACAAGCGCTGGTCGGCTCAGGTGGACGAAGTGGCCGCGCTGCTCAAGCAACTCGATGCGAAAGGCATCGCTGTGCTCTTCACGCCCTATCCCGAGGCCAACGGCAAGCTGTGGTGGTGGTCTAACCGGCCCGGCATGCACGGCGCCGCCGCCCTATATCGCATGCTCTTTGACCGGCTCGTGAATCAGGACCACGTGAAAAATGTGGTGTGGGGATGGCAGGCCGCGCCGGGAGGATTCGGTCCGCAATCCAATGGCCCCGCGGCCGATTATTTTCCGGGTCTGCTTTATGTGGATGCCGTCTCCGTCGCGGTCAACCGGTTCAACCCGCAGTTTCGCGCCACGGCATTGCTGAGAGGATTGGCTGGGGACAAGCCGATGGGCGTGGCCATTGCCGCGGGGGTGCCCGATCCTGCATCTTTCATCCGAGATCCGGGCTGGTCGTGGTTTGAGCTGGCGCCGCTCGCGGCCCCCGCCGACGACGCAACAGTAACTTCGCTGAAAACGCTCTACAGCGACGCAAAGATCGTGTCGAGATAGAGGCATATGCTTATCCCGTGGCTGGCATGAGCAGGCCCGCAGCCGCAAGCAACATTTCCAGGGCCTTGCATTGCGCGACTTTGTATACCTGTGTGGGCTTTCGCCGTCCATTCGGAATGGGGAGAATTCATTGAAGCGTTATTTGATTGCAATCGCATTGGCAGCAGCATCCTTGGCAGCACCGCTGAGTTCCCAGACCAATTCCCAGACCAATTCCCAGACCAATTCTCAGACCAACCAGCCGGCGGCTGCCGCACCTGAAGCAACCCTGCGCATCGAATCGCGCGCTGTGCTCGTCGACGTGCTGGTAACCGATCGCAATGGCGCGCCGGTCAAGGGCCTGAAGCAGAGCGCATTCACCCTCAACGAACAGGGCAAGCCGCAGACCATCTCCTTCTTTGAAGAGCACACCGGCGTGCCGGGTCCTCCCAAAGAGATTCCCAAGCTGCCGCCCCATGTTTTTTCAAACTTCTCGCCATACCCTGATCCGCCGGCCGTGAACGTGCTGCTGCTCGACTCGCTCAATACGCACATGGAAAACCAGCAGGTGGTTCACAAGCAGGCGCTGAAGTTCCTCAAGTCGGCGAAGCCCGGGACGCGCATGGCCATCTTCACCTTGGGGCTGGGCCTTCATTTTGTTCAGGGGTTTACTGACGACCCCTCCCTGCTGCTGGCAGCTCTCAGTAACAGAAGCAACAACGAGGTTCAGCCCTCGGTGATGATCCAGAGCCAGTCGGAAGTCAACGCCAACGCGAACCTGGTTGCGATGATGAATGCTGCGGCTCCGGGACCCGGCGGGGGAACGATAGCGAACCCGGCCTCGACGGCGGCGCTCCAGAATTTCCTCGGCACGAACGAAGGTTCGCGTACCATCGACCGAGGGTTGCACACGATGGAACTCCTGCAAAAGCTGGCAACGTTCCTGACCGGCTTTCCTGGACGCAAGAACGTGATCTGGTTTTCCGAGTCGTTCCCTTTGGTCGTTCAGGGCGACGTCGACACCCACCTCAAAGACGAGTTTTTCAAGACGATGGCGATGCTCTCTGCCGCCCGCGTGGCCATCTACCCTGTGGATTCGCGTGGAGTCGACACCGCTAGCTTTTATCAGGCCGACAATCAGATCCCTTCCTCAACCTCAGCGCCATACCAGATCATGGGTATCGACAGTGCGCCTTCCGGCAGGGGTGGGAGCAACTCGGCAGGGTCACAAGTATCAGCATTGCAGCAGCAGGATTCTGACCGTGCCGAGGCGCGATACACCGAAGAGACGGTCGCGAAAGAAACGGGCGGAAGGGCTGTGAACGAGTCCAATGGCTTCGCCCAGGTGATTGACGACATCACCTCTTCGAGCTCGGACTTCTACACGCTCTCTTATGCGCCCGCCGATCAGAAGATGGATGGAAGTTATCGGAAGATAGACGTCAAGGTCGCAGGCGGACACTACAACCTCTCCTTCCGGCGTGGCTACCCCGCAACAGATGCGGCCATCCCTGGCTCCGCGCTGGGTACACGTGCCCATGAGCTTCAGAAACTTGCCGCACAGAACCCTGGCCAGGTCGATCCGCTGATCCCGTTCATGGATCTGGGCATGCCGCAGTCGGAACAGATTCTGTTCAAGGTTCTGGTCAAGCCGTTGCCGGAGAAACCCGCTTCCGATGCAACTCCAGCTAGCCCACCGGCAACAGCCGAAGCGGCGCCGCCAGCCGCGCCAGCGCCGCCGACCGATCCAACAGCAACCACCAATCCAGAGCCTAAGAAGGCGTTGCCAATTCGCTACAAGGTCGACTTCGCGATCGATCTGAGTGACCTGACCTTCGACTCGGACGCCGACGGCATTCACAAGGGAGCGCTGAGCCTTTCCATTCTTGCCTACGACCGGTATGGGAACATCGTAAGCCGGAAAGACACGCAGGCCTCGCTAGCCATCAAGCCCGAGGTATTCGATATCTACAAAAAAACCGGCCTGCTTTTCAGCAGTCAGATTGAAGTACCCAAAGGGCAATACTGGCTGCGCATCGGTCTTTACGACCAGAGTTCCGCCAAGGTGGGCACGCTTGAGATTCCGTTAAGCGCGGTGACCACGGTGGCGCAGAAGTAGGGCGTTCGGAGGCTTCGCGGGCAAACACACCGTCAATCAAGCGTGTCTTCGGGAAGGGGCAGTTCGCTGCCTTTCCGATTCAAGATTCGCAGGAAGGCTTCATCGTCTGCCCGCTCGCGGCGCTCCATAAAGCAGTTCTCGGTTTCCATGGCAGCAATCTTCTCTGCCGCCGCAACGACCAGAAACTGGTTCATGCTGGTTCCGTCTCGCTCGCTGATCTTCTCTACTGCTGCTTTCATCGAAACGGGTAACCGCAAAGGAAACGTAGAAACTCTCGTTGTCATGATTTCAAACTCCGAAGAACTTCGCCTGGACGCAAGATCTCAATACCAAAACCTGCTCGGGCTCCGTCAAAGTCCTTCTCGTTAAGTGTGACAATGGCCGACGCGCGCCCGTTAACAGCGGGTTCGAGAACCAATTAATCTCCAGGATCGCGAAGCCGAGGTCGCCATTGTTGGAGAGGATTTTTCTCGAAGGGCTACGAACTTGTAGCGCCGGCCTCCCGGCCGGCTGTGGCGCGGACGTCCCCGTCCGCGCTCCCAACCCAAATCCAGTTCTTCAATCCCGCTTTGGCGGGGTTTTCGAGGACATACCTGATGGAGCGGCCGAGTTCGTCTTCATTCCGGATCATTCGGTCGTAATACTCGCGCTGCCAGAATCGACCCTTGCGACCGAGCGCCTGGTTTGCGGCCTTTGCTGAAAAATTCTTCCAGGCTTTGACAACTCTGGCAAGCTCCTGACCTGGGAAGAGTCTCACCACGACATGAACGTGGTTGGGCATGACGCACCAGGCGAGAAGCCTGTAGTGCTTTCCCTCCCTGAAGCGCAAGGCCGCAGCCATTGTGCCGGCGATGCGCATGTCGAGAAACGGGCATGATCCAGCGCCATGGTCGAAGTATTCCTCCATGCGCGTGTGGCTATAAGCGGCGAGCAACGCCTTCTGCACTGGAAGCAAATTGGCATGGTCCCGCTTGGCGGTTGCGAGGATATGGTGGCGTTCAGCGATTTTCACAAGCACGGACTCTGGAAGCGAATCAGCCAGGTGAAAGGTGATGAAGTAAAGGCCTTGTTCTCTTTCCCAATGAGGAAGGCGGCCGCGATTGCGAATATGGACTTCGCCGTACCGTGGCTTCACGGCACCGTGGAGTTGTGCGGAAGAGGATTCGCGCGCCATGGCGTGATTCTACTCCGGCTAATCGAACGCGGACGGGGACGTCCGCATTACAGCCGGCCGGGAGGCCGGCGCTACATCGGGAGATTGCACTGCTCGATGCTGTTGTTACTCTTCCTCTTCCTCCACTGGCCGCTTGACGTTGGCGAGAATCTTGTCGGCCACTAACTGCGGGACAATGTCGTAGTGATTGACTTCCATGCGGTAGCTGCCTTTGCCCTGCGTCATCGAAGTCAGGATAGTCCCGTAAGTCAGCATCTCAGCCATGGGAACCTGCGCATTGATCACCGTTGTCCGGCCCTTTGATTCCATGCCGGCCACGCGTCCACGCCGCGAGTTCAGGTCGCCCATCAGGGTTCCGGCAAACTCGTCTGGAGCTTCGATTTCAACTCTCATGATGGGCTCAAGCAGGCAGGGCTTGCACGATTCCATCGCCTTGCGGAAGGCGAGGCGGCCAGCCTTTTTGAAAGACATTTCATTGGAGTCGACATCGTGGTAGCTGCCGTCGAAGACCGTGACCTTGAAGTCGACCACGGGGTAGCCGGCGAGGAAGCCGCGAATGGCGGTCTCGACGATGCCCTTTTCGATGGCCGGGATAAAGTTGCGCGGAATCGCACCGCCGAAGACTTCGTTGCCGAACTCGAACCCGCCGCCGCGCGGCAGAGGCTCCATGCGAATCTTGCAATCGCCGAACTGCCCGTGCCCGCCCGACTGCTTCTTATGCCGCCCCTGCGCTTCAGCCTTGGCGCGGATGGTTTCGCGGTAGGGCACCTTGGGCGACTTCAGCGTCACTTCAGCGTGATAGCGCTTCTTCAGCCGGCTGACGATCGCCTCAATATGCGGCTGGCCCGCGCCCGCAATCAGAAACTCGTTGGTCATGGGATCGCGGAAGAAACGGATGAGCAGGTCCTCTTCCATAAGCTTGTGAATGGCGGGGGCGAGCTTGTCTTCATCTGCGCGGCTCTTGGGTTCGATGGCATAGGTCATGGCCGGTTCGGGCAGCGGAAACAGGTCAACCTGAACCTCGGCCCCCTTGGCGCCCAGCATGTCGCCGGTGAAAGTTTCGCGCAGCTTGGCCACGGCGCCAATGTCGCCCGCGTGAAGCTCGGCCACCTCGACTGCCTTGCGACCCTGCATCACGGAAAGATGGGCGAACCGCTCTTGTCCGCGGCGGGTGTAGTTCTCAAGCGTTGCGTCGCTCTTGATCACACCGCTGACCACTTTGAAAAAAGAGATGCGCCCGGCAAAGGGGTCGGTCATGGTCTTGAATACGACAAGCCCGGCGGGCTCGGAATCGCTGACCATGCGGAAGGTGGTGCCGGCCGCGAGACCGTCGTCTCCTGATCCTTGTGCGGCGGCAAGAACAGGAACGTGCACGGGAATCGGCGAACGCTCGATCGGAGCAGGCGCGTAAACCTTGATGAAATCGAGCAGGTGGTCGGTGGCTACATTCGTCTCGCCGCTCGAAAAAAGCACAGGGAAGATGCGGTCTTCGCGAATCGCCTCGTGCAGCGCCGTGATCAGGTGCTCTTCAGGAATGGTTCCCTTCTCAAAGTATTCTTCCATCAACTCGTCTTTGCCTTCGGCCACCAGTTCAACCAACGCCTCGTGGCGGGCCTTGGCATCGGCGGACAGATTGGCGGGGATTTCGCCAGTCACTTTGCCCCGGCCATCGCCGTAGGGCGTGTAGTAGAAGGCCTGCATGGTGATCAGATCGACCACGCCCTGAAATCCCTTGGCATCGGAGATGGGCAACTGGACGGGAACACAGTTGCGGCCCCAACGCTCGACGAGGTCTTCGATCAGCGCGCTCAACCCTCCGCCACCACCGGCCTTGGGGTGGTCCATCTGATTGATCACAACCACGCGCGGAACATTGGCCTCCTCGGCAAATCTCCAAATCTTTTCGGTAACGGACTCAACGCCGTTCTGCGCATTGACCACCACGAGCGCCGTCTCGACCGGCAGCAGCGCGGCGCGGGCCTCGTGGGTAAACATGTGAAAGCCGGGAGTGTCGACGAAGTTGATTTTCACGCCCTGCCACTCGGCAAATGCGGCTGCATTCTGCATCGTCGATCCGCGTGCGATCTCTTCTTCGTCATACGCGGTGACGGCGGTTCCTTCAGAGACGCGGCCCTGAGTTTGGGTCATCTTCGCGGCATGCAGCAGAGCGGAAATCAAAGTGGTCTTCCCGCTGTGCGCATGCCCCACTACAGCTACGTTGCGGATCTCACTTCCCTGGTACGTTTTCATGGTGTTCTCCTTACCACCTGCGGTGGGGCAGATGCCTTCGGCTGGTCCGCGCCAGTAAGAAGGCGCGGAATGTTGATTCGATTTGCGGGGCTATGCGGGGCGAGATTGCGGCTGAACGCGAAACCAGGACTCGGGGGATTCAGCGTAAGGCACAGGGATGGCCTGGGGGCGTCCTGGGGGGCGTCCAAGTGGCCGAATTGGAGGGCCACAGGTCCCGGTCTGCCTTGATCCTCGTCCATAAAGGTGAGGGCCGGCGCCGGAGATTTGAACAGCAGATGAATCCGTCCGGCGTCAATCGCTTGAGAAAACGGATGCTATCACAGCGGGAGTGTGAACGTCCTGTGAACTGGATCACGGCCTGCGCCGGGCCGGCCGGCGAATTCATACCTGTGCCAGATTTCAGCTATCAGTGCAGCAGAGGCACCAGACTGGAGTAGTCGTCGGTCCACAGATGAACGAGGGGATCGAACCGGGGATTCCGTGCCGCAGATTGAACCGCAGGGATCGCGAAGAACGCGTCATTGCCGGTCGCGAGCACCCAGCTTGCGGTGAATTCGCCGCGTGCAGGATTTTCAAAAGTGGAGACTCGCCTTGCGCTCAGGCCGGCGTTTTGAGCAAGCAGCGCAATCTCCGGCTCCAGATCGACATGCTGGTTTGAGATGTGAAAAGCCAGAATTCCGCCGGGAGCGAGGTGGCTCTTATAGAGGGCCACGGCATGGCTGGTGAGCAGATGGATGGGAATCGCGTCGCCGGAGAAGGCATCGATGACCAGCACATCGAATTGCTGCGAAGGCTCCCCGGCCAACGAGTTGCGGGCATCTCCTTCGACCACTGTCACCTGCGCCGGCGACTCCTTAATGTAGGCAAACAGGTTCCGGGCAATGGGCTCGACCGCGGGATTGATTTCGTAGAAGCGAATCTGGTCTCCGGCACGCCCATAGGCTGCGACGGTGCCCACACCCAGGCCGACAACGCCGATCTTTCGCGCCCGGTCAGCGCAACAAAAGCGCAGCGCCAGGCCGACGCCCGAGTCCTCTGCGTAATATGTCGTCGGCGTCTTTCGCAACTCGGGGCTGAATATCTGCGTGCCGTGCTGAATGGTGCCATTGGTCAGTGTGCGCATGATGGCTCCGGAATCTGTGATCGACTGGCGCACGCGCAGGCTGCCATAGAAGTTGCGAACGGCGAACAAAGTGCCGCGCTGGTAGCCAACATAGAGCATGCCCACCAGCACGCAAAGAAGGACGCAGGCGGTCGACCACAGCATTCTTTGCTGCCATCCACCAGACCATGTGACGACGAGCGCAAGTGCCGCAGTGACAAGAAAGGTGAGAGCCAGATCGTAGTTAAACAGGAAGAGCGGTGGCGATGCGATGCCGACAAGAAACGATCCGAGTGCTCCGCCGCTGGCAAACAACAGATAAAACAGTGTGGACTCAGATGCGCGCCGGGGACGCAGATTGCACGCCTCGGTATGGCAAAAGAGGCAAGCGAAGAAGACCTCGGCCAAAAAGAATCCGACACCCACGCGGATGGGCAGCGAGACATCGACCTGCGTCAGCATGTACCCGAGGCCGGCAAGCATCACGGCCAGGAACCGCGTGAGAATGCCACGTGGCAGCAATCCGGGAAATTGAAACGCAAGAATCAGCGTGATGAGATAGACGCCGAGGGGCAGAATCCAAAGCAGCGGAATGGCTGCGATGTTGGCGGTGAGATAACTGGTGACGGCGCTCAACTGCATGGCCGCGCCCAATGGCAACAGCACCCACAGGATTTTGGATCGCAGCGAGGCAGCGGGAATCTGCGATTCGTCGATCGCGGCCACCTCCTGGCGAGTCATCGCCGCGTTGCGCGTCTTTTGCGCGATCACTCCCGAAAGAATCGCAAACACAAGGAAGCCGGCGCACCACGTCAGGCGCTGGTGCTTGAGCGTTAGAAACGGCTCGATGATCGTGGGGTAGGCGAGCAACGCCAGCAGCGATGCGAGATTTGAAAGTGCGTAGAGGCGATAAGGAATTGAGCCTGTTTCAATGCGTGCAACCCACACTTGAAGCAGTGGGCTGGTGGCGCCGAGTACGAGAAACGGCAGCCCAATGGAGAGGCTGAGCGCAATGAAGATGGCCAGAACGGGATGCGCAGTCCCCGGCAAAAAAGTGCGCGAAGTCCAGACCAGGGCGGAGACAGCGGCGGCCAGAAGCAGGACCGCGTGCACAAGCCAATGCGATCTGAGAGCCATCCAATGCGCGTAGAGATAAGCGAAGAGCAGTGCAGTCTGGAAGAGGACGAGGCAGGTAATCCAGACCGCAGCGGAACCGCCGAAGACGGGCAGCAACTGCCGGGCCGCGATGGGCTCAACAAGAAAAAGCAAGAATGAGGAGAGAAATATGGCAGCGGCGAATAAAGGGCGGAGCGATCGGCTGGATGGTCGTTCATGCATGCGTTCGGTCTCGGGCAGCCGTGAGAAGCATTTGAATTGAATGCTGCTAGCGTTTCGGCTACGGAAATCGGATGCTATCACAACCGGACTGGAACGTTGAAGCCACTGCGAACCCTGCGAAGCGGGGCCGGGGACTCGACGCGCAAAGCCTCGATGATGTGGAATGGAAGAACGCGCGCAACCGCCAGGAATCTCCCCGATGCGGCCTGTTCGCAAGAGAAAGGCATGGCCCGTGTCCAGTTGTTTCAGTCGCTCGAGTGCCGTCGTCGCTGCGGCTCTTTTCACCGTCTGCACCATTCATGCGCAGACCGCTCCCACCCAGGCCGCCTCTTTAAAACAGGCGCAGTCCCAGCCCGCATTTCCGCGTGGGCCGCAACACGTGAATGCACCGCTCGGTGAGATTCCGCGATTTCCCGGCGATGGTGCGGGAGCCTTCAAGACCCACGTGTATCGCGACCTGTTTGCCGAGCAGGGACACTCTGCCGCGGAATCGAAAGCAAAAATCGAGAAGGCTTTTCAGCAGTTCTTTCACGGCGACGGGCAGGAGGAGCGGGTCTACTTCGAGACGGGCGCCAATGAGAACGGGCCGCTGGCCTACATCACTGATTGGGCCAACAACGACGCGCGTACCGAGGGCATGAGCTATGGCATGATGATCGCCGTTCAGCTCAATCACAAGCGCGAGTTCGATGCGCTGTGGAACTGGTCAAAGACCTACATGCTCATTACCGATCCCGCGAATCCTTCGGTCGGGTATTTTGCGTGGTCGATGGCCACCGATGGATCGCCGCGTTCAACAGGCGCCGCGCCGGATGGCGAAGAGTACTACACGATGGCGCTCTACTTCGCGGCGCATCGCTGGGGCAATGGAAAAGGCATCTACAACTATCAGGCCGAGGCGGACAAGATTTTGCGCGGAATGCGGCATCATCCCGTGCTTACGGGAACAAGCCCATTTCGCATTCATCCAAGCGATGCACCGTTCACGCCGCCCGACCATCCATGGCCGAGCCCGAACAACACCCGGCGCGCGCAGGAGGCTGCAGCCAAAGGGACGACGGCGCCTGTGTTTCGCATGCCGCGCGGAAACTTTCCCGAGCAGATTGGGCCGATGGTCGACGAAGACCACTTCATGATCAAGTTTGTGCCTAACTCACCCGGCGGCGTGACTGACCCGAGTTATCATCTGCCGGCGTTCTATGAGCTGTGGGCGCGCTGGGGCCCTGTTGAAGACCGCGAGTTCTGGGCCAAGGCAGCCGATGTGAGCCGTGATTTCTTTAATCGAGTTACAGGCCCGGACACAGGACTTACACCGGAGCGCGCGAATTTTGATGGTTCGCAAACCGTGGACTGGGGCGGCGGGGCCGTGCCATTCAGCTATGACTCTTGGCGCAGCGCGAGCAACTGGAGCGTGGACTTCGCATGGTGGAAGAAGGATGTCAGAGAGAATAAGCTGAGCGACAGGATCCAGAAGTTTTTTTACTCGCAGGGAATCGACAAATTCTCTGACCGCTACACGCTCGATGGTAAGCCGATTGGTGGATCAAACCGAACGGGCCTGCTCGCTACCACGGCTGTGGCCAGCCATGCAGCCACCAACGGAGAAGTCTCGAAGGCTTTTGTTGAGGCGCTATGGAATGCACAGGTGCCGTCGGGCGAGCAACGGTACTACGACGGTATGCTTTATCTGATGAGCATGTTGCACGTCAGCGGCAATTTCAAGATCTACTAACTCAATTGAGCGATCAATTTTGGAGCGAAGGAATCAATGACAGAGACACAGGCAACACAGGCACAAAGGCTGGACAAACTCGCCGAGGTTGCGGTGAAGGTGGGACTCGGGCTGAAGGCTGGGCAAGAACTGGTGATGACCGCGAGCCTTGACGGCGTGGATCTGGCGCGTCGGATCACCGAGCACGCATATCGGGCCGGCGCATCGCTGGTTACGACGCTCTACAACGACGATCAAGCTGCATTGATGCGCTATCACTACGCGCCCGACGAGGCCTTTGACACCGCTGCCGGCTGGCTCTATGACGGCATGGGTGCGGCCTTCAAAAGCGGCTCTGCGCGGCTGGCGATTACCGGAGCGAACCCGGGGCTGCTCTCCAGGGAAGATCCGGAAAAAGTGGGCCGTGCGAACCGCGCCGTTTCCAAGGCTTACCGTCCGGCGCTTGAACTGATTACGCGGCACGCAATCAACTGGACGATTGTTGCGAGCGCGACGCCTGCCTGGGCGGCGGCGATGTTTCCCAACGACACGCCGGAAGAGGCGATGTCGCGCTTGTGGGAGGCAATTTTTTACACTACGCGGATTCTTACACCCGATCCAGTGAAGGCATGGCAGGAGCACGATGCGATCTTGCAGAAGCGCGCCGCAATCATGAATGAGAAGCGCTACGCGGCGCTCAAATATCGTGGCCCCGGCACCGACTTTGAGCTCGGCCTGGCCGACGATCATCTCTGGCTTGGCGGAGGAACCACTGCGGGGAATGGCATCTATTGCGTTGCGAATATGCCTACCGAGGAGATCTTCACGACGCCGCACAAGGATCGCGCCGAGGGCACCATCACTGCCTCGAAGCCCCTCTCACACCAGGGCACAATGATTGAAGGGATTCACGTGCGCTTTGAGGGAGGACAGATTGTGGAGGCGCGTGCGAGCAAGGGCCAGGAAGTATTGCAGCGGCTGATTGAGACTGACGCGGGCGCACGCCGGCTTGGCGAAGTGGCGCTGGTGCCGCACTCCTCACCGATTGCGCAAAGTGGGCTGCTGTTTCTGAATACTCTCTTCGATGAGAATGCGGCGTCGCACATTGCGCTTGGGCAATCGTATAGCTCCTGCCTGCGCGATGGCGATCACCTTTCGCCCGAAGAGCTGGCCGCGAAGGGCGCAAACGAAAGCCTCATTCACGTGGATTGGATGATCGGCTCAGGGGAACTCGATGTCGATGGCATCACAGGTTCAGGCGTCGCCGAACCTCTCATGCGCGGCGGGGAGTGGGTATAACAGCGGGCACTTCCGAACACCCAAATTTCATCTTTCCAACACAACCGCCAACCAAGTAAACTCCACTGACCGGGCCCTGTGCCCGGTCGTTTTGGCTGGTGCGTCTTCCCCGCTCGAACGCAATTCCCCCGAGCAGCAGCGCTACAACCGTCCCTTCCCCAGGACAACAAACTGATTACGAACGCGAGGAAATCGAGATGAACGCAGGTGCACCAACTCCCGAACAAATCATGCAGATCGGCATGGGGTTCATGGCATCGAAGACCCTGTTGAGCGCCGTAGAGATGGAAGTATTCACCGAACTCGCAAAGCATCCTGAAGACCTTGAAACGCTCACCGGCCGCCTGGGCTTGCATCCGCGTTCATCACGTGATTTCCTCGATACTCTGGTTGCTTTCGGATTCCTTGAGCGCAAGGATGGGGTCTATTCAAATGCGGCTGCGGCGGACATCTTCCTCGACAAGAACAAACCGTCCTACGTGGGCGGGATTCTTGAGATGGCAAACAAGCGGCTCTACTCGCATTGGGGCCGTTTGACGCTCGCGCTCAGAACGGGCCAGCCGCAGGGCGAGGCTGGGACCTCGGGCGAGACATTTGAGTCGCTCTATGCCGATCCCGCGCGGCTGAAGGGTTTCCTCAAGGCGATGACGGGCATCAGCCGCGGCGGCAATATGGCAATTGCAGCGCAGTTTCCTTGGGCCGGGTACAAGACCGTGTGCGATGTGGGGCCGGCGCAGGGCGACCTGATTACACAAATCGCGCTCAAGAATCCGCACCTCTCCTGCGTTGGCTTCGACTTGCCTGAGGTGGGACCGGTCTTCGAGGAATACGTCGAAGAGAATGGCGTCGCAGAGCGCGTGCGCTTTCAAGGGGGCAGCTTCTTTACCGACCCGCTGCCCAGGGCGGACGTCATCACAATGGGCCACATCCTGCACGACTGGGATCTCGAACAGAAGCGCATGCTGATCGGCAAGGCATACGATGCTCTGCCCGCGGGCGGAGCCCTGGTTATCTTTGAAGCGCTCATCGACGACGACCGATCGAAGAATGCCTTCGGGTTGCTGATGAGCCTGAACATGCTTATCGAGACGCCGGGCGGCTTCGATTATTCGGGAGCCGACTGCATCGGCTGGTTAAAGGATGCCGGTTTCAAAGAGACGCGCGTCGAGCACCTCGCCGGTCCGGACTCGATGGCCATTGGGATCAAGTAACACCGTTAGCGGGTTGCCACTACGGTCGTGTATCTGATCAAAAATCACTGAGCCAACGGCAAGGAGAGCCGCTCCCGCTCACTCTCGATTTAGAGTGAGTACATGGGTTTGCCCG
>Ga0302319_10012523_pt1 | contig 15989 bp, 22 predicted proteins | sample Bog_T0_2_FD_203319 | JGI IMG/M metagenome (GOLD analysis project Ga0302319, IMG submission 203319) | Peat permafrost microbial communities from Stordalen Mire near Abisko, Sweden - Bog_T0_2 | ecosystem: Environmental > Terrestrial > Soil > Wetlands > Peat | place: Sweden: Abisko, Stordalen Mire...
GCCTTTGCCAAATTGAAACTTATACTGAGGAAATAGCACTTGGAGTCTCTTAAGCTCGGCGTCTCCAGTGAGGTAATATTGAATGGGCAACGTATGTTCCGGACCATCCCAACTAAAGGCAATGAGCGGTTGTGATGCCTCCTCAGCCCAGTCAGTCTCCTTTTTCCGCTTCTTCAGAGCTTTTCGCTTTTCCCTTCGTCGGCGATTAGTTTGCTCGCGAGCCGCTGATTTTGAAGAATGCCAAATTTCAATCTCCAACCAAGTGTCTGGATCATAGGCTGGGTGTGGACCCCATACATTGGAACCCCTCATCTATCCTTTCTTTTTATTTTCCCGCCTTTTTCTTGGTGCTCACACTGGCAATGCCTCCGTCCATGTTGGGTAGCTGGGGGCGTCCATGTTTCTTGGGGGCTGCAGCAGCAGCAGCAGATGGAGTGGCAGTAGCAGCAGATGTGGATGCTGATCCCTTGCGTTTGACAGGCTCCCTCAACTTTCGCAAATCTCCAGCCTTCCAAGTGGCATGCTGTACTTCGGCCTCAAATTGCTTGGACTTTAAAATCTCAATGGCATCTCTCTCAAACTTTTCCCTGCTGCTGTCCTCGTCCATGATGATGGGCTCCATTACTAATGCTGACCCTCTTCTTTTTCCAGGAGCCACATAATGTACCGTGCTCTCTCCAGGTAATAGCTCTGACTGGCCGGTTGATAATGGCATGCAATATGACAGAGTTCCAAGCAATGCTGCAAGTCCTCTCTATCAGCGTTTGGAGATGGACTTCCATATTCGGGCCAGCGAATGATATGGGTGCACCATGCATGGACAAAGAGTTCAAAGGCAAGAGCACCAGGATCAGCCATCCCGCCCTCTACTTTTCGTTTTTTTTTAATCCCCTCGCACATTGCCCACAATGTGAATCGTACAACCACTAGAGATGGGAAGCGTAGCAATTTGGTGCATCCAAGCTCAGCCTTTTGCCTGCAAACAATGCAACAAAAGCTCCCAACTTCCACGTTGCGCTTATCCCACCCAGCGTTTCATCTGGGTGACAGGTGGTGTCCCATCGCTTCCCATTGATCATCGCAAAGTGCAACAGCAATGGTTCTGGTTGTTGCTCAATTGCAGTGCGACAAAGGGGACATTCCTTGAGCTTTGCTGCACAAGGTGCGCAAAAGGCATTGTGACCACATGGGAGGCAGGTGCGTCCGAGTATGTCTTCAAAGCAGATGGCGCACTCAGAGTCGGCGGCATCCATCCCCCCCTCTACTTTCGTTTTCCCTTTATGTGGCGTCTAGCCCTTTCTCTGTCGCGCTCCTCTGCAATCATTTGTGCTCTTGCTTGTCCTGCCTTTCTTGCAGCAGCCTTTCGATCTGCTGTTATTAAGGCAATGGCCTTTTCGTGTCGAAAATGTGGGGCTGGCTCGTCAGCACCCGCCAATCGTGAAAGAAACTGCCATGCACAGCGCATGTGATCAGGTGTCAGTTCTGATTGCTCATCCATTTTCCAAAAGCTGTAAATCCGCATTTCTTTGCCACCCCATTCCTGCACAAACCCGTATTCATAAACTGCCCGGCGTCCTCCATAACTAACATTTGAAATATGAACTGGGCCCTTGATAATGGGACTGCAACTGACACCGCAAATGGGTTTTTTCTCATCACGGCCATCTTCCCAAAGCCAAACCTTAATGTCAGCAACCAAGCATACGGGCATACATCTGAGACATCGCCAGCAATAGGCAGTTTCCCAGGCCAAATACGCAATGATCATGTCTTGCACTCCCTTTGGAACATAGCGCTTTCCAAACTGACGAATGGCCCATATTCCAGCGTAGCGAGTTTGTTCCCATGCTTTGAGTCGAGCCCTCATCTTTTTTCTTTGATTAAGGGGTAGATGAGTGCTGATCGAAACGTGAACATTGCAGGACTTGATAAGCTCACGCTGCTCAAGGCCCTATGGGAGAACCAGCGTGTGGCGCGCTTCTTTGTGAACATGCCTCAGGCCGCACCCCCAATGGGATGAGAAGCTTGCCAAGCAAGCCATTGCCAATGCTCATATTGATTACTTTCAGGGACGCAACATCAAGATGGACCTCAGCAAGGACTCCATGTACGTGAGCAAGTATTACGATGAAGAAGCTCCCATTACTGGAGCAGAGGTCGTGGCTCGATTGAGAAGTCAGAAATGAAAGGAGGGGCTGCTGCTGTCGTCAAACCCAAAAAGCCTCGGGCCAAACGCGTCAAAGAGAGCGCTGAAAAGAGAGGAGCCCTGCACGCAAGATACGCTCATTTTGGTGATGCCAAAGCCGATGACTCTGCTGAGGAGGAGCGTCAGATGCGAGCCAAATTGGCACGGGTAGAAGATGGTGGCGTTGCGCTTGCCAACACGTTTGAAAAGGATTATTTTGAATTGTTTGGCAAACCACCTCCCATTATGGCTCCTGCCCCAGAGCCACCGCAATTGGACTTTGGCCCCGCTCTCATGCGAGCAGTGGATATGACCTTCTTTGTGCGCTCAGCCACTAGCACTGCTCATTTGAAGCGTGATACCAATGCCTTCATGAGCCAAATGAAAGAGCTGGCCAACAAGCTGTACGAACGCATGCAAGCACTTTTTGCTGGCTCTTCCCCTGAGTTGTCCGCTTTTCATGATGCGCTATGCACAGAGCCAGAGCTGCTTGCAGAGCCAGCGCCAGAGGGCATTGCAGCCAAGAGTTGGCCTGACGTTTGCAGTGGTGCCGCATCGATCCCAGTCAATGCTGGCTATTGCATACTCAATGGACGTGTGGCTGTTCCCCATCGCATTGCGCAAATGTTGGCAGTTTGCCATGCGGTTTACCACGTGGAAGGCTACATCAGTAGTGCCATCCAAGGAGCTCGCACTCCAGAACTCAATGCCCTCGTGGTAGGGCAACCACTCCCCATCGTGTGGAGCGCTCTCTGTGGCGGAGAACCTTGGGCCACCCAAACACCAGTCATGCAATGGAAATGGCCAGGCGCTACTCCCTTTGTGCAGTCCTTTGTGCAGCTGCGTTGTGTGGTGCAGACGGCAAAAGCTTGGATATAAACAAAAAATTTCCCCAAAGATGAGGGTTGAACATCAATGGCTTTTTCTCTCATTGCTGCTGCCATTCATCATCGTGGTGACACTGGACAAGTGTAGTAGTAGTAGTAGTAGCGACGGATTGGCTTTGCAAGTACATCGCCTGCAAGAAGTGCAAGACTTTTTGCTGCTCGAGCGCCGAGTGGTCACCAAAATGCTCCAACTCTTTGTGGATGATTTGAAAGCACCTCTTTACCCGCCGATTTATCTGACCGTTGGTGACAACAGTTCTATCCTGAAATAAAAGAGAGCGAACTTTTTTTCATTTCTTTTCATCGTCTTCTTCCATGTCCCTGGCTAACCTAAGTTCCGTCTCGTGGATTTCTGCATCACAATCATCATCATCGTCATCATCATCAACAGCAGGTTTCAATAGTAGTTGACAGGGGCCCTTTTGTTTTCCAATTGGGGGAAAACAAGAAGTGCAGGGGCAGAGGTGTTCCATTATTCCGACCCTCCTCCTCTATGAACTCCTTTGCACGTACCCTGGCAAATGAAGTAGTGCAGGCCATGAGCGAGAGCGAGATGGGACGCAAAACAAAGGAATTGGATCGTTTGCGCGAATATTATATGACCATTTCTCGGGCTGATCGCCACTACTTGCAATACTGTAGTATTTGCTGCATGCCAAGACTACCAACCGCGCCAAAACCATTACAATGCGTTTATTGTGATGTGCAATTGCAATCCTGCGGTAGCGTGTATTGCAAGTCACTTGACCTTACGCGCGATCCAGCTAAATCGTGTCCCCTTTGCATAGACAAGAATGTGACGAACATGTGTCCGTCTCACAAACTTACACAGGGTGCCTGTGATATTTGTGGTATTGAGCTTTGCGCCGGCTGTTATTTGATTCATCCCAATAAGGTCCACCGCCACAGAGATGATATTACAACACCCATTATTTGCAGCGCCGAGTGCGTAGCACAAGTGGCACACGGAAAAATGAAAAAGAAGAAGGTTTAAAGAGATTCTTTACTCTCTCTTTCGCGCAACTCTCTCAACCACTGAAGATCTTCCCTTTGCAGTTGTTGCTGTCGCTCATAGCGCAAAGCAATCTCCCTTTTGGCGTCCATTAATGCGTTGCACGCTTTCCAGTCATAGGCCCAAGGCTGAGCGCAAACCCATGTACTGGCACATGCTGCAGGAATAATAACGATCCACATGACCAACACCATGGTATAGTCAGGGCCATGCTGGTGGTTGCTCACTTTTGAGTCTAGCCAAATGAGGACAGCAATGGAAGCCACCACAATAATTGCGTTGCAAACGCCGCCTGCAAATGTAATTGAACAAGCGGTATCCATTTTGAGACCCTTAACTTTTTACTCAATTGTCTTTTTCAAGGAAATCCTGAAAACATGAACAATGGACCGCGTGCAGCACCTGGTAAGGTGGGAACGCCATTCGTCAAAATGTAGATGTAATAGAGTTCTGGCATCTGGCGATATGCTTCAATGACAGGCCTCACATCAATTCCTGTCATGACGATTCCATTGTAAATCGTTCCCTCCACTTGACCCATGACCACACCCGGCAGACTGGTAGTGTCACAGGCAACGGTGGGCGCTCCGCATAGGGCTCCAGTAAGAGGACCCGTGTTGGCAAATGGGAGCATGGGACCAGCAATGTAGAGACCCGTGGGTGTGGTGGTGGTGTTTTCAAGCTTCTGGACCATGTATAATATGCTGGCCGAATTCCAATCGAAAATGAGCTGGTAAGAATAAACGGCTCCCGCCTCGCCTGGACCTCCCACCACTTGAGCTGCAGTGGCAATGCCAGCCACGCGAAAGACGGAATCCCTAGAGGGAGCCATGGCCGTGTTGATAATCACCACAATGAGCGTGAGAATGATGATGATCACTGCCAGCGATATGACAACACCATTGTAGGCCTCTGCATCAAAAAGGTTGCAGCACCGCCTTTTGGGATCAAGAGTATTGCTGCTGCTCATCTTTTTACTCTCTCATTGCCCTTGCTCTTCTTGTGCCTGGTGCATTTTGATATCATATACCACATAGGGATTATGCGTGACGTGCGCGTTGAGTTCTTGGGCCTTGCCCTCTGCTGCAATGAGCGTCTTGAAACGCCATGGCCAATGATAGTCCTCTCCTCGTCGCAATCCAAATAGGATGTCTTCCTTGCGAATGAGAGCCACCTTGGCCAGGGCAGCATCATAAAAGCGCTCGGCTCCCTCTGCGTACATGTCCTCCAATTCAGCGAGGTCCGCTTCCAACTTGAAACCGTCCAGCTTGAGATCGAGAATCTCCATGGCAGTGCGCATGCGTTTCAGCTGGTGTTCATCCAATTCAACGTCTTCGTCGTCGTCGTCGTCGTCGTCGTCATCCTCGGGTGATGAAGAAGAAGCGGAGGATGAATTAGCATCCACAAGGGAAGCTTCTTCTTCTTCGTCTTCGTCTTTGTCTTCACGCTTGCGTTTGGGGCGATCAACTTCTTCCTCATTCTCTCCCTCCTCATCGTCGTCGTCCTCGTCGTCGTCGTCGTTTTCATCATCGGGAACAATGCCGAGAAGTGATTCGGCTGCGATAACTGCATCGACGAGTTCCTGCAATTGATTGCGAAATGGAGTGGGAATGCTGCGTCCGCCTCCAGCACTGGGCTGGGGAGCTTCCAGCTTTCTTTCTGCCTTGAGTAGCGCATGCAATGGTTTGGCCGTGGCTGCGTTTTTGCCTTCAATGCGCTGAATGCGATCCAGCAGGTTTTCCTCAAAGCAACTGCGAGACTGACCATTGGCATAGATAATCTCGTCAGACTCTCCACAATCGCTGCATTTGCCCTCTTTGCCATAGTTGGTGAATTGCACCTTGTTGTTGGCAATGGGAGAGGCTGCTGCTGATTCTTCCCACTTGCAAATGAGCGCTCGCGTTTTCCCATTCGTGTCCCAGCGCAAATCAGGTTTGTCTTTGGGAGTGCCAACCGTTGCTGTGATTTGATCGAGAATGGGGGCCAAATGTTGTTCCAACTCACAAATGATCGGATCTGCGGCACGCACACGTGCACTCTTTTCCCTGAGCTTCGTGCGCACCCCAGCCAACAATTTGACAATCTCTGCCGTTGTCAATCCCTCAACTTGAGGTTCGGGCTCGGGTTCGGGTTCGGGTTCTGGCTTTAGCCAAGGCAACTGATTGGTTGCGGCAAGCGGAAACAATTCATCATGCAATGGAATGGGATGCGAATCATCAGCTGGCGGTGCTGCCAAATTACCAAAGCCATGAGCTTCGAGTGGCTGCACTTGAAACGCAGGCTTTCCCACCACAATGCCATGGACTTCAGGCGACAGCAGGTGCTCCCAAATGGGACGCATATCTTCGGCTGGCCACCAAAAACAAAGCACGTTACCGCTAAAATGAATGGCAGTCCCGGGAGGCATCCAAAGCGTGGTGCCAGCCGAAAGAGGGCCCAGCTTGGAAACAGTATAGTTTGGGTCAACTTTGCGTTTGCCATCAATGCGCTTGAGTGTTTCCACGTGATAGCCCTTTCCCTCTTCAATGGCACCCTTGGTATCGTACTTACCCACAAAACCGAGTGTCCATTTGAGTCCATTGGCAATTGACTCGGGATCACACAATACGGGAACGTATTCAACAAATGTGTTGTCTTGCAGAATGACCACTGCCACTTCACGATCGTGAACAGAAAAAGGCACAAAAGTCCACTTGCCATCGGGGCGCCCAAAAACAGGAGGCGCTGGCGCAGCAGCCGTTTTTGGCATGAGCGCCACCACCTCAGGTCCCAGCACGGGAGCCAGACTCATGCGATTGCCCTTGAAACGACATGCGGCACCACCGCCCAAAAAGGACTTGCGTGGCAAAAGCGGAATGGAACGAGTGAGGCGCTCCGCCAAACGCTTGGCTGACGCCACAATCTCTGCGGTGGCAGGAAGTGCAACCCTCATGACTCAAACAGAAATTATCAATTTTACTCACTCACAGAGGACGACCAGTCTGCGGGTCCAAGAGCATGGAGCGCAGTGCAGCGCTACCAGTGGAAGCCGCAATGTTCAGGGGAGAGGGAGATGGCTGCTGCTCAATCTTATCGTGGAAATACTCAGACTGGGGGCCAGAGGTATCGGGCTCGCGCTTTCGAAAGGCGATGAACAAGACGAGAATGGTGGCAAATCCGCCAATGATGCCATCAGCGTAGGGCATCAACAAGTAGAGCATGGCAGCCAGGCCAGAGGTGAACACACTGTTGGCGTAGATGCCATTGGACAAATTGACAATCTGATTGGTTTGACGCGTCAAATCGCAGCTGGGAACCCAACCAAGACCGCCAAATGCTGGTCCACCCCAAGCCACGTTGCTGAAAGTCCACACGCTAACTTGGTAGCCAATGATGACCATGACGAAAATGGCCACGCAGCCCAGCTTGGTGCCCTTGCGGAAACTCTTGGCGTAGCTGGCATTGTCATCGGTGGCAGTGTACAAGTAGGTCTTGCCAATGACAATCATCACAAAGGCCACTCCAAACAGGAGTTCCAGCACAATGACGGTGCCCAAGCTGGAGGGGAGCGCGCCCACAGTGACGGGGATGGGCACAAGCGAGTGAGCCACTGTGTTGGGTTCAGTGATACCCAGACAAGGGAGGGTGACACCAGTGCCACCAGTGACGCCGCTAAAGTAGAGACCCAGGAAAAGGCCTCCACCCACGAGCATACCAATGTACTGGGCTGCGGTGTAGAGAAAAAAGCCCCAAAGGCCAATGTCGCGAGTGATCATGCTGGCCACTGTGAGCGCACCGTTGCCATGCACTGGCAGCGCATCGGGAGACGGCAAGCGGGTGGCCAGGTAGTAGCCAAACGAGTAGGCAATGGCAATCATGAGCGCATTGAGGATTCCATTGGCACCCTGGTACCAAGAGGCCAGGCCCACGGCAATGGTGATGATGACGGCACCGCACATTTCCATCAGGAACAGCATGGCAATGTCGCTCCATGTGGTGTAAGCGCTTCGCACCCCAGCAAATGAGAGAAAGTGATGCACACCGCCCTTGCTGCTGCCGTAGCCCTCGCCCTTGCCATCGCCCCAAACCTCATTGAGGCTGTTGGCCTCCACCACTTTGGTCAGTGGGGCCTTGATGTGGCCCCCATTGATGTCCGGCTTAGTGCGTCGCTGAGCCATGACCAAACCGACCAAACGTATAGAGGGTCTGCTGCAGGGGGACGCGTTTAATAGCGACATGGGATTAACCACGGAAGAGCGTGATTTTCTTCGCGTGGCATTTGCCAAGGCATTTTCTCCCCGACTGGAGCTGGGACCTGATGAGCAAGAGCCCACCGTAGGCGTTGTGGACTTTATGAAGTTTGTCAAGGTCATTGCAGACAAGGACTTGGCGCTTCCCAACAGCGAGGCAATTGTCAAGTATTTTGTGTTGCGCGTGCGTGACCTGCTGATTGGTAGGAATAGCACTCTGAGAGAGCTGATTGTCATGGTGGATGGCAAACCACCCAAAGCGAAAAAGCTAGTGGCACACAAGAAGCGCTACGGCAAAGAAAAGGGCAAAGTTGAGAAGCTGATTAGCCCGGGTGACCGAAGCAAGCGCTACCTGCCAGAAATGACGCGCGAGACTTGGCCTCGTTTTGCCAGCAACTACCATTTGATGAGGCGCGAACTCTACCCAGAACTCTTTAATGCGTTTGCCTCTTGCCGTTACTTTCGCCCAGGGCCTGGCCAATGTCTGATTTTGAGCGGTTTTCCAGGGCGCACCACTGTGGTGGAGGGAGCTCCCCACGAATTGAAGGTCAAGTTTTGGGCCCCTAGCGAGTTGCCCATTACAAAGGCCATGGAACGCGCCGATCCCGATCTCTATCATCGCACGTATTTGGTGCGAACGTTTCCCAACGAAGACACGTCGCTAGAAGAATGGCAAATTACACGCAATGACATTGCAGAAGGTGATATTCGCATGTTCTGGTTCGATCATTTCTATCAGAATCGTCACATTATCTTTTACACGGGTGATGGCGACATCTTTAGCATTGGTGCGCTTTACGCTTTCCAACGGCGCACGGGCATTCACGTATCCCAAGTGCCAGGCACGATGCCCAAGTACGAGTTTCGCAATCGCCACACTGCATGTCTTCCCTATCTCAAAAAGGACAAGGACGACGCCGAAGAGTACGTCAATCTGGATCTGTTCTACGCGCTGGTTCGCGAATACCCACCCATGGTAGAGGCTGGGGTACAGAATCCAGTGCTCAGCCTGGTATTTCTCATTATTCTCTGTGGCAGTGACTTTTGCAACAAATTTCTGCACAAAATGGGATCACAGAACATCATTTGGAACGTTTTCCTGCAAAACGCCGCTGTCTTTTCGCACATGGTCATGATGGGAGAAGGCGTGCCTGGCGCTACGCGCACCAAACGCACTCTCGTACTCGATGAAGACGCATTCAAACTGTTTGTGCGCTACTGCTATCTGGCCAAGTACGAGCCCCATCGCAAAAAGCTCAAGGTGGAGCGCCTCAGTTACGCGCAACTCGATGAGCGAACGCGCTTTAGGGCAGACATGAAAACACCCGAACCCGATGTGCGTTTCCATTTGCCTGACAGCAATACCACACGCAAGTACGCGCGCGCTGTGCTTTGGAATCTCGAATACTGGGTCAACGGTCCCCTAGGCCATGGCCCCGATCCCTTTGAGATTTGGCAGGGTGTTCCATACTATCCTTACAGACGCGATGCAAAGGGCAAAGCCCACGTGTCTGACGCGGTTAGTCACAAGCCCAAACCAGTGGATAGGGTGTTTGAACAGCATCTTTATCGCATGAAACTGATGCAAACCAAGAGAACCCAATAAAATGACGCTTTAATTTTCACTTATGATTCTCTTTATGCGTTTTCCAATGGTGTGCATCACTTGCACATAGGCATCCATATCGTCATGCCCAGGTCCAGTAACACGAATCCAAACTTCCTTGGTAATTCTCCACACTGTAATATGGGCAAACTCCTGACTTGCATAGGTAGCCTCTAGTGTGGCGTGAAAGGTAAAACGAAGCCCTTCCATTCAAGCGCTTGTTGAACCCAAAAATACGTTTCAACCACCACAAGCAAGTAGATATTGAAAGGCTCAGGTATCGTGCATATCACCATCAGCGCGAAGATTGCATCCATTGCCATGAAACCACATATGACCCATAGGCAAGGCACAGTGTTACACTCGCAAACAATCCAGAGGCATTGGCATGCGCCGAGAAAGCCCAGCAGAGCAATGGGTAAATTTTGGAAGCCCTTCATCTTTTTCTTTTTTAATTCTTTCACGTCGCAAAGTGTCCAAACAGTACGTGGACGGTATCTGCTGGAGCAGCACTGTTCATAGCAGTGCCCACAATTTGCGCACGCTTAGCCTCAAGCGCACTGGTGATGCCAATGGCTAGCATATCAATGGCATGCGAGCGAAGATTGGCGAAAAACAATCGCTCGTTGCCTGCCAGACTCTCAGGCACAGCAGCGTACTGACGTGCCTTGTGCAGGGGCATGCCAAGTCTGGCGGCAAACTCATTCTCAGCGCGCTCACGTTGCGGATCGCAAGGCGAGATCTTGTCAAGCATCACGTCTGCCACGCCATTCACAACAGTGCCCTCGTAGCCAACGTCAGCAGTTTTGGCATCAAAGAGACCAATGATGCGAGCAATATCCGCTGGTGTCTTGTCATCAAGCGCAATGCCAGTCTCCTTGAGTGTCCCCAACAGCGTCAGTGCCACTCCCCAAAGGCCATAGCGATAGGCAAGCGCCTCCTCCTGAATCGATGACCAAGGCCTGTCCTTGACTCCAGCACCTCCTGCAGCCCAAGGCAAAGCGTTCTGATAGGGCATATCTTGAACACCCCCCTGGCCCGTATCGTAGCTGAGCGCAGCAAAGGCTGCTGCCATTTGCACGGCAAAGTCTGTGGGATCGTAAGATTCGTATTCAAAGCGAAACTGCGTGGGAGGATCTCCCTGACGCGCCAGCATGTTGATGGGATTTCCCTCATTGAATTGCTCAGACTTCCCAGCCCTGGGGTGAAATGGGGCCTTGGGAAAGCGCCACACCAGCTTGTCGCCTGCGTAAATGGTTTTCCAGCTGTTGTTGATGATACTCTTAGTGCCTGCCTTGTGCGTTCCAATCCCAGGCTCATCCTTGGTTGTGGAATCCAGTGCCATGGTCTTGAGCGCTGTTCCATTGCTGATGCCCAGCCAATAAAACCGGCTCTCCATGTCACGCTGTGAGCAGTAGGAGTCCCACATGAAGCCAGCCGCAGAGGCCAGACCAATCTCAAACACATCACTCTCTGGAATGCTCACATTCTTCAGGCCCAACAGTGTGTAGCCGGGCCAGACATCGTGATTGATTGGCTGATTTCCTCCAGGAAAGCAGTAGATTGCAATGGCAGCATTGTTGGCATTGCGCACGCACTCATCGTAGAGCTCCTCATCATGCACGAATTTGCCCGTGATGACACCGACTTCCATGGTCGGATTTTGCAGGCCTTGCAGCAGCTGATTGCGATCCATCTTCTTTGCACCGTAAAAGAGCACACGCTCAACAGGAAGACTTGTCAAAGAGTGGCATTTGCCGTGTTTCTTATAATAAGGAGAGTCTCTTTTTGCGTAAAAAAGCAAGTGTTCTACAAAACGTTGCGTTTATGATGGCGCCCAGGTTCAAATAGTAGGGTCAATAGACGTTGGCTCAGCACTTGTGGCTGTAACTTGGCTTCCCGCTGTTCATCACCGTACCACAAGTGCAACACCAACGTTTGTAACTCACGCCGCCGCCGCTTGTTGTTGTTGTTGCTATGTAACTTTCTCAACTCTATTTGATGCTTCTCAAAGTACCGTGACGCTAGCGCAACCATAACACAACTTCCATTGCGTTCAATGCGCGTCAAACATTGGTTACCCTCTGCCGTCATCTTTGCTGGCAGCACCCGAGACTGAGGCATTCCAGCTAGTAACAAGGCCTTCCACAGCGCTTGATCCCGGACGCGCTCCACATCCCCCTCAAAATAGGCATTGATGTTGTGCTCTAGCTTGACGTACCATTCCCAAATGTGGCGCGTTGGCAAGGGACCCAGCAGGGATGAAATTTGTGGGGGGATCTCAACTAGGTGCCGGTACCAAAAACGATCTTGTACAAGGAGTGTGGCCCAGCGCCGGCATACCAAGCGTGAGGAGAGCAATTGCCGCGGTGAGAAGCCACAGTAAAAAATCAGTTGTTCAAGGATTAAGTGTGAGGCCCTCATTCATTCACAAGACTCACAAATTTCTCTGTCCACCACGGCCTAAAGTCGTGATTTTCGAAGAGGAAAGCCTCCCAGCCCTTGCATATGATGTCGGTCAACGAACCTCCATCGATTTTCGGCATCATTGGTGTGGGCCACGCGTAAAGCGTTTTTTGTGTCCACGAAACACCAATGGTAGGCCTTATTTCAATGCGCATGAAACGCCCCACACAAGGCACCGAGACGACAATGTCGTTCCTTCCAGAACGCAACTTGAACGTGATGCAAAAGAAATATCCTCTGCGCTCTGCCACTGAGCGTTCACATCGCTCAATCCGCTCTCCACCATTGGGAATATGAGAGCGCAGCACAGCGTACACTAGCTCGTACTTGTCTTTGCGTAGGAGCTCGCGAAATCCCAAGAAATAGCATCCTTTGCTTAGCCAGTGCTTGAAAGTGTACCATATACCTCGATAAGGAGAGCTCCAGGCTTTGGTTCTGGCCTTTTTTGCGCTGTTTCTTTTCTCGGCTCGCCTGTCTTTGTGATCACCCTTCCCAGCATCATCATTCTTGTAGGCAAATTCATCGAAAAGCGCTCCCAAGCCTGGAAAACGTGCGCAAATCCTATTACGCTGTGAGCGCCAGGTGCGATCCGCCACAAAAAGATAATAATGCTTCTTTGACAGCTGCATCATCCAGCAGAGGTCATGAATGTTCATGTGGCGAGCCACCAAAAGCCATTGATCATCGCTAACTTCACCCTTTATGTCGTTCATTTTTCACCCCCCCTCTCAAATCTCAAGTTTTTTTATTGCTTGTAGCCAACTGCCACTTTCATCACTGGAAGTAAGGCATTCATCTTGTAGGCCAGCTCAGGGTTGCTGAACATGCCCGTGTTGGTGGCCTGTGTGATGCTGGCCTGTCCAATGGCCCGCGTAGGGGGTTCAATGACAACGCCCACTTTCCAGTGGTATCCCATACAAGCGTTGCCACTCTCGTCCTGGTAGCTCACATCACGAGCGCGCGGGAAATCATTGAGTTTGGAGCCACGAGGCGTCAGTTGGAAAGGACCATACTGAACGCCACTCCTCTGTTCGCGACAGGGAGCGCGCGTCAGCTCAATCCACAGTTTGGAGCCAAGGGCAATCTCCTCATCGGTACCAAAGCAATTGGTAACCTCCACTTGCTTGGCCACAGCCACTGCAAGCGTGAAAACGTGCTCACCATCTTGCATGCAATCCTCCAGCGAAACACCCTTGCTCACTGCCTGGATAAAGCCCAGGAAACGCAGACGTTGCAGGAAACCGAAAAGCGTCAGATAGCAGTAGCCAGGCTGCGTGGAGCGCTCGTAGTATTCGCGCAGCGTGAGGGGAGCAGCCGCTTTGCCCAAGTCAATGTCCTCTTGCCAGGTGCTCGCGGGAATGCGTGATTGTGTGTCATACTCGTTGAGTAGCATGCGAGCTGCACCGTCATGTTTGGCATTTTGCAGCGCGTAATGGTAATCTCGCAGGCCACGCTCCCCATAAATGTGCATTGAAGTGAGAAACCTACGCATGTCATAGTTGAAATGTGGGTTATCATCACGATCCCCCGTGGTCCAAATCACAAAGTCATCCCACTGCTGACGCGAGAGTTGATTGATCTGTGCAAGCGAAAGCACAATGGTTACTTCCAGATCGGCAGGAGTGCGTTCTGTGATGCTAAACACTGGCATGCCAGGCATCAGCAACCTTGGATTGGCATCTGGAAATTCCGGAATCTGAAACTGCCAGGTAATGGGCACTGTGGAAAGCTCCACGCTCGACGAGGAGCTAGGGGGGCGTCCATAATCAAGGAACTTCTCAATCTGAGGCACAAAACGTCCATCTCCCCCCCTGACGGGCCATTCCGCATAGTCAATGCGAGGATCTCCACCGTAACCAAAAGTGCCCAGGTCCCTCGGCCCTTCTTCGTGGCCAGGCATGGTCGTGTCGACATTGGCAAAGAGAGCAGTGGCTGGAGAAGCCATGGCTTAATGTCTCTTTTGGTGTCTTTATGTGCATTACATGTGGTGTTTAATATATTCAGGTTCTGCAAAAAGAGCAAAAAAGGTATGAGGGTTGCTGCTTCCATCTTTGTTGAGTATTGTCAATGGAATGGGACAACCATCACCGAAGAATTACATGGCGAAATTACGGGGCCTAGGGATGAAGACTCTGTGGATTTCATTGTAACTGAGAGCCAACTAGTGATGAATCTGCATCGCTCAGGCGAGGTGCAACAACTAGATGTGGCATATCATATGCTTGACGCCACTGAGATTAGTGATTTCCACAGGATTCCCTATGCCATGAATCATTATTACGCTAGTAGGCTGGTTACGCAGGGCGGTCGCGTTCCCAGTCAACGTATACGCACTCGACCCACCTGGCGCTTCATCTACCCGAAAGAGGCACGAGAGGCAATCTTTATCTTTCTAAGCACATCCACTCTCCCCAAAGACTTGCTGCACCACATTGTAGTGCATATTTGGGAAACACGGATGCATAAAGGTTGGAAAATGGAGAAATGAAAAGGGTTCGATTGCTCATTGAACATCCATCGCCTTCCTCTTGCGTTCCCATTGAAATAACGGGCAATGTGATGGGAGGGCGTGATGCAGACTCATATGACTTTGTGGCTGACCACGAGGAAAGAGAGGGCAGAGTATGGAATCTGCATCGAACTGGGCGCTTGTATCCACTCTTTTGCATTTTGCCTGGGCTGGCTGTTACAGAAGGCTATCAAATGGAAAACTATCGACGCATTGGAATGATTACGATGAGAGGTCCCAGGCCTCATTGTAGGATTCCTGCCACTTGGCACTTGATACATGAGAAGGAAACACGTGAGGCCATTTTTGCCTTTCTTGCTGCTTGTCCATTGCCCAAGGACTTGACTCGCCACGTGTCAACTCATATTTGGGAGACACGAGCCTCTGAAGCGTGGGGCGGGGAATCTTTACTATTTTAACTCTCGCATTATGTACTTGCAGCCAGGCATGATAATGACAGGCTCAAGCGGAGTTTGAATGAAAGCGTAACAGAGGCGGTACTTGTCAGGATCACCCAATTTGAAGAGGCCGCAAATACAAGATATTGCAGCGCGTGCGTTTTCTGAACTGCCCATGACTGTGAACATGAAGTCTTTGCCATCTGGCAATATAATTTGTGCATCGTGTTCAGATTGCCACTTGCTGGCGAATTCCTCTTGAGGCGGCAGCAAAAAGGGAACATCCATGTTGTTGTTGTTGTTAACAACGCTGATTGGCGGAGGAGGAGGTAAATTTGCCCTTTTGCGCTTGCACAATTCATAGCGTCCATCGCAGAGGCGGATTTCGTGATTCAATTGATCAAAGTCCAGCTCTTTGCATACGTGGTGCAGCATGGATCGTCCAAGGGGTACCATGACATAGAATCCTTCCATCGTGCTTGCATAGTAAAACACAGGGGTTGCATCATCACAACCTGGGCTAGAGCCTTTTCCAGAGCACATGTGCACAGCTTGTCCACCCATGATACGCACGTTATCATCTTGCAGCCAAAGCTCCATTTCGCCTTGCGCACGCAATCTAATGCCTGAAGGTCGCAGGCCAGGAAAGAGGGCACTCACATCTGGATGCAAGCAAATAGCCTCTTTCAATTTTGCC